>JAEEGL013241411.1_pt1 | contig 22410 bp, 22 predicted proteins | sample 9134231 | NCBI WGS metagenome assembly JAEEGL01 (sample SAMN16246548, study PRJNA631951) | gut metagenome | biome: gut microbiome; feature: rumen; material: fiber-attached | host: Bos | place: Iran: Karaj | collected 2018-10
AGAGCACCTATGTGTGGTATTCCACATCACGCAAGAGATACATATATTCCAAAACTTGTAGAAAAAGGATATAAAGTTGCAATATGTGAGCAACTAGAAGATCCAAGATATGCAAAAGGAATTGTTAAAAGAGATGTAGTAAAAATTGTAACACCAGGTACAATTACAGATTTATCTATGCTAGATGAAAAGAAAAATAACTACATAGCAAGTATATTCATGGATAGAAAAGAATGCGCTATTTCTTTTTGCGATATCTCAACAGGAGAATTCTTCATTTCAAGTGTTGGAGGAGTAGATGTAAACACTAAAATCTTAAATGAAGTGGCAAGAATATCTCCATCTGAGCTTATAGTATCAGATGCAACTAAGGAAAATAGTATATTCTTTAAAGAGTTTAATAGAATATTTAACATATATATTTCTACATATAACAACGACGAAGACAACAAGTTCTTAGATACAATTGTAGATAAACATGAAGTAAGTTTAAGCAAGTTAGAAAATGAAGCTTCAACTCTTCTTATGAACTACATTGAAGAGACACAAAAAGGATCAATTGACCAAATAAACAATGTAGAAAAATATGAAATTGAACGTTTCATGCAACTGGATAATAGCACTAGAAAGAACCTTGAAATACTTGAAGCAAATAGAGAACATACTAAAAAAGGAAGTCTTTTATGGGTACTAGATGAAACTGTTACCGCAATGGGTGGAAGAGCACTAAGACATTGGTTAGAGTCTCCATTATTAAATAAAGATGAAATTGTTAAAAGACAAAATGCAGTAGGAGTACTTGTAGATAACAACATGTTTAGAGATGAACTACAAGAAACACTTAAAACTGTTTATGATATTGAAAGATTAATTTCTAAAGTTGTAGGTGGAAGTGTAAATGCACGTGAACTTACATCACTTAAAAACTCACTTTCTAAGTTACCAGAGCTAAAGAAATTAATTAGTCAAATAGTAGATAGAACTCATGATGAATATTTCACAGAATTCTTAAATTCACTAGATACACTAGAAGATGTATACACTTTAATAGATAAATCTATCATAGAAGATGCAGGTATTACTATTAAAGAAGGTGGAATAATTAAAGATGGCTTTAGTTCACAAGTAGATGAATACAGAGAGGCATCTACTAAAGGTCAAGAGTGGCTAATGGAACTAGAAGCGAAAGAAAAAGAATTAACTGGTATTAAAGGAAAATGGCTAAGAATAGGATATAACAGAGTATTTGGATACTATATTGAAGTTACAAACTCATACAAATCTCAAATACCAGAAGATAGATATATAAGAAAACAAACTCTTGCAGGAGCAGAAAGATATGTAACTGAAGAGTTAAAAGAAATAGAGGAAAAAATACTTGGTGCAAAAGAAAAATTAGTTGACCTTGAATATGACTTGTTCTGTAAGATTAGAGAAGAAGTTGCAACTCAAGTAATACGTATTCAAAAAACAGCATCAATTATTAGTATATTAGATGTACTTTCATCATTTGCAACTGTTGCAGTAAATAACAACTACGTAAAGCCAGAAATAACTGAAGATGGTGTAATAGATATAAAAGGTGGAAGACATGCGGTTGTAGAAAAAGCACTAAAAGGTGAACAATTCATACCAAATGATGCATATCTAAATAATGATTCGGATAGATTCTTAATTATTACTGGACCAAACATGGCAGGTAAATCTACATATATGAGACAAGTTGCAATAATTACTTACATGGCACAACTTGGAAGCTTTGTTCCGGCAGATAGTGCAACAATATCTATAGTAGATAGAATATTTACAAGAATTGGTGCATCAGATGACCTAGCAATGGGACAATCTACATTCATGGTTGAGATGCAAGAATTATCCAATATTTTAGAAAACGCAACAAAGAATAGTTTAGTAATTCTAGATGAAATTGGTCGTGGAACATCGACTTATGATGGACTAGCTATTGCCTGGGCAACAGTAGAATATATGGCAGATAAAGAAAAGGTAGGAGCAAAGACATTATTTGCAACACACTATCACGAATTAATTGAACTTGAACAAAAAATCGAAGGAGTTAAGAACTACTCAGTAGATGTTAAAGAAAAAGGTGATGAAGTTATATTCTTAAGAAAGATTACTCCAGGTGGAGCAGATGAGTCTTACGGAATATATGTTGCAAAACTTGCCGGAGTTAAAAAGCCAGTTATTACTAGAGCAAAAGAACTTCTAAAATATTTAGAAAATGTTGACCTTGCAAAGAAAACAATCGATGAAAAGAAAAAGAAAATAACAACTGAAGAAGTGCAAGTAGATATGTTTAATTACAAAATGGCAGGAGTAGTATCTGAACTAGAAAAAATAGATTTAGATGAATTAACTCCAAAGGATGCTTTAGAAGTATTATACAAATTAAAAGATAAACTAGATTAAAAAAGAGGAGGTATGCTATGCATACTTCCTTTTGAATTTATACTAAAACTTATCTTTTTTTATATCTCTTGCCATTTTTATATCTCTAAAAAATTTCTTTATTTTATTTATTAAACCAATACCTTTTATTTCACGAAGCTCCTTTTCATCAAGGCAAGACTCAAGTTCTTCATCTGATTCTTCTGGATACTCAAGGTATGGTCTGTTTTCTACTTCTTCAACAAATTTATCTATTTCTTCACGTGTCATATTATCACCTAAATAGATTATATAATAAAAGGATTGGATTATGCAATATAAAGTGGGGTGAATAACTTGTAAATACTACAAAAATTTAGTATAATAATGTGGACAAAGGTAGGGAAAACTATGGGAGATATTGTATTATTAGATGAACAAACAATAAACAAGATTGCAGCAGGTGAAGTTGTAGATAGACCGGCTTCAATTGTTAAAGAGTTAGTAGAAAACTCAATTGATGCTAAAGCTACAGCAATAACTGTTGAAATTAAAAAAGGTGGAATAAGCTATATTAAAATAACAGATAATGGAACTGGTTTCCATTCAGATGATATTGAGATGGCTTTTGAACGTCACGCAACAAGTAAAATACGTAAAGAAGAAGATTTACAAAAAATAACTTCTATGGGATTTAGAGGTGAGGCTTTAGCTTCTGTTGCAGCAATTGCAAAAGTAGTACTAACTACTAAAAACGTAGATGAACAAGTAGGTACTAAGGTAAGAGTAGAAGCAGGAAACATTGTTTCACGTAAAGAAGTACCATGTAATACTGGTACAACTCTAGAAATCTATGATGTTTTTTATAACGTTCCAGCGCGTTTTAAATTCTTAAAGAAAGATTATACAGAAGCAGGATATATTGAAGATGCAGTAACAAGAATTGCACTTGCTTATCCACATATTTCATTTAGATATATAAACAATGGAAAAACTGTAATCCAAACATCTGGTACCGGAAATCTTCATGATACTATTTATGATATCTTTGGAAAAGAAGTGTATAACGCTGTACTTCCAATAGATTTTGAATCTGGAGATATGAAAGTATTTGGTATGATTGGAAAACCAGTTATATCTCGTTCAACTAGAATGCATCAATTTATATACATCAATAACAGATATATTAAAGACAAAACAATATCTTCAGCAATAGATAGAGCATGTGAAGAAAAATTTGCAATAAGTAAGCACGCATTTATTGTATGTAATATATACATGAATCCTGCTCTAATAGATGTAAACGTACACCCTGCAAAACTAGAAGTGAAATTTGCAGATGAGTCTAAGATTTTTGATGTTGTTTACCATGCAGTAAGAGGAGCAATAGAAAATGATAATAGAAACAATTCACCATTTACTATTGCAAGAGCAGAACTCGAAGCTTCTAAAGAAACACTAGATAATCCAAGCGTTGTAGTAGAAGATAAAGTTACAGAAGAAACTAAAAAACAAATTGAACAAATATCTAAAGATTTAATGAACAATGGTGTAATACCAAATCCTGAAAAAGAGAAAAAGTATAACTTTGAAACTGCTACATCAAGACTATATAAGCAACAACCTCAAGAGCCTGTAAATGTTAATAGCCTACTTGATTCATTAAATGAAAAAATGGGTGGAGATATTAACACTGATACAACTGAGGAAGAAAAAGTTGAAGAAATAATAGAAGAAACACCATTCGAACAAGCTAAGTTTGATGTTGAATCATATGAAGATACAACAATGGATAAAGTCGATACTTTATACGAATATATTGGACATGTTTTTGATACATACATTATTATTCGTATGAAAGACAAAATATATTTTGTTGACCAACACGCAGCTCATGAAAGATATTTGTTTGAACAAATAAAAGAAGCATATTATAAAAAAGACCAAGAAACTCAAATGCTACTTATACCATTACTAATTGGATTAAGTAATAAAGAGATGGGTATAGTAAGAGATAACATAGAAATGTTTGAAAACGCAGGCTTCATCCTTGATGAGTTTGATGATAATACATATAAAGTTGCAGGTGTTCCAAATGTTGGATATAACATTGACCATAAATCTATGTTTAAAGATATGATCACAGAACTTTCTACTACAGAAAAGACAGAACGTCAAACAAAAGAGCATAGATTCTTAGCAACACTTGCATGTAAAGCAGCTGTAAAAGGTGGAATGAAATTAGATGTTGAAGAACAAAAACGTTTAGTAGACAATATGATTGTTTTAGATAATCCATTTACTTGTCCACATGGAAGACCTACAGCAGTACCAATGACAAGATATGAAATTGAAAGAAAATTTATGAGAAAATAAAGGAGTATAAATGAACAAAGTAATATGTATTGTAGGACCTACAGCATCTGGAAAAACTGGACTTGCAATTGAACTTGCAAAAAAGATTAATGCAGAAGTAATTAGTGCAGACTCAATGCAAATATACAAAGACTTAGATGTAGGAACTGCAAAAGTAACAGCAGAAGAAGCACAAGGCATACCACATCATATGATTAATGTATGTAATGTTGAGGACAAGTTCTCCGTTGCAGATTTTAAAGCTATGTGCTATGATAAAATAGAAGAGATACAAAAACGAGGTAAAAATGTTATCATTGCAGGTGGTACAGGATTATATGTTAATGCAGTAGTGTATAATATGAACTTTACTGAAGAAGAAACAGATACAAAACTAAGACAAGAACTTGAAGAAATTGCTAAGCAAAAAGGTAATGAATATTTACACAATATGCTAAAAGAATTAGATCCTGTAACAGCAGACCAAATTCACATGAACAATGTAAAACGTGTTATTCGTGCAATTGAAATGGCTAAAAATGTAGGACTAAAATCTGAACATATGGAAGCGGAAAAGGCAAGAATTGCAAATGAAAAAGCACCATATGAATTTATAGTTTTTTGTATTGAACAAGAAAGAGAATACTTATATAGTAGAATAAATCTAAGAGTAGATTTAATGATAAAAGATGGAATATTAGATGAAGCAAGAAAAGTATATGATATGAAACTTCCACAAGATAATACTTGCATGCAAGCAATAGGGTATAAAGAGTTCTTCCCATATTTTGAAGGAACTTGCACTCTTGAAGAATGTATAGAAACATTAAAGAAAGAAACAAGACATTATGCAAAACGTCAAATGACTTGGTTTAATAATAAGCTAGATTGCATTAAGTTAGATGGAAGTAAAACAAAAGATGAATTAGTAGATGAAATTATAAGTAAAATATAATTTTTATAGGAGAGATATATGAAAAAAGTACTAAACTTTTTAAAATCTAATATTAAGATAATTATTATAATGCTTATCATATTAGTATTTTTCATTGTATATAGGTCTAAAGATATATTCACACATAAGACAATATATACAGTAATAAATGGTGACCTAGAAAATATATCTGAAACTAATATGTATTTGCTAAAATCTGAAAAACTTATAGATTATGATAATTCTCAAAAAATTACAGCAATTGTAGATCAAGGAAAACGTGCTGCAAAAAATGAAGCAATAGCTACATATCAAAATGATAGCTATGAGGATTACCAAAATCAAATAGCACAGATAGATAAACAAATACAATCACTAGTAAAAGATTTACCAGATAACCATTCTGCAGATATAACTAATATAGAAAATAAGATATCTAAATATGCCTCAGAGGTTCAAAAAGCAACGTCATATTCTAAAATACAAGAGTATAAAACAAAGCTAGATGAACTTGCATATAAAAAGATTACAATACTTGCAAATAGTTCTCCAGAAAACTCAGCAATTAGAGATTTAGTATCACAAAGAGAAGAACTAGTAAGATTAAGTAAAACATCAGATAACACTATTTGGACAGACAGATCTGGAATAGTAACATACAAAATTGATGGCTTAGAAGATAGTGTAGATTATGCGCAAATTCAAAACTATTCAGCTGCAGATTTAGATAAAATAATATCAGATTTTGATTCAAATGAAAATAGTGGATTTGGTATAAAAGTTGTAAGCAATTTTGAAGCATATCTACTTATTAAAACAAAAACAGGTGAACATGATGATTATATAAAAGAGGGAAGAACATATAACATTAGAGTATCAGATTTAGAAAATTCTACTTTAAAAGCAAGACTTACTAAAAATATAGTTGAAGGGGATTATAACTACTCAATTTTCTTAGTTCAAAATGAAATTGATGGGCTAGTAGATTATAGAAAATTATCTTGTGAAGTTATATGGAATACAACAAGTGGAATGGCAGTTCCATTAAATGCAATTTATCATGATGATGAGGCAAATTATGATTATGTTCTAATGGTATTTGGTGCAGATTATAAACGAGTTGCTATAAATGTTATAACTAAAAGTGATAGTATAGCAATTGTTGAAAATGTGGATAAATCTACAATGGAAAAATATGGTTTGGATACATCTTTCATACTTGAAGTTTATGATGAATTAGTAATAGAAGATAGATAAAATAAAGAAGCAACAATATTTTAATTGTTGCTTCTTTTTGTGTATTTTTTACCGCTAACTTGATCTACATAGACCTTAACATTTTGATATTTTTCAGTATTTAAAGCTTTCTTTTGGTCTCCAAGTATCAGTAGCATTTGATATAATTCGTATTTAGAAAACATATCTGTTTCTAAGATTTCATCAATGCATTTTTCATAGTAATATTCTCTAGAATTTTGTACAAGTAGTGGCTTGTCTAATATTTTGTTATAAACTGAAAGATTCTCTCCAAGTAGAGTAGAAGTTATTATAGCTTCGGGAGATTCAAAATCTCCTGTTTTGTAATCTTCAAATTTCTTTGTAAAATCATCTATTAAATCAGTATCTTCACATACTTTGTTATATACTGTTGCTTTTATTCCATCAGTTTTAACACGGATACAAGTATAATTATCATCCAAGTATAAAGGAGAGTCTTTAGGAGCAAGATATGCCAAAATTCCAGACTTTTCTCCAGTACTTAGAGATAATACTTTGTTGCAGTTTTCAGACAACTTTAATCCGTATTTTAGACAATCACTAGCAATATTTTTATCCACATAGATATATAAATCTTGCATGATTATCACCTCAAGTGACTATATTATAACATAGTATAATCTAAATGTTAAGATAAACACATAAAAAAGCCACCTAAAAATAGGTAGCTTTAATATTATTATTTATCTGTAGAACCAAATCCACCCATACGAGTACCTGTTGCATTATCATCATCTACAGTTAAGTATTTTTGGAATACTACTTGTCCTATAACATCACCTTTTTTTACTTCAATATCATGATCTGAACAATTAAAGTATGCAAAAAAGAAATGTCCATCATTGTCTGGATTTCCATAGTAATCTGAATCTATTAATCCAACACTGTTTGCCATTAAAAATCCTTTTTTAGGACCTGAGCTTCTGTTTAATAGAATATAGCATTCATCTTCCATACAATATGCTTTAAGTCCTGTTGGTATTAATGTTGGTTTTATTCCTGGATAATATTTTGGAATAATAATATCTTCTGCAGCTTCAACATCATATCCTGCAGAATGAGCAGTTTTTCTAACTGGCATATGAATATCTTTATCTTCATATCCTTTAGCAATTTCAAATCCTCTTTGTCTCATTTTTAGTCCCCCTTAATTTCATATGTATTATATCATATGTGAGATTAAAAACAAACAAAAAAGCAAAAAAATTAGCCTCAAAAAAGAGACTAATCTATATTTTCAAGTCTAGCAATTCTTTCATCTATTGATGGATGAGTAGAAAATAAAGTACTTTTCTTTTTCATTCTTGTTTTGCTACTTGGATCATTTATATACATATGAGCAGTAGCTTTACTAATATGGCTCATACTTGAAGTATCTGAATCTAATTTTCTAAGTGCACTAATTAGGCCTTTTGGATTTCTTGTAAATTCTACAGAAGTTGCATCTGCAAGAAACTCTCTTTTACGAGATACAGCAAGTCGAATAATTTTAGTAACAATTGGAGAAAGAATTAAGAAAATTAATCCAACTAAATACAAAATAATTTTATATTTAGCAAAATCTCCCTCATCATTTGAACTGCTTCTTCTTCCTCTAAAACCAAATCTAAATATAAAATCTGAAACCATTACTATAAAACCAGCAAATACTGATACTACTGTTGAAAGTAGTATATCATAGTTTTTAACATGAGATAATTCGTGTGCAAGAACACCTTCAAGCTCATATTTATCCATTATTTGTAATAGTCCAGTAGTAACGCAAATAACTGCATGTTCTGGATTTCTTCCTGTTGCAAATGCATTAGGAGAAGGATCATCTACCACATATAATTTAGGCTTTGGTAGCCCTGAAGCTATTACTAAACCTTCCATAACAGAGGTTAGTAATTGGTCTTCCTGAGTGTTTGCAGGTCTTGCATTGTTCATTGCAAGAACGAGTTTATCACAATTATAGTAAGTAATAAAGCTACTAATAATAGAAAAGGCCATAGCAATGATCACAGAGTATGGCCCTAAATTCATATAATAACAAACAAAGTATATTACTAGTGCTACTATTACTATGAATCCTAAAACTATAAAAAATGATTCTATTTTGTTATTTCTTACAGCTTTTAATATCATAATTAGTTAAGCCTAGAATTGTACTTTAACTGGTTCTTTTTCAGCTTCATCAATTGTAAAGAATGGTTCTTCTTTATGTCCAAACATTCCAGCAACTAGGTTGTTTGGGAATTTCATAATAGCTGTGTTATACATTTGAACTGTATCGTTATAAAATTGTCTAGAGTAAGCAACTTTATCTTCAGTTCCAGCTAGTTCTGTTTGTAAAGCTAAGAAGTTTTCGTTAGCTTTAAGTTCTGGATAAGCTTCACCAAGTGCAAAGATATTTTTTAATGTTGAAGTTAATTCGTTGTTAGCTTTAGCTTTTTCTTCTACAGTATTAGCAGAAGTATAAGTGTTTCTAGCAGCAATAACTTTCTCTAAAGTACCTTGCTCATGTGCAGCATATCCTTTAACAGTTTCAACTAAATTTGGTATTAAGTCAAATCTTCTTTTTAATTGTGTATCAATTTGTGCCCAAGCATTTTTAACTCTCATCTTTAGTGATACTAAGTTGTTGTATACAGCAATTAACCATACTAAAAGTAATACAACAATTACTACTAATGCAATCCACATAGTTCATACCTCCCTTTATATGTCTATATAATTTTATCATTATTTATTCTTAAATGCAATATAATGAAGTAATAGAAATGTGTATATTTGAATAAAGATTGGGTATTTAGTTTTTTATCTAAATACGTACTATATTTGACATTAAAATTATTATATAGTATAATAATTGTGTTAAAAAATCTTTAGGAGGAATATTTGTGAAAGAAGACAAAGCATATATATTAAGAAAGGTACTTACAGTAGTAAGCTTAATTCTTATATTTGCTACAGCTGGATTACTAGCAATTACAACTCAACTTAAGACAATAACATTTAACTATTATGGAAATATCAAATCTATTAAGACTTTAGCAAGTTCAGTAGATGCATTCTTACTACAAAATAATATCTCGCTAAATGAAAATGCAATAATTGAACCTGCTCAAAGAGAAAGAATAACAAATGGTATGACAATTACTGTTACTTCTTCTAGAGCTAATACAATAGACGTAGAAAAAGTAAGAGAATCATATGCACCAATTGTTGCAAGTCTTAAAGAAGAGATACAAGCAATTCCATTTGAGGAAGAAACAGTTGATAATGCAGACAGAGAATCTGGGGAAACTGAGGTATTACAAGAAGGCGTTGAAGGATCAAAATCTATTAGCTATATAATTAAAACTTCAAACGACAAAGTAATTCAAAAAGACGAAGTAAAAGCAGAAGTATTAACAGAAGCACAAAATAGAGTAGTAGAAGTTGGAACAAAAGTTACAGTTTCTAGAAGCAATTTAGTTACATCTGTATATTCTACACCAGTAGATGGTGGATATATAGATTATAATATTAACTTTGCTCAAGAGTACAAACAATATGCATATAATATATGTAAAAAATATGGTATAGATTATTCACTATTCATTTCAATCATTTACTGTGAAAGTAGATTTAATCCAAATGCAAACAATAGTGGACTATATTTAGGACTTTGCCAAGTAGCTGCTACACACTTACCAAACCTAAGTCAAACACTTGGTATTTCTGATCTATTCGATCCATATGATAATATGACTGCGGGTGCTTATCTTCTATCATATTATATAAATGCAAATGGAAGCGTTGAAGGAGGTCTAGCTTCTTACGGTGGTGGTGCATCATACATAAATCTTGTACTAAGCACTAGAGAAAGACTTATCGCAAACGGCGGATTAGTATAGTAATTAATGAAGAAGAATAGCAAGTTGCTATTCTTTTTCTTTGTATAATAAAGGAGTATAAATGAATACATTATCTAAAACAAGAAGTATAATGAACAAGTTTAATATTGTTGCAAACAAAAGGTACGGACAAAACTTCCTTATAGATGATAACATACTACAAGGAATTGTATCAGCAGCAGATATTACAGAAGAAGATTTAGTAATAGAAATAGGACCAGGTCTTGGAAACCTTACAGAGTATATACTAAATACTGCAAAATATGGATTACTTGTTGAAATAGACCCTAAAATGATTGCAGTACTAGAGGACAGGTTTAAAGATAGAACAAACTATACATTACTAAATGAAGATATACTAAAAGTAGATATTGATACTTTAGTAGAAAAAATTAAAAGTGAAAAAGGAATAGATTTTAAAGGCATAAAAGTAGTTGCAAATTTACCGTACTACATTACAACACCAATAATATTCCAATTACTTGAAGATAGTAATTGTATTGAATCTATTACGGTAATGGTACAAAAAGAAGTAGCTGAAAGGATGACAGCAGATTCACATTCTAAAGAATACGGAATATTAACTATAATGGTAGATTATTTTTCTAATGCAAACATAGATATAATTGTTCCAAACTCAAGTTTTATTCCAGAGCCAGGTGTAACATCGGCAGTTATAACTTTAAAGAAAAATAGAAAATATGAAGTAAAGAATGAAAAAGTTTTTTTTGAACTTGTACATAAAGCATTTGCACAACGTAGAAAGAAAATGACAAACTCATTATCTAGTAATAACTTTAACAATATGTCTAAACAAGAAATTGAAGACTTATTTACAAAATGTGAGTTAAGTCTAACAACAAGAGCAGAAGAACTTGAAACAATAGATTTTGTAAACATAGCAAACAATATTAAATAAGGGGATGAAAATATGAATTTAGATGGATATAAATTCACTGCACATAGAGGTATTTATGATAACAAAGAAGTACCAGAAAATTCAATGAAAGCATTTGAAAAGGCTATGCTTAAAGGATATGCTATCGAATTAGATATTCAAATGACAAAAGATGGATACCTTGTGGTATTTCATGATAGTACTTTAAAACGTGTGTGTGGTGTTAAAGATGAGATAACAGCGCTTACTTTAAATGAAGTAAAACAAGCTCGCCTTTGTGGAACAGATTCGAAAATACCTACTTTTGAAGATGTATTAATGCTTGTAAGTGGAAGAGTACCTTTAATGATCGAAATTAAATCTACAGATGCATACGAAGATTTAATGCCTAAACTTATGGCTCTTTTAGAAAGATATGAAGGAGAATATATTATTGAGTCTTTTGATCCAAGAGTTATTTATTGGTTAAAAAAGAATCATCCAAGTGTAATACGTGGACAACTTTCATCTAAAAACATTCGTGAAGTGAAAAACAGAATAATGAAAATAATATTAGGTCAAATGATGTTTAATCCATTTACAAAACCACATTTTATATCATACTTATACACAGAAGTAACACCTAAATTCTATAAAAAGCAACACAAAAAAGGAAGAGAAGTTGCTGTATGGACTGTAAAAAGTAAAGAAGAATATGAGAAAATTAAAGATTATATAGATATATGTATATTTGAAAACGAGGAGACTACTAAGTAGTCTCCTTATTTTACATATTATTATCTGCATTATATTAGTCAAATTCATCAATTCCAGGTACATGATGAGTTAATCGCTTATAACATTTTCTACAAACAGCCTTATATGAATCATTTCCACCAATTAAAATGTCTGGTCCAGATGTAACAGGAACACCATTAATCATACGCATATTAACTGTAGCTTTTGCTCCACAATCACATATAGTTTTAATTTCCTCTATTTTATCTGCCATTTCCATTAAAGGAAGTGAGCCAGAAAAGAATTTCATCTTAAAATTAGTTCTTAAGCCGTAGCAAATAACAGGTATATCTAAAATATCTACAATATCTGTTAATTGTAATACTTGTCTTCTTGTTAAAAACTGTGCTTCATCAATTAAAATACAAGCAGGTTTTGGATCTAAAGATTTAACTTCTCTATAAATATTAGTATCGCTATTAAAAGTTTTTGCATCTGCTTGAAGGCCAATTCTTGTTGTAATTTTTCCTACTTCATATCTATTGTCTATTTCTGCTGTATATAGTACTACCTCTTGACCACGTTCTTGGTAATTGTATGCAACTTTAAGCAAATCTATAGTTTTACCACTTCCCATTGCACCAAATCTAAAGTATAACTTTGCCATAATATAACCTCCAAAATTTCACCAAAATTATAGCACAAAGTAACAATTTTGTTAATACAAAAAATGTATGAATATTTATTCACATTTTTTGTTGACAACATAAAAATATTTGGATATAATGAGGGTGGTTGGAAAAAGAAGATGAGCAAAAAAATAATTTTTTAGCTTTAATTTTTTAAATTAATATTTAAAAAAGGAGGGAATTTATATGAAAAATTATAGCAAAGTAGTCGAAAAGATGAAAAGTAAACAGCTCTCTCTAAAACAACTTAAACTAACCTTGGAGGACATAAACTATCTAAGAGATATTGGATACAACGTGAAAGAACAATACGATCCTCGTGTAGAGGACTATGTATATTATATTGTTACATCAGGTGACACAGCCTATATCAAAATATCAGAACCTTTGAAAAAAGGACAAGAAGTAAAATTAAATCTTCTTGAAATATCCGATCTGCATTGCGGATGTAAGAATTTTGATAAAGATGGTTTAGATAAAACCCTTCAAGAAGCACAGGCAAGAGGAGTAGAGTTTGTACACATCTCGGGAGACTTGATTGACGGTTTTGGCGTATATAGAGGTCAAGAAAATAACCTTAAGCTAAATAAGGCAATCGAGCAAATTAATGAACTGATGGCAGTTCTTGAAAAGTACGATTTTTGGTACATAGCTAGCATGGGTAACCATGACCAATCATTTTGTATGAAAGGTGGGCTTGATCCAATTAAGTACTTGGAGGCTAAAATGGCAAAAAAAGGTAAGAAGTTTACTTACTTAGACGCCTACGAAGGAAATATAATTCATGCAGGAATTGTATTCAGGTTAATCCACTTATCTGGTGGTGCAGCTAGAGCAGCTTCATATAAAGTTCAAGTGTATCTTTCTAGAGTATTTGAAAGCAATCTAAATGATGTGGAAATAGGTGGTAAAATATACAACCTACGTTCAATACAAGCAGGACACTTTCACACTTTCTATTCGTTATCGATGAGCGGTATAAGAATAATTATGCCGGGCAATTTCCAACACGATGGTGATTTAGAAAAGAGAATGGGTATTTCTGGAAAGACTGGGGGAATCTTCACTGAACTTACTATTATTGGTGACAAAATAGCAAGGGAAAAGATAGAGTTCTTTGATCCTTGGGAAAGGGAGGAATGATACTATGAACGAAGATTTTTTAACCTCACAAAAAGCATCAAATGCTCTTTCAAAAATGCGTGTAACAGCGTGTACATTAGAAGAGTTAGAATTGACACAAGAACAAATGGACGAGTTGATAGCAGCAACAGGAAACATTAACTTTAACAAGTATAATAAGACATACTATATCACTAAGTTTAATGAAAACAACTATGAGATAATTTCTTTCATAAATCCAGAAAAGGTTACTGAAAGATGGTTAGAGTTAAGCGACCTATACCTTGGTAGTACCTTCTGTGATATGGAAACATTAGAATATATTCTTAACCTTGCAAGAAAGGAAGGAATAACTAACGTTCATATCGCTGGTGACTTATGTGCAGGACATCCTTCATATAAGAAACAAGATTTATACCTTACTGCAAAGACTGCGCAAGATCAAGCTAATATTGCTATAGAACTTTTTTCTAAATTTCCAGAGTTTAAGTATTACTGCATAAACGGAGAAAGGGACCTATCATTTGAAAAAGGTGATTCTATTAATCCAATAGTTTTAGTTCAAAGAGCTTTAAACGAAAAGAAAATAGAGTTCCACCACATCAATGAAATGGTAGCAAACTTAGTCATAGATGGTGTAGTTAAAAGAATTCAACACGGAACAGGTAGACTTGCATATACCAAATCATACAAAATTGAGAAAGAAATGTGGCAGCAATTCGAAAACATGAGCGACAATGTCATCATAAAGAATCGCAACTACAATATATGCTTTGTTCAATTCGGACATTATCATGTTAACTGTTTACAACGTTTGGGTGGAATAATGATTACATCTACTGCTGGTATGGTTTTTGATGATAAAGGCGTTTTAAACGAGAATACATCATATCCATCTGCAAAATTTTCAACAGCCGTTATAAAAAACGGAAAGGTAAAGAAATTTGTGACAGAAAGCATTACAAACCCAAAGAACGTTACCATGTAGAAATATAAAAAAGAGAATACCAATTATTTGGTATTCTCTTTTTGTCTAATTAATCTTTAGATATTACTTTCTTTTGCCAGCTTCTCTTTCCACATTCTGGACACTTCATATATCTAGTTCTTCCAAAATGCATAGACCATAATACACTTGAAAATGTTGGAATATATTTATTATGGCAGTGTTCACATTCATAGTATCCAGCTTTTTGTTCAATTCTAATTGCAAATGGTATTGCAATTACAAATTGTGCAAAACCAATAAGTATTAGTAATACTCTTAGCCAATCAGCCATTTCTACAAATGATGCTACAAATACAAGTGTAAGAAATGCAATTGAAGCACCAAATCCAATTACATATTCTAATGCAAGCGTTCTTTTAGTACTTTCTTCTTGTTCTTTTTTCATAGCAAGTATTATTTCATCATATTTTTTGTTTGATTCGTTCATATTAATCATCTCCCCATAAAATAATTCATTAATTCCTATACCAAGTATTTCACAAAGCTCTATCATAATAGATGCATCAGGTAAACTCTTACCAGTTTCCCATTTAGATACTGCTCTATCTGAAATATTTAGTTTTTCTGCAAGTTCTAGTTGCGTAAGACCAACCTCTTTTCTACGAGTAGCAATAAATCTTCCAATTTTGATTTGATCCATAATACTTTCCTCCTTCAATTATATTTTAATGAATTATTATATAAATTAACACGAACTATTGGTTGAGTTGTCTCAATTATACCATTTTAAGCCAAAAAAAGATATATAGAAAAATCTATATATCTAAATTTGTTTTATAGTATCTTTGGTTTTTACTCTTAGGTTTATCTGGAATTGTCATCTGGACATATCCATCTCTAATAGCACAATTTAAATATTTATTTCTTAGAGTATCTTTATGTTTTATATTTAGTCTAATCATTATTTCATTAGCACTCATTGGATCTTCATCCATTATATCTACTAGCCTTTTAACATTAACGCTTGATTCGGTTTTAATCATATTAGCAACAACATTAAGTTCATCTAATGCCTTATCAATCATGTCTAGCATAAATTCAACGAAAAAAGTAGATTCACCATCAACATGAGCTTTTGCTATTGCATCATAATATTTTTGTTGGTTTTTCTCAATCATATTTTCAATTGTTACTACTTCAAATATTTTATTGTATTTTGCTAGTAAAGCATTTTGCCAAAATCTAGCTGTACGGCCATTACCATCTTGAAACGGATGTATAAATACAAATTCATAATGAAACACAGAAGATAGTATTAGAGGATTAATATTTTTCTTTTCTCTATTTAACCAATCAAATAGCTCTGTCATAAGATATGGAACTTGATGTGGTGGAGGGCAAATAAATATACATTTATCTCCTGCAAAAACACCTTCGTTACCAGTTCTATATTTTCCAGCAAGCGGAACTAAATCTTTTTCTATTATTCCATGAATCTTTAACAAATCTTTTTCAACATATGGTTTAACTTTAGTTAATTGATCATATGCAAGTTTAATATTTTGAACCTCTTTAATTTCTCTTTCTGGTCCGATTACTTCTTTACCATCAATAATATCTCGTACTTGTCCTTTAGAAAGTGTATTTCCTTCTATTGCAAGCGAAGCATGAATAGAAGTTATTAATTTGTTCCTTCTAAGTCTAGGCATTCTGTCTAGCGTTGAATAGTCTATAGTAACTATTTTTTTAGAAATACTGATGCATTTGTTTAACATCTTATTTGTAATTGTAAATGGTGGAGTATAATTATCCATAAAAGTCACCTCTTTCTAGCTATTTTAATTATACCATGCCTAGAGATAAAATACAATATCTTACCTAAAACATACCTAAATCATACATAAATAAAATGTTATAAATGTTGATAAATGTTGAAATAGAAAATAAAAAAAAGACGACTATTTCTAGTCGTCTAACCCATTGTTTGGATGGAGCTGAAACTCAGATTCGAACTGAGGACCTACGGTTTACAAGACCGTTGCTCTACCAACTGAGCTATTCCAGCATATATACTTTTAATGGTGACCCGTAGGAGAGTCGAACTCCTCACTCCGCCGTGAAAGGGCGATGTCTTAACCGATTGACCAACGGGCCCCATAGTGGTGAGCCATCGCAGATTCGAACTGCGGACAACTTGATTAAAAGTCAAGTGCTCTGCCAACTGAGCTAATGGCCCATCAAAGTATATAGCAATCAGTTTTAACAACTGACTGCGCATATATAATACTACAATTTGAGGCGCTTGTCAATAGATTTTATTTAAAAAAACTAAAAAAATATTAAATTTGTAAGTTAATACCTTGTTTAGACAAGATATTATTTTTCAAAAGACTAGTTTTAAGAGAAAATTCAATAACTCTTGCATGCTAAAAAGCAGAGTGCTACTATAGTTTGCGTGATTCAAATATTGTTTTTGATCTTTTAAATTTTTAATCTTTTTATAATATTTATTCTAATAATTTTTATTCAATATTTTTAATTCTTAAATGTATTATCGCAAGAATATGAAAAGTTTTAGTGAAGGATATAAACAATTCAATTTTAGTAGGTACATTTGCAACTTTTGTTTTAACTAGAATGTATTTTATGCAATATTTGAATCACTATTATATATAAGGAGGAAGATTATGAGACAAAAGGTATTAATGTGTATAATGTGCATAAGTGTTATTATATTATTATTTTCATGTGTATTTGCTGCAAGTACAAATGCTTCAACTCCAAGTTTAGTTACCAAAATTAGTTCGGCTTTTACTAAAATTCAAGGATATTTAAAAAAGTTATCTACTCCAATTGCTGGAGTATGTTTAGCAAGTGGAATACTAATTAGAAAATTAAGTTTTGGAGATGAAAAGAAAATGATAATGGGAAAAAGGATAATTGTTAATACAATAGTAGGATACGCAGCAATTCAACTATTAGATTTGATTATTAAATTTATAGAAGCTGTAGTTAAATAATGGATGTAGAGAAGCTAAATGATGTTATAAATATAGTAACAGATAGTCTTAAGGCAGATGGATATAAGTATATTGAAAAAATAGGAATAATAGATGAAACTATTTTTAATAGAGAACCTCTTAAAACTATATGTTATTCAAATATTTCTAGTTTAATATTTTTAGGTATTTGGGGTGCTTTTCTTTTTTTAGCATTTAAGTCACTACTAAAGTTATACTCTAATATAACTATAGACAAAATCTATTTTTATATTTTAAAGGTTATCATTGTTGCTATATTTAGTATAAATAGCTACTACATTTGCAATCTAACAGTAAAAGCAAGCGGAAAACTAACAATGTTTTTAACTTCATATTTAGAAGAAATAACACAAAGCAAGATAGATTACACATACTTAGAAGAAAATGTAGATAATGTGGAAATGCTATTTGCAAAATCTAAAGAATTAGGAATTAATGGCATTAACGATTATATTATTTGTGTCCATATACTAATTATGTTTGTACTTTTATCTGTAAGATATGTAGTGGTTCTATGTTGTATTATTATCTCACCAATTTGCGTTTTGCTTTTACTTGTAGAACCATTAACAAAATATTATTACTTATGGCTAAAAGTCTTTGTCGTTAATCTATCAGTTCAATTAGTTAATACTTTAATAATGTATATACCAATATCTAGTAAATTAGAAAAAGATATATTTATATGTGTCCTTATTGGTAGTTCTATACTATTATATAAAATAAATAAAAAGGCGGTTGAAATTAGTATTGGAAAAATTTAATAAACAACAAGTTTTTAATTTTTATAATAAAAAGAGAAAGTGGCATGGAATACTAGATTATAAGACTATTACTATTAGCGCTATATATATAATAGGTATATGTTACTTTGTATTTGGATTAAATATATCTAACACATTAAAACTATACATTATAACAATATTAGTTTTACCACTAATAATATTTATATTGCTAAACATTAATGAGGAAAGTCCTATAGAAAAATTGCAAAATATTATTAAATTTATACTAAAAATTTCTGTATATACAAAGTCGCATATAACAAAGTTAAAAAAGACTACATACATGAAAAATCCGCCAAATAGCTGTATTGAAAAATATACTCAAAAGTGATATAATGACTTCCAATCAAAGAAGGAGTATATATATGAAATTTAGTCAACAAAAAGGTAAGTTAGAGTTAGGCGATACTTTAGTTCCAGACCTATTTATATTAAATAACATGAAAGCTTTAGGAAAAAATGAATTACATATTTATTTGTATCTGCTTTATTTAAATAAATCTAATGTGGATGAGATAGATTCAGAGTTAATAATGAAGAATCTAGAACTAACACCAGATGAATTAAAATTGAGTTTAGATATACTAACTGCAGAAGGCTTGATACAAAAGACAACAAGAAGTGCAGTAGTAGTAGACTTAAAAGATGCAGAAATTAATAAATCATATGCTCCTAAGTTTGATAACAAACAAAGCAAATATGAAGAAGTAATTGATACAAAAAGAAAACTATGTGTACAAGCTATATGCGATAGTTTCTTTAATGGTGTTATGCCATTTAGTTGGAACACAGACATAGGTAATCTATTTAATATCTACGGATTTTCTGAAGAAGTAATGATTGCTTTGTTCCAATATTGCCAAGAAAGAAAAGCATTAAACAGAAAATATGTATATGCTGTTGCTGACACATGGCATAACGGTGGAGTACATACTTTTGAAGAATTAGAAAGCTTTTTAGATAATTATGATAAATTTAATAAATTCAAACAAAAAATATGCAAAGCTTTAGGAATTGTTGGAAGAAATCTATCTAAATACGAAGAAGAATTTGTTAAGAAATGGATAGAAGAATATAAATATGATTTCGATATAATTGAAGAAGGCTTAAAAAGAAGTACTTCAACAACAAATCCTACTATAAAATATGTAGATGCAATTATTACTAGTTGGTATAAAAAAGGATTTACAACAGTTGAACAAATTATAGAAGCAGAAGCTCCTAAAACTGAAGAGAAAAAAGAGACTAGAAAAATACCATCTGCAATTGCTAAAAAGAAAAGCTACCAAAACTACGCTCAAAGAGAATATGATGATTATAACGAATTCTATGATGAGTAAAAAATGAGAGGAGTGGTCATATGCAAAGCGAAGCATATAGAAAAATTGAAACACAATACGATTACAAAAGACAGCAGGCTCAAAAAGATGCAAGAATGTATAAGCAAAATGTTTATGATGAAAACCCACGCCTTGCAGAAATTGAAGATGAAATAGCAAGAGAAACAATTAAAACTATGAAAGCAAACATGAATTTAGATGATGTTGCAAAACAAGTAGAACAAGAAAAACTTGAATTTAAAGTTAAACTACTTCAAGAAGAATATGACAAAGAATTAAAAAAACTTGGACTAACAAAACAAGACTTTGAACCAAAGTATGAATGTGAAAAATGTAGCGACACAGGAATGTGTGGAGACAAGTTATGTAGTTGCTTTAAACAAGCTTTAATTAATGAATCATTTAAACAATCTAACATGCTAAAAATAAAGGATGAAAATTTTGAAACTTTTGATTTTGGATTCTATTCATCTACACCAGATAAAGAAAAGTATGGAATAGATAAATCTCCACTAGAAAAAATGGATTCTATTAGAAAACAAGCATATGAATTCTCACATAATCTAGACAATCCATCTCAAAAAAATCTATTATTTAGTGGAAAAACAGGACTAGGAAAAACTTTTCTTGCAAATTGCATTGCAAACGAAGCAATAAAGCAAGGGAAATCTGTAATTTACCAAACAGCACCTATACTACTAGACAAAATGGTAGATTACCAATTTAAATTTAACAAAACTCCTGAAGAAAGAGAAGAATACGAAAAAATATTTGATGTAGATTTACTTATTATAGATGATCTTGGAGCAGAAACAATGAATGCACCAAAGTTTAGTGAATTGTTTAGCATAATAAACACTAGAGCACTAAAAAACAAAAAAATGGTTATATCTACAAACTTAACAACACAAGATATTAAGAATATTTATGAAGAAAGAATATTCTCAAGAATTGTTGGGGATTTTACAATACACAGATTTATTGGAGAAGATATAAGAATATTAAAAAAGAGAATAAACAAATAAAAAGAAGAGTACCATTAATTTGGTACTCTTTTTTATCCATTAAATTCTTCTCTTTTTCTTTCAATTTTAAGTAATTGTTCATATAATTTTTCTTCACGCTCAGATATATCTTCTGGAAGATCGATATGAACTTTAAGATTTAAGTCTCCACGATTTCCATCTTCAGTAACATAACCTTTGTTAGGAACAGTAACAATTTCACCATCTCTTAAACGTTTTGGAAGAGAAACAAATAGTTTTTCATCCATTACTTGAAGCTTGTACTTTCCACCAAGTGCAGCAACTGCAGGAGTAATATTAATATCCTTGTTAAAATCTGTTCCTTCAATTTTAAATTCGGGATCTTCTAGTAACTTAACATGTATAATTAAATCTCCATTTTTACCACCGTTTTTACCTGGATTGCCTAAAGCTGCAAGTCTAATCTTATCTCCATTTTTAATTCCAACAGGAACTTTAACAGAGAAAGTCTTCATTCCAGTTTTGTGTGCACGTATTGCAATTTTTTTCTCAGCTCCGAAGAAACCTTCTTCAAGAGTTACATCTAAATGTGTAACTATATCTGTACCTTTAACAGGTCGTTTTTTATCATCTATATTTTCATTATTTGTATTATTATCGCTTTTTTTGAAACCTAAAATTTGGTTTAATATATCATTAAATACATTTGCGCCAGATTTTATTTCGTACTTAACATCTTGTAGTCCTGACTCTATATTAGCAAAACCATAACCGTATCTTGCAACTTGTCTATCATATTTTCTTTTTTTCTCTGGGTCCATAAGAACCGCATATGCTTCATTTATATCTTTAAACTTTTCTTCAGCATCCTTGCTTTTATTTTTATCTGGATGATATTCTTTTGCAAGTCTTCTAAAGTTTAGTTTTATATCTTGGTCAGAACTTTTTCTGTTGACTTCCAATATTGCGTAATAGTTTTTTTGTTTCATATAATACCCCTTTAAAAACTAATTCTAACTTGATTTTTATTATATCATAGATAATCTA
>JAEEGL015734519.1_pt1 | contig 22409 bp, 20 predicted proteins | sample 9134231 | NCBI WGS metagenome assembly JAEEGL01 (sample SAMN16246548, study PRJNA631951) | gut metagenome | biome: gut microbiome; feature: rumen; material: fiber-attached | host: Bos | place: Iran: Karaj | collected 2018-10
CTACCTACTGAGCTATCTGGACAGAACGCTCTGCAGATCATCGAGCGTTATAAAAAATGGCGACCCGGATGGGGCTCGAACCCACGACCTCTAGCGTGACAGGCTAGCGTTCTAACCAACTGAACTACCGGGCCACTTGGTGGGAATTACAGGGCTCGAACCTGTGACCCCCTGCTTGTAAGGCAGATGCTCTCCCAGCTGAGCTAAACTCCCGTGACTTTGGCCGTTTTTACAACGGCAAGGGCTATTATACAAAGTCGAAAAACGTTTGTCAACACCTTTTTTCGAAAAATTTTACCATTTGAGACAATTTTATCGTTCTTTTCTTGAATCGATCGGCCTTATTTGGTAAAATCAAACGCGAAATATCATTTGCCAAAACAGGAGGAATATGCAGATGAGATATCCTGAGCCATTGAAAAAAAGAGGCACGGTCGGTTTTGCGGCACCGTCTTTCGGCGCGGCTGTCGAGCCATACATATCTGCCTTCAAAAACGCCTTGAAATATTTCGAAGCGGAAGGTTATTCAGTGCAGCTCGGGCCGAACTGTTTCGCAGGCGAAGGAACAGGTATTTCGAATCTTCCGAGTATGTGCGGCAAAGAACTCACAGACATCTATTGCAGCTCTGAAAACGGCGCGGTGATCTCCGTCGGAGGAGGCGAATTGATGTGCGAAATACTCGATCATATCGATTTTGAAAAGGTAAGAAATTCCCCCGCGAAATGGTTCATGGGATATTCCGACAATACAAATTTTACTTTCCTTTTGAACACACTGTGCGATACGGCTTCGATTTACGGTCCGTGCGCTCCGGCTTTCGGAATGGAGCCTCTCCATCCCGCTCTTTCTGACGCGTTTTCTCTGATCACGGGAAAGAGATCAAAAGTCAAAAACTACGAAAAATGGGAGCGTGAAAGTCTGAAAGGCCCCGAGAATCCGTTCGAACCGTTCAATTGCACTGAAGATTTCGCGCCTGTATTTTACGACGAAAAAGGAAGAAAGACAGGCAAAGTTTCGTTCGAGGGGAGAATGATCGGAGGATGCGTAGACTGCCTGATAAACATTTGCGGCACGAAATTCGACATGGTTTCTAAGTTCTGCGAAAAATACAAAGATGACGGAATAGTCTGGTTCCTGGAGTCCTGTGATCTCAACACGGTATCGTTCAGGCGCGCAATGTGGCAGTTAAAACACGCAGGCTGGTTCAAATACGTCCGCGGTTTCATTTTCGGCCGTCCGTATCTTATAGATGACTGCTCTATCGGGCTCTCCTGGGAAGACGCTGTTTTCGAGCACATAAAGGATCTCGGTGTTCCCTGCGTAAGAGACGCCGATCTCGGCCACCTTCCCCCTATGATGCCTGTCATCTCGGGAAGCTTTGCGAAGATAAGATGCGAAACATCATCTCCTTCTTCCGAATGCGACGGATCGGCCGCAAAACCTTCAGTAAGGATCGAATATATCAAGCGCTGATAATTGTAAAAAGGCGCGCAATCTGCTATACTGTCAATGCTTCCGTAAGATGAGAAGTCGGAAGCATTTTTTACGGGAAAGTACAGGACGTTTCACATGGGTGAAAAATCAGGTCAAGCCATACAAAAAAATAAAAACAAAACCGCACTGCTGTTCTTTTTGCTGGCGATGCTGTATTTTACGAGCTATATGACGAGACTGAATCTCTCAGCCGCAAAGGCGATACTCGTCGTCGATCTTGATATTTTTGACAAGGGACAGGTCGGTATAATGGGCACCGCGCTGTTTTTCTCCTATGGTCTCGGGCAGATCATAAGCGGCCTTCTGAGCGACAGATTCAAGCCCGAAAGGATAGTTGCGATCGGTCTTATAACCACATGCGTCTGCAACGCGGTTCTGCCGTTCCTTTCAAACAATGTCGCGCTGATGTCGATCGTCTGGGGCGTGAACGGGCTTGCTCAGGCATTTTTCTGGCCTCCGATCGTCAGGATCCTCAGCAAATATACGGATAAGAAAGGTTACACCAGAGGCGTTTGGGTCGTCAGCGTGGCGAGCTATGTGGCTACTCTTCTGATATTTATCCTTGTTCCTCTTGAGATCAATTACATACGCTGGGAGGCTGCTTTCTGGCTTTCAGCGCTGCTCGCTCTTGCAGTTCTGGCGATCTGGCTCGTATTTTACAGCCATTTCAAAAAAACGGCTGTCGAGGTCGCAGAGGATAAAGAAGATCCGGCACAGGTCGCAAATAACGATGTGCCTGCTGCTCAAACGGGCAAAAAGAGATCTGATATTTTCACCGTGATCTTCTCTTCGGGCGCTCTTTTTATGTTTGCGGCAGTCGCCGCGCAGGGTTTTTTCAAGGACGGTCTGCAGGACTGGTTCCCCACTCTGCTTTCCGAAGGCTTCGGAATGGACGCATCGTACGCGACCTTCTCAAATCTCCTTCTGCCGCTGTTTTCGATAGTCACGATGTCTGTTTCGACGGTGCTTTTTCAAAAAGTTTTTAAAAATGAACTTACGGAGGCGATATTGCTCTTTGCGATAACGGCGTGCCTCACCGGAGCTATGATACCGATACTTAAATTCAAAGTCAGCGCGGTACTTCTTCTCGTGCTCGCCGCAATAGTCAATTCGTGCCTGCACGGAGTAAACGCGATGTTTACATGCTTCGCTCCCGGAAGGTACAAAAAAGTCAACAAAGTTGCGACAATGTCAGGTCTTTTCAACGCGTGCTCGTATATGGGAGGCGCGATCTCTTCGTACGGCATCGGTATGATAGCCGAAAAACAGGGCTGGACATGGTCTCTCGTAACCTGGGGATCTGTCTGCATCGTCGGCATCATAGCGTGCATTGTTTCGTTGAAAAAGTGGAACAGGTATATTAAAATGTAACCGGGTATTTTACAAGATATCATTCGGAAGGAAAGATAATAATGGCCGGAATATCTCAGGAAGACTATAAAGAACCGCAATGCCTTCTCAATATGAGCGACCCGAACAGTAAAGAAGTGAGAAGCATCGACATTTCGCGCGTCATTGACAAGCTCGATTCGTACCTTTCAAAGGACGATATGCCCGGTGCGAAAAGGCATCTGGAATACTGGCTCCGCGAAGCTGAAAGCGGCAATGACGAAAGAGGAAGGTTCTCGATTTTAAACGAGTTGATGGGCCTCTGCCGTAAAATGAAACTCGAAAAAGAAGCGAAGAATTATGCCATGGCGGCTCTCGAACAGGCTGAAGCGATCGGCATAAAAGATACGATCTCCTACGGGACCTGCCTTTTGAATGTCGCGACCGTCTATAAAGCTTTCGGAGACAGTGAAAAAGCGCTCGGTTTTTACGAGAAGGCGAAAGAGAATTACGGCAAAAATCTTCCTTCGGATGACCGCCGCGCAGCCGGACTTTGCAACAATATGGGTCTTGCTCTCTGTGACGTAAAAAGATATGAGGATTCGATCAGATCATACGAAAAAGCGCTTGAAATATTGAAAAAATATGACGATTCCCGGCCTGACAGGGCGATAACGTGGCTCAATTTGGCGAATGCGTACGAGGCGAAGGACGGCCTTCTTGAAGCTGAAGAATCGATCTCAAAGTGCCTTGACGAAGCTGAAAAGGAGCTTTTATCAGAGGAGACCGTAAGAGACGGCTATTACGCTTTTGTGTGTGAGAAGTGCGCTCCGACATTCGGCTACTACGGCAGATTCGGTCTCCAAAACGATCTGCTCGCATGCTCGGCCGAGATATATGAAGAAAACAGAAAAAAGGGAGAATGAAATGAAAGGTCTCGAACTGTCTGAAAAATTTTACCGTGAATACGGAGAGAAAATGATCGCCGAAAATTTTTCGGAGTTTGAGGGAAAGATCGCTTGCGGTCTCGCCGGTTCAGGTTCCGAATGTTTCGGCTTTGACGACGATATATCCGCCGATCACGATTTCGAGCCCGGTTTCTGCATGTTCGTCCCCGACGGTCTCCTCGACAGTAAAACGGAATACAGGCTCGAGCGCGCATATGCCAGGCTTCCCGAGGAATTCGAAGGCTTCAAAAGATCAAAACTGAGCCCTGTCGGAGGAAACAGACACGGCCTCATATATATCGGAGATTTTCTTGAGGCAAGAACAGGCACAAGAGACGGAAAACTTTCCCTTTCAGGCTGGCTTTCGATCCCGTCCCATTATCTCGCCGAAGTCGTCAACGGTAAATTATTCCGCGACGATTCCGGATTTTTTTCTTCTATAAGAGAATCGTTTAAAATGCCTGAGGATGCCCGCAGAAAAAAACTGGCAGGCGAACTGCTCCTTATGAACCAGTCAGGCCAGTACAACTATATGAGATGCATCGAACACGGAGAACCGGCAGCCGCACAGCTCGCCGCCCTGGAATTTGTAAAACACACTCTCTCAGCCGTTTTCCTTTTGAACGACCGCTTTATGCCCTATTATAAATGGCAGTTCCGCGCGCTCAAAGAACTTCCGATACTGGGCAATCTGGGCGATTCTCTTTATTTCCTGATGTCCTACGAAAATTCTAAGGATTACGTGCAGTTAAAATGCGACATGATCGAGGACGTCGCCTCCTTGGTCATCACTGCTCTCCGGGATCAGTCGATGACAAAAGCGATCTGCGGAGACCTCGAAAAACACGCATATTCCGTAAATGACAGCATAAAAGACGCCTCCTTGAGGAATGCAAATATTCTCGCGGCGGTGTCAGATTGATCGACAACTATATCATCTGTATTTTTTCCCGGTCAGATCTCGTAATCAAATGAGAGTCTCGTCATGACCGCCGGCCTCACTGTACCGTCCGCGACAGCGACGTGCAGCGGATTTTTAGCGTACGCCTTCAGCGCTTCCCTGTCCGTAAAATCAGAATCCATCATTATGTCCCCCGCTGATGAATCAAAGCAGTCAGTGAGGATTCTCATTTTGATGAGACCGTCTATTTTACCTTCGAGAGCCTCAAGTTTTGACTTTATTTCCGTTTTTTTCGCTTCTTTATCAGAAATATCGTCCTTCAACTTCCAGATTATCATATGTTTTACCATAAATCTTTGCCTTCTTTCTTTTCGACAGTAAATCTCTTGAATTCGACGCCCTGAAGGTTTTTCCAGATGAAATCAGTCCCGTCAAACGTCATATAACTGTGCTCACTGCCTCCCCTGGGAAGAGAAACGGAGCCGGGATTCAAATACGTAAAACCTTTCATCCGAACACAAGCAGGAACGTGAGTGTGACCGTGCAGAAGTACGGTGCCCGGCGCCAGATAAGGGTGTTCGTATTCGTTGTAGATGTGCCCGTGAGTCGCGAAAATATCTGTGTCTCCGTTAAAAAGCACAAAATAATCAGCCACGATCGGAAAGTCCAAAACGTACTGGTCTACTTCAGCGTCGCAGTTGCCTCTCACGCAAAGGAGCTCGTGATCTTTACTGAAATCATTCAGGATCAGCGCCGCGTCCTTCGTGCCGTATCCGTCCGGCAGACTGTTTCTCGGTCCGTGGTAAAGATAATCGCCCAGCAGTATCATCTGTTCCGCGTTTTCACGTTCGTATGCCTCCAGAAGCTGTTCCAGATATGGCACCGCACCATGGATGTCAGACGCTATAAGCCATTTTTCGCTTTTCAAAACGACTGCCTCCCTTCTGCGCGTAAAATGATATCACACCGGGCGAATCATTATCAAGAATTTTTAATTGTCAGCTGACCGTTCTCCTCGTCTATTACAAGGGTGTCTCCCTGATGAATATCTGATGAGAGGATCTTTCTCGCGAGCATCGTTTCGACTTTGCTCTGGATGTATCTCTTGAGAGGACGCGCTCCGTAAACGGGATCATATGCCTCGTCCGCGATGAATTCTTTTGCCTTCTCCGTGATCTCGAGTCCGAGCGATTTGTCAGCGAACCTCTCCTTGAGTCCCCTGCAGAGTATCTCGACGATCTTGCCTATCTGATCCTTCGTGAGCGGCTTGTAAAATACTATTTCGTCAAGTCTGTTCAAAAACTCCGGTCTGAAAGACGTCTTGAGGAGATTCATCACATTGTCACGGGCCTCTTTGGAAATGCTGCCGTCCGGTTCGATACCGTCGATCAAATACTGAGATCCGAGGTTGCTGGTGAGGATTATGACTGTATTTTTAAAGTCTACCGTCCTCCCCTGCGAGTCGGTGATCCTTCCGTCGTCAAGCACCTGAAGTAAAATATTGAACACATCGGGATGCGCCTTTTCGATCTCATCAAAAAGCACTACGGAGTAAGGTTTTCTTCTCACTGCCTCGGTCAACTGACCGCCCTCGTCGTATCCGACATATCCCGGAGGCGCTCCTATGAGCCTTGATACGGAGAATTTCTCCATATATTCTGTCATATCGATCCTGACGATATTTTTTTCGTCGTCAAACAGTGTTTCGGCGAGCGCTTTCGCAAGCTCCGTTTTACCTACGCCCGTAGGACCCAGGAAAAGAAACGAACCGATCGGCCTGTTGGGGTCTGAGATACCCGCTCTTGAACGCAGGATCGCTTCGCTGACTTTTGTGACAGCCTCGTCCTGGCCAACAACTCTCTTATGCAGCGTATCTGCAAGATTCAGGATCTTCTCCCGCTCTCCTTCCTTGAGTTTTGCGACCGGTATGCCTGTCCACTTTGAGACGATTCCCTCGATCTCATCTTCCGTAACCGTATCCCTCACGAGCCTGTCTGACGTTTCGGGACTGCTTTCGTTCTTTTTTGAAGCCTCTTCCAGCTTCTTTTCAAGCTCAGGCAACACGGAATATTTCAATCTGGCAGCGTCGTCGTATCTGTAATCCCTCTGAGCAGCCTCAATATCCTCGTTCGTCTTTTCTATCTCCGTTTTAATATTTTTGACCGCGTTGATCTCAGATTTTTCCCTCTCCCAGCGTGATTTCATCTCGTTGTATTTGTCTCTCAGTCCTGCGAGTTCCTCTTCGGTCTTCGCGAGTCTCTCCTTTGAGAGAGTATCGGTCTCCTTCTTAAGAGCGGTGACTTCGATCTCCTCCTGCATGATCTTTCGTCTGATATCGTCAAGTTCAGCGGGGCTCGAATCGATCTCCGTTCTGACAAGCGCGCATGCCTCGTCAACAAGATCTATCGCCTTGTCCGGTAAAAATCTGTCCGTGATATACCTGTTCGAGAGCACAGCCGCCGCAACGAGAGCCGCGTCGTGTATCTGCACTCCGTGGAATATTTCGTACCTCTCCTTGATGCCTCTGAGTATCGAGATCGTGTCTTCGACAGTCGGCTCGTTCACCGTCACCGGCTGGAACCTTCTCTCCAAAGCAGCGTCCTTTTCGATATATTTTCTGTATTCATCGAGAGTCGTAGCGCCTATACAGTGCAGTTCGCCCCTTGCGAGCAGAGGTTTCAGGATGTTTCCGGCGTCCATAGCGCCATCCGTTTTACCCGCTCCGACGATCGTATGGAGCTCATCGATGAACAGGATTATCTTGCCTTCGCTCTTTGTGACCTCAGAAAGGACAGCCTTCAGCCTTTCTTCAAATTCGCCTCTGAATTTCGCGCCTGCTATAAGAGCGCCCATATCAAGCGCGAATATGGTCTTCTCTTTCAGGCCTTCCGGAACGTCTCCCCTCACGATCCTTTGAGCGAGCCCTTCCGCTATGGCTGTTTTACCGACGCCCGGCTCGCCTATCAGGACAGGGTTGTTCTTGGTCTTTCTCGAGAGTATCCTGATCACGTTTCTGATCTCCTGATCCCTGCCGATGACGGGGTCCATTTTCTGCTCTCTGGCCCTTTTTACGAGGTCTGTCCCGTATTTGTTCAGCGCATCGTACGTCTCTTCAGGATTGTCTCCCGTGACTCTTCCCGTTTTTACCTTTGAAAGCTCCGCGCGGAACGACTCCTCGTTTATTCCGTATTTCCGTAAAATGCTCCTCACGGCGGGCGTAGGACTCGATATCATCGCGAGCATGATGTGCTCAACGGAAACGTAGTCATCCTTGTCCTTTTCAGCTGTTTTTTCAGCTTTGTCAAGCATTCTCGAGCATTCGTCGGAAAGGTATATTTTGCTCTCCTCCATCGAATTTCCCGTGACCTTCGGAAGGTCTTCGACGGCCTTTTGCGCGTCATCTGTTATCGAATTTGCGTCTATGCCCATTTTGCCGAGAAGATTGCCTATAAGGCCTCCGTCCTGCCTCAAAAGAGAAAGTAAAATGTGCTCCGAGCAAAGCTGCCCGTTCGAACTGTCAACGGCGATCTGCTGCGCCGCGTTCAGTGCTTCTATCGATTTTTGTGTGAATTTTTGTATGTTCATATGATCCCCGTTCCTTTCTCAAGGTATTTCAGGTACGTCCTTTCGACGTCCTCGACAGTCATCCTGCCGCTCAAATATTCCTTCATGATCCTGTCGAACATGTCGATATATGAAGAAATTGCGTCCGCGATGCTGTCGCTCGTGTAATTTCTGTCCTTCGGAAGTGAAATAGTCCTGATGAATCTGTTGTCGTACAGTTCGTACGTGACGTCGTTTTCGCCGGCCGCTGTTCCTTTTACCTTCGGCAGATATGTATCTTCAAGCTTCTTCCACAGCCTGAAGAATGTGATCATGTCTGACAGAAGTTCTCCGGACTGCGTCCTGAAGATCACCGATATGCTGCCGATCGATTCTCCGGCGTTTCTTTCCAGTTCGACTTCGTACCTTACCGTAGGCCTGTATTTGTAATCCAGGCTGCTCTTTAAAGACATCGTCTGCTGGTTCGACATCATCTGCGGAACTATATCTCCGGTGTCGTCGAAAAATCTTTCCATATATGAAAATATATCGCTGATCCTCTGCTCAGGCGTCAGTACGGAAGCGTATTCGGCGAGAACTCTGTTCACGAGAGCAGACCTCGTGAGATTCTGTCTGTGCGCGATCTTGTCGATCGCCGCGACCACTTCATCGTTAAGCATAAGACTGAATAAACTTTTTCCCATTACATTACCTCCCTTGCGGTCACCCTTCGGCCGCTTGTTTGAGTTTTGCGATCCTTTTTATCGGATCACGAGTGTATTGTAGCACCGTTTGCAAAATTTGTCAAGGTTTTTATATAAATTTCTTTGCAAAACATATAAAATTGCTGAAAATATTTTGTGCAAATTCCCTTTGTCTTTCAGCTTCGGGCGCCAAAACATACATAATAGACGCAACGTTTGTTCCGCTATTGCTTTTTTGTCGGAAAAACATTATAATTTTTGCAGTTTTTTAGAATCTTGAGAGATTTTAAGAAACGCTGCGCCATAACGCACGTGAAAATACTCAAAAAGGAAATGAATCCCGGCAGTGAAACACAGCCGTCACAAGAAGATCAAACAGAAGATACAGGAAATGCCCGAAGGGTCCGTTTTCGTCACGTCTGATTTTGAAAACATCGCGGTGGACGATACGGTCTCCAAAATTCTTGCGCGCCTGTCTGAAGACGATACGGTCGAAAGAGTCCTTCGCGGAGTCTACTGGAAGCCGGAAAAGATGAACGGCGAATACGGAAATTCGGACGAACCGTATCCTGACAATGTTGCGAAGGCTCTTGCGAGAAACAACAGCCAGAGGGTCGTTCCCTGCGGAGACACTGCTCTTCACATACTGGGACTTTCCGAAGACGATCCGAAGGAATGGACGTACATAACGGACGGAGCGTACCAGGAGTACACATACGAGAACGTATGCATCAAGTTCAAGCACGCAACGGGAAAACTGTTTGAGACGATGTCAGACAAGACAGCGACAGTCGTTCAGGCGATCAAGGCGTACGGCAAGGAGCACCTGACGAAGGAAAAGCTGCTCGGTCTGGTGTCAAAGCTTTCAAACGACGACCTTGATCATATGCTTTTCGAAGCGAAATATACGACTGCGTGGATATATAAAGCGATCAAAAAAATGTGCCGCCTTTCAGAAAACAAAGAACAGGCAAAAGGAGAATTATGGAAACAAAAATTTTAAGCGGACAGCTTTACGCGGAAATGCTGAAGCAGGGTTCGCTCACACTAAAGGCAAATAAATCGATCGTGAACGATCTGAACGTCTTCCCTATTCCTGACGGAGACACGGGAGACAATATGTATATGACGATCTCCTTCGGCGCAGATCTCGCATTAAAAGAGACGTCAGGCGATCTCGGAAAAGTCGCGCACGCGGCAGCAGACGGAATGCTGAGAGGCGCAAGGGGCAACTCCGGAGTCATTCTCTCCAGAATATTCGCCGGCATCTCGAAGGGACTCGAAGGATGCACTGAGGCAGACGTTCGTAAAATGGGCGAAGCCTTTACAGAGGGCGTCAGACAGTCTTACAGCGCGGTCACCACTCCTGTCGAGGGAACGATCCTCACCGTTTTCAAGGATTCCACGAACGCCGCGAACGCAAAAATAACAGACGACAGTACGCTTGAAACATATTTTGAAGATTTTACAAAGGAACTTAAAGAATCGCTCGAGAGGACACCTGATCTGCTGGATGTTCTCAAAGAAGCGGGCGTCGTGGACTCCGGAGGCGCGGGACTTCTCTATATCGCTGACGGAATGAAAAATCGCGTGAACGGAATAATCAAATACGAGGACAACGGCGAGGAAGATACAGCTCCGAAGCCCCAGGCTGTCAATTTCGACCTTTTCGGTCCCGACAGCGAGCTCGAATTCGGATACTGCACGGAATTTTTACTCAGGCTTCAAAACGCTAAAACCGATATCGAAAACTTCGATATCGAAGGTCTTATCAAGTATCTGAACGATATAGGAGACTCTGTCGTGGCGTTCAGGGACGGATCGATCGTGAAGGTTCATGTGCATACTTTTACACCCGGGATCGTGCTCGAACACTGCAGGCAGTACGGAGAGTTTCTGACGATAAAGATCGAGAATATGACGCTCCAGCACCACAATACGACTGTACAAAACAGATATAACGGCGATGAAGCGGAAAGAAACGAACAGGTCGGAGACGATGTGGACACTTCTTTCTTCAAAAAAGAGATTCGTAAAAAATACGGCATCGTATCCGTAGCGGCAGGCGAAGGAGTAAAGTCGATGTTCTCCGAGATAGGCGTTGACGCTGTTGTTGACGGCGGCCAGAGCATGAACCCGTCGGCTCAGGACCTCGTGGACGCGTTCAAAAAAGTCAACGCGGATACCATCTTCGTGCTTCCGAACAACAAAAATATAATACTGACGGCAAAACAGGCCGCGGCTCTTTACACCGGCTCGGAGGTAAGAGTCCTCCCCACCAAAACGATAGGCGACGGATACGCGGCAGTTTCAATGATGGACCTCTCTCTCGATACTGCCGACGAGGTGGAACAGTCAGCAACGGATTCAATGGAAGGCGTCGTTACGGGACTTGTCTCTACAGCCACGAGGAATACAGAAAAAGACGGAATAAAGGTCAAAGCGGGAGATTATCTCGGATTTGCCGACGATACGATATATTATTCGGGAGATTCGAAGATCGAAGCTCTCCTTACGCTTGCCGAAAAGCTCGACGCAGACGACAAAGCCGTTTTACTTTTGATAAGAGGCGAAGGCGCTTCCGAAGAGGAAAATGACGAGGTGATGGAAGCTCTCTCGGGCATTTTACACAGCGTGGAGATCATACCGATCGAAGGAAAACAACCCATATACGACTTTATGATGGTTTTGGAATGATTCAAAATAAAAATATGCGGCGCGAATGCCGCGGAATATGACGGAGGAGAAAGAAATGTTGATCTTATTCACAGACACAGACACGGACCTGACACCGGTCCAGGCAAAAGAATTCGGCTACCACTTGATCAGTATGCCCTACAGCTACGACGGTAAAACGATCTATCCATACGAGGACTTTGAAGAGTTCGACAGCGAAGCGTTTTACAAGATGCTTGGGGAAGGAACGATCCCGACGACAAGCGCGATAAGCGTTGAGCGATACCTCAACTATTTCGAGCCCCATTTCAAAAACGGCGACGATATACTCTACGTGCATTTTTCACGCGCAATGACTGTCACGTTTGACGAAATGGACAAGGCTGTGGCGATACTGAAGGAAAAATACCCCGAGAGAAAGTTCTACGAGGTCGATACGAAGGGTATAACGATCGGAAGCCTTAACATAGTTCTCGAGATCGGAGATCTGTACAAGGCGGGCAAAACGGCCGAAGAGATCATCGCATGGGCGGACAAGGAAGTCGACAAATTCGCGATATACTTCTATGCCGACGATCTGAAATTCTTCAAGAGGAGCGGCAGAGTGAGCGGTCTTGCCGCGACGATGGGAACACTCATCGGCGTGCGTCCGATAATTTCAATGTCTTCTGAAGGTAAAATGGACAGCGTAGGCAAAGAGCGCGGCAGGAAAAACGCTGTCGCAAGGCTCGTAAAATACGTCGAAGAGCTCGGAGAAGATATCAAATCCCACAGAGTCATCGTGGCTCATACCGGAGCTCCCCATCTCGCTGAGGAACTCGCCGAAGAACTCAGGAAAAAATTCGGCGACGATCTGAATATCATGTTCGACGTCTGCAATCCGACTGCGGGCAGCCACTGCGGCCCCAACGGCGCAGGCGTAAGCTTCCACGCAAAACACAGGTAAAAAGGACCTTTTAAGCCTCTTTCAGCTTCAATTTGAGCCTTTTTAATGCCTTTAAGGAGAATATTTATGGTAAAAATCATCGTAGACTGCTTCGGCGGCGACAAGAGCCCGGACGCGAATATCGAAGGCGCTGTCTCAGCTCTTAAGAATTTCGAGGATCTGTATATCATTTTTACCGGCGACGAGAAGATCATAAACGAAAAGCTTCTCCCTGCCGCAGAGAAGGAGAAAATCGATATAACGGGACGTTATGAGATCGTTCACGCGCCGGATGTCGTGGACTGCAACGACAAACCCACTGACGCGATCAGACTGAAAAAAGAGAGCTCCATGGTAAAAGCGATCACTCTCCTTCGCGAGAGCGACGATATAGCCGGAATGGTCTCGACAGGCTCAACGGGCACGCTCGTAACAGGCGCGACACTGAGAGTCGGAAGGCTGAGAAACGTAATGAGACCTGCGTTCTGCCCCGTTTTACCCACAATGAACGGAGGAGTTGTGGGTATTTGCGACAGCGGAGCGAATGTCGACTGCAAACCGGAATATCTGCAGCAGTTCGCGATCATGGGCAGCCTTTATATGAAGGTAGTCTTCGGAGTGGAAAATCCGCGCGTAGGGCTTCTGAACATCGGAACGGAATCAGAAAAAGGTGACGAGCTTCGTAAAACTGTCTACGGACTCCTGGAAAACACTCCGGGGATCAATTTTACAGGCAACATGGAAGCGCGGGATCTTTTGAAGGGCAATTTCGATCTGGTCGTCTGCGACGGTTTCGCCGGAAATGTCCTGATAAAAACCACCGAAGGCGCATGCCTTGAAATGCTCAAAAGGCTCAAAAAAGACATCTATTCACGCTTCATCTACAAATTCGGAGCGCTGTTCATGCGCAAGATGTTCGCTGATGAGAAAGAATTCATGAACTATCAGAACTACGGCGGCAGCATAATGCTCGGTACAAAAAAAACGGTCGTGAAAGGCCACGGAAGCAGCAATGCCACCGCTGTCGAAAAGTGCATCGAGCAGGTATACAAGACACAGACGGGAAGCCTCTGCGAACTCATCGAATCGTCGATGGTCAGCTTATTCGGCACACCCGAAGAACAATAACAATCAGCCCCCGGGCGCAAAATTACGAAAGGATCTGTTAATATGTTTGAACAAGTAAAAGCCGCACTGGCAAAGCAACTCAGGATCAGCGAAGACAAGATCGAGCCTTCATCGAAGATCAAAGACGACCTCGGCGCCGATTCGCTCGACGTTCTGGAACTCCTCATGGATATCGAAGAAAAATTCGGCATCACCATTCCCGACGAGGAACTTGGCCGCTTCGAGACAGTTCAGGATATAGTGAGTTTCCTGGAAAAGGTGAAGAAATAATTTTGAGTTTTTAAGAAAAAGGACGCGGCAAGCGGTCTGTGATCGCCTGCCGTTTCTTTTTTGTTCGATTTTTATGCATTTTCTTTCAATTTTATTCAAGTATTTTCGAAATCTTTCAATTTTTATGCATTTTTTGTTGACATTTATTAACTTGCCGTGTATAATGCCCTGTACTGATATCATTTTACCGAAAAAGGAAGTGTTATGAGATGTCAAAGAAAAAGATAATTGCGCTGGCGATCGCGGCAGTAATAATTGTCGGACTGCTCGTATACGCCGGCATCACCGGAGCGGCTGAAGGTTCAGTAAAATGTCCGGATTGCGGCGGGACCGGTCTGATCGACGGGGAAACTTGCGAGACGTGCGGAGGCGAAAGCCTGGTCACAGGAACGCTCTGGGCCCTTTTACCCCCTATAATAGCCATCGGACTCGCTCTTATAACGAAGGAAGTGTTTTCTTCCCTGTTCATAGGAATCGTAGTAGGCGCTCTGCTCTATTCCAAATTCAATTTCCTGGGAACGATCAGTTCTCTCACGCAGCAGGGCCTTATCGACGCGGTGTCCGGTAACGCCGGAATATTCATTTTCCTCATCGAGCTCGGAATACTCGTAGCGCTTGTAAATAAAGCGGGCGGCTCCGCGGCATTCGGAAAATGGACTGCCAAGCACATCAAGACAAAGGTCGGCGCTCTGCTCGCCACATTCGTTCTCGGCGTCGTGATATTCATCGATGACTATTTTAACTGCCTGACAGTCGGATCAGTCATGAGACCGGTCACCGACTCGCATAAAATATCACGTTCAAAACTCGCATATTTGATAGACGCCACTGCTGCTCCGATATGTATGATCGCTCCGATCTCGAGCTGGGCCGCAGCTGTCTCATCATACGCCGAAGACGGAAAAGGCATCAAGCTCTTCATTTCCGCGATACCTTTCAACTTCTATTCACTGCTTACGCTCGTATTTATCGTAGCGCTTTCGATCATGGGCTTCGACTACGGTAAAATGAGGCTCCACGAGATCAATGCACAAAACGGCGACCTCTTCTCGGGTGAAAAGAAGGAATCCGATGACGAAAAGGATGTATCAGGCAAGGGCATCGTTCTCGATCTGATCTTCCCCGTAGTAGTTCTGATCGTCTGCTGCATACTCGCTCTGCTTTATGTCGGCGGAATACTCGACGGCGCTTCATTTGTTGACGCGTTCGCGAATACAGACGCGACAGTCGGACTTCCTCTGGGCGGTCTCGTGGCGCTCGTGATCTCGATAATCTATTTTATCGCGAGAAAAGTTCTTTCCGGAAAAGACTGTATGGAAGCTCTGCCGAAAGGTTTTACCGCGATGGTACCGGCGATATTCATCCTGACATTCGCAACCGCGCTCAAAAATATGACTTCTCTTCTCGGCGCAAAATATTTCATCTACAATATGATGCTCGGCTTCCCCGAAGGACTCTTAAAGATCCTTCCTGCCGTCATATTCCTTGTAGCTTGCGTGCTTTCGTTCTCAACGGGAACATCCTGGGGTACTTTCGGAATACTCATCCCGATCGTCGTCAATATGTTCGCTGAAGGAGATCCGCTGCTCATCATCGGAATGTCGGCTTGTCTTGCCGGCGCCGTCTGCGGCGATCACTGCTCTCCTATCTCAGATACGACGATCATGGCTTCCGCCGGCGCTCAGTGCGAGCATCTGAATCACGTTTCCACACAGCTTCCGTATGCGCTTTCAGTCGCGGGACTTTCCTTCGTGATGTTTCTTGTCGCGGGCTTCGTTCCCGTCGCCTGGATCTGCCTCCCGATCGGAGTCGTTCTGACAGTCGGTTTCCTGTTCGTAATGAAGGCGATCTCAAAGAAGAAGGAAGCAAAAGCCGGCGCTCAGTAAATTCAATACGCCGGGCAAAAATAAATAGCGAGAGTATCAAAACCATTGTTTTGTTCACTCCATATAAGCAGGCAGCCGCGTGATCTCTCCGCGGCTGTCTGCTTTTTTACGCGAAGCGCGAGAGTATGTGATATAATATATGCAAACATACTTTCTCGGTAATTCGGAGATGTCATGGCGGAGCAGGAAAAGAAAAGCAGAATATATCTGTGCATAGATCTGAAGTCGTTTTACGCGTCGGTGGAGTGCGCCGAGAGGGGACTCGATCCGATGACCACGAATCTCGTTGTCGCGGATCCGACGAGGTCTGACAAAACGATATGCCTGGCAGTCTCCCCTTCTCTTAAAAAGCTCGGCGTGAAGAACAGATGCCGCGTCTTTGAAATACCGAAAAACATCAAATACATAATTGCCCCGCCGCGGATGATGAAATATATCGAATATTCTGCGGCGATCTACGCGATCTATTTGAGATACATCTCGCCCGATGACATCCAGGTCTATTCGATCGATGAGTCATTCCTCGATATCACGGATTACCTCGAAAAATACAAGCTTACTCCGAAACAGATGGCCGTTATGCTCATGGGTAAAATAACTGACGAGCTGGGCATCAGAGCGACCTGCGGAATCGGCACGAATCTGTATCTCACGAAGATCGCGCTCGATATCACAGCAAAGCACGCTCCCGATTTCATCGGCTACCTCGATGAGGAAAAATACAGGGAAACTCTCTGGGATCACACTCCCCTCACTGACTTCTGGAGGATCGGAGGCGGAACGGAGAGAAGGCTTGCCGAGCACGGGATCTTTACCATGGGGGACATCGCAAACTCAGACGAGGAACTCATTTACAAGCTTTTCGGCATAGACGGAGAACTGTTGATCGACCACGCTTGGGGACGCGAACCGGTGACGATAAAGGACATAAAGGCGTATAGACCCAAGACGAACTGCCTCTCTTCCGGGCAGGTCCTGATGAGGGATTACGAATTTTTCGAGGCGCAGATCGTGCTGAAAGAAATGGCAGATTCTCTCTGCCTCGATATGACGGCAAAGAATGTTATAACGCGCTCCGTGACCATATATGTCGGATATTCGAACGCGCTGCACGAGGCCGGAGCAAAAGGAACGGTGAGTTTCGAGACTGAAACAAACGACGGCGGCATTATAGTGCCCGCTGTGGCGGAACTGTACGAGAGAGTCGTGTCGCGCGACAAGCCCGTCAGAAGGCTTAATATAACGGTCAACAATATAGTCGAAGATGACGGTTTCAAAGCTCTCACGCTTTTCGACGCGGAAACATCGGAGCGTGAAAAGAAGGCAAAAAATCTCCAGCAGGCAGTCGTTGATATCAAAAACAAATACGGCAAAAACGCCGTTTTCAAAGGCATGAGCCTTCAGGAGAGCGCTACGCAAAGGGAGAGAAACACGCAGATCGGAGGTCACAGAAGCGGTGAACAGTAAAGGCAGAAAATCGTACAAACCCGCCATGAAGATGCCCGTTTCCGAGCGTGCGAAACAGTTTATGCCCTTCGCCGCCCTAAAAGGCTTCGAGGAAGCGATCGCCCTGAAAGAGCGTGAATATTTCAGAGAAGAGCGCAGTTCCCTCTCAGAGGAAAAGCTCGCCGAACTGTCATCCGCGATCTCCTCCCTCCGCGAAGGAGACGAAATAACCGTGGAATATTACGACGGATACGTTTATACGAGCGAGCGCTCATTCGTGCTTTACGTGGACACATTTTACCGTTATATCGCGCTTGAGACGCGAAAGATCTACTTCGACGACATCAAGAACATTTACAGATCGTAAAAAATATGATAAACTGAAAAATAACAAAAATTTATTTCAAGGAGCTGCCTGTATGAAAAAAAATCTTTTAAAAGTGGTTTTGTTCGCGCTTGTATGCGCAATTTTGTGTATGCCCGCTTTCGCGGACGGTGAAACTGTCAACCCGGATGATATCCCTGATGACGCTGTAATGTACAAACTCGATATGGACTCGTATTCATATTTTGCCGATTTTGAGGAAGGCCTGTATGAGAGCGAAAATTATACGAACTCAGTCGAGGATCTCGGAATAAGCAACAACATAACATACTCCGCCGCTATAACAAAGGCGAGACTTGCCCACGGTGAAAACGCGATCTCGGGCGATGTTTCTCTGGAGATCGACGGAGGGATGGATATGCGTGTATGGAGCATGTCGCTCATTGAAGGCGTAGGAGACTACGTATTTGTGGAATTCCTGGTAAAAATCATCGATTTCACAAACGGCAATTTTACGATAAGCCTAACGGATCCGGACCTTGAAAAGACATTCAACGAAGGAACGGGCGGGATCATCGGCGGCATAGGAGTCAGTAAAGGTGTTCCCACATTCAAAAACAGATCGAAAGGGCAGGCAGAGCTTGAAATGAACAGAGTTTACAAGCTCGCTTTCGGTATAAGCTACGGAGAAAATTTGTACGATATGTATATTGACGGCGTTCTCGTATCGGAGGGTAACAAATGGGTCGGCGAGTTCAACAGCCTCTCCGCCATGCGTTATGACTGCGGAAAATGCCACATCATAATTGACGACGTCATTATCACTTTCGGAGAAAAAGTCACGAAGGCTGAATATTTCGCGACTCCCGCTCCCACACCGGAGCCCACAGCGACTCCCGCTCCGACGGATATTCCGACAGCTGTTCCCGAAGCGACTGAAGCTCCCACAGCTGCTCCCGCAGAGAAAAAAGGCTGCAACTCGGTCATGGTCTCTTCGACGGCTATTTTCGCTGTCACAGTCCTCGCTGCCGCGATCGTGATCAGGAAGAAAGAAAAATGATCTGAGACAGATAAAAATATATAAGCAGTAAAAATCGGCAGAGCTTCCTCCGGGAAGCCCTGCCGGTTTGTTTATCGATCGTCCTCTTCTGTTTTAACCGAGGAGCTTTGCGACAAGCGGCTTTATAGCCTTAGTCATCTTGTCGAAGCCCAGGTCGTTCGGGTGGCAGTTGTCTACGAGGCAGTAGTATCTGTCTGCTCCGAAGAAGTCCTTTCCGTCTACGAAATAGACGTTTTCTCCCGCTGCCTTCGCACGCTCATACGTACCCCTGATGACCTCTCTTCTCGCGTCGTTGTCGTCGAGAGTGAATCTGTAATCGGGCTTTGTCACGAATATCACAGGCGTATCCGGATGCTTCTTTCTTACGGTTTTATAAAATGCCTCGTGCGTATTTTTAAGCATCTCGACAGTGTCGGCGTTGTGGTCGTAATCGAGGACGAAAACGCTCATATCCCGGTCCGCTATAATGTCCGCCATCCACTGCTCTCCCCTCGCGTTGCCGGAAAAGCCGAAATTGATTATCGGCGTCCCGAGCTCGAGCGCGATCCTGTTCGTGTAGCAAGTCGAAGCCCTTGAAGCGCACGCTCCCTGCGTAATGGAAGATCCGTAGAAAACGACAGGTTTCGAATATTTCAAAGGCGTCGGAGGTAAAATATCGGCGTCAGCGTCAAAATACACGAAAGCTTCATCAACACAGTTGTATATCGGCAGGACTATATATAGATCGTAATAGAGTCCTGCTCTCGCAGCGCCTGAGCCGGAGCCGTCATAGAGGCTGTTGGATCTCACCGCAACTTCGGTTTCGCAGGATGTAACGTCGTGAACGAGCGTAGTCGTCGGATGGATGAATCTGAGCTCTTCGTTGTCGTATTTTACGTGAAAATCAAAGCCGGAATGGCCTACCTGAGACATGTGATAAAGATAAGGCTTGGTCATTTTTACATTCGCTTTGAAATAAACCTTTTGCGAATTCGTTCTGATCCTCGCGATTCCTCCCGTCGTGTCTCTCGCGACCTCGTAAAAAATATCCGGCAAGCCTTTAGGCAACACCTCTTCGGGAACTCTGTCGTATTTTCCGTATTTGTAAAGCCACGGCAGGCCGGTCACTTCAAAGGGCGCCTCTTTCAAAGATAATTTCCTCATGCTTTCGATCTCTTTCGGATCCATTTGTGTCACCTCTCCGTTCAAAATTTCAGCGCTTATTGTAAGCTGAATCTTCGAAGTAGTCAAGCTCCGATATTGACATAAAACAGTTTTCGTGATACCATAACCCCGTTGCAGAATATACGGAGGTATAAGGAAATGGAATTCAAAGTATTTCAAAAAGAGATCGAACTTCAGTCGCGCGGATGGATCCCCACATTTCACGACATAACAAAAGAGATCAACGAGATCGTTGAGGCATCGGGAGTAAAGAACGGAACAGTCTGCATAGCTTCCCACCATACGACCTGCAGCGTTATGGTCCAGGAATGCTCTCATGACGTGGATTCTTTCGATCTGGAATTTTTACAGCATGATCTGCTCGATATAATGAGAAAACTTGTGCCCGATTTCAAGGAAGAGCATCAGTACCGCCACCCGGGACCTATCCACGCACAGTACGGAAGGTATGTCGACGAGCCCGGAGACTATACGAGCATGAACACTGACGGACATCTGAGATCATGTTTCTTCGGAAGAAGCGAAACCATGACGATCAAAGACGGAGTCCTCGACGGAGGAGAATTCGCGCATGTATATTTCATCGACTGGGATCAGGTCAGAGCGCGTCACCGTCAGGTAAACGTAACTGTAATGGGCACGTCGGATGATGTGGGCGACCGCAAATGGAACAACGGCGAGGTCATCAATACGAAGCACAAATTCCTCCCCGAAGAGAAGGAATACGATCCTCATTACGACCTTTACAAACAGAGATGAACTATCCTGCGGCATCCGCCGCGTGATCTCAAAAAAGACATCTGCTCCGCGGGCAAAAAGAAAGAATGCCTGCGGAGTTTTTGTTTGCCTTTTACAGGCCGATAGTATATAATTTTCGTGTGAAAAATGCGGCGTAAAACGCCTTGAAAAACTTTTGCGGCAAATATCAAAAAACAGAAAAAGAGGCAGTAATGGACCTTCAAAACGCGGAAAAAAGAAAAAGAGCAAGCGGCGTGCTTATGCATATTTCTTCTCTCTATGGCGACTATTCGATAGGCTCCTTCGGTGAGGAAGCACTTGAATTCGTCGATTTTCTTGCGGAAAGAGGCTTTACTTATTGGCAGGTGCTCCCCTTCTGCATGGCTGACGAGTGCGACTCCCCGTACAAATCATTCTCCGCTTTTGCGGGAAATCCGTATTTTGTAGATCTTCCCACGCTCTGCAAAGAGGGACTTTTGACGGAGGAAGAGCTTGCCGGAGCAAGACAGCAAACGCCGTGGCTTTGCGAATTTCCAAGGCTCAGGAAAGAGAGACTTCCCCTTCTTCGAACTGCGGCAAAGCGCGCCTTTGAAAACTCGAAGACCGTTTTTAAAATAGACGAATTCATGTCCGCTCACAGGGACCTGCGAGACGCCTGCGAATTTCTCGCGTTGAAGCAGGCAAACGGCGGAAAACCCTGGAGCGAATGGACAGAAGACAAATACGACGGTCAGGAATTCGATTTTTGGAGATTCGTTCAGTATGAGTTTTTTACTCAATGGAGCGAGGTAAGAAAATATGCCGGAGAAAAAGGCGTGAAGATCATCGGGGATATCCCCTTTTATGTGGACTTTGACAGTTGCGACGTCTGGGCAAACCGTAAAATGTTCCTGCTCAGTCAGGACGGAAGACCCACCGGAGTCGCCGGAGTGCCGCCGGACTATTTCGCCGAGGACGGCCAGATGTGGAACAATCCGCTGTACGACTGGAGCGAAATGAAAAAGGACGGATTCTGTTGGTGGAAGAGGAGGCTTCTTGCGATGTTCGAGCTTTTCGACGGTGTTCGGATCGACCATTTCAGAGCTTTCGAATCGTACTGGTGCATCCCATCCGGAGCGATCTCGGCAAAAAGCGGCCACTGGGAAAAGGGACCCGGAAAAGATTTTATCGACATGATGAATTCGATCAAGGGAGACTCGTTCATAATCGCCGAAGATCTCGGAGATATCACGCAGGACGTCGTTGAACTTGTAAAATACAGCGGTTTCCCCGGGATGAAGGTCTTCCAGTTCGCTTTTAACGGCGATCGGGACTCCCCTCACCTTCCGCACAATTATCCTGCAAACTGCGCGGCGTACACGGGAACGCACGACAACAATACGCTCTACGGATTCATCTGCGAAGCTGACAGCGATACAAGAAAAAAGATATTCGACTACTGTTCTATCCAAAGCGGCAGCCTCAGGCAGGCGTGCTCAGGTATAATAAAAGAGATGCTTGCAAGCCACGCAGATACGGTCATATTCCCCGTACAGGACATTTTACGTTACGGAGCTGATACGAGGATGAACAGACCGGGCATCGGCGAAGGCAACTGGGCGTACAGGGTAAAAAAGGAACAGCTCGCGGAATCTGACGCGGAAACGCTTTTCCACTGGAACACGATGTATGCCAGGATCTGAAAAAAAACGGACATCCGTTCGGATATATTATATTAAACAGAAAACGATATGAAAGGAACAGGAAAATGAAAAAAGCGCTCACCTTTGCAAAAATCGCTGCTCTCGTACTTGCGGCTCTGATGCTTTTCGGAGCTTGCTCAGCGAACCAGAACAAGAACAACGGATCGAAGAATGACCCCACTGACGATCC
>JAEEGL012847565.1_pt1 | contig 22408 bp, 14 predicted proteins | sample 9134231 | NCBI WGS metagenome assembly JAEEGL01 (sample SAMN16246548, study PRJNA631951) | gut metagenome | biome: gut microbiome; feature: rumen; material: fiber-attached | host: Bos | place: Iran: Karaj | collected 2018-10
CCTCCACCGCCATAAAGCCCAGCACTATGCCGAAGCATACCAGCACCAGCTCCAGCCCCTTCTGCGAGGCAAGCGCGCTGTCGCTCGTGACGACGCCGTACATGGTGTGGTAAAGCGTGGAGCCGGGTATCAGCGGGAACACGGATATCGTGCGGAATATGGTCGCCGGAGCCTTGATCAGCCTTGCGGCGATCTCGGCATATGCCGAGCATACGAGCGCGCCTATCAGGGTGGGGAAGAACGCGCCCTCGATTAAGCGTGCGGCGATCAGATACACGCCCCAGGTGATCAGCGCGCCTGCCGCGCAGATGGCGATATGGCGTATATCCGCCACTCCGAACCACAGCGCAAAGCCTATGCAGCCGACCGTTGCCGATGCAAGGCCGATCGCAACGCTGCCGCACAGGGCGGGGCCTTCGCCGGTGCCCCAGCCGGGGAGTATGAGCAGGGGGAGCGCGATGCCCAGCGCAATGCCCACCGCGCCGGTGAGCGAAAGGGTGATGTTCGTCACGCCCGAAATGGTGTCAAGATGCACAAGGTCGCGCACGCCGTTAGTGGTGCTCAGCGCGCTTATCAAAAGCATCGCCACGCCCACGCTGATATAGCCCGTGTGCTGTCCGAAGCCCAGGTGCACGCACAGGAGTATGAACAGCTCCGCCGCAAAGGATATGAGGAAATTGACTATCAGCGGATTCGATTCCCTGCGGCTCAGCGCGCGCCACATCAGCGTGATCAGTATGGAGGTCAGCGCGGCAACGGCCGCGTCCGCTATACCGCAGTTGAAGAACACGCCAAAGCCCACGCCCGCAAGCAGCCCCGCAAGATAGGGTATGATGGGCGAATGCTTTGTATTCTGCGCCTCGGCCAAAAGCCGCCCGAACTCATCCTCACGGGGCTTTTCGGCGCACGCCTTTCGGCAGAGCGAGTTTAGCCTGTGCAGGCGGTCGAAATCGGTGTCCGTCCCGCGCACGTGGCGCACCTGCGTGATTATGCTGCCGGCGGGATCGGTCACGGTCGCCTGTATGTTGCTCGGCACCACCCATATGTTGCAGTCGGTCAGGCCGTATGCCGCGCACAGGCGGTAAAGGCTGTCCTCGGTGCGGTGCGTTTCCGCCCCGCTCCTTATCATCGCCGCCCCGGTGTCAAGTATAAGACTCAATAGTTTTTCGGTGTTCATCGGTCGCTCCCTGATGACAAAGGGAAAGGTCCCCTTTATCGCTTGTCATCTTATTCCATGCCTCTTATCTCCGCGTGCTTCACGTGCGGCTTCACTATATCGAGGAATCTTTTCATCTCCTCCGCCGTCGGCGCTTCAAAGCCCTTATACAGCACGGTATCGCGGTCGACGAAGGGCTGCAGGTAATAATTCTCCGCTCCGTCGATCATTTCGGCAATGTGCACAAAGGAAGTCTCGTCGTGAAAGGGCTTCACCACGGTCGTGCGGAATTCATACGGTATGCGCCCCTCCATAAGCAGGGCGATGCTTTTTTCAATGCCGCCAATATCCATGCCTTCCATGCCGCAGGTCAGGGGATAGCGCTCGCGGTCGTTCTTTATATCCATCGCGGCATAGTCTAAAAGGCCCTCGCCGATAAGGCTTTCAAGCAGCTCCGGGTGGGTGCCGTTGGTATCCAGCTTTATCGCGTAGCCCAGCGAGCGCACGCGGCGCATAAGCTCGGGCAGGCCGGGGGAGAGGAGCGCTTCGCCGCCGGTAAAGGCAACGCCGTCAAGCATGCCGCGGCGCGTTTCAAGAAAGCGCAGCAGCCCGCCGTCGTCCATCAGGGGCGCGCCGCCGCCCCACAGCTCGCTGTTGTGGCAGAAGGGACATCTGAGGTCGCAGCCGGGCAGAAAAACGGTGCACGCCATCCTGCCGGGAAAGTCGAGCAGGGTGAGCTTTTGCAGGCCGGAGATCATCATATTTCAAAAGTGACCTTTCGGATTATTAGGGGTTCGCCCCGTATGATTTTACCATCCCTTGAGGGCGGTTACAAGCGCCGCTTAACTTTTTTTCACGAATTCCGATAAAAATATTGACGGAGATATATCTTTCTGATAAAATAATATGGTTAATGATTTATACACCTGAAAGGGCATCATATGGACTTATTTGACAAGTGTTATAACGAACTGGTCGCCACAAGCCGCGCGGCGGGCATCTATCCCTATTTCCACGAGCTCGAATCCAAGCAGGACGTCGAAGTCATCATGGAGGGCAAGCGCCGCATAATGCTCGGCTCCAACAATTACCTGGGCCTCACCACCAATCCCAGGGTGATCGCGGCGGGCGTTGCCGCTCTCGAAAAATACGGCAGCGGCTGCTCCGGCTCCCGCTTTTTGAACGGCACTCTCGAGCTCCACGTTCAGCTCGAGGAGGAGCTTGCGGAATTCGTTCACAAGGAAGCGGTAATGACCCTCTCCACGGGCTTCCAATCCAATCTGGGCATAATCTCCGCCATAGTCGGCAGGAACGATTACATGCTCTGCGATAAGGAAAATCATGCCTCCATCTATGACGGCTGCAAGCTTTCCTACGGCAAGATGTTAAGATACCGCCATTCCGATATGGAGGATCTCGAAGCGCAGCTTATGCGCGTGCCCGAAAACGCGGGCAAGCTCATCATCACCGACGGCGTTTTCTCCATGAGCGGCGATATCGCAAAGCTGCCCGAGATAGTCGATCTTGCGCATAAATACGGCGCAAGGGTAATGGTGGACGATGCTCACGGCCTGGGCGTGCTGGGCGAAAACGGCCGCGGCACCGCCGATTATTTCGGGCTGACCGATCAGGTGGATCTTATAATGGGCACCTTCTCAAAAAGCCTTGCCTCCATCGGCGGCTACGTTGCGGGCGATTACCGCGTGATCGACTGGGTGCGTCACTGCTCCAGGCCCTTCATATTCTGCGCGTCCATACCTCCCGCGTCCTGCGCCACGGCGATCGAGGCGCTCCATATCATGAAGGAGCAGCCCGAGCTGCCCAAGCGTCTCATGGCGCTCGCGCAGCACATGCGCGAAGGCCTGCGCGCCCGCGGCATCGCCATACGCGACAGCATCACGCCCATCATCCCCATCTATACCTACAGCCCCGAAAACACCCTCAGAAAGGCGAAGGAGCTTTACGACAACGGCGTTTACGTCAATCCCGTGCTTCCTCCCGCCACCCCCGCGGACGAGTGCCTGCTGCGCACCAGCTATATGGCCACCCACACCGAGGCGCTGCTTGACGAGGCGCTGGATATCATCGAAAAGACAATCAAGGAATAAAGATCACGGGTCGTCCGCAGGACGGCCCTTGTTTTGAGGTGCAATATGGATCGTATCGTTTTGATCACAGGGGCCACCGGCGGCATCGGCCTGGCCATGGCCGAAAAATTCACGGCCGAAGGCGACAAGGTCTGGGCCGCGGCCCGGCGCGAAAAGCCCCTGCCCGAGGGCGCGCGCTTCATCCCGGTGGACGTGACCGATCCCGAGGCCGCAAAGAATGCCGTGGACGAGGTCGTCTCCCGCGAGGGGCGCATAGACGTGCTTATAAACAACGCGGGCTTCGGCATATCGGGCGCCGTCGAGTTCACTCAGCTTGAGGACGCGAAAAGCCAGTTCAACGTCAATTTCTTCGGCATGGTCAATATGACAAAGGCCGTGCTGCCCGTCATGCGCGCGCAGGGCGGCGGCATGATAATCAATATCAGCTCCGTCGCGGCCGTCACGCCAATACCGTATCAGACATATTATTCCGCGTCCAAGGCGGCGATCAACTGCTATACTATGGCGCTTCAGAACGAGGTGCGCGCCTTCGGCATAAAGGTCTGCGCGCTCATGCCCGGCGACGTGAAGACGGGCTTCACCGCGGCAAGAAAGAAATCGCTCGAGGGGGCGCAGGTCTATCCCGCGCTCGAGCGCTCCGTCGGCCGCATGGAGCATGACGAGCAGAACGGCATGGCGCCGTCAACGCTTGCGAAAAAGGCTTATTCCATATCGAAAAAGCGCAGTCCCAAGCCGCTTTATTCCTGCGGGATATCGTACCGCCTCTTCTGCGTGCTGGCAAAGCTCCTTCCGAACCGCCTGGTGAATTTTATACTCGGCAAGCTTTACGGATAAACGAAATAATGAAAGGGGCGCGGCCGTCGGGCCGCGCCCCTTTTCGATCCTTGTCAGGCATTCGTCAGCAGCTCGCAGATCGCCGTGACGTCAAGTATATCTACCAGGCCGTCGCGGTTCACGTCGGCATTTGCGAGAGAGGCGTCGGAAAGCGATTGGTAGTTCATCAGATACGACACGAGCTCGGTCACGTCGGAGAAAGTCACACCGCCGTCGCCGTCCACGTCGCCCAGAAGCAGGCGGCAGCCGATCTTGATCTCATCGAGCTGTATGGTCGAGTTGAAAACCAGATCGGGATTGCTCACACTCATCATGACGCGATAGGTGTGCTCGCCGGGGGTGACGCCCCATATGGTTTCGGACTTCCAATCCTCGCCGTAGTAGGAATACATGCTCGCGCTGTCGCTGTTGTAGATGATGCTGTCATCCTCATATATGACCATAAGGATCGGGTTGGAAATTTCGTTCGAATCCGTTCTGATCACCCGCGTGTCGAAATCCAGCGTGTCGCCCGCAAGTATGTTCTGCGTAAAGCTGAGCTCGGCATAAACGGGAGCCTTGCACATGATGCGTAAATTGTCGAACAATATGCCGTAAGCGCCCGTGGAGGTGTAGTGGCGGAACGCTATCGATATGGTCTTTCCCTCGTATTCGTAAAGGGAAAGGGCCTCGTTGTCCCATCCGTCCCGGGTGGTCTCGAACGTGAAGAGGGTCTCGGCCTTTTCGATATCGCCGTCGGGCAGCGCACACACGTCGAACACCTCGGGATGCTGCGTGCCGCCTATCGCCGCGTAAAGGAAGCTTACATAGCTGGTGGAACTGCCCTTGGGCACGCTGAATGTGGGCGAGATCGCCCAGTTGTCGGTGTCAAAGGGATCGGCAGCGGTGCCCGAGAAGGCGGATCCGGAGAGCAGCGCCCTTGTGCCGTCGGCGGCGGAAAGACCGCTGACTGCGGGCACCTCGGAGAACGCAAAGCCGCAGGAATCGCCGTCCTCATCAAGGAACCGCCAGCCGGAAAGATCCTCGTCGGCTTCAAAGCTGTAATAGGCTTCGAACGACTCGTCGGAAAAAAGGAATTCGGGACGGCCGTAGAAGCGATCGGAATCCTCATCCGCGGCGGGCAGGAAGCCGCCCTCACAGGGGCCGCTGAAATGGATATTGCCGCCCTCGGCGTTCAGCGCCTCGTCGAGCGTCGCGCCGATCAGGGTGTGCTTCAGCATGGATACGGCAAAGCCGTCGCCGCCGCTCTCGGCATACGAATAGAAGACCACGCTGAAGGTGACCTCCTCGTCCTCATAGAAGGTGGTGTTTATCACCATCCATTTCTGAAGCGCGCCGGTGACGTCATACATCCAGGTATCGGCGTACTCTTGGATCTCCTCGCCGTTCTGATACAGCTCGAAGCGCGAGCCGTTGGGCTGGTCGTCCTCATCGAAGAATTTGAACAGCATCCTGTAGTTGTCGCCGGCATGGGCGGTCACCGTCCAGGAGAGCGCCTCCGTATGGCCGGCCTCGGGGCAGGCGTAAACGTATTTCGTGATCCCGCGGGGCTCCTTGGGATCGTACCTTCCGATGAAGTTCTGATACGAGTACTCCGAAGGATACGCGTCCGTCTCGGGATCGTTCAGCGCCTCCTCGAAGGGGACGTTCAGCCCGCCGAAGTGGATGTTGTCAAGGCAGATAGTGCCGCCGGAAGAACCCATCTGGAAATACCACGCAAAGTAGCCCGTACCGCTTTCGGGCACGCGGTAGTAATAGGTGTGCCACCCGTCGGAATAATCGTCGGTGAACTCGTTCTCGATGCCGTCCCAGGCAATGAAGGTGAGCTTGGCGCCGTCGCCCGTGACGCGGTAATCGAACTTGATGTACTCGAACCCGTTGATGTAGGTGGTGTGGGATACGAGCGCGGTGGAGCTCGGCTTGGAAAGCCTTGCGTAGTAGCGGTCCTCGCCCTCGATCAGCTCGAGATTATCCGCGCCGGCCTCGCGCGTGAAGCGGTAGTAGGTCCCCTCCTCGCGCAGGGCGATGTCGAGCTGATCGGGCACGAAGCGCAGCTGCATCAGCTTGACCACGTCCTCGCCGCCGTTAACGGATTCATCCTTATGATAAATGAATTTGAACTCGTGTAAGCCCGTTGTATCGGCGGTATAGCTGAAATCCTTCCATCCGGAGCTGCCGGTCTCTTCAAGCATCGTGCTGCCGTTTACCTTGATCTCGAAATAATCATAAACGTTCTCACAGCTGACGTAATACCAAAGCGCTACGCCGTCGCCGGTTGTGAGGTAGGAATTTACGGTTATCTCGGCGTTGACGGGAACGCCCTTGTTGTTGGATTCGAGTATGAATTCATCGCTGTAGTAGGCGGGAACAAAGGTGTAATCCGCGGCGGAGGTACCCAAAGCGAAATAGGATTCGTAACCGGGAGCAAGGGCATGGATGGGATCCGGCCTGTCGAACCGGGCGTATTTGATGTAAACGCAGTCGTCCCCGCTCGATACGCTGCTGTCCTTGGTGTATTCGAAGCGGAAGGTGTACACTCCGTCGTGCGGGGCGCTCCATCCGAAGCTGTTGCTCCAGACCGGTGAAGAAATACCGGAGAAGCTGCCCTGGTGCTGCTCTGTCGGATTGCTCGCGGAGATCTCGGTAACGTAAACGTGGAGCATATCATAGTTTTTTTCACAGCTGGAGGAGACTATCGTGCTGAACATATCTCCCTCGAAAAGCACTATGGCGTTGGTCGAGAGCGAAGTGGTTTGGTTGTGAGAGATCGCTCCGCTCCTTATGCAGACGCTGCCGCCGTAGAAGGCCGGCTCCCACGGATGCTGTATGTCGTTGTTCCAGCCTATGCTGTAGCCGGGCTCGTTGACTGCACGTTCCAGAGTCATATCCGGGGTCAGCAGCACGTATTGTATGGCAAATCTCGAGGAGGTGCCATAGGCCTCGATCGACCAGCGGGCGGTATAGGCTCCGCTTGCGGCGAAAGTGTACCGGAACGTTTCCCATGAGGAGACGTGATTGCCGTCATAACTGCCGTCGCCGCCCTCTTCCTCGTTGCAGTAGAGCTCGGTATAGGTCCCGGAGCTGTTGAATATGCCGAAGCTGACCTCGCCGCCTTCGTTCATGTAATCGATATTGGAGGCGTGCCGGAATGAAAGCTGGTCGCCCGCTTCGGCAATTATGGTGGTTTGTACGTAGGTGGTGTTGTCGCCCTGCTCCTCATCGGCGGCGGAGAGCACGGCATAGGTGAAGCCCCCCTCGGTAACGGCCTCCGCCGAGCCCCCGCGGCAGATGCTCGCAGTATAGGTATAGGATGCGCCGGCGCCGTTCAGCGCGGCGTCAAGCGAAGCGTCGCGCACGGGCTCCGCGTGGATGACGGGCATGCAGCCAAGCAGCATCATAAGCGCCAGCAGCAGCCCCATAACGGAACGGGTTCGTTTCATGGCTTTATCCTCACTTTCAAAGTTATTCTCTCACAATTAAATTATATACCAAGAGGGCCCGATAAACAAGCCCTCCCTTAAAAAATCTTCGTTTTTACACTTCAAAAAGTCCTTCTTCCGTCAGCCTCAGCACTCTGTCCGCAGCCTCGGCTATGAACTTGCGGTCGTGGGTGACGGCAATTATGCAGCCGCCGAATCCCTTGAGTATGCCGCGTATCACGGGATTGGAAACGGGCGAGAAATTGCGCGTGGGCTCGTCCAAAAGAAGCACGTTATAGCCCTCGAGCGCCATCTTCACGAACATCAGCTTGGCCTTCTGCCCGCCTGAAAGCTCCGTTATGCGGCTTTCGGATTCGTCCTTGGTAAAGCGCACGCTGCCAAGATAGGTGCGCGCCCTCGTCACCGCCTCCTTTTCGCCGGTGGGGGCAAGGAAATCTATCGGCGTATCGAATCCTTCCAGCAGGTCGAAATAGTTCTGCGGCATATAGAATGTGCGTATGTCGCGCCGCCCCGCAAGCCGGGCCTCTATCATGCGCAAAAGCGTCGTCTTGCCGGCTCCGTTGCGGCCGATTATCGCGATATGCTCCGCCGCGTCGACGGAAAGCTCAAAGCCCGCCGTCAGACGGTTCCCGTCGGGCGAAAAAAGCCCCCCGCACGAAAGGCGCAATATCTCCTTGCGCCGCGGCAGCTCCACCGGCGGCAGACCGATGTCTATCTGCCATTCGCTCATGGGCGCTTCGGTCAGCTGCTCGCGCTCCTTGTCGAGCTTCTTTCCCTGGCTCATCACCGAATGCATCTTCTTCTTGAGCAGGCGCCCCGTGGAAGGATCGCCGCGGCTCACGTCGTTCTGCGCCCGCTCGACCTTCTGATAGATCTCACGCCAGCGCTCCTCCTTTTTGCGGAACTCTCCGTGCTCGAAGGCGCTCACCTGCGCCTGATGCGCAAAAGCCCGCTCCCGCCGCTCCATGTATTCGCGGTAGGGAACGTGAGCAACGGTGTGGCGGGCCACCTTCTTGTGATGGATATGCTCAATGTGTATCACCGAATCGGCCGTGCGCTCTATCAGCGTCTCGTCGTGCGAAACGAAGAGCACCCCGCCGTCGAACGAGGCGATAAAGCCCTCAAGCCATTCCAGCGTCTCAAGGTCTATATCGTTGGTGGGCTCGTCAAGCAGCAGCATATCGGGCTCGCCCATCAGCAGCTTCACCATGCGCAGCTTCACCCGCTCGCCGCCGGAAAGCGTTGAAAGGGGGCGGTCCCGGCGTATTATCATCGGGTCCAGCCCAACCTGCGCGCAGATCGATTCGCAAAGCCAGGGCTCGGCCTCCGCGCCGACGTATTCGGGTATGCGCATGGAAAGCTCCGCCGCGGTCGTCTCCTGCGCAAGATAGCCTATGCGGTGGCGCCCGCGTGATATCGTGCCGGTGTATTCGGCGTGATCCTCTATAAGCGAGGGATCGGCAATCAGCTTCAGAAGGGTCGACTTGCCGTTGCCCTCCTCGCCTATTATCACGGTGCGGTCGCGGGGATTAAGGGTAAATGAAATACCGTCGACGAGCGCTCGCCCGCTTTCGGTAACGTATATGGAAACGTTGTTCAATTGTATCATATGGACCTCGCTGAAAAATCAAAAGAAAACTTCCGCAGCTGAGGACTGCGGTATTGGGGAATAGATTCAAAAGAAGTGCTCAGCGAGTTTTCAAGCCGGGGGTTACCTCGTTTCTGTGATGGGAAGATTATACCACGGCGCATTCATTTCCGCAAGAGGCAATCGGGACTTCCTTATAAGGAAGTCCCGTTCGAGATCATATGTAATCGGTTATAGGTTTCTTGTCGTCAGGCTCAACTGTCTCCGCATTGCAAAAAGATGAGCTCTGCAATATCATCGAGCGGCAGCCTTTACAGTATGCTCTTCGCGTTTTCAATCAGCTCCTCATAGCCGTGCTCCTTCATGAGTTGGGCCCACGGGGCATGATCCTTTACGCTCTCATTGAACCAAAGTATGCGGTAACCATAGCGTCTATTCTCGGGGAAATTTCGGATCTGTTCTATCGGAATAAGCGCATAGATGCCCTCGCCGTCGCCAAATCCGATCATTATTATCCCGCTGCTTTCAAGCCTTTCAAGCTCCTTTTGCATATGCTCTTCATACATTTGCCGGAACTCTTCCCCGTATTCACCGTCTTTGCCGCGTTCCAATAAACGATCTGCCTTCTCCGTCGCCTCCTCATAGCGTCTGACAGTATCGTCCAATGCATCGCATTCCTCCGGGGTATGACTGCTGCGCCAATCTTCTTCGAAAATCTCGCTGAAGTATTCGAATTTTTCATCATATGACGCGTTCTCCAGAAGGGCTTTTTCTTCGTCGGTCATATTACGCATCCTTTTTTCTGCCCAATCGCAACGTTCAAATGCAAAATCGGAATACGCCGGCTCCCACAGGATCTTCTTCGCACTCCATGTTATTTCATTTCGCAGCGCGTCTTCGACATAATCGATGCAGATCATGCAGGGAAGCACGCTTCCGTCAAACTCGGAGCTGTCAAGATCTGCCATTACAAGGTTCGCATCATACATAATAACGCCCTGATCTACGAACTGCCATCCAATACTATCTTCCGGCATTGCTGTAAAGATCATTACAGGCGCGGGCGTGGCTTCAGGAGTGGGCTCCGCGGTGATCTCCGCCGTAGGCTCCGCAGCAGGCACTTTGGTAGGATCCGCCGCCGCGTCGCCCGATGGGGTCTTGCCGCCGCAGGATATGAGCATGGATGCGACGAGTAACAACGTTACGAGAATCAAAAATATCCTTTTCATAGCTTTTATCTCCCTTCGGATAAGTTACCCCCCACCTTCATTATACACCTGTCCAAACTTCATTTCAATAGCTTTTAAAATTACAAAAATTACAGGTGATTTCGCATAACGAGCGTGTGATTTTTCACTTTGCCAATACAAAAAAGGGATCCTGCCGTGCGGGATCCACGCCTGAATTGAAAACGCTATTTTTTCACGAACCCGTGCACCCAGTCCGAGAAACGGTAGTAAAGGAAGAATATCACCGAGCTTATGCCCCAGGTGATGGGGTAAGCCCAATAGATAAAGCGTATCTCGTGCACGAAATGCATCATGACTTCGATATACGTTATGCGGAAAACGCACCACACGGCGAGCATGACGGTCATAGGCACCACGGCCTTGCCCGCGCCGCGGCATACGGATGCCACCGCGTGCGAGAAGGCGAGCAGACAATAGAAGAAAGCCTCTATGCGCGCCTGCTGAGCGCCCAGGGCGACGACCTCGGGATTGCTGTCGAAAAGGCTTATCAGCGCGGGGGCCGCAAGCCAAATGGCAAGGCCTATCAGCTCGGCCATTATCACGGCGGCGATTATGCCGAATCGCGAGCCCTTCTTGGTGCGCTCGTATTCGCCCGCGCCAAGGTTCTGCCCGACGAAGGTGGTGATCGCCATCGTGAACGAGTTTATGGGCAGGAACGCAAAGCCCTCTATCTTGGAATAGGAGCCGTAGGCGGCGGTGGCGATCTTAAGGAACGAGTTGATGTTCTTCTGCACGATCACGTTGGCAAGGCCTATCACCGAATTCTGTATGCCCGCGGGCAGGCCATAGCGCACTATCTCGCGGAATATGGGCCCGTCAAAGCGTATCTTCTTCAAATGCAGCTGATACACGGTGCCCTTGCGAGTGAACTGCACAAGGCACAAAAGCACGCTGGCAGCCTGCGAGATGGTTGTAGCCAGCGCGGCCGACCAAACGCCCCAGTGCAGCGCGCCCACGAAAAGCAGGTCGAGCGCGATATTCAGCACCGAGGAGAAGAGCAGGTAATAAAGCGGCCTGCGGCTGTCGCCCAGCGCGTTCATTACGGATTTGAAGGTGTTGTAAAGCACTATCGCAAGCGCGCCCGCGAAATACCAGCGGAAATAAGATACCGCCTCGTCCATTATCTCCGGGTCGGTATCCATCCATTTCAGAAAGGTGGGGGTGAATATCACGCCCACGGCGGTCAGTATCACGCCGCTTGCCAGGCCCAGGGCGATATTGGTGTGCACCGCCTTTGAAACCTTGTCCAGATCCTTCGCGCCGAAGTATTTGGAGATCACTATGCCCGCGCCCATCGTGGCGCCTATGAAAAAGCTTGTTATCAGGAATATGAGGTTGCCCGAGGACGATACCGCCGCAAGCGCGTCCGTCCCCAGAAAATTGCCGACTATGATCGAATCGGCCGTGTTGTAAAGCTGCTGCAAAAGCTGACTCAAAAATACGGGCACCGCAAAGCTCAGTATCAGCTTCCACGGGGTGCCGCTTGTCATATCCATCACGGTTTTGCGCATCGTTCTTTCGTGTGCCATATAAAATCGTTCGTCCGTTCTGCTTTTTTCCACATTATATCACCGCCCGCGCAAAATAACAGGGGCGCGGGCAAATATAATATTCGGAAAAATAAAGAAAAATTCACGCGCATGGATTGAAATCCGTTTCGGATATGATATAATATTGTCATATGAATCGAGGTGAATAAAATGGCAGCAAAGAAAGTCGGAACTCTCATAAAAGAAGCAAGAACGAAGGAAGGCTTCACTCAGGCGCAGCTTGCAAACAAGGTGCCGGGGCTGACCGCGGCGGATATAGGCAAGGCCGAGCGCGGCGAAAAGGAGCTCACGCAGGAGCAGCTCAAGGCGATAGCGGGGGCGCTGGGCGTCACGCAGAAATCCCTGCTCGACGCGGCAAAGGGAACGTCCTCAAAGCCCGCTTCGGCAAAGAAGCCCGCATCAAGCAAGCCCGCCTCCTCGGGCAAAACGGCCTCGTCCTCTGGCGTCAGGCTCACCGCAGCCGAAAAGAACCTTTTGACCCTTTACCGCAAGGCGGATGAGGACACCAAAAAGGCCGCCGTGCAGCTCCTTGAAAAGGGCGCGGAGGAAACGGGCAATCTGCTTACAAGCCTCCTCGGCGGCGGAAACGGCAATAACAACAATAACAACCAGTCCTCAGGCGCGGGCTCGCTTCTGGGCTCGCTCCTGGGCGGCGGCAATAACCAGTCCTCCGGCAGCGCGGGCGCATCCCTGCTCGGCGCGCTGCTTGGCGGAGGGAACAGCAGCCAGTCCTCGGGCAATGCGGGCACGAACATTCTGGGCTCGCTCCTGGGCGGCGTGCTCGGCAAGCGCGAAATGCCCGAAGGCGAAGAGGAATAACCGACTCGCATAACAAAAATCACGCTTCCTTTTGTCATCGCGGAGCTCTTCCAAGGGCTCCTTTATTATGCCCGTAATTTCGGCTTTCCGTGTATATTTTGCCCGAAACTCCAACTTGGTGTTCCCTTTTTGGCTGAAATGTGATATGATATCATCGGTTATGTCTGATAATGGGGGTAATGGACTCAATGAAGAACAGAAAACCTTTGATCATAGGCGGATCCATAGGCCTGTTGGCCGTGGTGATCGCAGCGGTGCTGCTGCTTGTAAAATGTCCGGGATGCGACCGTGAGCCCGAGGTGATCGACACGCTCACTCCCGCGCCGACCGAGGCGGCGGCGACCGAGGTCCCCGGGACCGAGGCCACCGAAACCCCCGCGCCCACCGACGTGCCCGCGCCCACCGATACGCCCGAGCCCTACACGGTCAGGATGCGCTCGACGGACGGCTTTGTCAAGGCCTGCTCCACGGGCACCTACGGCGTGGCGACCGACGGCTCGATCCGCTTCATAGGCCGAAGCGTTTCCGGGCAGAATCTGATATGGGGCTGGTCGAACATAATCGATCTCGAGCTCAACGATCAAACCACCGCCGGCTTAAGAAGGGACGGCACCTTGAAGATAACGGGCGCGCAGAGCGAAGCCTTTGCCGAGGCGCTCGAATGGACCGGCATAGTCGATCTCGCCATGGGAAAGGATTTCCTTGCCGGGCTCAGGACCGACGGCACCGCGGTGATATGCGGCGCGTCCGACGAGCTTGCGCAGAGCGTTTCGGGCTGGCACAGCCTTAAAAAGCTCGCCGCGGGCGACGGCTTTATCGCCGGCCTTACCGACACGGGCGTTTACGTTTCCGCGCAGATTCCCGCCGGGGCCTTCGAGGACGAAACGGCCGATATCGCCGCCGCGGGCGACAGGCTGGCGCTGCTTTTAAGGGACGGGCGCGTAAGGCTTATCGAAAACGTCACCGACGCCGCGTCCGTGCGCGATCTGGATTACGAAAGGATCGCCAAGATTTTCGTCTCGCCCGGCGCCGTCTATGCGATAGACGATTCCGCAAAGCTGTTTACCGACGCCGCGTTCGTTGACAAGGAGGTCACCGACGCATATTGCGTCGCGGCTTCCGAAAAACACGCCGTTATACTCAAGGGCAGCGGCAAATGCGTAAGCTTCGGTGAAAACAAGGATATGCAGTGCAGCGTGGGCAATTGGCGCCTCATGCCTTTCCTTACCGACGAGGGTTATCTGATCGGCTACGGCCCTGGCACCTATATGGGCTCCGAGGTGCTGCGCACCGGCTACGAGCTCACCTACGTCGAGCCCGCCACGCGAGAGAACGTCTCCGCCGTGGTGGTCGTGATGGGCGACGCGAACGGCGACGGGCAGATCGACGACGCCGACGTGAACGCCGTTAAGGATCATATCTCAGGCAAAAAGCGGCTCACGGGCCCCTTCCTGCGCGCGGCAAACGTTATAGACGACAGCGCCAAGCCCGGAGCGGTCGACAGCGTGGATCTTGCAAGGCTCAGCGAGGCGGCCGAGGGCATAAGGAGCGTCGACCGCTATGCCAAGACGGATAAATACACCACGCCCCTTGCCAATATGCGCCGCAGGAACAAGGACGCGCTGGGCTATATCAAGATCCGCAATACGAATATCGATTACCCCATCATGTATGACTACAACTGGTTCTATAACGACCACGATCCCGATGGGAACAGCGCCGTCCGCGGAAGCATCTATTTCTATTGGGAAAGGTCCTCGGGCAACATAGTGATAACGGGCCATAACGCAAGGTCCAGCGGCACGATGTTCCATCAGCTGCACAAGGTGCAGGATAACGCGGGCACGCTCAGGACCTATTCCGACCGGCTCTGGCCTATCAACACCTATGGGCAGACCGGCTATTGGGAGGTGTGGGCGATGTATGAGGAGGGCGCCTTCAAGGATCCCGACGATTCATCCCAGATGTTCAACACCTGCTGGCCCTATGGCTTCAACCGCAAGACCGAGGAGGAGAAGCAGGCGTGGATCGATTATCAGCTCAAGCGGAACAAGCTGGGCTATACGGTCAACGTCACCACTAAGGACCGCTTCCTCACGCTCGTCACCTGCGGCGATTCGCACGCCGACGCGGCAAAGGGCGCAAGGCTGTATTTCTTCCTCAGGCTGGTGGGAAATGATTGATAACGATTTCACCGTGGGCGACCGCGTGATAATGCGAAAGCCCCATGCCTGCGGGTCCTCCGAATGGGAGATCACCCGCACAGGCGCCGACGTCAAGATAAAATGCTCCGGCTGCGGCAGGATCGTGATGCTTGACAGGGGCGATTTCATGAGGGCGGCAAAGAAACTATTGAAAGAGGAGGCTTCGCCGGGCGAAGCAGCGGAACGATAAAATGGAAACGACTGAAAAAACAAAAAAGACGCTCAAGGAAAAGAAAACCGAAAAATACACCAGAGCGGCAAGCGAAAAGCTGCATTCCAAGGAAAGCGGCTATAAATCGGCCTCGAACATCGAGTTCCTGATGTTCATCGTGGGGCTTGCGCTGGTGCTGCTTGCGATACGCGCGTTCATATTCGAGCCCGTCAGGGTGGACGGAAGATCCATGCAGAACACCCTGCAGGACGGCGAGCGCTGCATAGTCGAAAAGGTCAGCTATTGGGCGGCAAAGCCCAAGGCGGGCGATATCGTGATAGTGCATTACCCCGGCAGGGGCGCCGACAGCTTCGTAAAGCGCGTCGTGGCCACCGGCGGGCAGACCATCGAGCTTCGTGAAGAGCTGGAGGTCGATCCCGAAACGCATATCGCCGAAATGAAATACCGCATTTATATCGACGGCGAGGTGCTCGACGAATCCGCCTATGAGGACACCATGCTCTTCGATCCCACCTTCTATTCCGAATGGAAGGCCTGCGAGGACGGCAAGCTGACCGTTCCCGAAGGATACGTGTTCGTAATGGGCGATCACAGGACCAATTCGCATGACAGCCGCTACGTCGGGCCCATTCCGCTTTCCGACGTCGTCGGGCGCGTGCACGGCGTGCTGTATCCCTTTACCGATATCAGGTTTGTAAGGTAAGCCGCCTATGCGTGAATACACGGTAAGGAGCACAAGAACGAGAAACGATTCCGCGGCCCGCAGGGTGGTGGACGTGCTTTTGATAATCCTTATCTGCGCCGCCGTGCTGCTTTTCATATTCGGCGTGGCGCTGGTGCCCGCAAGGATCGCCGGTTCGAACGTTTCCGAGCTTTCCGCGGGCGACGTGATACTCGTCGACCGGGTCTCGAAATACCTCGTCGATTATGCCGTGGGCGATATCGTGCGGGCGCAGACCGAGGCGGGGGAATCCATATTCCGCGTCGCGGCGCTCAGCGGCTCCACTTATCTCGTCAGGGGCGGCAGCGCTTATCTTGACGGCGCGCTGCTTGACGAAAGCGCTTATTCCGCGGGCTGGAGCGACGATCGCGAGATCCGCTTCACCGTGCCGCAGAACGAGATACTGCTCCTGCCGGACGACAGGACGGGCATCACGCATCTGACCGGATGGGCGGTGCCCTTAAACAACGTGATAGGCGAGGTGCGGTTCCGCATCGCGCCCATAAAAAGGCTCGCATTTTTCTATTGACGTAACGAAGGAGTACAGTATTCCATGCAGAACGTGCTTTCATTTCTCTATATAATGGTATTCGCCTTCTCGGGCTTCCTCGTTTCAAGGCTGCTGTTCCCCCGGGACCGCCTTATGAAGCAGATCGCGTTCGGCCTCACGGCGGGGCTCGTTATGCTGCTGTGGCTGCCCGTGCTGCTCGCCTTCATATTCGATTTCACCCCTGCCGTGCAGATAGCCGCGCTCGTCATAGCCGCGGCGATAGGCGTCCTCTGCCTGGTGCTTGGCCGCAAGCGCGCCAAAACGGGCAGGCTCGATCTCAAAAAGGACCGCGGGCTGATACTCACCGCCGTGCCCCTCATACTGGTCGGCGCGGTGCTTATGAACAATCATTACATAGTCAACGCGTCCAACGGCTCGCTGCACGTGGGCCAGTGCACCTATGGCGACCTGTGCATGCACTTGAGCTTCATAACCAGCATATCCGCGCAGCAGACCTTCCCGCCGATGTATTCGATACTGCCCGATACGCAGCTGTGCTATCCCTTCCTTTGCGACAGCGTCAGCTCCACCTTCTATTCAATCGGCGCCTCGCTCAGATGGGCCACAACGCTGCCCGCGCTCTATGCCTATATAGTCGTCATACTGGGCGTTTACCTCTTCTTCGAGGATTGGTTCCGCCGCAGCTCGATCGCGGTGCTTGCCACATGGCTGTTCTTCATAGGCGGCGGCTTCGGCTTCTGGTATTTCTTCGACAACGCCAAGACCTACGAGGGCTTGACAAGCTCCGCCGCGTGGGAGGATTGGATCTATAAAACGCATGATATCAGGGTCAGCGTGAACGACGCGGCCGCATCGCCCCTTGACATGAGCAAGGTGCTGCTGGGCGGCTGGTATAAGACCCCCACCAATTTCGTTGACAACGGCCTGCGCTGGGTGAATTCGATCGCCGATATGCTGCTGCCCCAAAGGGCCACCCTGTTCGGCTGGGCGCTGCTGTTCCCCGCGCTGCAGCTTTTAAGACGCGCGGTGTTCGACAGGGAAAACAGGCTGTTCATTTATCTTGGCGTGCTTGCCGGCGCAATGCCGCTCGTGCACACGCATTCGTTCTTTGCGCTGGGCATAATAAGCGTGTTCCTGTTCATCGCAATGCTGCTGATAAACGTATTCAAGAAGGGCTCCGCCGATGAAAAGAAGGCGCGCTGGAAGAATTTCAAATATTTCTTCTTCTTCGGCCTGATCGCCGCCGCGCTGGCCGCTCCGCAGCTGTTCGGGTTCACGTTCCGCCAGTCGTCCTCGGGCGGGTTCATAAAGTATCATTTCAACTGGTGCAACGAATCCGATTCCTGGCTCTGGTTTTATATCAAAAACATGGGCCTCATATTCCTGCTCATGTTCCCGGCGTTCATTTCAACAAAAAAGGAGCACAAGCTCTTTTACGGCGGCACGCTGCTCATATGGCTGATATGCGAATTCATCGTGTTCCAGCCCAATACTTATGATAACAACAAGCTGCTCTTCGTGTGGTTCGCCTTCACCTGCGGCATAGTTGCCGAGCTCATCATAAAGCTTTGGGACAGGCTGACCAAGAAGGAGCTTCCCGAAAACGCCAAAGCGGGCGAAGCGCCCCAAAAGAGGCCGCTTTCCACAAGGATCGCCTGCGGGCTGGCATTCACGGTGCTGATAGGCTCCATGATGCTCTCCGGCGTTATGACTCTCCACAGGGAATACGTTTCGGGCGACCATTTCGGCAAAATGCCCAACGGCGAATTCGGCTATACGGAGAACGGCTACGAGGTCGTTTCCGCCGAGCTCTGCCGGGCCGCCGAGTGGGTCAGGGCCAATACCGAGCCCGACGCCACGTTCCTCACCGCCACCAACCACAACAACGCCATCGCAATGCTCACCGGGCGCAATATCATCTGCGGATCCGAATCCTTCGTCTATTATCACGGCCTGGATTACAGGGACCGCTTCAACAGCGTGAGAAAGATGTATGAGGCCCCCGCTGAGAATTTCTATAAATACGCCGAGCTTTACGGCGTGGATTACGTGCTGATAAGCAGTTGGGAAACGGGCGATTATTCGATCGACTTCCCCTTCTTCCGAGCGCTCGAGCCCGTTTTCAAATCGGGACAGACAACTATATACAAGGTCAGATAACATTATCGGGGGGCAAATCATGGAAACCGACTACACCCGCAGGAGGGGGATACTCCTGCCGATATTCTCACTCCCGTCAAGGTACGGCATAGGCACGCTCGGCCGCACCGCGCGCAGGTTTATCGACGTGCTTTCAAAAAACGGCGCCTCCATCTGGGCGATACTGCCCACGGGCGTCACGGGATATGGCGATTCGCCCTATCAAAGCTTTTCCAGCTTTGCGCTCAATCCCTATTTCCTCGATCTCGAGGAGCTTATTGGCGAGGGGCTTTTGACGGAGGAGGAATGCGCCGCGTGCGATTTCGGCGCCGATCCGGGCAGGGTGGATTACGGCAGGCTTTATGAAAACCGCATGCCCCTGCTTATGACCGCCTATGCAAGGGCCTCCTCGCGCAAAGGGTATGAAAACGCCCTGCGCAGATACGAGCGCACGGCGCCCTGGCTTGAAAGCTATGCGCAGTTCATGGCGATCAAGGATATGACCGGAGGCAAGCCCTGGTATGAGTGGGAGGACGGGCTGAAAAACCGCGTTCCCGCCGCCATGGAGCGCATCAGCGGCAAGATCGCCTGCGAGGTGGGCTTTCACAAATTCGTACAGATGAAGCTTTCGCGGCAGTGGGCAAGGCTGAAAGCTTACGCAAACAAAAAGGGCGTGAGCATCATGGGCGACATACCCATCTACTGCGCTTACGATTCGGCCGACTGCTGGGCGCAAAGAAAGAATTTCCGATTCGACCGCTATGGCAGGCCCAAGGAGATCGCGGGCGTTCCGCCGGATTATTTCTGCGAGGACGGTCAGCTCTGGGGCAATCCGCTCTATGACTGGAAGTTTATGAAGCAGGACGGCTTCGCCTTCTGGCTCGACCGCCTGCGCCGCGCCGCCGAGCTTTACGACATACTCCGCATCGACCATTTCAGGGGCTTTGCCTCCTATTATGCCGTGCCCTACGGCGCCGTGAACGCGCGCGTGGGCAAATGGCGCAGGACCGAAGGCCCCGCGCTGTTCGATGCCGTCGCCCGGGCCAAGCTCCCGCTCGAGATCGTGGCCGAGGATCTTGGCTTCATCACCAAGTCCGTCAGGGATCTGCTTAAGTCCACCGGCTTTGCGGGCATGCAGATAATGGAATTCGCCTTCGACGGCGACAGGGCCAATCCGCATATCAACAAGCGCTGGAACGGCGATCCCGAAAAGCTTCGCAACAAGGTGGCCTACACGGGCACGCACGATAATCCCACCCTTGCCGCGTGGTGGCAGGAACAGGACGAGAGCATAAGGGCGAACGCACAAAAATATGCCGGCGCCGAAAAGATGCCCTATGGCATAGTCAAGGCGACCGCCGAATGCGACGCACGGATCATAATAATACCCGCCGCCGACGTGCTCCTTCTGGGAGCCGAGGCGCGCATCAACTCTCCCGGCACAGCTTCCGGGAACTGGACCTGGCGCCTGACGGAGGATCAGTGCGCGGCGTTCGGTAAAAAGCTCAAAAAGCTGTTCAATTGATTTTAATCCGGATCGAGGTATAATTCTTATGTTAATGGATGCAAGAGGGATCATCAGAAGGGCGGAGGAGGAGCTTCGCTCCGAATACCTGGTCGAGCTCAACGAGGCGACCGTGCCCCAGCTTCACCGCGCGCTTTCCAACGCGGTGATGTACGCCGTTTCCGACGACTGGCGCAGGAGCCGCCGCGCGCACGAGCAGACGAGAAGGGCCTATTACCTTTCCGCCGAATATCTGACCGGGCGTATGATCTATAACAATTTCTATGCGCTGGGCATACTCGACGAGGTCAAAAGGCTTTTAAAGCTTCGCGGAGTCGATATCGCCGTCATGGAGGATATCGAGGACTGCGCGCTGGGCAACGGCGGTCTCGGCCGCCTTGCCGCATGCTTCTTAGACAGCGCCGCCACGCACGATCTGCCCCTTGACGGCTATGGCCTGCGCTATAAATTCGGCCTTTTCAAGCAGGATTTCCACGACGGCTTCCAGGTGGAGCTTGCGGATAACTGGCAGAAGCAGGGCGATCCGTGGAGCCGCCGCAGGGACGACAAGACGGTCATAGTCGAATTCGCGGGCGGGCGCGTTGCCGCCGTGCCCTATGATATGCCCATAATCGGCTATAACACCGATAATATCGGCATGCTCAGGCTTTGGCAGTCCGAGCCCATGGAGGAGCTGAATTTCGCGCTGTTCAACGCGCAGGATTACGCCGCCGCCGTGCGCGAAAAGAACCAGGTCGAGGATATCACCAGGGTGCTCTATCCCAACGATTCTACCGAGGCCGGCAAAAAGCTGCGCTTAAAGCAGCAGTATTTCCTCTCCTCCGCGTCCATGCAGGATATAGTCAGGCGCTATAAGCGCGTCCGCGGGAACGATATGACGGGCTTTGCGGCGCACGCGGCAATACAGCTCAACGACACGCACCCCACCATCTCGATACCCGAGCTTATAAGGCTGCTGATGAACGAGGGCATGGATTTCGATTCCGCCTTCGAGACCGCCCGTCAGACCTTCAGCTACACCAACCACACCCTTATGAGCGAGGCGCTTGAAAAGTGGAGCGTCGATCTCATACGCGCCGTAGTGCCCAATATGCTGCACATAATCGAAATGATCGACGCGCATCTGATGGACGATCTGCACATGCGCGGCGTCCCGCAGGAACGCATCGACCGCATGCACATAGTCGACTGCGGCACGGTGCACATGGCGCGGCTTGCGGCTTACGTATCGTCTTACGTCAACGGCGTTGCGCAGATCCATTCCGAGCTGCTCAAAACCAGCGTGCTTGCCGATTGGTATGCCGTGTTCCCCGAACGCTTCCTCAATATGACCAACGGCATCACTCAGCGCCGCTGGCTGGGCCTGTGCAATCCCGATCTTTGCGAAATGCTCGTTGAAAAGATCGGCGGCGGCTTCATAACCGATCTTTCCCAGATCGCAAGGTTCCGCCCCTATATCGATAAGGATTCGATCGCGCGCTTCCGCCAGGTCAAGCAGCATATGAAATCCAAGCTGTCAAGGCTCATCCAGGAAAAGGAGGGCGTTACCATTCCCGCCGATTTCGTGTTCGACGTGCAGGTAAAGCGAATGCATGAATACAAGCGCCAGCTTATGAACGCGCTGTCCATCATGCACATCTATTACGGCGTCAAGCGCGGCGAGATACAGAATTTCCCCAAAACGGCGTTCATATTCGGCGCCAAGGCCGCTCCCGGCTATATAATGGCCAAGAACATAATCAAATACATCAACGATATCGCCGCGCTGGTCAATAACGATCCCGACGTGAACGACCGCATGCGCGTGGTGTTCGTGCGCAATTACAACTGCTCCTATGCCGAGCACATAATCCCCGCCGCCGATATCTCCGAGCAGATATCCCCCGCGGGCACCGAGGCCTCCGGCACCGGCAATATGAAGCTCATGCTCAACGGCGCCGTCACCCTGGGCACCTATGACGGCGCGAATATCGAGATCGTGCAGGAGGCGGGCGAGGAGAACAACTATATCTTCGGCGCGCGCGTAGACGAGCTCAACAACGTCCGCCCGAATTACGATCCCCGCGCCATCTATGACAGCGATCCCGTCGTGCACCGCGCTGTGGATTCGCTCGTTAACGGCGACGTGTCAAGGAGCGAGGACGCCCGCCGCGTGTTCAGGGAGATCTATGATTCCCTCCTCACCGGCGACTGGCGCAAGCCCGATTACTATTTCAGCCTTTACGATCTGCACGGCTATATCGATACCAAGCTCCGCGCCATTTACGACACGGCCGACGCCGAAGCCTTTGCGCGCAAGTGCCTGAATAACGTGGTATCCGCCGGCAAGTTCTCCAGCGACCGCACCATCGCGCAGTACGCCGAGAGCATCTGGCATATCGAGCCTATCGA
>JAEEGL016453997.1_pt1 | contig 22408 bp, 20 predicted proteins | sample 9134231 | NCBI WGS metagenome assembly JAEEGL01 (sample SAMN16246548, study PRJNA631951) | gut metagenome | biome: gut microbiome; feature: rumen; material: fiber-attached | host: Bos | place: Iran: Karaj | collected 2018-10
ATATTTAAAATATTACTACCAATAACATTTCCTAATACAATATCATGATTACCAGATATAATTGATTTAATACTAACTGCAAGTTCAGGAGCAGATGTTCCAAAAGCAACAATAGTTAAACCAATTAATATTTTAGGCACTTTAAAATTTCCTGCTACACTTGATGCACCATCAACAAAAATATCAGCACCTTTAATTAAGATGATAAAACCTATAATTAAAATAATTGAATATATTAACATAACATTTCCTTTCTAATATATAAAAAATATATCATTTTTTTGTGATTTATTCAAGCATAATTATCTTTAGAAATTACTTGATAAAAAAAATATATATGTTGTAAAATAAAATTAGGTGGTAGAAGTGAAAGATAAAAAAATATTTAAATTTTCTTTTTCATCAATACTTAGTTTTTTAATCGATTTTAGTTTATTTACTATTTTTTCATTATTTATTCATAATATTAGTGTTTGTAATGTATTGGCTAGAATTATATCTGCAAGTTTTAATTATACGATGAATAGAAAATATGTTTTTAAAAGTAATAATAGTGTTTCGAAATCATTTATTTCTTATGTTATTTTAGCAGTAATTATTTTGTTTTTAAATACAGTATTATTAAACTTATTAGTATATAAGGTATTAATTAATAAATTTGTTGCTAAAGCTGTTACAGAGATAATTCTATTTATCTTAAGTTATAATATTCAAGAAAAATTTGTTTTTCAAAAAAAATGATTATTTGTATACAAGTGTCAATGTTAAAATAAAAAGACTTTTATATTGAGAATGGTTATGCTATAATTACAATAGAGGTGAGTGTATGAATATGCAAATAATAAATCATCCAGCATATGATCTTGCAAAGACTTTTTTAGGTAGAAATATTTATGGAACAAATCTTTTTTGTGAAACAAACGAATCAATTGATAGATATAGTACTATAATATCACAACTTGAAATTGATAGCCAATCAAATCTAGTTAGAAAAGATACATGGATTAGAATAATTAGAGACCCAAATAACGAAAATATGTGGACAATGTATATAGACAATACTGTGCGAACATACGATAAAAATGGTATGCAAATTAAAGAAGAATTTCATACTGCTGAATATCCACGCATTGATGAACAAACTTTAAAAAGATTTAAGGATGAAATAAGACGTGAAGATTTCTCATCATTTATTGGCGGTGGTGCTTATTCACCTGATTTTATTAACCTTTTACCACCAGGAAAACATCGAATGGGTAAGAGTTTTAGTGCGAGAGATCGTTATGTTATTTTTGAACCTGCAGAAGAATCCATCGGGCTTGTTTCTCGTAGAGAAGTGGCATATGAAGGAGATTGGTTAGTTAAGCAAGATGATTGTCTTGAGGCACGTAGTGTTAATAAAGATCCAAGAATATTATTATATGATGCGCCATTTTCTCATCAAAGGGCTTTTCCAGTTTTACAATATGAAAAATTCGAGCGACAACCTGGTGAAGGTAAAACACGAGGCTACGTGAGACCTTATATACCAGATGATGTTTTAAAACATAATCCGGATTTAACAATTGAAAATATGAATGAGTATTATACTGCTTCTTTTTTGCGAAGATTATATGCAGGTATTAACGAGAAATGGATTAAACCAGAATCATTAACTTTTGCACAGGATTTATGTGAACAGGTAAGAGAACAAATGGGAAGATCTCGATAATAAAATAATTGGTTGAAAATAAGAAAAATATATAAAACATAAAGTTTGTATATAATTTTCTTTTTTTTTGTGTTATAATCTTTTATATGAAAGTAAGGTGAGTTGTATGAATAATGATGGTTTAACCCAAGAAAATCTTCAAGAATTGGAAGTTTTAGAAAGAAGATTAAATGTAAATACGAATGTTGGCGGCGATATTTTAAAAATATCTGATCTTGCTGCAAATGCCATTATGGATAATCGACGATTACAGATGATTGCGATGGAAGGAAGAGGATGGACGACTGTAAAGGGTGATAGATGGAGTTGTCGTAAAAAATATTCTCCTCAAAATACTCAAACTACTAGAACATTTTCTTCTAACAGTGATCATTTAACTATTGAAACTGATGAATATGCAACTGGTGAGCAGGGAATGTTTTTTATGATGGATGAAGACGCTCATAATTCTGAAGTATTAATTAATGGTGGAATAGCAATTGTTCCTGATATACGATTAGGAGTCCACGGAAGTTTTGATTCACGCGGTTATGGTGAAGTTAGAGTTGGTGGGCTTTATTTTCCAAATGTCACTGGCGAATTAACAATACCAAACAAAGGAAATATTGCAACATCTGCTGTTGAGAAATATGAACAAGGCAAATTAGTAGGTATATATGTTAAAGTTTCAGTATTTGATTATACAGATGGTATTCCGAATGCCCAAAATCTTAGAGAAACAGTTATAGAAAAAGTTCAGCTTGCTTCATTAGCAGAATTAGCAGAATTTTTAAAAAAGGATAATATTTATTCAATTGTTCGTGAGAATATTGATAAGTTGGATGGAGAAAAAGGTCATAGTAGATAGTTTTAAAAAAGATAAATGATATATTTCTTAAATAATACATGTTTGTATATCATTTTCTTTTTTTTTGTGTTATAATCTTTTATATGAAAGTAAGGTGAGTTATGAGTCTTATTGAATTTAAAAATGTAACTAAACAATATAAAAATGGTGTAACTGCTTTATATGAACTTAATTTAGCTATTGAAAAAGGTGATTTTGTTTTTATAATTGGTGGTTCTGGATGTGGAAAAAGTACGTTAATTAAACTTTTATATAGAGAAGAAAAACCAAGTAAAGGATCAATTATTCTTGGTGGTATTAATGTTGGTAAATTAAGAAATCGAAGTGTTTATAAACTTCGCAGAAAACTAGGGATAGTTTTTCAAGATTATCGTTTACTTCCAAAGTTAACAGTTTATGAAAATGTAGCTTTTGCTCTTGAGGCAATCGGTGAAAAGAAAAAAAATATTCGTCCAAAAGTATTAAAATCGCTTGAACTTGTTGGTTTAAAAGGAAAAGTACGTGAATATCCTGATAATTTATCAGGTGGTGAACAACAGCGTGTTGCAATAGCGCGTGCAATAGTTAATGAACCAAAGGTATTAATATGTGATGAACCAACTGGTAATTTGGATCCGGTTATGAGTATGGAAATTGTTGAATTATTGTCAGAAATTAATAAAACAGAAGGAACAACAGTATTAATGGTTACGCATGATAAAGAAATTGTTAATAAAATGAAAAAGCATGTTATTGCCCTTAAAGAAGGTCATTTGTTTAAGGATTATAAAAAGGGGGAATACGTTAATGAAATTCTTTAGAGTTATTGGAAGAAGTATTCGTGACGCTTTTAAAAGTGTGGGAAGAAATTTCTCTTTATCTGTTGCTTCAATAACCTGCGTAATTATTACGTTAATTATAGTTGGTGTTGCCCTTGTAATTACTTATAATGTTGAAGATGCAACTGAAAAACTAAAAAAGGATTTGTCAATAGTTGTTTTTGTTAGTAATGATGCTGATAATTTTGACGTTGCATCTATTGAAACTCAGATTAAAGGCATTGATAATGTTGATGTAGATTATGTTAAATATGAAAGTAAAGCTGAAATAAAAAAAGAAATGATGGAATCCAATGAAACTTTTCATAATATTATGGAAGAGTGGGATGATGAAGAAAATCCTTTACAAAGTGTATATGTTGTAAAAGTAGTAGATGCTAATAAAATTAATGAAACAGCAACTGCTATAAAAAACCTAGATAATGTTACACTTGTTAAATATGGTGAAGGCATGGTTGATCAACTTTTAGATGTTTTTAATGGAATAGAAAAATTTTCGTTTGTTGCAGTTATTGCATTAGTTTTGGTTACGGTGTTTTTAATTATTAATACGATAAAATTAACGATTTTCTCAAGAAAAAGAGAAATATCAATTATGCGACTTGTAGGTGCATCTAATTCATCAATAAAGCTTCCTTTTGTTTTTGAAGGAATGTTAATAGGAATGATAGGTGCAATTATACCTATAATATTAATCGTTTATGGTTATTATTCTTTATATGATATTCTTGGTGGAAAATTAATAACAGAGATAATAACCTTAGTACCACCAAAAGAAATTGTCTTTAAAATAGGATTATTTATCCTTGTAATAGGTGGTGTAGTAGGTATGATTGGATCAGCATCTGCAGTTAAGAAGTATTTAAAAGTATAGATGTCTATACTTTTTTCTTTTCTTTTCAACAAAAATAGTGTATAATTTTTGCCGTGAGAAGTTGTAATAAAATTGTTAGGGAATAATATTCTTAAAAAGGAGGAATCTATGCTAGAGATAAGAAAAATAACAAAAGTTTATGATACTGGTGATTTTAAACAGACAGCACTAGATTCTGTTAGTGTTAATTTTCGTCAAAATGAGTTTGCAGCTATTTTAGGACCATCTGGTAGTGGAAAAACAACTTTTTTAAATATTATTGGCGGTCTTGATCATTATACTTCTGGTGATTTAATTATTAATGAAATGAGTACAAAAAAATATAAAGATGCTGATTGGGATAGTTTTCGTAATCATCGCGTTGGTTTTGTATTTCAAAGTTATAATTTAATTCCTCATCAAACTGTATTATCAAATGTTATGTTAGCTTTAACATTATCAGGTATTTCAAAAAGTGAAGGTATTGAAAAAGCTAAAAAAGTTTTGGATGATGTTGGTTTATCTAAACATATATATAAGAAGCCTAGTCAGTTATCTGGTGGTCAAATGCAACGTGTTGCCATCGCCAGAGCTCTTGTAAATGATCCTGAAATACTTCTTGCTGATGAGCCAACAGGTGCACTTGATTCGAATACAAGTGTGCAAATTATGGAATTATTAAAAATTATTTCTAAAGAAAAACTAGTTATTATGGTAACTCATAATCCAGATCTTGCAGAGGAATATGCTACAAGAATTATAAATATAAAGGATGGAAAGATAATTAGTGATACTAATCCATATGATGGCAAGATTAATACCAAAGAAAGTCGTGAAAAAGCACGTTCTAAAACTAAAAAAACTAAAATGAGTTTTTTAACAGCTTTATCACTTTCATTTAATAATCTTATGACTAAAAAAGGAAGAACTATACTTGTGGCTTTTGCAGGCAGTATAGGAATAATTGGTATTGCCTTAATTCTGGCTTTATCAAATGGTTTTCAAGGATATGTTGATAAGATTGGTGAAGATACACTTACTTCTTATCCACTTAATATTATGCAAGAACAAGCAGATATTACTGGTGCTCTTCTATCAATGAGAACATCAGATAAAAATAATAATCAAACAGAAAATGTTGTTGAACAGCAATATATTACTTCAATGCTAAAAAGTATTAGTACTAATGATTTAAGAGGTTTGAAAAAGCATATTGAAGATAATTATTCATTAATAAGCAATGATATTTCATCGATTAAATATACTTATAGCGTTGAGCCATATATTTATACAATTGATGGAACCAAGAAAATTGCTAAAGTAAATCCTAATAATCTTTTTAGTAGTATGTTTAGTGGAAATATGATGAGTAATTTATCAACATATACATCAATTTATTCACAAATGATAGATAATTTTGAAATTCTTAATAAATCATATGATATCTTAAAAGGTCGTTGGCCTGAAAAATACGATGAAATGGTACTTGTTTTAAGTGATCCTAATTCTATTTCAGATTTATTGGTTTATTCACTGGGATTACGTGATACTGAAGAATTAAAGGTAATGATTAATAAGGTTATGACAGGAGAAAGTGTTGATATTAATCATGAACCAATGAATTTATCTTATGATGAATTATTAAATCTTGATTTAAGACTTATTATGCCTACTGATATGTATAAATATAATGATAAATATAATGTGTACATGGATATGTCTGAAGATGAAAATTATGTTAAATCTCTTTATGAAAATGCTTTGAAATTAAAAATTGTGGGTATTGTTGCAGTTAAAGAGGGAGTAACATCTATGGCTTTATCACCTGGTGTTAATTATCGAAAAGAATTAATTAATTATATTATTGATTATAGTAAAGATAAAGATATTGTTAAAGATCAATTAAAAGATAGTGAAATAGATGTAATATCTGGTAAGAAATTTACATCCGGTAAAGATTTAAATCTTGATTTTAAAGATTTAATAGAGGTAGACGAAAAACAAATAGAAAAAGCTTTCAATATTAAGATTGATCAAAATAAATTGGCAAATGACACACAAAATTATATTAAAGAAATATCAAAATCTATTACTACGGATACAACACCAGCTTTAAATGCTTTCAAAGAAACAACAGATGGCTTGATTAATAATTTAGTTGATAATCTTCCTGAAACGATAAGTATTAATGAAATAGATAAAATTGTTCTTGATAGTTTAGCAAAAGAGAATAGTAGTCTTCTTTTATCTAATTTGGAATCAAAATATGTTATACCAAAAGAAACATTTAAGAAAACATATGAAGGTATACTTAAATCTCTTTTACAAACTTATATTAGTAATTACTATAATCTTGATCAATCGCTTACAATTGATCCTAATAATCCTACGGCTGCAGTAAATAAAAACATGTTAAAAATGATGGCGGGTGAAGTTAATAAAAGTACTTTAATGGATAGTGTTAATAATGAAATGGCAAGAGGAATGACAGAAGCAAAAATGAATAAAGAAATACTGACAAAAGTATCAGAATTAACAAGTAACATCACTAATGCTTTTGCAAATTCTTTTAATGTCGATGCCAGCAAGATATCAAGTGCTTTTAAACTTAAATATACAGAAGAAGAGATTAGAAGAATAATTACAGCTATGCTTACTAATACAGAGGCAAGTGCCAAAACAAATTTAATCTCATTTGGTTATCAAGATATTGATGAACCAACACTTATGTCTTTCTATTTTAATAGTTTTGATGGCAAAGAAAACTTTTTAAATTTTTTAAATAAATATAATGAGGAGATAGAAAAGACTAATAAAGAAAAGGTAATTAATTTTTCAGATACGACGGGTATTTTAATGAGTTCTGTTAAAACCATAGTTGATGCAGTAAGTTATGTTTTAATAGGCTTTGTATCAATATCACTTGTTGTATCAAGTATAATGATAGGTATTATAACTTATATATCAGTATTTGAAAGAACTAAAGAAATTGGTATTCTTCGTGCAATTGGTGCATCAAAACATAATATTTCATCAATTTTTAATGCTGAAACATTTATTATTGGTTTATTATCTGGTATATTTGGTATAGGTATTAGTTACTTATTAATACCAATTATAAATAGTGCAATTCATCATTTTACAGGTAATATTCCATTAAATGCATATTTAAGTGTAAAAAATGCATCAATATTAATTATTTTAAGTGTAATATTAACATTAATCGGTGGATTAATACCATCACGTAGTGCTGCTAAAAAAGATCCAGTTGAAGCACTTCGAAGTGAATAAAAGGCATAAATGCCTTTTTTTTGTGTATAAAAATTTGTTAAATAAACTTTACAAAAAAAGGAAGTATTATCTTCCTTTTGATTTTTCTCCTGTTAAATTGTATTTTATTTCAATGTATGTATAATAATCATTTATAGTCATATGCATTAAACCAAGCATTTCATGCAAATAATCTAAAGTAATTCTTTCACGTAAATTATTCTCTCTTGTAATAAGTTTAGAATTACCTGTTTCGTAAAATACACAAATATTATTTAAGGCACACTCTCTACTATATTTTTGAGTCATTGTTATAATATATTGAGCTATTAAATTTTCAAATCTTTGTGCCTTATCAACTGCTTGTTGAAATAGATACTCTAAAGTTATTTTTCTTCTTTTTAACATATCGTCCATTTCGTATGCGAAATTAGCATCTCTTAATTTATTTCTTAAACCATAATCTCTGGTAATAAGATTATAATTTTCAGAACTTAGAAGCATTCTAATCCTTTCTACCGCTGATTGAAAATTTTCTTTATTACTAATTACGTAGATTGTTTCGAATAGTAATGTTTCTAATATCTTATCATCACTAGTATGTTTTTCTTCTGATAATTTGCTATTATAGGTACTAATTTCAGGTTCATATCTATTACTTTCATATATTATATATTGTTGATTAGATATTCTTCTATAAAATTCTAGATACTGATTAAATGATATATGTTTATCAAAATTCATTATAATTAACTCTGTAATATTTTTTAAATTAACTACTAATTCATTGGGAATATATTTAATATTTCCAGTTCCTCTTGTTAATTCAAAATCTTCAAATATCTGCTCAAAATTATTTTTTTGTATAAAAATTCTTTGATAATAATTTTTTATAAATTTAATAAATGTATCAGCATTAATATTATCAACTTGATTATTTTTTTTCATATATTCAAAGAATAGTCTTAAATAGTTAGAAATAGTTACATTATATGATAAGTGGCCATCACTTGCAATAGCAAGACCATGTTCTTCTAGGGCAAATGGATTAGGTTTTATTAATCCTGATTTTATATATGCGTTACTATTAACAAAAGCAATTAGTTTTCTAGCATCTTCTTCATTTGAAAGCCGTACAACAATATTATCAAAACGTATTTCTTTGCCAATTTTAGAATGATGTTGAATATTGTTTTCTGCTAAAAAATTAAATATTAGATTGGCAGATTCATACAAATATTCAAAGCGAATAGGTATATAAATTTTTATATGATTTTTCACTTCTCTTTCGCCATTAATAAATTGACAAAAATAACGCCAGTCTGGACTTACAAAAACTCGTATATTTTCCTTATTTCTAAATTTTTCAATCCATCTTCCAAAACATAATCTATCGATATCATTTTTTTTATCTTTTTCATCTAATCCTATTCTAATTAATGTACTATATATTGATTTTGAAACGTCTATATCACTAAATTTAATAGTAGGATTTTCTCTTATGATATTTTTCCAATAACTAAGAAATTCATTAGCTCTTTTTTTATCCATTATCATCACCGTTTTGATAATTAATTATATTATCTGTATTAAGTTCAATAGTATCTTCTAAGTCATTATTAATTTGGGTATCAAATTCATATCTTCCTTCAATATAATTATCGTCTAAATCAATTTCTTTACCATTATATATAACATTCATATTATCACCATTTCAATTATAACATTAATAGAGAAAAAATAAATAAAAAAAGTATTGAAAATGAAAAAATGTTATGTTATTATCATATAGATAGGTGATAGAAATGAAGAATGAGATTGTTCTAAATTTTGAAATTGATTTAAAGAAGAGACTATCTTTTCCATTTTTATCATTTTTATTAATTATTGAATAAACATCAATTATTTTTGTAATTGGTGTTTTATTTTGTAATTAAGTAATTGTTAGAAGGAGGATGTATGAAGAAAAACAATTATTTGCTTTATGACGTCAACGAAACACCACCAAAAGGTAAAATGATTATTTTGGCCTTACAACATGTACTTGCAATGTTTGGAGCGACTATATTAGTTCCTATTCTAGTTAATAATATTGCAGGAGAAGAGGTTTTAACTATACCTGTTGCGTTATTTACTAGTGGTATTGGTACATTGATATATCTATTATGTACTAAAGGAAAATCTCCGGTATATTTAGGTTCATCATTTGCTTTTATATCACCTGTTGCTTATGCTTATTTAGCAGGTGGACATTCATCTGTAGGTATGGGAATATTTATTGTCGGTTTAATATATATTCTTGTATCATTTTTAATTCGTATTTTTGGTAAAAAATGGATTAATAAATTAATACCACCAATTGTTATTGGGCCAATGATTATGGTTATTGGTTTAGGACTTGCTCCAAGTGCAATATCAAGTATAGGAATTGATGGTAGTGCATTTGACTATAAGTCACTAATTGTTGCTTTAGTTTCATTTATTGTTACTGTTATAACTGCTACACGTGCAAAAGGTTTCCTAAAAATAATACCCTTCTTAGTAGGTATTGTATCTGGTTATGTAATGGCTATTATTTTAGGTATGGTTGATTTTACAAGTGTTGAAACTGCCAGTGTATTTAGTGTACCAAAATTCATTATTCCATTTAAGGATTATGCATTAAGTTTTAAAGGAGTACTTACAATTGCTCCAATTGCTCTTGTAACTATGGCAGAACATTTAGGTGATCATATGGCTCTTGGAACAATTATTAAAAAAGATTTAGTTAATGATCCTGGTCTTGATAGAACATTACTAGGTGATGGTATTGCAACAGGTGTAGCAGGACTTTTAGGTGGACCTGCAAATACAACATATGGTGAGAATACATCAGTTGTTGGAATGACAAAAGTTGCTTCTGTTAAGGTTATTGGCCTTGCTGCAATCTTTGCAATTGTAATAAGTTTCTTTGGTCATTTAACAGGGATATTCTCATCAATTCCTAGTTCTGTATTAGGTGGCATATCATTATTATTATATGGTTTTATTGCAGTTAATGGACTTAAAGTAATTGTTCAAAATAATATTGATTTTGATGATATAAGAAATGTTGTTATTGCTTCAACAATGTTAGTACTTGGTTTAGGCGGTGCTGTAATATCTATTTCAACAGGGGATGTTAATGTATCAATTTCTGGAATGAGTCTTGCCGCTGTTATTGGAATTCTTTTAAATTTATTATTGCCAAAGACAAAAAAAGAAAATAAAAATTAGTATAAGAAAAGGAGTTTAAAAAAACTCTTTTTTTTATGATAATTATTTAATAGATCTATACAATAATCGGGTATTAATTTTATAAATAAATTAATTTTTAAAATAATCTTTATGTTTTCATGTGATGATGGTATAATATAGTTAAGTTTTGGGAGGATTTATGCAAGTAATATTCTTAAAAGATTTAAAAGGTCAGGGAAAAAAAGGGGAAATAAGAGATGTAAGTGATGGCTACGCTAAGAATTTTTTAATCGCTAAAGGCTACGCTGTTAAAAAAACAGAAACCTCTTTAAATAAATTAAATTTAGAAAAAGAAGCGAATAAACGTCTTGATGAGAAAAACACTAAAGAAGCAGAAGAATTAGTTAAAAATCTTTCTAATGTTATTATAAAGTTTACTGCTAAAGCTGGAAAAATGGATAAAATGTTTGGAAGTATTTCTTCTAAACAGATAAAAGAGGAACTAGATAAGATTGGATTTCATTTTGATAAAAAGCAAATAATGACGGAGGCAATTAATTCTTTTGGGTTTCATAATGTTGAAATAAACATTTATAAAAATATTATTGGTAAAATACGGGTAGAAGTAGTAAAGGGGTAATTTATGGCAAGAAGTATACCAAATAACCAGGAAGCAGAACAATCTCTTTTATCTTCGATGTTTTTATCAAAATATGCGCTTGATAAAGCAACGGATTTATTGTCCGTTGAAGATTTTTATTTTGATAATAATAAAGTTATTTTCAATGCTCTTGCAACTTTAAATAGCAAGGGCATACCTATTGATATGACAAGTATTATTACAGAACTAAAAAATAATAATAAACTTGATGAAGCAGGAGGAATTCCATATATATCAGAGGTATTAAATAGTGAAGCAGTTGCAACAAACTGTGAATATTATATAAAAAAAGTAAGTGATGCTGCACTTCTTCGTCGTTTGATTAAGGTATCAGAGGAAATAGGTACTTTAGGTTATGAAGCTGGGGATGAAGTTGATGAAGTTCTTGATGAAGCTGAAAGAAAAATATTAGGTGTTGTTAAAGATAAACAAACAACTGAATTTCGCGAATTTAAAGACGTATTATATGCAGCCGAAAAAAACCTAGAAGATTTAGCTAAAAGTAAGGGAGAAATTACTGGTATTCCATCTGGATTTACGGATCTTGATCTTATAACTTCTGGCTTTCATGAAAATCAATTAATAATTGTTGCAGCTCGTCCAGCAATGGGAAAAACTGTTTTTGCGTTAAATTTGGCAGTAAATGCAGCTATGAAGGGGAAAAGTGTTGCAATCTTTAACTTAGAAATGGATGCAGTTCAACTAGCTAATCGAATTTTATCAAGTGTTGGGCAAATAGAAGGACGAAAATTTATGTCCGGTAGTTTTGATAACAATGATTGGGTGCGATTAAATGAGGCAATTAGTCAATTAACTGATGCTAAAATATACATAAATGATACACCAGGAGCAACAATCGGGGAAATAAGAAGTAAATGTCGTCGACTTGCAAGTAGTGAGGCAGGTCTTGATATGGTTGTCATAGACTATCTTCAATTAATTAGCGGAGGAAAAAGTTATGGAACTAATCGTCAACAAGAAGTTTCTGATATATCACGTGCTTTAAAATTAATGGCATTAGAACTTCATGTTCCTGTTATTGCACTTTCACAATTATCACGTTCAGTGGAACAGAGAGAGGATAAACGCCCTTTAATGAGTGATTTGCGTGAATCAGGATCTATTGAACAAGATGCTGATATTGTTACTTTTTTATATCGTGATTCTTACTATAAAAAAGAAGCGGTTAGTGAAGGAGCAGCAAGTATTAGCGAATTAATAATTGGCAAACATCGTAATGGTCGTGTTGGAACAGTTAATTTAATTTTTAAAGGAGATACTTGTTCGTTTTTAAATTATGAAAAAGAAAAGGGTGAGGCAAATTGAAAATAAAAAATGCTATATGGCTTTTTGTAGCAATGTTAATTAGTGGATTACTAGTTATGTTTGTAAAAAACGGAAATGAAAAATATAACAAACCTGTTTTGGGATATCGTGTATATCTTGAAGGAGAAACTATTGGATTAATTAAATCAAACGATGAATTAAATGAGTATATTAATGTACAACAGGAAAAATTAAAAGAAAAATATAATGTTGATACAATCTATATACCTAATGATATTAATATTGTTAAGGAATTAACTTATGAAAGTGAAATAGATTCTGTACAAAGTATCTATAATAAAATTAATGCTATTTCACCATTCACAGTTAAAGGATATCAAGTAATTATAGATAGAACTGATTCAGAAAATTATAAAAATGATGAAAATGCTGTTGATGATAATCGTCAAAATATTATTAAAATAAATGTTATAAACAAAGATATATTTACTAAAGCAACTGAGAATGTTCTTTTATCATTTGTTACTGATGAACAATATGAAGCTTTCGCTGCTGGTGAAAAATTGGAGATTGAAACAACAGGAGAAATTATTGAAAATATATATATTGATGATAATATTACTATTAAAGAAGCTAATATTCCAGTTAATGAAAGAATATATATGGATGTTGATGAATTATCAAAATATTTGATTTTTGGTAATAATGAAAGTAATAAAAAGTATACTGTTAAAACTGATGATAGCATTGATCAAATTGCTAATAACAATAGTATGAGTGTTAATGAATTATTAATCGCTAATGCTGATTTATCTAGTGAAACTTCTCTTCTTTATGTTGGACAAGAGTTATCGATTGGTACACTAGATCCGGTATTTACAACTATTGTTGAAAAACATGTTGTTAAAGATCAAACTGTTAAATATAAAACAATATATGAATATGACAATAATATGTATCAAGGTGAACAAAGAGAAAAACAAAAGGGAACTAATGGTGTAACTCGTGTTACACAGAAAGTTAAATTAATTAATGGCGAAGTATCACAAGCTTACATTGTTTCTAGTGAGGAAATAAAACCAGTAGTTAATAGAGTTGTTGTAAAAGGTGGTAAACAAATTCAAAGAGGTGACGGTGAGTGGTTATGGCCAACTAATTTCCCATACATTATATCAAGTGGCTATGGTTGGCGATGGGGAGCTTTACACCGTGGTGTTGATATTTGTGGAACAGGGCGTGGTTCACCAATTTATGCCGCTAGAGCGGGTACGGTAGTTAATATTACATATCATTATTCTTTAGGTTATTATGTAACAATAAGGCACGAAAATGGTTATTATACACAATATGGTCATATGCAAAATATTAAAGGAAATGATTATGGTGGATCCCTTGGTTCCGCTACAAAATATATTTCAATAGGTCAATATGTTTCAGCCCATCAAGTAATAGGAGAAATGGGTAGTTCAGGAGGAAGTTCAGGCGTTCATCTTCACTTTGAAATATGGGATGGGCCTCCATATCAAGCTAATTCGTTTAACCCATTATTATTCTACTAATGCGTGCTATTATATTAGGAAGTGGTTCTAAAGGGAATTCAACACTTTTGATTGGTGAAAAACATAAGATACTAATAGATATAGGATTTTCTTATCCACGTATGAAAAGTTTATTAATGGAATATAAACTATTACCTAGTGATATTGATGCAATTATTCTCACACATGCACATAAAGATCATACTATTGGCCTAAAAACTTATGAAAAAAAGGAAATGACACCTATTTATACTAATTCTTTAATGTTGGAAGAATTAGGTGATATGACTGATTTTAATATTAAATTATATGAAGATGAATTTGACATAGATGAATTTCATATTGAAACAATTCATACTTCCCATGATGCAATTGGTAGTGTTGGTTTTATCATTTCAGAAAATAATAAAAGTTTAGTATATGTAACAGACACTGGCTATATAAATCAAAAATATTTGCAAAAACTAACAAATAAAAATGCTTATATTTTTGAAAGTAATCATGATGTTGAAATGTTAATGAATGGTCCATATCCAGATATTTTAAAAAGGCGAGTTATAAGTGATAAAGGTCATTTATCAAATGAACAATCAGGCAATTACTTAAATAAATTAATTGGTGATAATACTAAAAAAGTTATTCTTGCTCATTTATCAGAAATTAATAATACCCCTGCTATTGCTTTAAAGACAGTAAGTGATATTATTAATAGGGATATATTACTAGAAACTGCTATGCAAGATAATAGTTTAGATATTGGTGAAATTGATTAACAGGTTTATACCTGTTTTTCTTATATGTCCAGCGTAAATTTATTGAAATACATACTAAAGTATGATAAAATTTATTACGTTATAGGTGATAAAAATGTATCGAAATACTTATGTTGAAATTGATATTGAAAGAATTCAAAATAATATAAAAAATATTATAAAAAGGGACAATAGTTATAAATATTATATTGGTGTTGTTAAAGGTAATGCCTATGGTCATGGACTTGGTATCTGCAAATATTTGATTGAAAGTGGAATTAATTATTTAGCAGTATCAACTCTTGATGAAGCATTAACTATAAGAGAAAATGTGAGTAAAAGTATTCCTATATTAATTTTACAGCCAGTAGATTTGGAGTATATTGATTTGTGTTCTAAAAATAATATTACTATTACTATCAGTTCTTATAATTATTATTTAGAATTATGTAAAAAAAATAAAAAACAATTAAAAGTTCATTTAAAGATTGATACAGGAATGAATCGCTTGGGAATACAAAAAGAAGAAGATGTTACTAAAATATATAAAGATTTAATAAATTCTAAAAATATTAATTTAGAAGGAATATATACGCATTTGGGAACTACTGGTATTATGGACGATTTATTTGATAAGCAAATAAATAAATTTAATGACTTAACGAAAAACATTGATTTAAAAAAGATACCTATTGTTCATTTATATAGTAGTAATGCATTTATTATTCATCCAAAGCTTGCTTATGCTAACGGAGTTCGTTTAGGAATAATTATGTATGGATTATCACCACGTAATTTAAATAATATTGGTATTAAAAATAGAATACGCCAGATTAAAAGAAACATGGTAAGAAAAAACTTAAAATTGTCTATAATTAATGATGATTTTAGTATAGATGTTAAACCTTCTTTAACTTTAGTAAGTGAAGTAATGGAAATAAAAGAAGTAAAAGAAAATCAATATATTGGATATGGTAAGAATTATTTAACTAAAGAAAATAGCTTAATCGCTATTATTCCAGTTGGTTATATGGATGGTCTTAGTTTGAATAATAAAGGTAGATATGTTTATATAAATAATAAAAAATATCCAATAGTTGGTGTTATTAATATGGGAATGATAACAGTTAAAGTTGATAATTCTGTTAAGATTAAGGATCGTGTGGAAGTAATTAAAAATATTCGAGAAGAAGCATCTTATGTAGGCACTACTCCTCATCAATATATAACTAGTATTTCACCAATCTTAGAAAGAAAATATGTTTTAAAGGAGAAGTAAAATGGATTTTGAAGTAGTAATATTAGGATCTGATGCTAATGCTTATTATATGGCAAGAAATTGTTATGAGGCATATAATAAAAAAGCATATGTTATTGGAAAAATACCAATGAATTTTACAAGATTAAGTGAAATATTAAATATTACCTACAATGAGGATTTACATAACTGGAAAGAGTTAAAAAAAGAATTAGATAATTTTTATAAAGAACATAAAGACAAAAAATTATTATTAGTTCCTTCAAATGATGATTATGTAAGATTAATTATTGAACATCAAGATTATTTAAAAAAATATTATTATTTTCACAAAATTAGTGAAGAATTATTAAATAGTTTATTAATTAAAGATATCTTTTATAGTAAATATAGGAATATTGATATTCCTGAAACTTATATTTATGATATTGATGAAGAATTAGATATGAAAAAAATAGAGGATATAAAATATCCTTTGATTTTAAAGCCAGGTAATGGAATAGTATATCATCATCATGAATTTGAATTGCAGGCAAAAGTTTATAAAATAAAGGATGAAGAAGAATTATTAAGTGTTATTAATCAAATAAAAGAATCAGGATATACTGGTAAATTGATTATTCAAAAATTTATTGTTGGTGATGATAGTTCATTGTTTGACTGTATTGTATATTGTGATCAAAGAGGAAAAGTTAAATTAATGTCTTTCGCCCAAATTGGATTACAAGAACATACACATACTGGTATTGGTAATTGTACATTACTGGTTAATGGTTATAATGAATTTGGTGGTACTAAAGAGATAACTGATAAATTAAGAAAGTTTATAGAATCTATTGATTATCATGGTATCGCTGAATTTGATTTAAAATATGATAGAGATGACCATAGATTTAAAGTATTAGAAATAAATCCTCGTCAAGCGAGAAGTAGTTATTATATAACAGCTTTAGGCTATAATTTAATAAAACTCCTTGTAGACGATTTAATTTATAATAAAGAATTTGATTATCATTTTCTTGATGAAAAAATGGTTTTATCTTTTGTACCAAAGTATGTAATTAGAAAATATGTCTATAATAAAGAAATGAAAAAAGAGATATTTAGATTAATTAGGAATGGTAAGTTTTGTGATCCATTAAAAGCAGATTGTGATAAACTTTTTAAAAGAAAAATATGGCTATTTATGCGTAAACGTAATTATATAAAAAAATATAGAAAGTGCAAGTGGTAATATGTGTGGATTTGTTGGATATATTGATAAAAAAGTAAAAGATAAAGATGTTATAAAAAAGATGAATGATATGATTATTCATCGTGGCCCAGATGATGAAGGATATTATGTGGATTCAGATATTAATATGGGTTTTAGAAGATTAAGTATTATTGATTTAAAAAAAGGTAAACAACCAATGTGTAATAGTGATGAATCAGTAATTATTACTTTTAATGGGGAAATATATAATTTTCAAGAATTAAGAGAAGAATTAATTAAAAAAGGTTATAAATTTAAAACTAATAGTGATACAGAAACTATTCTTCATGGATATGAGGAATATGATACTAAAGTTGTTAATAAATTACGTGGTATGTTTGCATTTGTTATTTGGGATAAAAATAAAAAACAAGTTTTTGCGGCTCGTGATTATTTTGGCATTAAACCATTTTATTACTATAATAATGATAATACGTTTATTTGGGGATCAGAGATTAAGAGTTTTTTAAAACATCCTCACTTTAAGAAAGAATTAAATAATCAGGCTTTAAAAAGCTATTTAACATTTCAATATTCAGTTCTTGATGAAACATTTTTTAAGAATGTATATCGACTTAATCCAGGACATTATTTAATATATAAAGATGGTAAATTAGAAATTAATTCTTACTATGAGTATGATTATAAAGAAGAAGCGATTGAATTTAATAAATTAATTAAGGAAATAGATGAAAATCTTAAATCATCGGTGCGTTATCATCGTATTAGTGATGTTAAAGTAGGAGCTTTTTTATCAGGTGGTGTTGATTCTAGTTATATTGTTTCTTTGTTAAAACCCGATACAACTTATTCAGTTGGTTTTGACTATGAAAAATTTAATGAAACAAATTATGCCAAAGAATTATCAGATATTTTAAAAATTAAAAATAAACGACATTTAATTACCGCTGAAGAATTTTTTGATTCACTTGATAAAGTTCAATATCATTCTGATGAACCACATGCAAATTTATCGGCAGTACCCCTTTATCATTTATCAAAGTTAGCAGCGAAAGATATTAAAGTTGTATTATCTGGTGAAGGAGCAGATGAATTATATGGTGGGTATGATACTTATAATGATTCTAAAACTTTTTTAAGATATCAAAAATTTGTACCATTTTTTATTCGCCGTGGTATAAAAAAATTAATCGAGAATAAAAAATATTTTAAGGGACAACATTTATTAATTAATGCTGGATCAAAAGTTGAGGACTATTATATTGGACAAGCTTTAATATTTAATGATCGAGAAGCAAATGATATTTTAAATAAAAAATATCAAACAAATATTACATTTAAAGACATTACTAAACCATATTTTGATAAAGTAAAAGGAAAAAGCGATTTTGTTAAAAAACAATTTTTAGATATGAATCTATGGTTACCAAGAGATATTTTATTAAAAGCTGATAAAATGACAATGGCTAGTAGTTTAGAACTTCGTGTACCATTTTTAGATAAGGTGGTTTTTGAAGAAGCTTTATCTATTCCAGATAAGTATAAACGCGATAAAGAATGTTTAAGAAAAGCATCAGAATTATCAGTGCCAGAAGAATGGTCTAAAAGAAAGAAAAAAGGTTTCCCTGTACCATTTTCTATTTGGATTAAAGAAGAAAAATGGTATCTATGGGTTAAAAAGATTTTAGAAGAAGATATTACTAAAGATTTCTTTAATCAAGAAGAAGTTTTAAAAATGTTAGATGAACATTATCATAATGAAAAGAATAATGGTCGTAAAATCTATACTATTTTATGTTTCTTAATTTGGTATAAAAAATATTTTATAGAAAGTTATGAATAGTTATCTATTCATTTTTCTTTATCATTTAAAAATATTGACAAACAATATGTTTTGCATATAATAAACTTGTTACATGGGGGATAATATGTATACAGAATTAGATTATTTACCAGATATAAAACATGAATTAAGAAGTTTAATTAGTGAGTGTCAACGACACATTAAAAATAATACTTTTGATGAAAAAACTTTTACTAATTGTTTTAATTATTTTATAAGATATACTAATGTTTTAATTAATTATAGTATAACGCATGATGATGTTGATACATCACCTATGACTGCTATTCAAGATTACTATAATATTAAAAGTACATTATATACTTACAATATAGTCACAAAAGAAAGAAAAGAAAAAGAAATAATTAGCGATAGACCATCTAAAAAAATATGGGATTTTATAGATAGAAACGAGAATATTATTATTTTTGGTGGTTTGTTTATACTCTTGTTTTTTCTACTACGTTCATGTGCTCATGGTGAATCGATAGATGAAGCTTTAAGTAAATATGTTTTAGTGAATCCCGGTAGTGATAAAGTAATTGAATTTATTGATGAAGATTACAAATTAGTAAATAATGAGATATTTAATCCAGAGGAATTTGTAATTCATAGAACTAGATAATTAACCCTTTTTAAGGGTTTTTCTTTTTGGCTATACGTGCTATAATATAATGTATATGGAGAATAGAAATGATTAAAATAATCTGTATTGGCAAAATTAAAGAAAATTATTTTAAAGAGGCAATTAGTGAGTATAAAAAAAGAATTAGTAAATATACTAAATTAGAGATTATAGAATTACCTGACTATCACTACGATATAAAAAAAACAATAGATAGTGAATATAATGAAATAATGAAAGTATATAATTCAAGTGATTATAATATTTTACTTGATATATCAGGTAATAGTATTAATAGTTTAGAATTTGCTAAAAAGATTGATAATATACTATCTATCAATAGTAATATAACATTTATTATTGGTGGTAGTTATGGAGTTAGTGATAAGTTAAGAGATATATGTAATTATCGCTTTTCTTTTTCTAAATTAACTTTTCCTCATCAATTATTTCGGGTAATTCTATTAGAACAAATATATCGTGTATTTAAAATTAATAACAATGAGGAATATCACAAATAGGAGGATATATGGCACAAATTAATAGTTTATTTTGGAATATTGCAACGGTTTTGCTAATTAGTAGTGGATTATATTACACTTTTAAGTTAAAATTTGTCCAATTTAAATTTAAAAAAATTATTCAGAGTATGCGTAAAGAGGGAAAAAATGAGGAAGGAATTTCTCCATTTAAAACTTTAACACTTGCCTTGGCAGCAAGAATTGGTGTTGGTTCCTTAGCAGGTATATCGCTTGGTATATATAGGGGTGGAGTAGGAGTAATATTTTGGATATGGCTTTCTTGTTTAATAACTATTCCCAATTCTTTTGTTGAAAGTACACTAGCAGTTATGTTTCATGAAAAAGATGGAAAATATTATCATGGTGGCCCAGCTTATTATATAAAAAAAGGTCTAGGATTAAAATGGTTATCCGTTATTTATTCAATAACAATTTGCCTTTGTTATTTAGGTGGCTTTCTTGCTATTCAATCGAATACTATTGCCTCAAGTTTATTGGAATTTTTAAATGTTCCGCTTCTTCTTACGGGAGTTGTTGTAGCTTTGGTAGCTTACCTGATTATTTTCCGTGGACTTGGTAGAATTGCTAATTTTACGTCCCTTTTAGTTCCAATAATGGGAATTATTTATATGCTAGTTGCCTTATATATTGTTTTTACAAATATTAATCTTGTTCCTAGTGTTATTAGCTCTATTTTTAAAGAAGCGTTCAATGTTAAAGCCTTTGGTTGGGGAATTATTAGTAGTATGGTTTTAGGGGTTCAAAGAGGAATATTTTCCAGTGAAGCAGGGATTGGAACTGGTGCAGTTGCTAGTGGAACAAGTGATACAAAGACTCCTATTAAGCAGGGATTTATTCAAATGCTAGGTGTTTATTTTACAACATTTATTATTTGTACTGGTACAGCGATTATTGTTTTAACTAGTAACATTGAAATGAGTAAATTTCTTGATCCGAATGGAATTGAAATAACTTTAGGGGCTCTTAATTATCATTTAGGTAATTTTGGAACTATTATTCTTTTAATATCGCTTATTTCATTTGCTTTTTCAACTATTATCTCAGGATATTATTATGGTGAAAGTAATTTGAAATATTTAGATAAAAACTTTAATAAAACTAAAATATTGTTATTAAATCTATTTGTATTTTTTGTTTTAATATATGGAGCGGTTGCTAAGCCTGGTTCATTATGGAATATTGTTGATATAGGTGTTGCACTACTTGCTATTATTAATATTATTGCAATATTTAAATTACGAAAGAAAGTTGTTTTAGAATATGAAAAGGAAGTAGTTAATTATGATAGGCAATGATTGGGATGAAATTTTAAAAGATGAATTTAAAAAAGATTATTTTATAAAACTAATGAATAATATAAGAAATGAATATAAGGAAAAAACTGTTTTTCCAAGAAAAGATCAAGTATTTAATGCTTTTCGCTATACGCCATATAAAAATGTTAAAGTAGTAATTCTTGGTCAGGATCCATATCATGGTGTCGGTGAAGCAGAAGGACTTTCTTTTTCTGTTCCCCTTGATATAAAAAAACCACCTAGTTTAGTAAATATTTTTAAAGAATTACATGATGATATGGGATTAAGTATTCCTAATCATGGTAGTCTTCATAGTTGGGCAAAAGAAGGAGTACTTCTTTTAAATGCTGTTTTGACAGTTATAAAAGATCATGCTGCCTCACATCAAGGTATGGGATGGGAAATCTTTACAGATGATATTATTAAAATAATTAATGAGAAAGATACACCAGTTGTTTTTATTTTATGGGGTAGATATGCAAGAAGTAAAAAAAGTTTAATTACTAATCCTATACATTTTGTTATAGAATCTGCTCATCCTAGTCCTTTGTCTGCTTATAATGGTTTCTTTGGTAGTAAACCTTTCTCTAAAACTAATAATTATTTAATTAGTAAAGGAATAAAACCAATAAATTGGGAAATAAAATAAAAATATACCGCGCGGTATATTTTTTTA
>JAEEGL010308544.1_pt1 | contig 22407 bp, 18 predicted proteins | sample 9134231 | NCBI WGS metagenome assembly JAEEGL01 (sample SAMN16246548, study PRJNA631951) | gut metagenome | biome: gut microbiome; feature: rumen; material: fiber-attached | host: Bos | place: Iran: Karaj | collected 2018-10
ACCAGTCAAACCCGAAATCACGAAGTTATTATCAGAATCCAAAATAATTGCAGTCAGAATTGTCCTACTGGAATTATACACATAATGCCATGTCTCCGTTTCTGTCACGGTGTCACCATTGACCTCAAATTTTGAAACAATACCAACATCAGGATCAGTGTTATTCCACCCCACCGCCATATATTCAGTATTAGACAATGGAAGTACAGAGGTGAAATGACTCAGAGAGGTGTCATGGTGGATTACGTGCCATTCCAAATTTCCGTTTGCGTCATATTTCAACAAACTTGCACCAGTGTCTTCAATAGCTTGCTGTTGAACAGGGTCATATTTTCCTGCGCTACCAGCCACAACAAAACCACCGTCAGAAGTACTCTTTAAATCATAGACATTATAATAGACGGTTGAATCTGATTCGGGAATTTCCCAGACTTCTTCAACATCGTCAGAGCCTTCGGCGCTGGCGCCATTATTGAGAAGAGCCGCAGATAAGGCTATCCCGCCAGTCAAGGCTATTAATGCCAATAGAGCCTTTATGATTTTCTTCATAAATATGACCTTCCTAAAAACCAAAATTAATATATGACATTCTCTTACGGTTATTTTAGCATAAACTTTTCTTGTCAACAAGATTATGTTTATTTTTTGTGCTAGTTTTTTTAGGGAGTTTTTGATAAAATAAGTTCGTTATTTCTGGGTGTGGCGCAGTTGGTAGCGCGCAGCGTTCGGGACGCTGAGGTCGTCGGTTCAAGTCCGATCACCCAGACCATTTTTTGTTCCAGTTTTACATAACGAGTTGGGAACCGGAGCTTCGCAAACGGTTCAAGTCCGATCACCCAGACCATTTTTGTGCATTATTTATTTCGTATTTTTTCTAACAAATTTTCTGGATCAATATCTAATAAACTTTCTTCTTCTGTTGGCTCTTCTGATTCGCTAGGTTCTGGGTTTTCTGTTGTGCTAGGAGATGGGCTTTGATTTTCTGATTTTTTAGTTTCTGAACCTTTTTTCTGATATGTTACGTTTTTACCAAATTGATCTTTGATAATTAGGCTTTCGTCTTCAAAATGATAGTCGAAATTTGAGACATTACCGTTTTTATCATAGGTGATTTCGACGTGGTCGCCTTCGTCTTTATAGTGAAATGCCATTGGCGTACCGAAGCCAAGGCCATATGAGCCCGTACCGTCTTCTTTAAATTCGTAAGTCCAAATATCGTTTTGCCTGACCCAAGTACCAACAAGGGGACTCTTTTTAGTGAAAATTAAAATGGCGGAAACTACGCCGGCGATGACGCCAACGATTGCGGCAATCGTAATAATAAAACCAACCGGGGTTTTGCGACGACGACGACCAGCTGACTTTTTGTCTGATTTTTTGTCTGTCGATTTTTTCTCTGGTTCTGGTTTTGGTGGATCTGGAATTTCGCTATTTGGCTCTTTGATATTTTTGCCAGTATATTTATCTTTTACTTCAATTTTCATCTAAAATAAACCTCCGTAGTATGGAAAAATTATACATAAGAAACTTTAAAAAGTCTATTTTTTGGCAGATTTTTGATCTTCGGATTTTGATTTAAGATAGTTGATGATTCTTTCGCGATAAATCCAGGCGATAATGAAAACTAGCACCATAGCAACACTAGCAACAATTACTGGAACAAGATTTTCCCTGCTAAATCCAGCGCCGACGTAGTTGGTGGCAACAATGGATGGCAAGCGGCCGATTAAAATTAGGACCATGAGTTTTTTGAGTGGAATGGAAGTGAGTCCGGCGAGATAGCAGACCATGTCGTCTGGCAGACCCGGCAAAAGAAAAATCATGAAGAGCGCGAACGAAGCGTGTTTGCTGGTGGTAAGAAAATCAAATCTTTTTAAAGCGTCTTTTTTGAAGAATTTTTCAAGCAGTGGGCGACCGAAACGACGCGCTAAGAAAAGTACGATAATGTAGCCGATGGCGCTACCAATGAAAGTCCACAAGATTCCCCACCAGCCAAAAATGTAGCCACCGACCGTGCCGGTGACTTGGCCTGGAATTGGCGCGAAGATGGTTTGTAAAGTTTGAATGAGGATAAAAATAAGTGGAGCAAAAACGCCAAGTGAGTTGACGGTGTTGATAATTTCCTCGCGGTTGCTGAGGAAAGAAGTAATTGGGCCGTTTAGGGCAATGTCTAAAATAATATACAAAAAGAGCAACGCAACCAAAGTTATAACAATCGTTGCTTTGACTTTGGTTTTGGTTGCTACTTTTTGCTTAAATAGTTTTCCCATTATTTGGCGTACTCAATGGCTCTAGTTTCGCGAATGACATTAACTTTGATGACGCCAGGATAGCTCATGGTGGCTTCAATCTTGTTAGCAATATCACGGGCAAGTTTTAGAGCAGTGAGGTCGTCGATTTGCTTTGGCTCAACGATAACACGGATTTCGCGACCAGCGGAAATGGCATAGGCTTTGTCGATTCCTTGGAATGAGGTGGCGATATTTTCGAGATCTTTCATACGTTCGGCAAAGTTCTCGGCAGAAATGTTGCGAGCACCTGGACGAGCGGCAGAAATGGCATCGACGATTTTGACGATGATGGCTTCGGTAGTGGTTGGCTCAATATCGTCGTGGTGAGCGGCCATAGCGTGAACAATCTCATCTTGAAGACCGTACTTGCGAGCGAGCTCGGCACCAATCTCGGCGTGTTTGCCTTCGATTTTGTGAGTGACGGCCTTGCCAATATCGTGAAGAAGAGTGGCAGTCTTGGCGATGCGTTTGTCGGCGCCAATTTCTTCAGCGATCATGCCGGCCATGTGGGCCATTTCGATAGAGTGAAGAAGAACGTTTTGACCGTAAGAAGTACGGAATTTAAGTTCACCAAGAAGGTGCAAAATTTCGCGTGGGATACCAACAACGCCAACTTCGCGAGCGGCATCTTCACCAGCACGGACAACTTCTTTTTCGATTTCTTTTTCGGCTTTGGCAACGGCTTCTTCGATAGAAGATGGATTAATGCGGCCATCTTTCATCAAGCGTTCCATAGCATAGCGAGCAACTTGGCGGCGGATTGGATCAAAAGAGCTAAGAACGACCATGCCTGGAGTATCATCAACCATGATGTCTACGCCGGTGGCACGTTGCAAAGCTTGAATGTTGCGGCCTTCCTTACCAATGATGCGGCCTTTCATTTCGTCGTCTGGAAGTTTGAGCGCGGTGATGGTGCGATCGGCAGTAACTTCAGAAGACATGCGTTCCATAGCAGTGAGCAAAATGGATTGTGCGGTTTCGTCGATATCGTGTTTGATCTCTTTTTGCTCTTTGGTGATAAGAGCGGTGAGATCTTGTTTGATATCGTTTTCGGTCATTTTCATGAGCTTGTCGCGAGCTTCTTGTTTGGAGAGACCAGCGATTTTTTCGAGTTTCTCGTGTTGCTTGGTGCGGATATCACGAATCTCGTTTTTAAGATCTTCGATTTCCTTTTCTTGTTTGGTGAGACGCTCGGTTTTTTTCTCGAGTTGATCGAGCTTGCCGTCTAGAGTGGTTTCGCGCTCAGCGAGACGATTCTCGGTGCGCTTCCATTCTTTGCGGCGATCGCTTTCTTCTTGTTTGCTTTTTTCGGCGACACTGGCGGCTTCTTTTTTAGCTTCTAGAACGATGTCTGATGCCTCGTGTTTAGCCTTTCTGATGATGTCGTCGGCTTTGTTTTTACCACCGTTTTCACGTTTTTTATTGAGCGCAAAAATGCCTCCGGCACCCGCGCCAACGCCCAAAACTGCGGCGATAATGATTGCGGCTATTTCCATATACCTCTTTTCCTAATTGTTGTTGCTGATATTTTTCTCTATACCAGCGGGTTAACAAAAAATATAAATTAATAATATTCCAATACCAATTATATCATAAAATTATTTTTTTGGCGGCGTAATATTGGCCGGGCGGCCGTAGTCTGGAATGATGACTTTTTGCTTTTTGCCGTGATGGTCATAGAGGGGAATGTTTAATTGGTCGGCAAGAGTATTAACGACAGCGGCGCCGATGCGAAGACCGGTGAAAGCGCCCGGGACAGAGAAGAAAGTGATTTCGGAAATATCTTCCCAAGTTTTGCCGTTTTCTTTTAATTTATCGTGAATAAACTGATGAAGTTTTTCGGCGAGTTCGTAGCCGGATTCCCAAGTGTATTCTTTATCATCTAGTTTGAGTTTGCAAACTGGGGTAGAAGTATCTAAATATAATTTCATGAGACGATTATATCACGCGTGTTATCGGGGTTGATTTTGATTTCGATTTTATAGTGGTTGTCTGGGAGGAGGTCGGAGACGGATTCGCCCCACTCGACCACGGTGATAGCGTGAGGATCGGAGATGGATTCGGCGATGTCTTCGTACATGATGCCAGGATCTTTGAGACGATAAAAATCATAGTGGACCAGAGTGCAGTCTTGGCCGTTTTGGCTAAAGGCGTAGCGTTTGGAGATGGTGAAACTTGGGGAAGTAACCGGATTTTTAATGTTTAAACCTTCGGCTAGGCCACGAGTAAAGGTGGTTTTGCCGGCGCCAACGTCGCCGATAAGCTCAATAACAGCGGGAGTTTTGATAGACTTAGCAAAATCCTGACCGTATTTGATGAGGTCTTCGGTGGAATTAATTTTGATAGTTTGAGTTTTGGACATAATAGAGCCTATCTTTCCATTATAGCACAGATTTTGTTTTTTGTCAATAGCGCTTATGGTTGCGGTGGAGATTTACAGGGGTTAATTTGAGTGCATGTGGCGGAGGAAAATACATGGATCTTATATAGTAGTGATGCTCGCCGGCGGGATAGTTGGCGGGGTGATGCTGGGATTGGTGTTTAGAACTGGAGTTTTTAATTCCCTTTGGTGGGTGGTGCTGGTTTTGCTCCTTATGACTATGGCGCTGTTTCGACCCTGCGTAGTGATGGCGGTGGTGGTACTTGTGGCGGGAATGATTTTGGGGCTTTTTAGGGTTTCGGGTGAGACTCTCGGGCAGGAGGTTTTAGCGGGGCTGGTGGGTAAAAATGTAGAAGTTTCTGGAGTGGTGAGAGACGATCCGGACAAAGACGGGCGGAGTTATACTTTGAAGCTGAGTGAGCTCTGTGTTAGTGAGCGCTGTTTTGATGGATCGATGTACGTGAGTTTATATTCAGCGGAGGAGATTCAGAGGTCTGATATTATTACGGTTTCAGGTAAAGTATCTGGGGGATTTGGAGTGTTTGGCGGGACGATGTACCGCGCGAATTTGGTGCGGATTGTGCATGCTGGGGAGAGTGATTTGCTTTTGACGACCAGGAATTGGTTTTCTGGCCGCGTTCAGGAAAATTTACCAGAAGAAGAAAGCCGGCTGGGGCTGGCATATCTTTTAGGGATGAAAAATGGGCTGAGCGATGAGCTAGCGGAAGTGCTTAGGGTGGTGGGGCTGACACATCTGGTGGTGGCGTCGGGCACGCACCTATCTATTATTGTGGGGTTTGTGCGGAAGATTTTTTGCAAAGTGTCGCGGTTTGCGGGGCTGTTTTTCTCAATTCTACTGATTCTGGGTTTTGCGGGGATGATTGGGTGGACGGCGTCGATTACGCGGGCGGCGCTGGTGACGATTTTTTCTTTGGCGGCGTGGTATGTGGGGCGCCGGTTTGCGGCGTGGCGATTAATTTTGATTGTAATGGCGATAACTTTGATGATTGATCCGATGTTTGTGGTGAATGTGGGGTGGTTACTATCTTTTGGAGCGTATGTGGGAATTACGATTGTGCAGCCACATTTGGTGCGGATTTTTTATGGCAAGAAAAAACCGCCTGGGGTGTCGGGGATTATTTTGGTAACGATTTCGGCAACGATTACTTGCGCGCCGATCTTGTTGTATTTTTTTGGCTCGATTTCAATTATTTCGCTGCTGGCAAATCTGTTAATTTTGCCAACTATGCCGATTGTGATGGGGCTAGTTTTTGCAACTGGCGTGGCCTCGTTTTGGCCGGTTTTGGGATTTTTGCTGGGAAAAGTAACGGCGTTTTTGCTGGATTTCCATCTTTTGGTGATGAATTTTTTGGGGCAGCAAAAAATGTTTTTAATTACAATCGAAAAAAATCAGCCGTTGGTGTTTTTGTTATATGTGCCGATTGTGATTTTTTTAATAGCCGTCGCGATAAGTAAGAATATCCACGTAGGCAGAAATTACGCCAGCCAGAATGATTGGACCTTCGATGGATTTGATGAAGCCGTAAATTTCGGTGGAGAGATTGTCGAACGAGAAGAAATAGGCGAGTGGGCCGGCAATCAGCGAAGCGACGATCGCGGCAAAAACCACGGCCTCAATAATGCGAAGAATGCCAAAAAGGCCGCCGCGGGAAGATTTAAGATAAAGAAGAAGCGGAAATGCCAACACAAAAAGGAGGTTGACGCAGTTTAGGATTAGCTTCAGGTCTAGGCTAGAAAAAATGTTTTCGTGGAGGAAGTTGGCGAATTGAGTGCCAAAAGTATTGAATACGCTGACGCCGGCGATAACGGCAAGGTGGGCTGGGCCGGTGTGTTTGCGGATAATATAAAACAATAAAATTAGCGCTACTAAAACAACTATAAAAGCCATAAGCTCATTATAGCATATCTAGTAATCTTCGACGAGGGTGAATTCTTTACCGGCGATAGAAATAATAGAGTCTGGCTGAGCGCCCTGGGTGGTGAGTTCGGCGCGGATGCCGAGTTTTTTCATGATGTCGCGGAGGCGGTTAACAGAGGCGTAGTTATTGAGATCGGTGCGGCGAGCGAATTTCTCGATTTTTTCGCCGGTGACGATGAACTTACCGGATTCTTCGTCTTTTTCGACGCGCCAGGTGTCTTTGTAGGCTTTAGGGCTGAGAGAGATAGTTGGAATCGATTTAGATGAAGAAGAATCTTTTTTCGACCCCGTTCGTTCGCGCCCAACAATAGAATCATCTTCTTCCTCGGGACGTTCGTCGCGCCCGTCTTCACGGGGCTCCTCACTTCGTCCTCGCAGCAACTGCGGATGCCCCTCGGAAGAAGATGCTTCTATCGCACCCTTAATAGCACGAAGAAGTTCGTCGAGACCTTGGTGGGCGGAGGAGGAGATTGGGAAGATTTTGGCGTCTTTGTTTTCTCTTAAAATGGCGTTCTTTTGCATTTCGATTAGTTCCCCGTCCAGGCCTTCACACTTGGTGAGAGCGACGATTTCTGGGCGGTCTCTTAGATCGGAATATTTATCGAGCTCGTTTCTAATAATTTTATAAGCTTTGCCGGCGTCGTCATTGTAAGTGTCAATAAGATGAAGTAAAACTGCGGTGCGGTCGACGTGGCGCAAAAAGGCGTGGCCGAGGCCTTTGCCCTCGGAGGCGCCTTCGATTAGGCCTGGGATGTCGGCGATTAAAATATCTTTATCGTCGATGGTGGCGACGCCGAGATTTGGCGTGATGGTGGTGAATGGGTAATCGGCGATTTCTGGTTTTGCGTTGGAAACAACAGAGAGAAAAGTGGATTTACCGGCGTTTGGCAGACCAACTAAGCCAACATCGGCAAGGAGTTTGAGCTCGAGCTCGGCCGTGAAAGCTTCACCTGGTTCACCGACTTCGGCAATAACCGGAGCCTGGCGGGTGGAAGATTTGAAATGGGCGTTACCGAAACCACCGTCGCCGCCTTTGGCGATTATGGCTTCTTGACCGTCTTCTACCAGATCGGCAATGAGCGTTCGTTTGGATGCTAGGCAGCGTTCTTCCTCGGGACGCTCGTCACTCCCGTCTTCACGGGGTTCCTCGCTGCGTCCTCGTAGCGACTGCGGATGCCCCTCGGAAGAAGCTGCCACAGCATCTAAACGATACACTACGGTGCCGATTGGGACTTCGATGACGAGGTCTTTGCCGGAGCGGCCGGCGGAGCGTTGGCCGGAGCCGTTTTTGCCGTCTTCGGCGGTTAAAATTGGAGTATAACGAAAATCTAACAGGGTGTTGGTGTCTTTGTCGGCCTTAAAGATAATTGAACCGCCTTTGCCGCCGTCGCCGCCATCTGGGCCACCTTTAGGAATATAAATTTCATGGCGAAAAGAGACGGCACCATCGCCGCCTTTACCGGCCTTTAATTCAACTTTTGCGGTATCAACAAACATATCTATATTATCCCATAAAACGCCAAAAAATACAATAAGCTCTAGCAACAAAAATCCCCAGGTGTTCGTGGGGATTTTTGCGGTGTTCTACGATTTAGGAGGTTTAACAAGATTAATGATTTTGATTGCCGTTGTCGGTGGAAATTTCTTCTTCGTAGCCATGAAGTCTGCGATAGAGATCAGCGATAATCATACCTTGGACCATAATGGCGATGAAGGTAGCGCCGGCAAGACCGAGAATTTGGAAATCTGCAGTATTTGGGACGTCTTCATCGTCGGTAGCTGGAACAGGGATTTTTTTAGAATAAATGTGGATAGCCTTAATGGCGTGTGTTGTAGTAATGCCATCAGCACCCATGTTGACTTCGATGTCGCCTTCTCCATCGGAAAATCCAATGAATTTTGCTCCATCAACATTGGCGGAAGATAAAGCGGCATTTGATGGATCGGTAAGCATATTTGCTCCTATATAAACAATGTTCTCTGGGCTAGTAGCACCGCCGGTGAAATCTAAAACAACCATTGGCATAAGTCCACCTTTGGCATCGATGTCACCATCGTTGAATTCAATCGACGAATCTTTTGGTATAACTCCGCCAATTGTACTGGCGATATCGGCATAGTAGGCTTTATCTTCGGCATCTCCTGAGTTCTCGACGAATATGCCAATAAATGAACTATCGATTTTGGTAGTGCCGCCATTGAAGACTACGTAGTCTGATTCAATTGCAAATGAATTTTCGTAGTTATAGGCTAGAATATTAAGGTTGCCTCCGTTTTGGTTAAATACTTCGGAGTCTATACCACCGACATTTAGATTACCGTCATTCATAATAAATACGTGGCTATAGATAGTGCATTCGGTATTGATGGTCCCTTTATCCATCTTGAAATATCGAGAATAAGCCAAATCACTCTCGCAAGCTTCGCTCGATGAGGCGGCGTTAATTTCAGCACCGTTGACATGGATAAGATCTACAGCGGTAATTATGTCAATATACGAATTTTCAGCGACAGAAACGTTCAATTGGCCACCGTTCAAAATGGCATCTTTACCAGCACTAATTACTGTGCTTCGAGCATCTTCGGCATTAATTATGCCGCCATTCATAATGACATTATTATCGGAGCAAATACCGCCAGCGCCATAGGTTGTATTGTCGGTAATGTTCATATTAGTGTTTAGTGTAATGTTGTCTTGTGAATGTACGATACACCAATGATCACCATAGTCGCCAGAGGCTTCGATATTGAGCGTACCGTCACCCTCAAAGTTTAATGGTGCAATTGAGTTAATAGCATTAATATTTACGGACTCGATATTATTGTTGCCATTAACGATAATAGTGACTTCATCGGTGATACCGGAGATAATGATTGGTCCACCGTCATAATTATCAAGAGTCAAAGTATGGGTGTCTTCGTCATAAATGGCAGTACCATCGATCACGTTACCTGGATAGTGAATGCCTTCTTCGTCAATTTTTAGGGTATTGTCTATCCATTCGGCATAAAGATTAAGCTCGCTAGTTACTGGCGCATTGAAATTGTATGGGTTAGAAAGGCTCTGGTCAGTAAACCAACCGTTAAATTTATAGCCATCTTTGTTGCTAAGGCTTGGCCTTGCTACGGTGTCACCATGACTAACGCGAATTGGAGTTTCCAGTGTGTAATCTGGATTATCTTCAGAGGTAATGTGGAAGTTTACTAGGTAAGTAGACTTGACAATGCGCGCATAGAAGTTTTTCGCGCTGCTGCTTGCGTTGCCATTCAAAATAGAATCTGGATCAGAAAAGTCGACAGACTGAGTGCAGTCGTAGTCACTACACCAACCAGTGACTGTGTACCCCGAGCCTAGATCTGGCAATGCTATACCATAATTAATATCTCCATATGTGACGTTTTTTTCTTCGATTAATTCGCTATAAAGATAATTGCCTTGGTCGTCGTAAGTGACGGTTGAGAAGCGCGCTGTATAGGTCCTCTTAGTGTAAGCACCATAGTAAGTAGTATCAGAATATATAGAGTCTGACTTATTAGATAGTTTACTACCAGACAAATCAGAGTTACGATACCAGCCGTTAAAGCCCCAGCCGTCAATTTGCTGTTTAGGTAGGGTTACGTTACCACCGGCCCAAGCCTGTTGAGTATCAAACGGCTGAAGGTTATCTGGGCTAGGATCTGAGACAATAGCATAATTAATGTCGTAATAATTGGTTTCGGTATATTTTTCTATATATCTATCACTAGTAATTACAAAACTATTCCCTTCCGCAACTAGATTTGCATAACCAGCGCTTGCGGAAGTTCCGGAAGTATAGACGATGTCTCCAGAGTTACTGATTTTAGCAACAACTTGATCTCCGCCTCTTCTGGCGAGAGTTGGAATCTGGGAGTATTCCTCCCTGCTACGAGGTAATTCATATATGGCAAATACGGATCCATCTGAAGTTAAATCAAAATCATTAATATATCTAGTAGCTCCGATAGTGGTGTTATGTCCAACAGGTAGAGCGACGCTCCAATCCTTTTCTAGGATATCATCTCCAGTAGAAACGTCTGTTACTTTTCTGACTTTGCCTATCCTACTATCGGTGGCCAAAATGAGTTCGTCAGCACTTAACATCTTTACTCGGATATGTCCATCATCTAATGGCGCAGGTATATTCAGTTGCCATTCTATAGAAGCTGAGAGATGGTCGGAAGATTCTTTTATTTTTGCTAATTTATAAGCGCTTCCATCTGTAACTGGGAAAATGTATTCTCCGCTAGATATTTTTTCTATTTTTGGCCAAAAATATATTATACCGTCCGTTGTCTCGTCAGAAACAAATTGCCAAATAATATTACTATCGTTGCAAGAAAAATCAACGTACCATCGGTCACCTGTCGAACACGTATTGGTTGGAAGATCGGAAATTTTGAAAATAAAGAATCTGCCCAGTTGTTCCCCCGCATTGCGCGTCATTAAGCCAGCTACGACATAGTTCCCATCATCGTCTAACAAAATATTAGTTAACTCAAAATCATATTCCCCATCATAATCTCCATAATGGATTACATTGGTATTACCAAACATTGACCAGGAAGAAACGGTCCATTGGTTGCCTGATTTTGTAAACTTCTGTATAGAATTTACTTTTGTACTACTGTTACTTGAAGGTCTATTGACCGTAAAAAAGGTATTTCCGTCTTGACTCTCTGCTATTCCTGAAGGATACTCGTTTCCCGAAATTCTGGAATCAATAAACTCTTCTTGAGTGCCAGCGCTATTATATTTTATAATCCCTGCTCTTGGATTATCTGATATACTCCTAACTATGCTAGCATAACCGCCATCCTTAGTTTTAATGGTCTCCATTACAGCGTCTACAATGGAAGATCCAGCCCTACTGTCTTTTATATAATCTCTATTAGCATTAATTCCAGCAGCGCTAACTGGAGTGGACAAAATAGTTATTGTTGCGAGCGAAAAGAAAGCAAAAAGCAGCACTCTTATCGCTTTGCTGCGCCTAATTATGTTTTTCACGAGATATGAACACCTATCTCTCGCAGTTTTTGTTTATTATTTTTTGACCTTCTCTCGTTTGCCATTTTAGCATAAGTGTTTCTATGTCGTCAAGAATATTTTTTAAAATATACGGAAAATGGACGCCTATCTGTTTTTTATGATATAATAGGTGGCGATATTAAGGAGAAAATAATGGCAAATCCACGCTTAATCTTGATTACTAACCCTGGTAGTAGCTCACGCAAGTATGCTCTCTATCGCGAAGACGAGTTTCTATGCTCCCTGCATTTTGAGTTTGAAAATAAGAAAGTTATCTGTACTTTGAAGAGCTCCGACGGTAGTAAAAAGAAACTAAAACAAGATTTTAAGAGCCTAACTAATACCGTTTCTCATCTTAACCAGATTTTAACCGATGAGGGTTATCTTGGTGGCGTTTCAAAGATTGATGCCATTCTTGCTCGTATCGTGGCTACCGGTGATTATTTCACTGAAGACCACTTGGTGGATGACGAATGCTTGAAGATGCTCGAAATTGCCAAAAAACGCACTCCGCTCCACGTGCCGGTGGTGGCAAATGAGATTGAAAGTTTTGTGAAGGTGTTTAAAGGCACCCCTGTTATTGCCATCTCCGATTCTTCTTTCCATGCCGATCGCCCAGATTTGATGAAATACTATGCAATTGATACCGAACTTGCTGACAAAGCCGAGATTAAGCGCTATGGTGCACATGGCCTTTCGGTTGGCTCCATCGTAAATTACATGAAAGAACAAGAGATTTTGCCAGGTAAATTGATTGTTTGTCACCTTGGTTCTGGTAGCTCGGTAACGGCCGTATTTGAAGGCAAATCACTTGATACAACTATGGGTTATACTCCGTTAGAGGGCGTAATGATGTCTACTCGCTCTGGTAGCATCGACCCGGCCGCAGCACTTGCGATTAAGCGCGCAATGAAATTTGATGATGATGAAGACCTTGAGCAATACCTCAATAAAAAGTGCGGTTTGCTTGGTGTATCTGGGCAAACTGATGATATGCGCGAGATTATTCGCCTCCGCGATGAGGGCGACGATCGTGGCACCTTTGCACACGCCATGTTTGTTTATCGTATTCAGATGGCGATTGGTCAGATGGCCGCTTCGCTTGGTGGCGTAGATGCAATCGTATTTACCGCTACCATTGGTGAGCGCAGCGATGAGATCCGCCGTATGATTTCACAAAAACTCTCTTATCTTGGCTTTGCCCTTGATGATGGCAAAAACGTAGATGATATGCCAGAGAGGCACACAGATATTTCCGCCGATGGTTCGAAGCCAATCTTGGTAATTCGCACCGATGAATTTGAGGAAATGATTCGCCGCGCCAAGTTGATTTTGGACGAAAAAAGCGAAGAAGAGGAATAGTTATAGCAACTCAACCACAAGTTAACAGAGAGGAGACAGGCGAAATTTTGCGCCTGGCTTCTTTATCGCTCGAATTTGAGGGTGATTTGGTTGAACTAGGGTGTTACGAAGGTGACACCTCACTTTACCTTGCAGAGCTTTTAAAGGGCTCTGGGAGCGAAAAACGCTTATGGATTTATGATTCTTTTGAGGGTTTGCCAGAGAAAACTGATGCTGATTTCTCTGTAGCGGGGGCAGCATTTAAAAAAGGTGAACTTTTTGTGACTAAAAGAGAGGTAAAACTGAGGTTTTTGAAGGCTAATTTACCAGTACCGGTGATAAAAAAGGGGTGGTTTGAAGATTTGGATCCAGAAAAAGATCTACCAGAGAAGATTTGTTTTGCGTTTTTGGACGGCGACCTCTATAAATCAATTAAAACATCGCTGAAATTGATTGAAACTAAGATGTCTGACGGCGGGATTATAGTGGTACACGATTATAACAACCCTGAACTTCCAGGGGTGACAAAAGCGGTGGATGAGTGGCTAAATAAACATAATTATAAATTGGACAAAAAATCTTCATTAGCAGTCTTGACACGTGAGTGCTAATTTGCTAAACTAGAGATATATTAGCAGTCTACAAGAACGAGTGCTAAAAACATTATAAAAATGGAGGAAATATATGTCCAAAATTATCGGTATTGACCTCGGAACCACTAACTCAGCTTTTGCCTACATGGTAGCTGGGAAACCTGAGGTGATTACAAATGCAGAAGGTGATCGTACTACGCCTAGCGTAGTTGCTGTAACTAAAAAAGGCGACCGCCTAGTGGGTAAGGTTGCACAACGTCAACGTGTGACTAACCCAAAAAACACTATTTATGGTATTAAAAGGCTGATTGGCCGTAAGTTTGAAGATAAAGAAGTCCAACGTGACCTCGATATCATGCCTTACAAAATCGTAAAGAAAAAAGACGGCGTGGCTGTTGAAATGGATGGCAAAGAATATACGCCAGAAGAAATTTCAGCTATGACGCTTGCCAAAATCAAGGCTGATGCTGAAGCTTTCCTTGGCGAAAAAGTGACCGAAGCTATTATTACTGTTCCGGCTTACTTCGATGATTCTCAACGTCAGGCTACTAAAGATGCTGGTAAAATTGCTGGTCTTGAAGTGAAACGTATTATCAACGAGCCAACCGCAGCTGCACTTGCCTATGGTCTTGAAAGTAAAAAAGATGAGCAAATCGCTGTGTTCGACCTTGGTGGTGGTACATTCGATGTTTCCATTTTGGAACTTGGCGATGGCGTGTTTGAAGTTAAATCTACTAACGGTGATACTCACCTTGGTGGTGAAGACTTCGATAACTTGATCGTTAATTACCTGCTCGATGAATTTAAGAAAGAATCTGGCGTAGATATTCGCAATGATGCTGCTGCTATGCAACGCGTGAAGGACGAAGCTGAAAAAGCCAAGAAGGAACTTTCTTCTGCAACTTCAGTTGAGATTAACCTTCCATTCCTTACTGCTGACGCAGATGGTCCAAAACACTTTGAGCATACTTTGACTCGTGCTAAACTCGAAGATCTTGTTGCTCCACTAATTGAACGCTTGGCTGAGCCAGTAGAAAAAGCTTTGAAAGATGCTAAACTTTCCGCTAAAGATATAGACGAAGTGGTGATGGTTGGTGGTATGACTCGTATGCCAGCCGTAATCGCCAAAGTTAAAGACATCTTTGGTAAAGACCCAATGCAGGGCGTGAACCCAGACGAAGTTGTGGCCGTTGGTGCCGCAATCCAAGGTGGCGTGTTGCAGGGTGACGTGAAGGACGTGTTGCTCCTTGATGTGACTCCACTTTCACTTGGTATCGAAACTATGGGTGGCGTTTCTACCAAACTTATCGATAGAAACACTACTATCCCTACTTCGAAGTCTGAGATTTTCTCAACCGCTTCGGATAACCAGCCACAGGTAGAAATTCATGTTCTTCAAGGTGAACGCGAAATGGCCGCAGACAACAAATCTCTTGGCCGCTTTATCCTTGATGGTATCGCCCCAGCTCCGCGCGGAATTCCACAGATTGAAGTTACCTTTAACCTTGATGCAAACGGTATCTTGAATGTTACCGCCAAGGATAAAGGCACTGGCAAAGAGCAATCTATCACCATCCAAAACTCTGGTAACATGAGCAAGGATGATATTGAAAAAGCCCAAAAGGAAGCCGAACTTCACGCTGAAGAAGATAAGAAAAAACGTGATGCAATTGATGCTAAAAACCGCCTAGAAAATGCAGTCTATCAAGCCGAAAAAATGCCTGACGAATACAAAGACAAGATTTCGGACGACGACAAAGAAACTATTAAAAAAGCTGTCGAAGAAGCTAAAAAAGTTCTTGAAGATGAGTCTTCTGACAAAGATAAGTTGGAAGCTGCAGCCAAAGAACTTAGCGATAAAATCATGCCAATTGGTGCAAAGATGTACCAACAAGCTTCTAATGATAGCAAGACTTCTGGTGGTGATGCATCCTCGGATGATGACGCTGTAGAAGGCGAAGTCGTAGATAAATAATCGTCTGCACAAAAAAGACTCCGGAGTAATTCGGGGTCTTTTTGTTTGCTCAGAATGATAGGCGGTTGGCGGCGAGACGCACAAGGTCGCCCCAACCAGAAGCTGAGTGCGGAGCACTGGCAAGATCTTCAACTGAAAGATGATGACGAATGGCAAGGACGATTTCCCCAGCTACAAGTTCGGCTTCTGGGCAGACAATGGTGGCACCGATGACTTTCCCCTGTTTGTCAGCAATCATTTTGATGAAGCCGACATAGAAGTCATTGGTGTTAGAAGCAGAAACGGAAGATAATGCAACGACGGTTTTCTTGATTTTTTTGTCGCGCTTTAGACAATCGTCTTCGGTGACGCCGACGGTGGCGACTTGTGGGAAAATATCAATTATACGCATGAAGCCATCGTAATTAGCCATGTCTTTGCTGCGATTAAAGAGATTAGAAGTGGCGAGAGCACCTTCGTAGATAGCGCGTTCAGTGGAGCTTTTGGCATCAATGGCGTCGCCAGCAGCATAAATATGTTTAATTGAAGTCTGGAGCATTTTGTTGACCTTGATTCCCTTGATGGTAGCTTTGACACCGGCATTATCGAGGCCGAGATCATCTAGGGCTGGCCTGGAACCAGTAGCAACAACGATAGCATCAGTATGGAGGGTGCGTTCGATTCCGCCACGCATAAAGACCACACGTTTGTTGATTCTATCTTGTTCGATAGAAATAGCGCGCGACTCAGCAAGAACTTTGATGTGGTGATTTTCTTCGAAATGTTGAGTGACAAGCTGGCCAACTTCTAAATCTTCGTTTGGAAGTAGGCGATCAGTAAGCTCCAAAATAACAACCTTGCTACCGAGTTCAGCATAATACTGTGCGATTTCGCAGCCGGTAGGACCTCCGCCAATCACTACCAATGTTTTTGGTGGGCGGCTAATGCTTAGAGCGTTTTTTGGAGTATAGTGCTCAATATGATCTAGACCAGCAATGCCGTTATCAGCTAGGGTGGAGCCGGAAGCAATGAGAATCTTAGCAGCAGAAATACGTTTTTCGCCGACAGCAATTTCGTGTTGATTCAAGAAGTGAGCAGTGGCACGAATACACTCTATGCCAGCATCTTCAAAATTTTTCTTGATATTTTTGCTAGCGCGACGAGCAGCAAAACCTTGCCAATTTTGTGCAGTTGGATAATTATAACGCAAATTAGAGCTAGATATGCCGAAACGAAGGCCGCGGATAGTTTTAGTATAAAGATGAGAAAAATTAAGTGCGGCACGATATGGAATATCCCTGGAATTAACACTTGGACCACCCCATTTGTCTGATTCTATAAGCGCAACTCTTAGACCTGCTTTAGCTGCCATAAGTGCAGCAGTGCCGCCAGCAGGGCCACTGCCGATTACGAGATAGTCAAAATCAAATTTTGTACTGCTCATTTTAGATTATTTTATCACGATTACGATAAATATAGGCCAAATCGGCACTATATTTTTTGAGCTCGCTCGTGACGATCCTTTCTAAATCGTTTTTAGTTATGGTTGATAATTTACTAACTTTTTGTTCGGTAGCGTTGGATACTTTATCGCTAATGGTTGCAGCAAATCCAGGAGCAAGATTGATAGATTTTGCATCCTTAAGAATTTCTTTTTTGAGATCTTCTTTGGAAAAAACTAATTCTTTCATAGTGGAATCCCGATGAGACGATACGCGACTAGAAAAGCGCCAAGTACAACGAAGAGAACGCCAGAAAAGATCTTAAGAAAAGTTTTGTTATTTTCGCGCCAACGTTGAATGTCTACTACGGTTTTCCCTCTTCTGATACAAACCCTGGCAATGCATAATGGCAAAATTGTAATAATGATATATCCGACTAAAGCTACGTTTCGCTCAATGATGTTTAGCTCCAAAATGCTATTTGCTGCGACTACTACGAGCACGAAAGATAGAGGAAACTCGGCAAAACAAGCGAGGAGGCCAAGCGAAAAAGCTTCGGTGTTGCTATTGGTAACTCTGGCGCGAGAAGAAATAAATCTAGCGACAGTTTTAGGAATCCAGAGTTCGGTGGTTTTACCACGTCGGTAATAAAAAGCCCACATAATAATAGCCATGGCAAAAATAATACCAATAAGAGCGCATAATAGTTCAACTGGCAGAGATTTGCCATCGAAAACTGAGTAAAGAATAAAACAAGAAGCGGCTACAGCAAGTAATACAATCATACCAAAGCCAGAAATAAAGCTGCTAACTAAGGTTCTAGTTTTTTGTTGAACATGTTTGCCAAGACTGGCATGATATAAAAGCAATAAAGAACCAAGCCCAAGCTGCAAAAAAGCATGGGTGAGAGCGGCTAGGAAAATAATTCCGATAGAGATGATATCGCTCATACTTAAATTATATCACACTAATGCTTGTTCTTCGAAACCGCTCTGTGGTAATCTCCTGGCATGAAAAAATTTTTAACTATTCCAATATTTATTTTATCCCTGGGGGCCTTTGGTTTGGGCTATTTTAGCAGGCTTGCCTTTGCAGATGAAGAGCTTAGGCCAAAAATTATTATCAACGCGGTTAATCCTGGCTACACCGTAGACGGGAGATCTAATGTGGGGGAATTCATTGAGCTAAAAAAGCTTGATGAAGATGATGTTTTGCTCACCGGTTTTTCGATAAGTTATACTAACGCAAGCGGGACGAAAAGCACCATTTTCGAATTTCCGGAAGGCTCTAAGATGGCCGGTGAGACTCTCCTTTTAAGATTGGCCAGCGCGCCAGAGGCAGAACTTTCTGATGCAACTTATACAAAAACTCTGGCGCTTTCGGCCGGGCCATTAGAGTTAGTAAAGAGTGAAGAGGTAGTAGACAGTGTGTGTTGGACTGGCAAAGATGGGTGTTACACTAAATTTGTTAGCGCGAAGCCAACAAGTTTAGTGTGGAATGATGAGGCTGGAGAGTTTTTACATGATACAGATTATGAGCCGAATTTTGACGAGAATAAACCTTCCCTTATTTTAGAAGAAGTTAATGATGATGCAATAGTGCCTCAATGCAGAAGTTTGGAATTCTCAGAAATTTTGTCTTATTTTGAGACTAGTAAATCCGAGCAGTTTGTGGAAATCTATAATGCCGGCGATGAGCAGGTGCTGCTTAACGGTTGTAGTTTGAGATACAAAAATAAAACTTATCCACTTAGTGGAATTTTGAAAGCTGGTGAGTATTTAGCGCGCTTTGCGACGGATTTTACTTTAACTAAAAACCCAACCTCGGAAAATGAGGTTGAACTGATCGACACAGATGGAGCTATAGTGGACACGTTGGTGTTTTATCATGGACAAAAAAGAGGGGTGGCGGTAGCACAATTCGGATATGACGCGATTGGCAAAGAGCAGTGGAGACAAACTTATGCGCCAACGCCGGGCGAAGCAAATAATTTTCAAGAATTTCAAAGCTGTCCGGAAGGAAAAGTGCTAAATACGGACACAGGTAACTGCGTGAAAGAAACAACGCTATCTGTAGCCAAGGAATGTCCAGCCGGGCAATATCGTAATCCTTTGACTGGGCGCTGTAAATCTTACAGTACTACTAGTTCCAGTTCGGCAAAGCCATGTCCAGAAGGTTATGAGAGAAATCCAGAAACTAATCGTTGTCGAAAGATTGTAAATAATAGCGGGGCAAATTATGGGCTCGAGACAGAAGAATATGAGCAAAACACATCGTTTATTGCCTTGTGGGCGGTTTTGGGCGTGGTAATAGCAGGGCTTTCGTATGTTATATTTCAGTTTAGAGCGGAGATTAAGAAGTTGTGGCTGAAGATTTTTGGATTTTTCGGTAAGAGGCACAAAAAATGACGGTAGAATTGGGGGGGCAATTCTGCCGTCATCTTGGTGGCGGGGGCTGGATTTGAACCAGCGACCTTTTGGTTATGAGCCAAACGAGCTACCAGGCTGCTCTACCCCGCGATGCACGGGATATTATACATCACAAGGGGTAAAAATGTCAAGATTTAGAGGTTGCCGGAATTAGGACAGTTTTCATCTACGGCGCCGTTGTCGACTTTTTTGCATCCGTCCGTAACCCAGAATGCTTTATTTAGATCACCTTCAGTTTGTAGGGCGAATTGTGGATATGGAAAATTTGGATCGACAGTATCTAATCTAACTTCTAGACGTGTGTAAAGGTTGTTGGCACGGCCAGTAGAATCAATAACATATTGGACGCCTCGAAATGGAACCGTTTCGGAGTCATGTTTCATCTTTACCATAAAGGCAGTTTCTGGTGCGCCGTATGGGAGGCTAACCACTAGATATCGATTCTTTCCACTATAGCCATCTGTTGTTTTTGGCAAACTAACTTCCACTGAGCAACGATAGCCATTTTTGTTATTACAATTAACGAAAATTGGATCATTTTTTGCATCTACTATATTATGGTTTTTTGCAAATTTTGATGCACTAACAGTAGTGTCGATGCCTGAACCCTTTGGAGTTAAGAAAATAGTCGCGGTATCAGTGTCATCGCTTCTTGTAGGATCGAAGTCTTCAATTGGATAAAAGTTTGAGTCTGTTTGGACGTATTGGAATGATACTACTGATGGAGTGTCCTGTTGGCTTGGTTTGTTTTTGTAACTATTTTCATTAACATAGCCGCCGGAGATACTGCTAGCTTCGGCATACCAACTAAACTCCACTTTATTTGGCTCAGGAGAGCTAGGATCGTAAGAGAGTGGGACGACCGCTACGGTATTAGAACCAGTCAAAGTCCTCTTGTAGTTTTCGCTGACATCACTAACTTGCACGCAGGTGTAGGCCTGCTCGGTTTTTGAGTTGGTATTAGTGGTAGTTTCTTGAATTAAAACCTCTCCAGTAGCGCTAGCGTTGTTTTCTAAAACTTGTTTAACGAAGTCACAATTATCTTCCATAATAATGCCAGCTACAGGATGGGCTTTATATTCATTGATGGCTCTTTTAGCATCTTCTATACCGACTAATGCTGCATCACGGGAGGATTGCGATAGCTCATTGTCGGTAGTATCAGCAGCGCCTCTTAATATTACTCTGACAAAACTGATAGCAACGATGCCTATAAGAAGCGTAGCAAAAACTACTGCATAGATAGATGCGGCTCCTTTCTTGGTTTGCTTTTTGTTCATTTAGATTCCTCCTATTGCCTGCATGGCAAAATTAAATTTATTAATCGCGCAATAATCAAAGTTGGAGTTATAATCTCCTGGCGGCTTACAATAGTCGCCGAATTGGCTAATATCTACTCCGCCTTCTAGCGTTGCTAAAACAAATGTGCCTGAATAAAATGCGTTGCTGCTGCTGTCGCTGACCGTCGGGGTAGAGACGTATAAATAATACAAGGCTAAAGTATTGTCGCTTTCAGCAATGAGGTCGATTGGTGGTTCAGCTGGAGTAATGTTCAGATTTATGTTGCCGTGGTGAACTACGCTGTTAATATCATAGGAGTCAGGCTTAAGTTGAGTCTTACATGCAATTCGCGCAGGATCTTTAATTTTGAGAAGTCTAAAATTTGATTTCGAGCCACCATTGTAAGTGATGGATATATCCTCTGTATTTTTGATAGCTTCTCCACTGTTCCAGATATATGAATAAGAACCAGTACAAAATATGCCAGAGAATGGGAGTGTGCTAACACTGACGTCGGTAAAGCTTTGGGTAATTAAGCTTCTTGCTCCATCGTCAACGCAATCAAGAATAGCAGAATCGTTACCAATATAGAAGTTTTCGCAAATAGTTTTTGGGTCATTTGAACCGAATTTACCTGCTTCGGTAATAGAATTGTTTATATCCTCGATTATACTACGGCCAACCATATTAACGGAGTTGATGGTTATACCTTTGCGATAAATTGAGATTAAGCTCATAATAAGTGTGGCCATAATGATGAGTAGCAAAGCTATATAGGCAATAGCGAGGGAGAGCTCCACGAGAGTAAACCCTTTTTTTATTTGCTTAGAATATCTAGCACTCATTTAAATTCTCCCCGGATTATTAAGGCGAAAGACGGTGGTTATGGTGCTTGGCATAGGATTACCTAGTTGATGCCAACAAGTCTGAACATAAAAATCATAATACTCTGCTGGAGTCGGTGGGGTCTGATCGGCGATAGCTATAACCCAGATGCCCTCGGCACGAGCGCCGCTGTCGTCTTTCTCATCAAAATTTCCAGATACGATATCAGCATCATCAAATTCGGTATGGACAATCCTTGGGAAGATCGAAGCGACGCTTGCGTTTCTTTTAATGATGTTGTCAACGTTGGTATTATTCAGATTGAAGGTATCGATATAGAATGCGTGGCCGCTAAAATCAGGGTTACTAAAAGCATCGCAAGAAGCTGGGTCGCTGGCTATAGGATAAATTGTATTATCGAACTGAGCTTGCGTTACTGCAAGATCTTTAATTTCTTCCCAAATATCTTGCATCCTAGCATCTTTATAGGCACTATGAATAAAACGTATGGCTTCGGCCTGAGCGTCGATTTCGCTACGGGCCATAACTATTTCGATAGAAGACTGAGATTTTCCAAGCATACTATTCATGAGATTAGAAACACTAATTGCCACGAGAGCAAAAATGCCTATTGCGAACATAACTTCTACTAATGTATCGCCTCGGAGGGTCTTATTATTTGTTACTGACATTTATTATCCCCTCCATCATCAAGTGGAATCAAACGGATAGTATCAATGGTATTGGTGTTAGATATGCGGATGTCACGACGATAATCACCGTAAGCCTCATCTTCAGTATCAAGACAAAGATCAACAACATTACCTGCATCGGCCAAATTGAATGAATCGGTAAACTTGCCAGAAGCAGAATTAATGAATCTGC
>JAEEGL011011442.1_pt1 | contig 22407 bp, 24 predicted proteins | sample 9134231 | NCBI WGS metagenome assembly JAEEGL01 (sample SAMN16246548, study PRJNA631951) | gut metagenome | biome: gut microbiome; feature: rumen; material: fiber-attached | host: Bos | place: Iran: Karaj | collected 2018-10
CCTTGTAGCCGTTATACTCCTTGGGGTTGTGCGAGGCAGTGATGTTCACACCGCTCTGGCAACCGAGCAAGCGAATGGCATAAGACACCTCGGGGGTGGGGCGAGGACCTTCGAAGAGGAATACCTTGATGCCGTTGGCCGAGAAAATGTTGGCCACTGTTTCGGCAAAGAGGCGGCTGTTGTTGCGCACATCGTGGCCCACAATCACCTTGATTTGCTCCAAGTCTTTAAAGGCCTCTTTCAAGTAGTTTGCCAGACCTTGAGTTGCCATACCTACGGTATAGATGTTCATGCGATTTGAACCGGCACCCATAATACCGCGAAGACCGCCGGTGCCGAACTCGAGATTCTTGTAGAACGACTCGATCAGGTCGGTCTTGTCGTCGTCCTCAAGCATGCGACGCACTTCGGCTTGTGTGGCCTCGTCGTAACCTGCACCTAGCCACTGCTGGGCTTTTGCGGTTACTTCTGCTAACAATTTTTGGTCGTACATAATAGTATTATATTAGTTAATATGTTTCAGTTAGATTGCAAAATTAGTCATAAAAAATGAAATACGGTTGAAATCAAGCAAAGAATTGCTTGAAAACCTTGATCATGTTCAGGTGATCGGCCACCGAGGCTGTTTCGCGTGCCGAGTGCATGGCAAGCAGCGGACTGCCCACATCCACGCCTTCAATGTCGACTTGACCAGTGAAGATGTTGCCTAGTGTTGAGCCGCCTGCCACATCGCTGTGGTTCACAAAATACTGGTAGGGAACACCTGCATCTTCGCAAAGCGAGCGGAAGATGGCCGACGAGTGTGCATCGGACATATACTTGCAGTTGGCATTGATCTTGATGCACGGACCGCCACCCAACACAGGATGGTTGGTAGGGTCGTATTTCTCAGGATAATTGGGGTGGAACGCATGGGCGTTGTCGGCCGAGATCATGAACGACTTGGCGATGGCCTGGCAGAAGGTGTCGTAGTTGCCACCCTGCGCTTCGTTTAGGCGCATGAGCACATTGGCGAGCACGGGCGAGGCTGCGCCTTGTTTGGTGCCGCTGCCGGTCTCCTCGTTATCGAAGATGGCTGCCACGCAGGTGGCCTTGGTATCTTTCACATCGGTTATTGCTTCGATAGCGGCTTGTGCCATGCTCAGGTCGTCGAGTCGGCCAGAGGAGATGAACTCGTCGTTCAGTCCGAATGTGCATGCGGGTTGAACATCGTAGACAAAGAGGTCGAAGTCGAGAATGTTCTCCATTTTCACCTTCAGTTCTTCGGCCACCAGTTTCATGAGCAGGTTGTCGGCTTCAAGTGCGTTGTTCACCTTGGTGATGATGGGGAGCATATCTTTTTGCTTCGACAGCTTGTTGCCCTCATTCACGGCACGGTTGAAGTGAATGGCCAGATGAGGGATATTCAATATGGGCCTGTCGATTTTTAGCAGTTTGGTAACAGGATGCAGCGCATCTTTGCCACGCAGAATTACACGGCCGGCAAGCGACAGCGGGCGATCGAACCAGGTGTAGAGGATGGGGCCACCATAAACTTCGGTGTTAAGTTTGATGATACCGCCTTCAGTCCTCATTTCGGCATGTGGCTTGATGCGGAAACCGGGCGAGTCGCTATGGGCCGAGATGATTTTCACACCGGTCTCATTCATTTTTTTGCTGCCAACTGTGATGGCGAAAATGGCAGAGTCGTTTTTAGTGACATAGAATTTGTCACCACTTTTCACCTTGAGAGGTTTCTCAAGTTCTTTTCCTTGAAATCCAGCCGCTTCAAGCAATTTTTTAATATTGTCAATCGCAAGAAAATTGCAAGGGCTCATATTCATAAAATTGAGCAGCGGTTGAATTTGTTTGTTTGTCTGTTTGTTGTTCATAGATATGAATTTTTAAAATTGATTGTTGTCGTTAAGGTTTTCACATGAAATGGCATGCAGGGCACGCATCACATTGCAGAGCGTCTGTCCCCAGTAATCCTTGAAATTCTCCTTGCAAAGATGCAGTAACTGTGTTTGTGCCTCGGTGTCGGCATCTTTCACCGAGTACACGAGGTTGAAGAATTCCTGATAGAGGTCGGCAAGATTCTCGCTCACTGTCACAGCTATGGGAGTGTCGCTGTATTTCATGTCTTCTTCAAACACTTCGAGATAAACATCAGTTTCGCCCATTACAGCACTAATCAGTTCGCGTGCGTGATCGTAGGTCTGTTCGTCGAGGGCAAATTGAATCTCTACATAAGCGTCTTCGATGCTGTCGTTCATGTCGGTGGCAACGATGTAGAGGCGGGGGAGCAATTTGAGCATGGTTGACACAAGGCTGTCGAGGTCATAATCTCGGATGTTTTCCACCGTTTGACAGTATTCGTTGGCCAGCGCTATGAATGCCAGGCTGTTGGGAGGTAGTTGTGCAGGTTTATTCATGACGGTACAAGTGATTTGCCACAATATACTTATAAACATCTTCGGGCACATAGAAGCGCATCGACTCGCCTTGAGCAAGTCCTTCTCTGATGCGTGTCGATGAAACTTCGATAATGGGTGCATCGGTGAGTTTAACCCTGTGAGCATATTCCTCAGGGATCGTCACCTCATAGCCCAGGCGGGGATAAATCAGGATGTCGTGGTTTGCGATGATGGTTTCCCAGTCTTTCCACTTCTTGAACACGGCCCAGTTGTCGGCCCCGATGATGAGTGAGAACTCATGGTCGGGGAATTTTTCTTGAAGGGCTTTCAGCGTCTGAATGGTGTAGGACGGGCGGGGCAAGGTGAACTCGAATGCGCTGGTCTCGACACCATCGATGTGGCGTGATACCAGTTCGGTCATTCTGAGCCGGTCGATGTCGTTGTTGTGCGCGTTGGGCTCTTTGAGGGGGTTCAGCGGTGCCACCATGAGCCATATCTGGTCAAGGTCAGCGTGCTGAATCACATGACTGGCTATGATTGCATGCCCAACATGAATGGGGTTGAACGACCCACCAAAAATGCCTACCTTCATGTCGCTGTTATTTTTTGATGAACTCTGTAATCAGTTGGTGGGTTTCACGCACGGCATCATCGAGCACATCGTTCACCACTATATGGTCGAATTGGTCGGCATAACCCAACTCAAACTCGGCTTTGCTGATGCGCTTTTCAATGTCTTCGGGGCTGTCGGTACCGCGCTTCACCAGGCGTTCGCGGAGCACCTCGATGCTCGGTGCCTTTACAAATACTGCCAGCGCATGGTCGCCATACATCTTTTTCACATTGATGGCGCCAAGCACATCCACATCGAGCACCACATTCTTGCCTTTCTTGTTGATGCGGGTCACTTCGCTCTTGAGTGTACCGTAGAAACGGCCAGGATACACCTCCTGATACTCAACAAGTTCATCGTTCTCAATGGCCTTGTTAAACTCTTCGAGCGACATGAAGTAGTATTCCACTCCATTCTTTTCCTCGCCGCGTGGGGGTCTGGTGGTTGCCGATACCGAGAATTCCAGCTTCAGCGACTCGTCGCCAATCAGGTGGCTGATGATGGTTGACTTACCGCTACCCGAGGGTGCCGATATGATAATCAGTTTACCTTGTTTCTTTCTCATAACACATTTAATACTTGTTCTTTAATCTGTTCTAACTGATCTTTCATGCCCACCACAAGAATCTGGAGTTCGGCATGGTTGGCTTTTGAGCCCATGGTGTTGATTTCACGACCCATTTCTTGCGAGATGAATCCCAGTTTCTTGCCTTGTCCTGTGGCATTGTGCAGGGTTTCCAGAAAATAATTCAAGTGGTTCTGGAGCCTTATCTTCTCTTCGGTGATGTCGAGTTTCTCGATGTAATAAATCAATTCCTGCTCAAAGCGGTTCTTGTCGTGTTCTTTGACTTCGAGTTTGGCAAGCGATTCCAGCATGTGTGCCTTGATTTTGCCTATTCTTTCTTCTTCATATTCAGGAACTTGGTCGAAGAACCTCTGAATGGCATCAATCTTCTCCTCAAAGAAGGTTTCAAGGCGCTTTCCTTCCTGCTCACGGAATGTGATGAGCCCGTCGATGGCTTGTTTCACCACATCGAGCAAGGCCGTCTTTTCTTCATCGGTCAGTTCGTTGTTGTTTTGTTCTGAGTGTAGCACATCGGGGAGGCGGAGCAGGGTGCTGTACCAGTCGGTTGGTTCTGGCAGACTCAGTTCTTGAGCCATTTTTTGAATTTGCAGTTTATATTGCCTGATGGTGTCGAGGCTGAGCGATGTGGTGGGTGTGCCGTCGATCATCTCGCAGCTGACATACAGGTCCACCTTGCCGCGATTGATTTTCTCGGCTACGATGTTTCTTACATCAAGTTCAATTTCACGGTAGGCTAATGGCAATTTTACCGAAAGGTCGAGTTGTTTGCTGTTTAAGGATTTGATTTCGGCGGTGATTTTCTTGTTGTTGAAAACCTTGACGGCCTTGCCAAATCCGGTCATGGATAATATCATAATTCTTTTTTTCGCAAATTTACTTAATATTCCTAAACTTGGCAAAGTCAAGCGAGTTTTTTTACTAATTTTGCACTGTTTTTTAAGTAAGAATATGGCAACAATACTAAATATAGAAACATCTACAGATGTGTGTTCGGTGGCCTTGACACGAGATGGAGAGGTTGTGGAGCACCGTGAGAACTATGATGGTCACACTCACTCAACATTGCTCAATGTCTTTATCGACGAGATGTTGCGCTATGCAAAAACGCGTGAGATTGCCATAGATGCAATAGCGGTGAGCATCGGTCCGGGTTCTTACACCGGGTTGCGCATCGGGCTTTCTGAAGCCAAGGGGCTTGCTTTTGGGTTAAATGTTCCGTTGATTGGAATCAGCACCTTGAAATTGATGACAGTGAGTGTGATGTTCAGCGAGTTCTATGACGATGAAGTGCTGTATGCTCCCATGATCGATGCGCGACGCATGGAGGTGTATACTGCAATCTACAACCAGGCACTGGAAGAGCAGGTTGAACCCACATCGATGATTGTTGACGAGGACAGTTTCAAGGATTTGCTCGAGAAGACTAAAATCGTGTTTTTCGGGAACGGAAGCGACAAGGTCGAAAAGGTGCTGCATCACCCGAATGCCATATTTAAACCACGCGTGACTCCCGTGGCGTGTGATATGCTGGCACTTGCCGAAAAGGCCTTCAGAGAAAAGGATTTTATCGATGTTGCCTATTCAACTCCACTCTATTTAAAGGAGTTTCAAGCAACAAAGTCGAAGAAAAAGGTTCTATAATGAAAATTTTAGTTAACTTTGCAGTTTAATTAAAAAGAAAACAACTAATGTACAAGTATAATTCACAACTCAAGAAACTGGCATTGCCCGAATATGGGCGCAACATTCAGCAGATGGTTGACTATTGCTGCACCATTGAGGACCGGGAGGAGCGTACAAAATGTGCTTACTCTATCATAGCAACCATGGGCAACCTGTTTCCACAGCTGCGTGATGAGGCCGACTATGTGCACAAGCTCTGGGACCACCTTGCCATCATGAGCGATTTTAAGCTCGACATTGATTATCCCTACGAGGTGGTAAAGGCCGAAACGCTCGACAGCAAGCCCGCCCCCATGAACTACAAGCTTGAAAACATCAAGATGCGCCATTATGGCAAGCTCATTGAGCGCATGATTGAAAGGGCTTGTGAATATCCCGATGGGGAGGAAAAAGATGCACTTGTCATGCTCATTGCCAACCACATGAAGAAGCAGATCTTCCAGATCAACAAGGAAGATGTGGACGATACCAAGATTTTTAATGACTTGTCGTTCTACTCCAAGGGAAAAATCAATCTTGACCCCGCCACTCACACTCTTCATCAGTTTAAAGAGGCACCTACCGCCAACCAGAAACAGCAAGGCAAGAAAAAGAAGAAAAAATAAAGCTGATGCAAAATGATCAGGCGTGAAGAACTCATACAGATAGGGCAATTCAACAAGCCTCATGGCATTGAAGGAGAAATCACGGCAAGCGTGAATTATGACTTTGATGACTTGAATGCGTTTTCGTGCCTGATTGTGGAGATTGATGGCATTTTTGTGCCGTTTTTTGTGACCAATGTGCGCACAAAGTCGTCTCAGAGCATCTTGCTGCAAATTGATGGCATCAACGATGAACGCGAGGCATCGATGCTTGTCAATAAAGAAATTTATGTGCTTGATTCAGAGTTTGCTGCGCTAGATGTCTATGACGAAGACGAAATACCTGTTGATATGCTCATTGGATATGAAATCATTCATGAGGGGAAAGCAATAGGGCAAATTTGCGGCATTGAAGACTCCACGGCCAATGTACTCTTTGTCGTGAACAATGACCAAGGACAAGAATTGCTGATTCCGGCTGTAGATGATTTCATCGACAGCATTGACACTAAAGGCAAGCAGATTCACATGAGTCTGCCATTGGAATTAATCAACATGCAAAACTAAACAATGACAATGAAACTGAGAAAATATATAATGATTGCTGCGTGCGTGATGGCATCGATGGCACTTCATCTCGAAGCCAAGGTGGTTGATATCTACGACCTGTCGCTCGACGAGAATCTGGAAACACCTGTCATCAAGAACGAAAAGCAAGCGCTCAAGATTCAGGATTTTCAACACAAATTGGCAGTCAGTCTCATCGAGTCGAACTACGATGTGGAGTCGATGCGCGATGGCGAGATTCTTGTGATTACCATCACAAGCGACCAGTTGTTTGAACCTAACGACTCGGTTCTCACTTATCATGGCAAGGAATTGCTCCGACCCATGCTCAAGTATCTCAAGAATCCTGGGTTCTACAAGATGCTGCTGGTGATGCACAGCGACAATACGGGTTCGGAAAGCTACACCATGAAGATGGCGTGCAGCCGCGTGAATGCCGTGTTTGACTGGTTCGACGACAATGGCGATGTGGACTATGTGGTTCCTTATGCTCTTGGTGCGAGTGAGCCCTATGTGAAGAACGATTCGATGGAGAATCGCCGCAAAAATCGCCGTCTTGAAATTTATCTGGTACCCAACACTGTGATGATTGAGCAGGCCAAGCGCGGTAAAATCATTTTTAGTACGACTAACAAAAAATAATCATAAATAAAACGATATTAAAATGGCTATAGAATTAAAAGATCTGACAAAACGAGCCGACAATTATTCTCAATGGTATAACGATTTAGTGATTAAAGCCGACCTTGCCGAGCAATCGGCAGTGCGTGGCTGTATGGTCATCAAGCCTTATGGCTATGCCATCTGGGAAAAGATGCAGCACAATCTTGACCAAATGTTTAAAGAGACTGGTGTGCAAAACGCCTATTTCCCCCTGTTGATTCCTAAATCATTCTTGAGCCGTGAGGCCGACCATGTGAAAGGTTTTGCAAAGGAGTGTGCAGTGGTTACACACTACCGCCTCAAGACCGATCCCAATGGAACTGGTGTCATTGTTGACCCTGAAGCAAGACTTGAAGAAGAACTGATTATTCGTCCTACCAGTGAGACAATTATATGGAACACTTATCGCAACTGGATTAATTCCTATCGCGATCTTCCCCTGTTGGTAAACCAGTGGGCCAATGTCTTCCGTTGGGAGATGCGCACCCGCATGTTCTTGCGCACCGCCGAGTTCCTGTGGCAGGAGGGTCACACCGCTCACGCTACCAGCGAGGAGGCGCAGGCCGAGGCTATCAAGATGCTCAATGTCTATGCTGACTTTGCCGAGAAATATATGGCACTGCCTGTTGTGAAAGGCGTGAAGACTGCCAACGAGCGCTTTGCCGGTGCTCTTGAAACCTATACCATCGAGGCAATGATGCAAGACGGCAAGGCACTGCAGAGTGGCACATCGCACTTCCTGGGCCAGAACTTCGCCAAGGCATTTGATGTGAAATTCATTAACAAGGACAACCAGCTCGACTATGTGTGGGCTACTTCATGGGGTGTGTCGACCCGACTCATGGGTGCACTCATCATGACCCACAGCGACGACAATGGTCTGGTGCTTCCTCCCAAGCTGGCTCCCATCCAGGTTGTCATTATTCCTATTTACAAGAACGAAGATCAGCTGAAGGTTGTTGACGAGAAGGTGAATCCTATTGTTGAAAACCTGAAGAAACTTGGCATTTCGGTGAAATATGACAATGCCGACAACAAGCGTCCTGGCTTCAAGTTTGCCGATTATGAACTCAAGGGTGTGCCTGTGCGTTTGGTAATTGGTGCACGCGATATTGCCAACAACACTGTTGAGGTGATGCGTCGCGATACGCTCGAAAAAGAAACCGTTTCGCTCGATGGTATTGAGGATACTGTTGTGAAACTTCTCGACGATATCCAGTCAGGCATCTTCAACAAGGCGCTGAAGCATCGTGAGGAGTGCACTTATACCGTCGACACTTGGGAAGACTTCAAGGCTCAGATTGAGAAGGGTGGTTTTGTGCTTGCTCACTGGGATGGCACTACCGAGACCGAAGAGAAAATCAAGGAAGAGACCAAGGCAACCATCCGTTGCATCCCCATGGATTCGAAGGAGGAAGAAGGCAAGTGCATTTACACAGGCAAGCCCAGTCACCGCCGTGTGATCTTTGCAAGAAACTACTAATCGAAGAGTCTCATCTTGTGTGATAAATGCCAGTCCTGTTCAAGGGCTGGCATTGTTTTTTGATTCAGGTGACCACGATAGTTGTTTCGTTGTTTACTCGAGTACTTTGGAGAATCTCAGCTGCGACTGATAAACGGGGAACTTGATGTTAAGGATGACATCGGATTCGAAGGTGGCATAAACATCGAGTTCAAACGATTGGAAGGTGGCATCGATCCACATGGCATTGTAATTGAGCGGGAAAATGGTATTGGTCAGGCGGCCCTTTAGCATGCCGCAATGCCAGAGGCTCTTTTTGACCTGAGCACCATCAATGTAGATCAGGTCGTAACCATTGTCGGTGGCAACAATGGCAATGGTATAGCGTCCGCCAAGTCGCAGCCACTTGTCTTCGAGGTCGCGGTCAAGATAAGTCCAATAACCTTCATAGGGGTCTTTGCTCTGAGCAAAATGCTTGTCAAGCTTGTCAATGGTCCATGCTGTGTTGATGATGTTTTTGTTTTCCTCATTATACGATAACACAGTCCGTTCAATGTTGACCTCGGCACCAGGTCCTATGAAACATCCCACTTTGGCGTTAAGAACTTGAGTTGTGAGTGGTTCCGAAACTATAGGATATAATTTGTTATCTCCGATAGATACCGTGATGGCATCGCTTGTGACATCGGCGCATATCACATTAAATCCGCCAGCGAGGTTCACATTTTGCGAGATGGCTGTGTCTTTTTCGGTAATGATTTTTCCGTTAACATGGTGGCGCAAAGCCACTTTCATCATTCGACTATCCATGATGTCATTGAATCGGCTCGTGTTGATGGCAGAGCAGGATGCAATCCAGTGATCGGTGTCGCTAATTTTGATGATAATGCCTGCTTCAGTGCTATCGATTTTGCGACTGTTTCCATTAGAATCGGTCACTTTATATTTCTTGCCTTCTTTAGCGTGTGTGTTCTGCATGCGGGCGTAATAACGGAACGATGGGGTGGAGAGGATTGCCGAATCGAGCATAACGACGGATTGATCCCATGGGTTGTTCACACGCAGCATGCCATCGGTTATCTCGGCATTGTCGCTAAGCGCGAGAGAAGAAAAATGATTGTAGGCTGTAGCATATCGGGTGACAGCCTGAACATGATGGAATGTGGCAAAAAGCAGCCACAGCAGAAATATTCTCTTGATGAAAACCATGGCAGATAATGAAAAAGTGAACACACAAAGTTAGTGAACATTTTTGAAAATGAGGCGTTTTATGGCAATAAATGTAACTGAATGCAAAAAAATGCAATTTACTATCAAAATTTTTATTAACTTTGCACGTTGCATTCGTGCCTAACTACAGATGGAAACAGTTTTATCGATCATATTTGGTTGTTTCGCTATTGGTGTAATCCTGTCGGCCCCAATGGGTCCAATAGGTATTCTGTGCATACAGCGTACTCTTAACAAAGGTCGTGAATCTGGCTTCCAGACGGGTATTGGTGCCGCAATTTCTGACCTTTTTTACTGTCTGCTTACGGGTTTGGGCATGTCGATTGTCCTTGATTTCATTGAGGCCAATCAAAGTTTGCTTCAGTTGATAGGTAGTGTGGTGCTGCTCATTTTCGGTATCATTCTCATCAAGCGAAATCCGGCATCCAATATGCACAAGCCTCTTGAAGAGGATCTCGAAGAGCCCAAAGGCCGCTTGGCGAAGTTCTTTATGAAGGTCAAGAAGTTTTTCCTAAAACTTACCAAGAACGATATTCTCTCGGGATTCTTCTTCACATTATGCAACCCAGCCATTATTTTCCTTATCATCCCGCTGTTTGCACAGTTCAAGTTCCCGTCGCCCGACTATTCGTGGCCGCTAATCATTTTGGGTTATGCATTAATTGTGGTGGGTGCCATCTCGTGGTGGGCTTTGATAACCTATGGGGTTAATGCCATCCGCTCGCACTTTAATATCCGAAGCATGTGGATCATCAATCTGGTGATTGGCATTATCATCTTGCTTTTGTCGGCCTATGGGTTGTTTATGGGGATTAAGGACTATTTCTTCACATGAACATTATTGACATTTACCGGCTTCCCGCTCTCGACAACTTGCAACTGTGTGATGTGAAGGAGGCCATGGAACCCTGTTGCACCAAGCATGTAATCAGTAATGTGAACTGGCCTGCAGCGTTTCCTTATCAGCCCACATGCACCTTTGTGATGGCTTACACGGCTAAAGCCATCTATGTTCACTTCTTCTCACATGGACTTGACTTGCGTGCTACAAACGCTCTTAATCAGAGTGCTGTGGCTCAGGACAGTTGTGTTGAGTTTTTTGTGCAATTGCCAGGCAATCCTGAGTACTGGAATTTTGAGTTTAACTGTATAGGAGCCGTCAATGCGAGCCACAGGGTGCAACGAGACAACCCGGTCAGACTGAATGATTCACAAATACAGTCGATAAAAAGATGGGCGTCGTGCAGTAATGAGCCTTTTGAAGAGCGTGACGGACTTCATTCATGGGAACTCACGGTAGCCATTCCGTTTGAACTGTTGGGAATGGATGTGGAGTGCGATCACATATTAGGCAACCTGTATAAATGCGGCAGTAAGACACGACATCCTCACTACTTGTCGTGGTCACCCATCAAGACCGAAACACCAGATTTTCACTGTCCCCGGTATTTTGGCCGAATCAATTTGCGTTAAACTATTTGCAGCACTTTGAGGTGCGGGAAATGCGGTAGATGCGGCCTTCAATGAGCGAACAATAGACATCGCCATTTTCGTCGGCCTCAAACCCATTTACTTCGCTGCTGCCCATCGAGTAACTGCACACCACCTGGTGCGTCGTGGCATCGACGATGACCAGTTGGCCGTGTCGCGAACCGGCATATATGTAACCGTCCTTTTCCAAAACAATGCATGGCGCGTGTTCATACCCTAAACCGAGGTCAGCAACCCACAGCAACTTGTATTCGTCGCTTTCGGTCGACATGGCCACAAGGGTGCCGTCCATGGTCTTGGCGTAGGCAATTTTCCCGTCTTCACTTGAGCCGAGGCTTTCGCGCACCTTGTGCTCGTTTTTCTCTCGCCACAATTGTGTCCCGTTAGCACGGTTCAGAGCGGTGGTCACACGATCGGGTGCCACTATCACAACCCTGTCGCGGGTTACTACGGGCACCACATTTCCTGGACTGTAGAGGTTTTGCTTCACTCCATTGTTCCATTGCCACTTGAGGCGGCCGGTTTTCTTGTCAAGAACACGAAGATTGGTATCCCATGCCCCAAACACCACATCGTTGCCTTTCACCACGGGTGCTGCCTGGCAGTAGTTGTTGATGCTGTCGTATTGCCACAACAGGCGATGCTTGTTAATGTCCCATGCCTGGAATGTCTTGAAACCGCCTTGATACAGAATACCGTTTTCAACCACACCATCGGCCACATAGGGGCCTTGTGATTCGTGCTGATAGGCAAAAGAGCCATCTTTTTTATTAAGCCACACAAGCCGGCGGTCGGCAGTGGGCAATACAACATATTTCTTGTCGACGGCGGGGCGGGCAAAGAGCATGGCTTGGGTCTTGTATTCCCAATCAACTTTGCCGGTCGCCTTGTTCAAGGCTTTCAGGTATCCTAATGAGTTGCCAAAATAAATGTGGGTTTTGTCAAGTCCTAATCGTGTGAAAATAGAGGCATTGTCGGCAAACGCTTCAGTAATCCGGAATGGTCCCTGCACGGGTGAGTCCATGCTGGTTTGCTGCAACTCGTCGTAATATTCTGTATTGATCTTGTAAGCGTAGACCAGTTCAGGTATCTTCTCTAATGTCTTGTTGTAAACATGAATCCACTCGCGGTCAAGATTCACATCCATCAGCGTGTAGCCATAGTTTCCGTTGCCCATATCAAGGGCTCTCACCATCACACCATTGATGCCATCGGTCTCGTAGAGTCGCCAGCGGTGATAGTGTCCGCACTGGTGGGTGATGACCGGATATTTTTTGAGTATATTCACATAGTCACGATAGTTGTCGAGGTCTTCCAGAATAGGATAATGATTGATACTGAGCACTTTCATGCCAGGTTTCACCATTTCACTCAAGGTCTTGTCGAGCCAGATGAGGTCTTCCTGCTTAATGTGTCCATCGCCCATTTTCATGAAGGGCCCGCAATTCATGCCTATCACCACAAGTTTGCCCAGTGTGAATGCAAAGCGGTCGTTTCCCCACAGGTCGTTAAAGGTCTTGCATGCGCTTTGACTCCAGTTGTTCTCATGATTGCCGGGAATCACATACAGTGGTTTCGAGATTCGGTCAACACTCGACTTCACATTGCGCAGTTGCGTGTCGCTGCCTTCGTTGGTAAGGTCACCGCTCAAGATGACCGCATCGGCATCACTTGCGTTGATTTCATCGACGGCGGCAATCAGTTTTGCCTCGTTGGCATTGCCGGGGGTCACATGAATGTCGCTCAATATTGCAAACTTTTGCGCTTCTGCCGACAAGAAAAAGACTGTCGACAAAAGGCAAATCAAAAAAAGTCTAAACCTCATGATCAATTAATATATGAATTTATAAATTTGCCATATCAATGAAGAAGTCACGGTCTTCGATCGTGATGGACGACTGGGTATAGTCGAGCATGTGTTTCTTCTTCATGTCTTCGAGCGATGTGAGCAGTGACGAACGCCGTGAGCCCAACATCAGGCACAAATCCTTTTGCTTGAACTCCAATTCAACCTGAGAGGCGTGGGGCGGCACAAGCGATTCAAGCATGAACGACAGGCGCTTGGGTATGTTGCCATGCGAGAGCGACAGTAACCGCAATGTGGTTTCTTGTACATTGCGCGACAGGTAATTCAGTATGTTGAACAAGAACACATCATCGCTTTGAATAATCTTGATATAATCGGCCTTCGTCAACTGCAGAATGCCGCATTCGCCTTGGGCATAGGCATCAAACGGATAATTGGGCTTGCGACCGAACAGGAATTCGGCCCCCATGGCATTGGGCGCCTCCAGTGAGTAAGAAATGGATATCTTGGAAACTAAACTTTTGACAACAAACCTCACAGCACCCGAAAAGATGAATCGGATGTGGGTGCAAGGATCGTCACAAGAAAAGATTTTCTCTCCATCGCCATATTTCAGGAAATGAAACGGATACTTCTCAAGCAACGAGTGAAGCGTGGTTTCGCTAATTCCTTGAAGAAGCGGCAAATCGCGCATTTTGTCAAACACATTATCCATCTCTGTCACTATTTAAGGGTTTCCAGCACTTCTTCGAACGAGATGGTTTGCTGTTCACCGGTGGTCATGTTCTTTAATGTGATTGTATTAGTGGCAATCTCGTTTTCGCCTATCATAGCAACGAAGGGAATGGCTTTGGCGTTGGCATAGGCCATCTGTTTCTTCATCTTGGCCTCGTCGGCATAGAGTTCGGCGGCAACGCCATTGGCGCGCAGCTTCATGACGCTGTTGAGCGACTGTGCAGCCTCTTCGCCTCCAAAGTTGATGAAGAGCACTTTGGTCGAAACCAGCGTGTCGTCGGGGTAGAGGTCGAGTGTGTTAAGCACATCGTAGATGCGGTCGGCGCCAAAGCTGATGCCTACGCCCGAAACGCCGCTTAATCCAAACACACCAGTCAGGTTGTCGTAACGGCCACCACCCGAGATGCTGCCCATTTCCACATCGAGTGCTTTCACTTCGAGTATGGTGCCTGTGTAGTAATTCAAGCCGCGGGCCAGCGACACATCAAGTTCCACTTGCGAGGTGAGCGACAGCGCAGTTGCTTGGTTCAAGACAAAGCGCATTTCCTCGATGCCTTTCATGCCCATCTCGCTCGATGCCAGCAACTGGCTCAGCGTGGTGAGTTTCTCTTCATTGCTCCCGTCAAGGGTGAGCAGCGGTTCAAGTGCATCGACTGCAGCCTGTTCAAGACCTTTTTCTATGAGTTCGGCTTTCACATTGTCGAGTCCAATCTTGTCGATTTTATCAATTGCTACGGTGATGTCGATAATCTTGTCGGGGGCTCCAATCACTTCGGCAATGCCGGTCAGTATTTTGCGGTTGTTCAGTTTGATGACCACTCTGATCCCAAATCGGTTGAACACCTCGTTGATCATTGCCACCAGTTCCACCTCGTTCATCAGCGAGTCGCTGCCCACCACATCGGCGTCGCACTGGTAGAATTCACGATAGCGACCCTTTTGTGGACGGTCGGCGCGCCATACGGGCTGAATCTGATAACGCTTGAAGGGGAACTGTATGTCGTTGCGGTGCATCACCACATAGCGTGCAAATGGAACCGTAAGGTCGTAACGGAGACCTTTTTCCGAGATTTTGGGAATCAGGTGCAAGAAGTCGCGGTTCTCCAGCATTTCAGCAGGAGCATCTTTCAGATAATCGCCACTGTTGAGCATCTTGAACAGCAGTTTGTCGCCCTCCTCGCCATATTTGCCCATCAGGGTTGACAGGTTCTCCATGGCGGGAGTCTCTATTTGTTGATACCCGTAAAGCAGAAATACATCTTTAATTGTGTTGAAAATATAGTTTCGTTTCGCCATTTCAAGGGGCGAGAAGTCGCGGGTTCCTTTAGGAATTGAAGGTTTCTGTGCCATTATTATATAATATGTGTGTATTAAATCTTATTTGTTTATCTCCGGCCCGACATGGCTATTACTACATAATAGACAAGGGTGGCGAGTGAGCCGAGGGCTGCAATCACATAGGTGTAGGCAGCCGAACGCAAGGCGCTTTTTGCCATGGTGGTGTTCTCGCCTTGTGTGATGCCGGCGCGCTCCAGCCATTGTATGGCTCTGTGGCTTGCATCAATCTCTACTGGCAGCGTGATGAAACTGAATAGGGTAGTGGCGGCAAAAAGCCCAATGCCAACCCAGAATATCACTGGAAACACTTGTACCAGCACAATGCCTATCAAGATGATCCATGTCACCCATTGCGAGGCGAAACTGACTACCGGCACGAGCGCCGAGCGCATCTTGAGCGGCGCATAGCCCTGTGCATGCTGCACGGCATGTCCGCACTCGTGTGCGGCCACTGCGGCGGCTGCCACGCTGTTGGTTCCATACACGCTGTCGCTCAGATTCACGGTCTTGTTAGCGGGGTTGAAGTGGTCGGTAAGCGACCCACGGGTGCTTATCACTTGCACATCGGTGATGCCGTTGTCACGAAGCATTTTCTGGGCTACATCCTTGCCATACAGAGGGGTAGATAGCGCAACTCTCGAGTATTTCTGGAATTTACTGTTCAGCGATTGCTGAATAACAAAACTCAGTATCGAGATGACTATGAAGATGATATAAATCAACATAAAAACATGGTTTTTGAAATAATGATACAAAAATAATAAATTTTATGGTAAAAATGTTTTGTTATTAAAAAAAAACATTACCTTTGCCACGAATTAACTTGTTAAACGTTTAATCAATTTACTGTTTTAAAACATTTTATTATGAAAAAAGTTATCGTTATGCTTGCAGCTGTTGCTGCTATGACTTTTGTTTCTTGCGACAAGAAGGCTGAAAACGCTAGTGCTTCTAACGCTTCTGCATCGGCTTCTCAGACCGAGCTGAGCCAGGCTGTTGACAATGCTGCTTCGGCAGTTGCTACTGAAGCAAGTGCTGCTGTTGAAAACGCAACTGAAGCTGCCGGTGAGGCTGTTGAGGCTGGTAAGGACGCCGTTAAGGATGCTGCTAACGCTGCAGTTGAGAAAGGCAAAGAAGTAGCTAACGCTGCTAAGGATGCTGTTAAGGACGCTGCTAACGCTGCTGTTGAAAAAGGCAAAGAAGTAGCTAACGCTGCTATCCAGAAAGGTGCCGATGCTGTTAACAACGCACTGAACAAAAAGTAAGTAACCAGAAATTCTAACTCATTAAAAAAGAGTGCTTCCTCCAGAGGAAACACTCTTTTTTATTTTTGAATCGGGGATACTGCTTGGCATCCCGATGTGGGTGATTTAACGGACGAGGAGGTAGGCCGTGTAGGCAATGTAGCAGGCAATGAAGATAAAACCCTCGATGCGGTCGAAGGAGCGTTTCTTGAAAGTGTAGACTACGAGATATGTCATGACTGCCGCAATTAGTACCACCAGATAATCTACAATGTTGATGTTGACCAGTGTGAGCGGTTTCACGGTAGCTGCGGTGCCAAGAATGAGCAGTATGTTAAACACATTGGAGCCGAGCACATTGCCAAGTGCCAGCTGTGGATTGTGCTTGCAAGCCGCCACAATGGCTGTGATGAGTTCGGGCAGTGAAGTGCCAATAGCCACGATGGTGATGGAGATGACAGCATCACTCAAGCCCCAGGTGTGGGCAAGATTCTTGGCCGAGTCGAGAAACATGTTGCCGCCATAGATGAGTGCGGCAAGCGATGCAATGGCAATCACAACGAGCAGAATTACATTTTTACCCTCGAGCGACGATTTGGCGTCTTCGTTGGCATCTTCAAGAGCCTGTTGTGGATTTTTGGCTTTGCCGAAAATCACATAGCACATATAGGCGATAAATAGGATGAGGAAGAAGATGCCATCGACGCGTGAAACGGTGTTCTCGTTGATGCCCGGCACAATGGAATCGTTGGCAAGCAAGAGTAGCATGAGTGCAGCAAAGATGCCAAAGGGAATGTCGCGCCGTTGCGTCTGCCGCTCAATGGCAAATGGCATGATGGCAGCGGCCACACCCAGAATGAGGAAGATGTTGCCAATGTTAGAGCCAATTACATTACCCATGGCAATATCGCCTTCGCCCTTGAGTGCCGAAGATATGGATATGAAAAGTTCGGGCGCGCTGGTGCCCATGCCCACAATGGTGAGGCCAATGATGAAATTGGAGATGTTGGCACGCTTGGCGATGGCTACCGAGGAGTCGACCAGGTAGTTGGCGCCGAGAAGCAGTAACGACAGGCCGATGGCTAAAAACAGGTAATCCATGCAGCAATAGTTTTATTTCTTGGCTAGACTTGAGTTGTAATACTCATAGTTGCCAGTTACATCCTTGATGACCTTGATGAACGGTGGGAAGCTGATGGCATCGGGGTCGGTCACGCCCTCGATTTCGAGAATGTGAAGGTTGATGTCGGGCTCAATGTAACTGTCGAGTTCAAAGTATTGCTTTTCCCAAACAAAGTTTTTGCGTATTTTGCGAATGGTCTTGCGGGAGTGGTCGCGCTGCTGCATGAGCGAGACATACTGCACGGGGCTGATTTGGCGCTCGGTCTCGATGCGTTCGGTGGCGCTAATCTGCTTTTTGGTAGTCTGGAAATAGGAATAGATGCCTTGCCAGCCGCGTTTGCGCAGGCGCACCTCGGTGCCCACTTCCGAGAGCAGATAGGTCTGCTCGATTTCACTCTCGATAGAGTTGGGAATCTCGCCAGTGACCTCGACCACATATTTTCGCTCAGCTTCAATGGGGCCAGGCAGACCGATGCCCAGCACATTCGAGATTTCGGTAAGCACATTGTTGATTTTCTTCTCGAAGTCAACTTCGTTGTCGATGATGCGCAGGTGCGGATGCCCGGTCCAAGCCTGGATGAGCTTGTTGTCGAGAGCAATGGCCTGATCTACGCCTTCGCTGCGCACTTCGTTGTTGGCAGTGGTGTAGAATTGTTCAGCACCATTGGCGGCAGTGACGAGGTGAAGCACGGCATCATAACGGGTGTCGCGCAGGCGTACTATGTTGAGTTCCGATTCTTCGAGAATGGCCTGCCACATTTCGGGCGCAAGGTAGGCCGAGATGTCCATCACACCGCGGTCGCACACGAGCAAAGCGGGTTTCTTGCATTTCTGCGCCATTTTCACGAATAGGTCTTCGAGTTCAATTTGAGTGCGCAATGTGGCTTTTTCGGCCTCATAGAAGAGTTCCTTGTTGTCGGTGAGATAATTGACGCCGGCATGGCCAAACATGGTGGGGACTTCAGGGATGGCGAACACCTGGAAACCTAACTCGGTGAAATGCTCAATAATCTTGGCGAGAGCCGTTGTCTTGCCAGCGCAAGGACCTCCAGTGAGGACAATTTTAGTAATTGTATTGTTCATCGTAATAGTTGCTGTTTCAGCGTTTTGATGTGTGAATCGCGATGAGGTCAAGATGATTGGCATTCATCGCTTCAAAAACAAGTCGCTAAATTACAAACAATTTTTCAAATTGCCAAATGGAGCAGAATAATTAAGAAAGCAATGAGAAATTTTGCTAAAACCGAAAATTCGTTGTATTTTCGCAAAGCATTTATAACGAATACCCACAGCATGATTCAACTGAAACCCTATAGCATCAATGTGCGAGGCCGTCTCAAGGAAATTGACCGGCCTTGGGTGATGGGCATTTTGAACTTGACTCCCGACTCGTTTTATGAGGAGAGCCGTTGCGACGATGTCGACAAATTGATGCTCCGCATCGGGCAGATGGTGGAAGAGGGGGCCGATGTGATAGATGTTGGAGCCTATTCGACCCGCCCTGGTGCAGCCGAAGTGACTGCCGACGAGGAGTTTGCGAGATTAAAGAGTGGCATGGCTGTGCTGAAACGGCTTGCTCCCGACATGCTGACATCGGTTGATACCTTTAGAGCCGATGTGGCTGCCCGCTGTGTTGAAGAATTGGGCGTGGACATGGTGAACGATGTGAGCGGCGGAGAACTCGACAAAGAAATGTTTGCGACCGTTGCCCGCTTGCGTGTGCCCTACATTGTGATGCACATGCGAGGTACTCCTGCCACTATGCAGCAGATGACTCAGTATGATGATGTGACTGCCGAGGTGCTGGAATCGTTGGCACGCAAAATTGATCAATTGCACCAGTTGGGAGTTGCCGATGTGATAGCCGACCCCGGTTTTGGGTTCAGCAAGACGCTGGAGCAAAACTATGAGATGCTCTCGCAATTGAATGCATTTGCAAAGCTTGATGTGCCTCTGTTGGTGGGTGTGTCACGCAAATCAATGATATATAAGGCACTTGGTACTGCTCCTGCCGAAGCATTGAACGGCACTACGGTGCTCAATACTATGGCATTGCTACAAGGAGCACACATCTTGCGCGTGCACGATGTGAAGGCTGCAGCCGAGGCCGTGAAATTAGTGAAAATGACTTATCCAGAAATGTATAAATCCAGTTAAGGCATGGAACAGATATTAGGACTGATTGGAATTAAAGACATAGTAGACATACTCCTGGTAGCAACATTGCTGTTCTACCTGTACAGGACAATGAAGGACTCGGGTTCGCTCAACATTTTCATGGGCGTGCTGTCGTTTGTCATCACTTGGGTTGTGCTGTACAAGATACTCGACATGCAGCTGATAGGCACCTTGATGGACAAGTTTATCGACATTGGTCTGTTTATTCTCGTTATCTTGTTCCAGGACCAGATTCGCCGTTTCTTGATGGAGATTGGTTCACGCAAGGGTTTGAAGTTTATCACCAAACTGTGGCATAAGAACGATCCGAAAGGCAAAAAACAGCAGTGGGTGATGCCGGTGGTATATGCTTGCATGAGCATGTCGAAATCAAAGACGGGTGCACTCATTGTGGTGCGTCAGCAAATGCCACTCGACGACTATGAAAAGACGGGCGATGTGATTGATGCTAACCTGAATAACCGACTGATTGAGAACATCTTCTTTAAGAATAGTCCATTACACGATGGTGCGCTGATAATTGACGGCAACAAGATGAAGGCTGCAGGTTGCATCCTTCCCGTTTCGCACGATACTGATTTGCCTCGTTATTTGGGTTTGCGACACCGTTCGGCGCTTGGCATTGCCCAGGCTACCGACGCGATAGCCATTGTGGTGAGTGAGGAAACGGGCAGCATCTCGTACGCTCATCGTGGAGAACTGCACTTGAAATTGAACAGTACCGAGTTGGAACAGGCCCTGTCGGAATTGTCGACCAATAATTGAAACTGGAGATACTATGGCTGACGGAATGTTTGAAATCGGTAACACGCTGGTAAGTCTGGATCTTGCCGAGCGTTTTTTCTGCTGCAATATCGATGCGTGCCTGGGGTCGTGCTGCATCGAGGGCGATGCCGGCGCTCCTATCACGCAAGGTGAATTTGCCAAGTTGAAAGAGGTGTTACCTGAAGTTTGGGATGACCTGTTGCCAAGCGCACAACGCCAGATTGAGGAAAATGGTGTGGCATGCTTCGACCCTGAGGGTGAGATGGTTACCCAAATTGTGGATGGACGCAACTGTGTGTTCTCGTGCTATTTGCCAGGCGGTAAGTGCATCTGTGCCATCGAGAAAGCTTTTCATGAGGGGCGCGTCAAGTGGAGAAAGCCCATTTCTTGCTATCTATACCCTGTGCGAGTAAAGAATTTCCCCACATTCACTGCGGTGAACTATGACCGCTGGAAAATATGTAAGAGCGCCGAGGTGCAGGGCCGATTGAAGAAGGTCCGTCTTTATGAGTTCTTGCGTGAGCCGCTCATCGAACGCTTTGGTCAGGACTGGTACGACGAACTGGTAATCAATTGCAAGGTCTATATCAAAACCTATCTTGAAGATTAGGGCAGGCTCCCAATATTTTCTGCAATCAAATAATAATTGAAATAATGAAGAAGATTTTATTTATAGCATTGCTGGCTCTGTGGACACAGGTTGTCCGGGGTCAAGACAATGTGTTTTGGCTGGGTGCCGACATCAGCGGCACTACCGAGATGGAAGCACACGGTGTGCAACTGTATAATGCAGCGGGTGAACCTCGTGAGAATACAGCCCTGATGAAAGAATTGGGGCTGAATGCGGTGCGCCTGCGCGTGTGGGTGAATCCGAAACACGGTTTCAGCAGCAAGGAAGATGTGCTGGTGATGGCCAAGCGTGCTCAAAGTCTGGGCATGGCAATCATGATCGATTTTCACTATAGCGACTGGTGGGCCGATCCTGGCAAACAGGATATACCTGCTCAGTGGAAACACATGAATTACAAGCAGATGTGCAAGGCACTTGCCAAGCACACCCGTGAAACACTGGAATTGCTGAAGCGTAACGGCATTGAAGTGAAATGGGTGCAGGTGGGCAATGAAACAACCAACGGTTTCTTGTGGCCCATGGGCGAGGCGACCACTAACATGGAACAATATGCAGGTCTAACCCAAGCAGGCTATGATGCGGTGAAGCAGGTGTATCCCAATGCTACGGTGATTGTGCATCTTGACGCCGGCAGCGATGCTCATCGCTATAACTTTATCTTCGATGACTTGGTGAAGTATGGCGCCAAGTTCGACATGATAGGCATGAGTCTTTACCCCTATTGGGACATGAAGGCTGGTCTTGAGGTTGACTATCAAGGAACAATTGAGCATTGTGTGGCTAACATAAAGGCACTCAACAAGAAATATGGTTGTGAACTGATGCTTGTTGAGGCTGGTGTAGAGGCGGCAAAGCCAGTTGAGGGCAAGCGTATCATGGCCGAGATGATCGAGGCGATGAAAACTCGCACCGATGGCCACTGCCACGGAGTGTTCTACTGGGCACCTGAGGCCGAAGGCTATTATCCATTGGGCGCGTTTAAAGACCACAAGCCCACCGCCATCATGGAAGCCTTTACTGAGGCAGCTTACTCTGCCAATTCGTTGTAATTTACATGCTCAGAGTTTATTAGCTCCAACTTGCCGTTGCGCCATTCATAGGTGCTGATCTCCACATCGTTGTCGAGTCGCCAAATACCCACTATGTGCTTCTCGGCTGGATAGACTTCAGGGCTATTGATTTGATCGTAGCCCTCCACTTCCTCTTTTAAGAAGCAATGCGTTTTCTGGTCCCACAGGAAAGCCGTGTAGGTAAAGTTGCCGAACATGTTCACTGGTCCGTTGCACACCTGCAAGTCGGGATAACCATCAAA
>JAEEGL011887844.1_pt1 | contig 22407 bp, 17 predicted proteins | sample 9134231 | NCBI WGS metagenome assembly JAEEGL01 (sample SAMN16246548, study PRJNA631951) | gut metagenome | biome: gut microbiome; feature: rumen; material: fiber-attached | host: Bos | place: Iran: Karaj | collected 2018-10
AGCCTCTTCTTCGTCAGCCTCGAAGACGACCTCATGCGCCTCTTCGGCTCCGAACGCATTGCCCAAGTCATGGACCGCATGGGCCTGCAAGAGGGCGAAGTCATCCAGCATTCGATGATCACCAAGCAGATTGAGCGCGCCCAGAAGAAGGTCGAAGAAAACAACTTCGGCATGCGTAAGCGTCTGCTCGAGTACGACGACGTGATGAACAACCAGCGTACCGTCATCTACAACAAGCGCCGCAACGCCCTCTACGGCGACCGCCTCTCGATCGACATCAGCAACATGTTCTACGACACCTGCGAACTGCTCTATACCGAAGGCAGCGACTGGGACGACTTCAAGCTCGAAGTCATCAAGGTCTTCGCCCACGAGGTGCCCATGAGCGAACGTGAATTCCTCTCGCTCCATCGCAAAGAAGCCATCCAGCTGCTCTACGACCAGTGCTTCAACGCCTACAAGGAGCGCATGCAGCGCCTCTGCGAGGCCGCCTGGCCCTTCGTCAAGAACGTGGCCGAGAACACACGCTACATCAATGTTGCCTTCCCCATCACCGACGGCAAGAAGACCCTCAACGTTGTGGTGCCGGTCAAGAAAGCCTACGACACCCACGGCCGCGAACTGCAGCTTTGCATTGAGAAAGGCATCACCCTCGCCATCATCGACGACCAATGGAAAGAACACCTGCGCCAACTCGACGACCTACGCCAGAGCGTGCAGAACGCCGCCTACGAGCAGAAAGACCCGTTGCTCATCTACAAGTTTGAGTCGTTCAAGCTCTTCGAGCAGATGCTGCTCAACATCAACCGCGAAATCACCAGCTTCCTCAGCCGTGCCACCCTCCCGCTGCCCGATGCCGACCAGGTGCGCGAAGCGCGTCAGCCGCAGGCTCCGCAGCGTGGCCTCCGTGCCGGTCGCAGCAACGAGTTCGACCGCGCTGCCCAGCAACAACAGCAAGCCATCGACAGCTCGCGCCAGCAGCCCCAGAAAGTGATGCCGGTACATGTGGAGAAGAAGGTGGGTCGCAACGACCCCTGCCCCTGCGGTAGCGGCAAGAAGTACAAGAACTGCCACGGCCGCGATGCCGAGTAGAAACAATGAGGCCCCGCCAATGGCGGGGCCTCTCTTTTTCTGCTCAGTATTGACTACTCGGCGTTGATGTATTTGCCGTCGACTTCCCAGTTGAGGGTCTTGTAATCTTTGAGCTTCTTCCACCAGAGCATGCCGCTCTTCTTGGCGATGGCGGCCTGATAGGTCATCTTGCCACGCATCTTGCGTACCCAGACATCCTGGATGTTGTATTTGGGGAAGAGGTGGTTGACAGTGTCCTTGATGGCAGCGGGATAATACTGCTTCTCGATAATATAGTGGGTCTCGGAACCTTTGTTGGAGAAAAGCATCGCCTGACGGCTCTTTTCTTCGTCGAGGAAGGTCACCTTGTAGGTCAACGAGTCGACCTGCCACCAAGCCACATCAGTGGCAGCCTTCACCTGACGCTGGAAGTCTTTTACATAGCTCACCTTGACCTCTTTTTCGGGTACCGATTTCAATTTCTGGGCAAAAACGTTGCCCTGAAAGAGCGCCACAGCAGCCATTATAACCAATATCTTCTTCATATTAAATCGTTTAAGTTGTTATTACTACTAATTGTTTCAATCTGCAAATATACAACTATTTTTTAAAAGTCGGACAACAAATGTCGCATCACCTGCTCGCCGTCTTTGATGGCCTGCATGGCCCAATGGAGCTTGAGGTCGAGACGCGCATCGTCGTCGAGTTGCCACGGAAGGTTGGACGACCGCATCCGCTCGGTGAGCGAGAAGAGTGAGAGGGCGGCGCAGACAGAGATGTTGAAGCTCTCGGTGAAGCCATACATAGGCACCTTGACATAGGCATCGGCACCATCGATAGCCTCTTGTGTGAGGCCCGTGAGCTCGGTACCGAAGACCAAGGCGACAGGCTGGCTGATGTCGAGGTCGGTAATCATCTGGTCGTTCTCGTGAGGCAGTGTAGCCACAATGCGGTAGCCTTGTTTACGCAGGTGACTGTAGGCTTCGCCGATGCTGGGATGACGGTAGTAGTCAACCCATTTGGCACTACCCACCGCCACATCGCCCGCCGGGTTGAAGGGGTTGTGGGCTTCCACTACATGCACATCCTGCACTCCGAAGCAGTCGCACGAACGCAGCACTGCAGCAGCGTTATGGCTCTGGTAGACGTCCTCAAGCACCACACTGACATGACGGGTGCGCAACGTCGCCAACCGGTCGAAAAGGGCCCGCTTGTTGTCGCTGAAAAGCTCGGATGCACGCTCGTAGAGCTTGGCCTTCTGCGACGTAGACAAAGCAGCGAATGGGCTGTCCCCTGGTATTCTCTCTGGCATATTACTTCACAATCAATCGGCGGACGACTCTCTCCGAACCATTCTGGAAGACAACGCTGTAGAGACCCGAAGGCAGCTTGGCGGTGTTGATGGTGTAGAGAATGCTACCGGCAGCCTGTAACGAGCTGGCATGCACGGTGCGGCCGGCGGCATCGACAATAGCCACGCTGTAGCTGCTCCCGTTGCTCATCTCTATCTGCATGTTGGCCACCTCGACGGCAGGATTGGGGTAGAACTGGCCGAAGCGCTCCTCGGCGTCCACTGCGACAATGCCTACATTGGGATTCTCGCCCAGATAGAAGGTGTAGTAGCCGCCCTGCGACGCCGTCATAGGCTTGGTGATGGTCTTGCCAATCGCGCTATGTGCACTGATGTAATAATCCACACGGGTGGACTCGCCGCTCAACTGACCCGAAGTGGGAATAACGGCGGCATATTGGCCGACGGCATCGGGGGTCATCGCCACCTGCTGCCACTGTCCGTTAGCGATACGGTAATGCAGCACCACGCTGTCGATTCCATCGGCACAGCTGACACGGGCCAGAACGGGGGCACCCGAACTGGTGTACGCATTGCCGGTGTTGTCGTGCAAGGCCTGATGCAAGATGCGGATGGGGTGCTCGGCGGGTATTTGCTTGGTGATGCAGTGGATGGCGCCACCGGAGCCGTCGAACGAACGCACATCGATGCAGTGGAACTGATAGCCAGGATAGGCTTTCATAATCTCCACGACATTGGCGAGGTCCCAGTCGGCGGTGGGCAGCCCGTCGGTACCGACCGGCGAGAAACAGGGCTGGATGATGACGTTGTTGACGAAGGTGTGGTTCGAATAGGTGCGGGTATAGTTGCCGTCGTATTCACGCTGTCCGGTGAAGTTGCTACCGTCGTCTTTCGAGGGGAAAGGAATGAAACGCGAACGGTAGTTGACGCCGAAGTAGGACTGGTAGCTGCACAGCGAGTCCATATTGCGCACACCGGTCTTATAGTCGGTCCAACTGCTATACGCATCAGGCATCCGGCTGAAGATAAAGAGGTTCTCGTCGAGCATGTCGGCATAGAGGTCGATGTGTCCGGTGCCACCGTCGTAGCGGAAGCGCGGCAGGATGTAGGTCCCCTCCGTACCGATCATTCTTTCCATCGAGTCCTTCACCTGGGCCTTCGACAAGGGCATCTTGTAACGGTAGTCGACGGGATTGTAGGTGTCGCCGGTATAGTAAATCTGACCGATGGTATCAGCATTCTCGTTATAGGTGGCGTCGCTGGTGAAAAGCTTTCCAGCCCCGTCGACCAGGCAGTTGCCTCCCTCCCACTCAATGGTGGTGGTGAAGCAGGGGATGCCCGTCTGGCTCGCGATAGAGTCGGGCAGCAGGTCGTCGCAAGCACGCCCGCTATAGTTGAAGTTGAGCATAGCCACGCTGTCGCTGTCGCCATAGTAGAAGCAGATGGGGCCGCAGTCGCGATACCAGAATGCATCGGTGTAGTTCTCAATGAAACGGTAGTTGGTCAGCGGATGCCCAGCGGCGGCCATGATGTCCTTGATCAGGACCGAGTCGCTGAGCTGCCACACGTTGATCCACACCTGGGCACCACGCTGGATGCCGTTGATGAGGCTCACGAAGACATTGCGGAAATCCAACTGGTTCTGGTAGTAGTCGACATACTGGCGCGCCTCATACGCATAGGTTGGATTGTCAAGGTACTGGCTGTAGTAGTCGATCTCGGCCTGGTAGTCGACAGTGTCGGGCACACCCGCCACCGGGCCCCATCCAATATACTGCCAGTCGTTGCCCTCGTAATGATAGTTGGCACCGTAACCGGGCAGGAAAATCTGGGCGGTATAGTAATCGTCGCCCACATGGTCGGCCGGATATACTACGTAGGGGAAGGTGACCACAATGGCCTGCACCTCTTCCCACTCGCCGGGGAACCAACGTTTCGCAGGCATCTGCGATGCCCACACCGTGTCGCCCGCCGCCTTGGCACCTTTGGTCGAAACAGTCTGCCTGTTATAGGCCAGGGCGCCTTCGGCCACGCCGAATTGCTGCAGGTCAATCTTCTGAGGCTGGCGCTGACGGGCCATCTTCTGCCTCTCGGCCCGCGAGGTGAGTCTCGCCAACCGCTCGGGGGAGAACTTTTCCACCCCTTGCGCCGCCGCGCCGAACACCATCGAAAGCGCCGCCAGCAATATAAGAGCTCTCTTCTTTATCATCTCGTTATTTCGTTATCACGTTATTACGCCTTTTATCTCTTCTTGAGCGAAAGTATCTCGCGGGCCTCGTCGCTGGTGGCCACCTGGCGGCCCAGCAGCTTGGCCATACGCACCACCTTGTCGACCAGCTCGCCGTTGCTCTTGGCCAGCACGCCGCGCTCCAGGTACAGGTTGTCCTCGAATCCAACGCGCACATTACCACCCATCACGATGGCAGGAGCCGCCAGCGTGAAGGCGTGACGACCGATGCCGGTGGCCGTCCAAGTACTACCGGCGGGGATATTCTTCACCAGCCAGCAGAGGTTGTCGACCGTAGCGGGGGTGCACCCCGGAACACCAAGCACGAAGTTGAACTGCATCGGAGCGCCGGGAACCTCGCCCTTGCGGGCCATGGTCAGGATGGTGTCGAGGTGCCCCATCTCGAAGCACTCGTACTCGGGCTTGATACCCTTCTCGATCATGCGCTTGCCGAAGGCACGCATCGTGGGCATCGTGTTGTCGAAGATATCGTCGCCGAAGTTGCAGGTACCGCAGTCGAGAGTAGCCATCTCGGGCACAGGAGTGGTGTTGGTCGAGTCGAGGCGCTCGTCGGGGGTCATACCCACGGCACCGCCGGTGCTCGGAATGAGGATTACGTTGGGGCAAGCCTTCAGGATGGCTTCGGTGCACTCCTGGAAGCGCACATGGCTCTGGGTCGGCGTGCCGTCGTCCTCGCGCACATGCAGGTGCACAATGGCGGCGCCGGCATCGACGGCACTCTTGGCCTCACGCACAATCTCCTCGACGGTGTAGGGCACATTGGGGTTCTGTTCCTTGGTGACTTCTGCGCCGCAGATGGCGGCGGTAATGATCAATTTCTCCATAATCTATTTTTTTTCTAATTTCTATATTCTCGTTTCTAGGCTCTCCCCTTTCATGACATGGGTCGGGGGTGAGGCCTATTTTTAAAATGCAAAGATACGAAAAAAAACCGACTCGCGCGCAACATAAAAAACGAAAACAGCAACCCCTACCTTACAACCACTAACAATCAGGCAGATAACCGCGCGACAAATATCGGCCAACCGCGGAAAAAGACCATTCCTTTAGAAAAGAGTTGCTAGCGCAACAGAACCACCTTGCTAGTCCAACCGTGGCCAGCACGGACCATCTAGGGTGCCATAAAAAGGCAATTCGGGAGCGGGATGAAATGTTAAACGTATTTAACATAACCTCAAAAAAGCGCTTTTGTAACCAACTGAAAATCAATCAAACAAGGGACCATCTCTTACTCAACTCCTACTCATCTCCTTATCAACACCTACTAAACACCTACAAAAGAAAGAGTTAAGCAGGTGTAAGCAAGGCGAAAATTAACAGTTATTAAGTTAAAAAGAGAGACGGTATGTTAGTCATAAAAATGGCAATTGCGGCTTTTCCCCATCCCATCTCTCTTCCTCCCCCACCCCTAACCCCTCCCCAGGGAGGGGACGGCTGACGCGGTGTTTTTCCTCCTCTGGGAGGGGACGGCTGACGAGGTGTTTCTTCCCCATGAAGGGGACGGCTAAAGGATACTTTCGTCCCCTCCCTGGGGAGGGGCTAGGGGTGGGGGAAAACTGTCACATAGATTGTCTTCCCCAATGATTGGACGACTGACACGAAAAGGATACTTTCGTCCCCTCCCTGGGGAGGGGCTAGGGGTGGGGGAAAACTGTCGCGAAGACTATCTTCTCCAACGATGGCGGCTGACGCAAAAGGTTACTGTATGGGCTGTACCTGGCGGCGGAGCATCTCGATGTCGAGCTGCTGGTAGGTGATGCTGGCCGAGTCGGCGAAGTGGTCGCGGTTGGCGTTGTAGGTCTCGCGGTCGTATTCGCTGGCTTTGTCGAAGAGGCTGCGCGCCACGGCGATTTTTAGTTGTTCGAAGCTCATGGTGCCATTCTCGTAGCGCGCCACCTCGTCGGCGCTGAGGTATTTCTTTACCCGCTCGAACTTGGCCTCGGGCAGGCGTCCGTCGGCGTCGAGGCTGCGCTCGAGGTCGGGGAAGTTGACCCACGAGGTGATGGTTGTCTCGAGGAGGGCGAGATGCTTGCGGTTGCGGTCGGTGTAGTAGCCGAGGTAGGCGTGGCAGGGTTCGACAAAGATGACGGGCTTGAGGCCGAGTTTGCGGAGGATGGAGGCGAAGAAAACACAGGCGTCGACGCAGTTGGCCTGGCGCGAGTTGTAGACTTCGTCGAAGAAGCGGATATGCTGCACGTTGGCACGGGGCGAGGGGTTGGAGGTGCAGGTGATGGAGCTGTAAGTGATGCCGCGGTCGAGGGCGTAGTACCAGATGGCGAAGACCTGGTCGCGGACAGCCTGGGCGTTGGTTTGGTAGCCGGCCAGACGGCTCACGGTGCCCTGCGACATGATGTCGGCCACGATTTGTTCTATCTGGGGATGGTCTTCGTTGACATAAGCGGCGAAGAGCCAACGGAAGTCGCTCGTGTGGCCGCCGTTGACGAGCGAGAGGGGGCATTCGTTGACCGAGCGATAGAAGAGGTGGAGGTTCTTTAGATCGACCTCTTCGTCGTTGATGAAGCAGGTGAAGGTGAAGTCGACGGCACCGGGGGTGCGGAGGCCCCGCAGCACGTCGTATTTCCACTTGAGCGAGGGCTGGAAGCGGTAGACCTCACCACGACGGGGAAGTATCTCCTGGATGATGGTTACGTAGTTGAGCGACGACGAGTCGACGACGACGCGGAGCACGGCATTGTCGGTCGGAGCAGTGACTTCGAGGTTGAAAAGGGCCTGTGCCTCGGAATGGCTGGGCGAGTGGGTGGCGGGATGGATGGCGAGGAGCAGCGAGGGGTAGAGCTGGCCGTCGTAGAGGGGGTTGTATTCGACGTTGAAGGCCACGAGCGCGGGGTCGTAGGTCTTGGGGCCGCGCTGCTGGCACGAGGTGAGCACAAAGAGGAGGACGAAAAGGGCGAAGACGAGACGTTTCATATGATGCGGTCGGGGTTTTGGTTGACGAAATCGGCCCACTGGCGTTTGCGCGAGGGTTTGGTTTTGCGCCCCGCGGCGAGCTCGCGGCGCAGGTCGGCCAGGGGGTTGGTGAGGTCCATGTGGCAGGTGTAGGCCACGGCGAGGGCGTCGGTGGCGTCGAGGTAACGGGGGCTGTCGTCGAACTGCAGGATGGAGCGCAGCATGGCGGCCACCTGTTCCTTGGCGGCGTTGCCGTTGCCGGTGACGGCCTGCTTGATGACGGAGGGTTCGTATTCGGTGATGCTCAGGTCGCGACTCATGGCGGCGGCGATGGCCACCCCCTGGGCGCGCCCCAACTTGAGCATCGACTGCACGTTTTTGCCGAAGAAGGGAGCCTCGATGGCCAGGTGGTCGGGATGGAAGCTGTCGATGATGCGGAGCGTGGAGTCGAAGATACGGCGTATGCGCTGGTTGAAGTCGGGGATATTCCTGAGGTAGAGCACGTCCATGGCGAGGATGCGGAGGTTGTCGCCTTCGGTGTCGAGAAGGCTGTATCCCAAGATACGGGTGCCGGGGTCAATGCCAAGGATGAGCATGGGGAGGGTAATTATGAGTTAAGAGTTAAGAGTTAAGAGTTAAGAGTTAAAAGTTAAGAGTTATGAGTTATGAGTGGTGAATAGTGAGGGTGAAGTGGCGTTCCACGTGGCGGCGACGAAGGAGGAGGACCAGCACATAGAGTCCCAGCACAGCAAGGGCGGCGAGGGCTACGAGGCCTTCGGATACATGGGCTGCCGTGAGGCCGATGATGGCGGCCAACATCAGGATAGCGGGGAGCACATAGGCCAGCCATACGGCCAGCATGCCACGGCTCTCGTCGATATTGACCATCACCTCCTGCCCTTCGCGGTAGTCGTTCCAGTTGTCGGCCGGCACCTCTACGGTCTTGTCTTTCGACTCGGCAAACCCGCAGCGGCCGTGGGCGGCGCACGAGGCGCAGGCGCTGACGGCTTCGATTTTGACGGTGACACGCCCTTTTCCGACGGACGTCACCACGCCGGGGTGCGATGCTATTCTCTCCAGTCTCTCCATGCTATGATACCTTTACAGTTTTTGACACAACGTCCTTTGCGGTCCATGACGCGAAATTCGCCGTCGTAGGCTATGTCGGCGCGCCCCCAGTGGAAGGGGGTGGCCACGTCGAAGATGAACGGCAGGTAGATATCGCCCTTGGTGTCGACATACCCCCAACGCCCCTTGAAGAGGGCGCAACCCAGCCCTTCGGAAAATTGGAAGGCTTCGTCGAAATAGAAGGGGATGACGAGCTGGCCGTCGAGGTCGACATAGCCCAGCTTGCCGTTTTGTTCGACCAGGGCCAATCCGTCGTGATAGACATATTTCTCGCCCTTGGTGGTGCGGCTTTCGTACTCGATGGGGAGGACTATCAGGCCGGCAGTGTCGATGATGCCGTAGCGGTCGCCCAGACGCACCATGGCACGGCAACTGCCAAAGAGGCTGATTTCGTCGTAGATGCACGGTATCACCTCACGGCCTTGACGGTCGAGGAAACCGTATTTCCCGTCGCGTTGCACGGCAATGCGGCCGTCGTTGATGCCGCCGGTCCAGGTGTAGACCTGCTTAGTGAGAGGTTTCATCCGGCGGTCGTAGAGGGCCATGCCGTCGAGGTCGCCGGCGAAGAAGAGGGTGTCGAACACGGTGGTTATCTGTTCGAACATCGGGGGTATAAGCTCACGGCCGGAGTGGTCGATGACGCCCCAGCGTTGGTATTGCATGACGAGGGCGATGCCGCACGAGAAAGGTTGCAGGTTGTCGTAGTGGGGCGGAACGAGTTGCCGTCCCATGGTGTCGATAAAGGTGCAGGCGCTGAAAAAGCTGTCGAGAGCCACCATCACGGGAGCATAGCCCTCGCTGAAGCTGCCTGCGTTGAGGTAACGAAGGGGCAGCACCTCGTTACCCTTGAGGTCGGTGAAGCCGGCGCGCCCGTTGCGGATGACGAGGACACGGCCGTCGGAGGGGTAGTCGACATCGTTGTAGATGCAGGGAACCACCAGACGGCCCTCGCGGTCGATGAGACCACAGAGGGTGTCGGCGGGCATCACCTTGCAGTAGCCGTCGGTAAACTGGCCTACATGCATGTAGATATTGGGGACTATCTGAGTGCCATCCTCGAGTCGGAACCCGTAAAGGTCACCCTCGCGGGTGGTCTGTATGCCATCGACGAAGAGGAGGTCGCAGCCGCATTCTTCATCATATTCGAAGCGTTGCTGACCCCTCGACGGAGTGAGCGAAAGCAGGAGGGCGACGAGGATGAGCAGACGTTTCATATACGTTCGATATCAGATGCCTGGCACCAGCCGCTGGTGCCGTCGGCAATGGTGATTTTATACCATTCGGAGAGGCTGTCGGTGACTGTCACCACCGTTCCTTCGTGAAGTATCAGTTTGTCGACACTGCCAGCCTCGGGCGAGCTCTTCACAGGCATGGACTGCTGCATGACCACAGCGTCGGCATGGGCGTTGAAACGGTGGGTGGAGCGGATGAGAAGCCAGGTGGCGAGGGCCAGCAGCACCAGCATGACCACTCCTACGATGAAGCCCGTCTTGCGCAGACTGCGGTTGGAGCCCAGACGCATAGCCACCAGCGAGAGGGCAGTCAAAGTCAGCAGCACCAGCCACACGATACGCCACCCCAGCGGTGAGATGTAGGTGCAAAGGGCATCGACCCAGCGCACAATGAAAAGACGGGGAAGGACGGCGATGCGGTCGACCGTCTTGCTTTCGGCCAGCGCCAGATTCTCGCGGGCGTCGCTCATGGCAGGGGCCAGGCGCAAGGCGCGATGGTAGTTGAGGATGGCGGCCCCCATGGCGTCGGTGCGGTAGTATGCACCTGCCAGATTGTAGTAGAGGTCGGCCGAAGCATAGCCCTCGGCAAGGATAGACTCGTACTGCTCGATAGCCGCAGCATAGTCGCCCTGACGGTAGAGTTCGTCGGCTTGACGGGCGTCACGTGCTTCGAGCGTAGCCAGAGGAAGCAGGCCAAAGGTGAGGATGAGGATTATATTACGTAACATAGATGTTCTGTATTCTTAGAGTGACACAATCATATTGAGGGCCTCGTCATAGATGGACTGCATCTGTTGGCGGGCGTCGCCTGGTGCGAAACGAGCCAGGTCGACATCCTGCAGCACCTTCATGATGCGCTCCTGCCGGTCAGCCGCCACCTGCTTGTCGACCAAGCATTGGGTGACGGTCTCGCGGTTGAGGCGTGAGCGTTCAATGCCGTATTTGTCCGACAGACAGCCCCAGATGGCCTTGTAAATCTCTTCGTAGAAGGGGCCTTCTTCGCCGTTTTTGAGGTGCGACTCGGCGGTGCGAAGCCGCTTGCGGGCCATACGGGTGGCACGGCGCATACGCATAGCCGCCACATCCTGCTCTGCCTCACGGCGCTTACGGATGAATATCAACGCACCGGCGGTAAGCAGCACCACGAGGGCCGCCAGCGTCCAGAAGAGCCATCCTGCATGGTCTTGGTGCCTGATAGGTCGGAGGGTACCGGTGGGATGGAGATAGTTGATGTCGCTCCCAAGCAGGCGCACATCGTCCTTGCCGCCTGCCACCTGGCCGCTTCCGGCCGCCCCTTTCTCGACCTCTATCTCTTGGCGGGCGATGGTCTTGGTGACATAGTGTCCGCTGGCAGGATCGAAGTAGACGAAGCGCAACTCGGGAATGGTATAGCGACCCTGGCTACGGGGAATGAGGACCCACTCGAAGGTGCGCGAGCCGCTGACGCCGCCATCGCCCCTGCGGATGTTGTCATCGATCCGCGGGTCGTAGATTTCAAATACATTGGGGAAGTCTGGTGTAGGCGCATTGATAAGCATCAGGTTGCCCGAGCCGCTGACGGTGACACGGTAGCTAACAGCCTCGTTGGCTTTCACCTTGCCCAACGAGAGGCCACCCTGCACGTCGAAATGCCCCACCCCACCGGTGAAACCGTCGGGGGCAGCGGGCAAAGGACGCACATCGACGCTGATACGGTTGGTGCTCAACGGGCGTTCCACCGCCTCACGGGCGCTGAAGAAGGGGTCGTCGAAGAGGTCGAGGATGGTTCCAGTGCGGCGACGTTGGCGCTGCACCATGGCCAGCACGTTGAGGTCGAGCGGTTCGATGGTGAGTTTGCCGCTTTCCTGGGCGAAGAGGGCGCCACGACGTATCTCGGCCACCTGGTAGCGGCGGTCGCCCACGGTCTCTTCATACTGTTTTATCTTCGTGCCTTCGCTGAGGTCTTCGGCCCAGAAGCCACGGTTGCCAGGCAACTTGTCGATGGCATACTGGCTGAGGGGAACCTGGGTGTATATCTTGTAGGTGACAATCACCTGTTCGCCCTGCCACGGGTGGCTCTTGTTCACCGACGCACGGGCGAAAAGGCTCTTCTCGTCAATCGATGAAGCCTGCTGGGGTTGTCCTGCCCAGGGGTCGTAGGCCTGCTGCTGACGTTGCTGCTGTTGCTGACGCTGCTGTTGGCGCGAGGGGTCGGCCTTCTCCACCTTGATGGTGAAACTCTGCGAGGCAATCTTCTTACCGTCGGCCGTACAGTGGGCGGGGTCGACGGTGAAGGTACCCACCAGGTCGGCCGTGAGGGTGTAAGCGTAGACGGTCTGTACCGAGGAGGTCATCTGCCCGTTGACAAAGCTGAAGCTCGACGAGCTCGAGGTGTTGGGACCAGACCTGAGGCTGAAGCCCTTGAACGAAGGACCGCGGAAGTCGCCGGCCTTGGCGTCGACCACAAACCGTACCGTGAAGTTGTCGCCCTCATACACCGACGAAGGTGCCTGCACGGTCATCTGCTGGGCTTGCAGCCCACCGAGGCCCATCAACCCCACCATCACTATGATGAATAACTTTTTAATATGCATACCCCTCTTAATTCTAAATTCTTACTTCTTAGTTCTTATCTCTTATCTTACCAGTCCTTGTCGGTCTTATGGGCCCTGACGGGTTGTGCGGCCTTCTGCTTGTCGCGCAAGGTCTGGCGTTCGTTGTTTTTCACAGCCTCCAGCATCCGGTCGGCATCCTGCTTGCGCTGGTCCTGACCAGCTTGTTGCTTCTGCTGTTGCTGTTGTTGGTCACGCTGCTGCTGGTCTTGACCACCACTTTGCTGTTGTTGTTGCTGCTGTTGCTGTTGCTGTTGGTCTTGGTTCTGCTGTTGCTGCTGGTTCTGGTCGTTTTGGTTGTTCTGTTTTTGCTGTTGTTGCTGCTGTTGTTGCTGTTGTTGCATCAGACGGCGGGCATAGGCGAGGTTATAACGGGTGTCATCGTTCTTGGGGTCGAGCTTAAGGGCTTCCTGGTAGCAGTTGACTGCCTGCTGAAGGCCCTGCCGTTGCTCCGACTGGAGGGCTGCCTTGAGGTGGCTGTTACCCTGATTGTGAAGGGCATGGGCACGCTGCTGCTGGGTGAGTTCACCGCTCCCCAAGGCCTGCTGATAGTGTCCCACCGCCTCGTCGTATTTACCCTGTCGGTAGAGGTCGTTGGCCAGGTTGTACTGCCCACGGTAGTCGACCGAGTCGTGCTCCAACGCACGGCGATAGTTGATTTCGGCCTGCTCGTAGCGTTGCTTGTTATAGTCGCGGTTGCCCTCACGCAGGCTGTGACGGTTGGCCTGGGCCCAAGCGCCCAGGTTGACAGCCACGAGGGTCAGTATGATGAGTGTTCGTTTCATATCAGTCTGTCTAAGTCGAACTTACGGTTGCGGCGCTCGAAGAGGAGCACCTCGGCCAAAAGCAACAGGAGGCCTGCCGCCAAGGGATACATGAAGCGGCTTTCGTAGGCGGCAAACTGAGCCTCCTCGTAGTCATCCTTGTCGAGTCCAGCAATCAGGTCGGTGATTTCGCTCAAGCCGCTGCCGGCATTGCTGGCACGCAGGTAGACACCATCGCCTGCCTGGGCCACCTCGCGAAGCATCTGCTCGTTGAGGTGTGTCATAACGACGTTGCCGTCGCGGTCGCGTTTGTAGTTGTTGCGGTTTCCACGACCGTCGTACTCCGGAATGGGCGAGCCCTCGGGAAGGCCCATACCGATGGTACATACGCGTACCCCTTCCTTGGCGGCATTGCGGGCTGCGCCGACGGCATCGTCCTCGTGGTTCTCGCCATCGCTGATGACCACGATGGCACGTTTGCGGTTCTTCTCCCACTCACGGTCCTCGTCGCCATAGCCGAAGGTCTGCATAGCGCGGTCAATGGCGTCGCCGATGGCAGTACCCTGCTCGCTGATGAGGCTGCAGTCCATGTCGTCGAGGAAGAGTCGCGTGGCGCTGTAGTCGGCGGTAAGGGGCATCTGGATGAAGCTGCTGCCGGCGAAAGCCACCAAGCTCACACGGTCGCCGGCGAAACTGTTGAGCAGGTTGGCCACCACACGCTTGCTGCGCTCCAATCGATTGGGCTGTATATCCTCGGCCATCATGCTGTTGCTGAGATCGATACAGATAGCCACATCACTACCGACCCGCTTGCCTTTCTCCATGCGGGTGCCGAACTGGGGATTGGCCAAAGCCACCACCAGCAGAGCTACGCCCGTGAGGGTGAGCACCATCTTGACCAGCGGACGCCACCCCGAGCGGTCGGGAATGAGGCGGCCGAACATGGAACGGTCGGCCCACTGCTCGAGACGGCGCCTGCGACGCCACTCGCCGTAGCCCCACGCCACGCCCAGCAAGGCCACCACAACCAGCAACCAAAGGTATTCTATATGTTCGAAATGAATCATCTCTTCTCTTAAATTTTAAACCAAACCCAGCGGATGAGCAACTCGGCGACCAGCGCCAGCAGCGCCAGCCACAGCCACGATGCCTGCTCGTCCTTGGTCTGGGCATACTGAGTCACGTCGATACGGCTCTTCTCCATCTCGTCGATCTGACTGAATATCTCCTGCAGAGCCTGCTTGTTGGTGGCACGGAAATAGCGTCCGTCGCCGGTAATCTCAGCCATCTGACGCATCAGCGGCTCGTCGATTTCCACATCGATATTCTGGTAGTGGACGCGGCCGAACTGGTCACGGAACGGGTACGGAGCCTTGCCCAACGAGCCCACGCCGATGGTGTAGAGGCGGATGCCGTAGAGCTTGGCAATCTCTGCCGCCGAGAGGGGGTCGACCGAACCCTGGTTGTTCACACCATCAGTCAGCAGGATAATCACCTTGCTCTTGGCCTCGCTGTCCTTGATGCGGTTGATGGCCGTCGCCAGACCGTCGCCGAGGGCGGTACCGTCGCGCACGATGCCGCTCTTGACGCTGCCCAGCTGCTGGAGGAGCACATGGTGGTCGACGGTGAGAGGCACCTGCGTGAAGGCCTGGCCGGCAAAGACGACGAGGCCCATGCGGTCAGTCTTGCGACCCTCAATGAAGTCGGCCGCCACCTTCTTGGCGGCATCGAGGCGGTTGGGTTTGAAGTCCTCGGCTAGCATCGAGCCCGAGATATCCATTGCCATCACGATATCGATGCCCTCGACAGTCATCTCCTGCCGGCTGAGGCTGCTCTGGGGTCGCGCCAACGCCACCACCATGGCCGCCACAGCCACCACACGCAGGGCATAGGGCAGCCAACGCAGCCGCACGCGCACCGTGCGACCCAGGCCGTCGAACACCGAGATGTCAGAGTGCTGCACAGCGGCATCCTGCTTGCGGTAGCGCCACAGCCACCAAGCCACCATCAGCGGCACCAGTATCAGGCCCAGAAGATACCAGGGGTGGGCAAAAGTGATGTTACTCATGCTCCACCTCCTCTTCCTTGGGTTTCACCTGTTCCCACAGTTGGTCGACAAACGTGATGGCCGAGCGCAGCGAGGCCTCGTGTTCGTGTGGCAGCGGCTCGCTCTTGGCAAACTTCACCAAATCGGCAGTAGTGAAGATGCTGCGCAGCAGCGCACTCTCCACTTTCCACTTGCCGTCTTCCACGCTCTCCACGGTCTCGTCGCTGGTCATGTCGGTGGCACGGATGCCGGTGGCCTCCTCGATGAAGCGACGTACGATATCGGTCAAGGCGGTATGATATTCTTTCACACGTCCACTCTCCCAGAGGCGTTGCTGACGCAGCTCCTCGAGCGAGTCGACGGCACGCTGGTGCGGGTCGCGGGTATCGACCGGTTCGGCGTTACCCAGCATCTCCTGCAGCCGGCGGCGATGGGTGAGCACCCACCAGAGGCCCACGCCCAATGCGGCTATCACGATGGCCAGCAGCACCCAGCGGAAAATCTCCCAGAAGGTGTAAGGGACGCGCTCGATGGGGGCGATGTCGCGTATCTCGCTGCTGGCGGTGTCGACTTCGATGTCGAGCACCGTAAGCAGCACCGAGTCGTCGCCGGCATGCAGCCAGTGGCTGCCGGGCTCGAAGCTGGTGACCACGCTCTGCATGGTCCCGCTCGCGCTGTCGGGCCGTTGGTCGACCAGCACCACATCGTCGGGTATCTGCAAGGCGACGCCCGGAGCGGTGGTCACCGTCGTCTGGTCGCCCAGCAGGATGGTGTCGGGGGCAAGGAGGGTCTGAGCCTCAACCGACGAGGCCGACACCGCCCAAAGCACCAACATCCATATTGCAACTCTTTTCTTCATAACTCAACTTCTACGGCTTAAAAGAGTTCTTAAAGGTTTCACAAAGTCTTCGCCCGTGAGCATGGTGGCCATGTCGACGCCATAGCGGCGCATGGTCTCTTCTACCTGGCGGCTGTGGGCGACCCCACGGGCGTCGACGGCACGGCGCACGGCGGCGCTGCCCGTGTCGACCCACACCGTCTCGGTGCTCTCGGGGTCATAGAGCTTCACAAGTCCCAGGTTCTCGATATGCTGCTCGCGGCGGTCGAGCAACCGCAAGGCCACCAAGTCGTGTTTGCGCGAGGCGAGCTTCAGGGCGTCGCTGTAGCCGTCGGTGAGGAAGTCGCTCAACAGGAAGGCCGTGCAGCGACGCTTGATGACGTTCTGGAAGTAGCCCAGCGCCAAGCCGATGTCGGTGCCGCCCGACTGGGGGCGGAAGGTGATCAGCTCGCGGATGATGCGCAGTATGTGGCTGCGCCCTTTCTTGGGCGGAATGAACTTCTCGATGCGGTCGGAGAAAAGCAGCACGCCCACCTTATCGTTGTTGGCGATGGCGCTGAAAGCCAGTGTAGCGGCCACCTCGGCAGCCAGTTCTTCCTTGAACTGGTTGTGAGTGCCGAAGCGGTTGGAACCACTCACGTCGACCAGCAGCATCACCGTCAACTCGCGCTCCTCCTCGAAAATCTTGACGTAGGGATGCGCCAGACGCGCGGTGACATTCCAGTCGATGTTGCGTACGTCGTCGCCATACTGGTACTCGCGCACTTCGCTGAACTCCATTCCACGCCCTTTGAAGGCCGAATGGTACTCGCCCGAGAACATCTGCTGCGACAAGCCACGCGCCTTGATTTCGATCTTGCGGACTTTCTTGATGATTTCTTCGTCAATCATGATCTACCGATACTCCCTTCGGTCGCGGCATCAAGGCACATCGACGCGGTTCAACACCTCGGCCACCAGCTCCTCGCTGGTGACATTCTCGGCCTCGGCCTCATAGGTGAGGCCCACACGGTGGCGCAGCACCTCCATGGCCACGGCGCGCACATCATCGGGGATGACGTAGCCACGGCGATGCATGAAAGCGTAGGCCTTGGCGGCAGCCGCAAGGTTGATGGAACCACGGGGCGAGGCACCGTAGCTGATCAGGGGCACCAGCTTGTCGAGCCCGTACTGCGACGGGAAGCGGGTGGCAAAGATGATGTCGGTGATGTAGTTCTCGATTTTCTCGTCCATGTAGACTTCACGCACCAAAGTACGGGCACGCAGGATGTCGGCCGGCGTGAGGATGGGGCGCTGACTCTCGGCCACCGAGGCCAGCTGACCGCCCACCACGCTGTGCAATATCTGGCGCTCTTCTTCGCGCTTGGGGTAGCCGATGACGACCTTCAGCATGAAGCGGTCCACCTGTGCCTCGGGCAGCGGGTAGGTACCCTCCTGCTCGATGGGGTTCTGGGTGGCCATCACCAGGAAGGGCTCGTCGAGGCGGTAGGTCTGCTCGCCGATGGTCACCTGGCGCTCCTGCATGGCCTCGAGCAAAGCGCTCTGCACCTTGGCGGGAGCACGGTTGATTTCGTCGGCCAACACGAAATGGCTGAAAATAGGGCCTTTCTTCACCTGGAACTGCTCGTTCTTCTGGCTGTAGATCATCGTGCCCAGCAGGTCGGCAGGCAGCAGGTCGGGGGTGAACTGGATGCGGCTGAACTTGGCATCGATGGCACGGGCAAGGGTGGTCACGGCAAGCGTCTTGGCCAGGCCGGGAACGCCCTCGAGCAGCACATGGCCGCTGCTCAGCAGGCCGATCATCAAACCCTCGATCATCTGACGCTGGCCCACCACCTGGCGGCCCATCTCGCTCATCAAAGCCTCGACGACGGCGCCTTCACGCCCGATTCGCTCGTTCAGCTCCTGTATGTTTACTGTTTCCATATCTTGTAATGTGTTTTTTTTTACAAACAACTCTCTTAACAACGAAACCTAATCTTTATTGTCCTTTTAACATTTTTTTACATGCATCGTATTTCGAGCCCACTGAGAGCCTCTCAAACACCCTTTCCCCCACCCTCTTCCAACACCGCTAAAACACCGTCTGTTTAACGCTTGTTTTACGCTTGTTTTACGGTTGTTTTACGCTTTAAAAGCGTAAAACAACCGTAAAACAAGCGTAAAACAAGCGCAAAACAAACAGTATTTACCTGTATTACAAAGCATTCCAAAGTAACTTTTGGATGAACTTGATTTTGTTAATAATGGTTAAAAACAGAAACAACCAGCGCCCCATCGGCGACCGAGGGCCACGGAAAAAATGTTAATTTCGAAAAAAAAACTTTATATATAGTAATTATTTTGTATCTTTGCCCTTTGAAAGAAAACACACGATTGAAAATAACAAACTAAACAATAATAACTTATGAGAAAAAACAAAGTACTCTTAGCCTTGTTTGCGGGTGCCTTTGCCCTGACCGGAGGGGCAGCACAGGCCCAGTTCCACGAGGTGGGTCCCGCCAATATCGGCGGACACGTAACCAGCATCATCGTCGACCAACAGAGCGCCGACGAGTCGACCCTCTACGCCGGCGCCGCCACGGGTGGCCTCTATGTGCGCACGACCGACACCAACCTGCTGGGACACCTCTACAGCGATGTGCAGGACGCCACCTGGCGCCGTAAGCTTGTGAGCGGCACCGACTCGTGGCATCTGCTGCGCTACATCAACCCCGACGGCTATGAAGAGACTCTGCCCGTGAGCGCCCTCATCCAGGGCCCTGACGGCATCATCTACGTGGGTACGGGCGACAACGACTATCAGCTCGGAAGCACCTACACCCGCATGTCGGCCAAAGGTCGCGGCATCTATCGCTACAACCCCTCCACGGGTTCGTACAGCCTCATTGCCGGCAGCAGCACCGTCAACAGTGACCAGTTCGGCGCTGTGCGCGAAATGGACTACTATTTCCGCAACGACTCGCTCTTCTTCTTCGCCGCCACCGCCACCGGCCTCTACCGCTGGGTGGTGACCTCGGAGGCCGACTGGAACAACAGCCCCGCGCTGGTGCAGGCCGGTAGCGTCGAGCAGCTCATCGTCGTCCGCGGTCTCGGCATCGCATACTTCACCATCGGCAACAAGCTCTACCGCCTCGGCAACGTGGCCCTGAACAACACCCTCAACCCCGTCGACATCTCGGCCTCGAACAGCGCCTTCGGTGGCAAGAACACCGCCATCAAGCTCGCCGTCGCCCCGTCGGACAACCGTTACCTCTACGCCATGGTGATCGACTCGGCCGGATACATGGAGAACGTCTACCTGACCACCAACGCCCAGACCTGGACCCCGCTGGCCACCGCTTCGGTGCTCCCCATCAGCTACCTCAACGGCAGTAAGATGGGCGCCATCGCCGTCGACCCCTCCAACCCCAAACGCATCTACATCGGCGGCACCACCCTTTGGACCGGCGAAGGCTTCCTCGAGGGTTCGAACTACCAGTGGACCAAAAACTCGTACAGCGAGATTGAGTTGAACCGCGGCGACTATATGTCGGGCGTCTTCAACTCGGCCATCTTCGTCCACTCGGGAATCCATAAGATAGTCCCCGTCTACGAGGGCCGTCCGCTGGCTCTCAGCGGACGCGACACCATCCGCCACGCCTACTACATCGCCACCGACGGCGGCGTCTTCTCGACCCACACGGGCTTCAACTCCTACCAGAACATCAACCGCGGTATGAACAGCGTACAGATCAACAGCATCGCTGTCAGCCCCGACGGTTCCATCATCAGCGGCGCCATGTCGAACGCCTGCCCCTTCATCGAGTCGCGTCACGCCCACAACGGCGGCACCCCCATCCTGGGTTGGTACGACGACGGTAGCCTCGGCAACATCAACCACGACGCCAACGTCATCTGGACCGGCAACGGTGGCAAGGTGGCTGCCTCGGCCTTCCAGCAGATTAACGTTCAGCCTCACCGCAACATCTTCGTCTCGTCGGCCAACGCCAACATCGGCCGTTCCTATGCCGACTACCTGGATTACACCAACAACCAGACCTGGACCATCGGCGAGCCCTTCCTCACCACCGAAGTGGTGGGCGGCCCCTCTATGGGCAGCCTCTACCTCTGGGAGACCGACACCAACAAATTCTATCAAGACAGCGTCAAGGTAGGATTCGATTTGAGCGGCTACTACATCAACGCTAACAACGACACCGTCCAGATTACCGACCCCACCCAGCGACTCAGCGCCGGCTCGAAGGGCATCTTCCTCAGCAAGAGCAATTCTGACTACCCCTTCACCCACACCTTCACGCAAGCGGAAGTGGGCACCGGTGCACAGCAGAAGACTGTCGCCGACAGCTTCATGGTGCAGAGCCCCATCGTGTCGCGCCTGATGGCTGTGGCCAAGACCACCGCTTCCCAGACCTCGGTCATCTACTCCTGGACCGCCAACGACTTCAGCAAGATTTACGACGCCGTCATTGATGCCGACCGCAACCTCGACCCCGAAGTGAAGACCGCCATGCGTGAGAAATTCATGTGGTGGGCCCCCATCTTCACCGTCAAGCATAGCGACGTGCTCGGCACCACCCACCTCTATCCCCGCAACGTCGTCATGAGCAACGACGGCCGCTTCGCCTACATCAGCACCTACGACGACAGCACCCACCGTTCGCAGCTCGTCCGCATCAAGGGCTTCGAAGAGGTCAACTTCAACCAGTATCCCGCCGCCATCCGCGAGCAGCTCAACGCCGCCAGCGATACCAACAGCCGCAAGCTGCGTGAGACTCGCTTCGAGCGCGTCGGCAGCGCCGATGGCGAATGGTTCAACCGTCCCATCAGCTCGATTGCCGTCGACCCGCGTCCCGGCAAGGACCGCATCGTCCTTACCTTCGAAGACTACTCCGAGAGCTACAGCAACGTGCTGGTCATCGACAGCGCCAGCACCGACAGTTGGACCGCCAACGCCCTGCAGCTGCCCGTCACCGGTAAGGTGGGCCTGCCTGCCTACTGCGCCATCGTCGAAGACTCGACGGGTGACATCTATGTAGGTACCGCCGACGGTGTCTATATCTACAACGGCAGCACCTGGAGCCAGTACGAGCACCTGCGCGGTGTTCCCGTGACCTCCATCGTCCAGCAGACCCGGAAGTTCGAAGTGAAGCGCCACACCACCCATACGGGCATTACTGAGAACAACTACCTCTTCGCCAAGACCAAATGGCCCCGCGCCATCTACTTCGGCACCTATGGCCGCGGCATCTTCATGGATCTCACCTTCGTCACCGATACCACCAACGAGATTTGCGACCCCAGCGACTACAATCCCGTCAACATTCCCAGCGTCGCCGGCGTGGGTCAGAACAGCGTGAGCATCTTCCCGAACCCCGTCATGGGTGAGGCCAACATCAACCTCACTTCCGTCGAGGCCGGCAACGCCATCCTCCGCATCTACGACCTCAACGGTCGCATGGTCGTCGAACGCCAGCTCGGCTACGTCAACGAAGGCGAGCAGCTCTTCACCGTCGATACCGAGGGTATGGCCAAAGGCATGTACCTCGTCAACGTCATCATGGGTGGCCACACCGCTGCCTCTAAGATGATTGTTCGCTAAACACGGGCCGAAAATAGCATTAAAGAGGTGCCGCCCGATTAATGAGCAGCACCTCTTTTAATATATAATAATACTATTAATTCTATTATCCCCTATCCTATCCCCAAATGAACACCAACCTCGTACAAGAACTCAAATGGCGCGGCATGATACACGACATCATGCCCGGCACCGAAGAACAACTCAACAAGGAGATGACTACGGCCTACGTCGGTATCGACCCCACGGCCGACTCGCTCCATATAGGACACCTCGTTTCCATCATGCTCCTCAAGCACCTCCAGATGGCCGGCCACAAGCCCCTCGCCGTCGTGGGTGGCGCCACCGGCATGATCGGCGACCCTTCCTTCAAGGCCGCCGAACGCAAGCTCCTCACCGTCGAGGAAATCCAGCACAACGTGCAGTGCATCCGCAAGCAGCTGGAGCGATTCCTCGACTTCGACGCCCCTGTCAACGGCGCCGAAATCCTCAACAACTACGACTGGATGAAAGACTACCTCTTTCTCGACTTCATCCGCGACGTGGGTAAGCATATCACCGTCAACTACATGATGACCAAGGACAGCGTGAAGAAGTGCATGGAGACCGGCATCTCGTTCACCGAGTTCAGCTACCAGCTGCTGCAAGGGTTCGACTTCCTGACCCTCTACCGCACCAAGGGCTGCCG
>JAEEGL012299299.1_pt1 | contig 22407 bp, 16 predicted proteins | sample 9134231 | NCBI WGS metagenome assembly JAEEGL01 (sample SAMN16246548, study PRJNA631951) | gut metagenome | biome: gut microbiome; feature: rumen; material: fiber-attached | host: Bos | place: Iran: Karaj | collected 2018-10
AAAGAGCTCGCGTTAAACGGCCCTCCGGCCGCGGCGCATCAGCCTGTTTAGCGCTGTCCGCAGGACCGGGCGGAAAAACTTATATAAATTTATAAAAAGAAGGTGCGTATAGAAAATGCAGGAGTCTCAGGAAAGAGAAAATAGTGAAGCTTCAGGCGGAAAGAAAGGCGGCTTTTTCAAGATCATCCTGGTAATTTTGATAGCTGCGGCGGCTTTTTACGGCTACAGGACATACACGTCCGCGTCAAAAAAAGAAGAGTCAGCGCCGCAGGTCCAGGCCCCGGATCCGCTTGTTTTCGTAAAACCGGTGGTCAAGATCGACGCGTCACAAAACACAAACGAATATGTCGGGCATGTCGAAGCTATCCAGTCAGTGCGCGTAGTACCGCAGATATCCGGCGAAATACTGCGCGTCTGCTTCAAGGAGGGCTCGCTGGTAAAGGCCGGTCAGATGCTCTTCCAAATCGACCCCGCGCCTTTCCAGGCAACTGTCGATACCTGCAGGGCGAAGCTGGAAAAAGCAAAAGCGGATCTTGATACGTCTGAAAAGTTCTTCTCCCGCGTACAGAATGCGGAAGCCCGCGCAGTGTCGGCCGCAGAGCGCGACAAAGCTGAAGGAACTGTGCTGCAGAACCGCGCGGCCGTATCCCAGGCAAAGGCAGATCTGCACCTGGCTGAGATCAATCTCGGGTATACAAAAATATCATCGCCGATCACAGGCAAGATCGGGGTCGCGAAATTCACGAAGGGCAACTATGTCACGCCGGCTTCCGGACCGCTTGCCACAATAGTGCAGATGGATCCGATCCGCGTAAGCTACACCCTGCCCGACAGGGATTATCTCGACCAGCTTGCCGCCTTCAAGAAGAGCGGCGCGGTGTACAAGAACACGCTTATCCTGAGCAACGGTGAAGAGATAAAGGCACAGGGCGAGCGCGATTTTGAAGACAACAAAATAGACTCTTCGACAGGAACGATAATGATGAACCTGCGCTATGCAAACGCAGACGGGCTCCTGATACCGGGCGCGATGGTGAGGGTCCGCACCAATCCTGTCAAAAGCGAGATCGTGACGGCCGTGCCACAGACCGCCGTCGCGGCAGATTCCCAGGGAGACTATGTATATGTGATAAAAGACGACACTGCGTCCTTGGTAAGGGTAACTCTTGGGCGTGACTTTGGAGAGCTGCGCGAGGTGACCGCGGGACTCACCGAAGGACAAAAGGTCGTAGTGGCCGGCATTCAGAACCTGAGGAACGGCGTAAAGGTAAGGGTCGGAGCGTCCGGCACGCAAAAAGCCGGAGACGGCGGCAACAGATCTGAAGAGGCCAAATAGCTTATGTTCTCTACCAGATTTTTGATCGATCATCCGCGTTTCGCGATCGTACTTGCGACGGTAATGGCGCTTGCAGGCATACTTGCCGCGGCACAGCTGCCTGTCGAACAGTATCCGGACGTTGCTCCGCCGCAGGTCTTCGTTTCCACAAACTATCTGGGAGCCGACGCCGCGACTCTGGCAAACACCGTGGCAGCCCCGCTCGAAGACGCGGTCAACGGCGTCGACGGGATGATCTACATGAACTCGACGTCAAGCAATAACGGCGACTATAAGCTCTTTGTCACCTTCGAGACGGGGACGGATCCGGACATGGCGATCGTCAGGGTGCAGAACCGCGTATCACAGGTAACGCCGCAGCTGCCGGCCGAGGTCATAGCCCAGGGCATAACTGTTGAAACGTCTTTCTCGAACCAGCTCGGATTCTTTTCGCTGAAATCGCCGAACGGCACCTACGACGAAGCCGCGCTCATGAACTACGCCTACAGCAATCTGCGCGACCCGATAAAGCGCGTTCACGGCATGGGGAACGTTCAGGTATACGGTTCAAAATACAGCATCCGCGTCTGGCTCGACCCTGTAAGGATAAGCTCTCTCGGCCTTTCGATAGATGACGTCGCAGCCGCGATAAAGAGCCAGAACAAACAGGCCTCTATCGGTTCCGTGGGTTCTATGCCTGCGGACACCGACCAGCCTCTTGTCTATACGCTGAAGACTACGGGACGCCTTTCCAGCGTCAGGGATTTTGAAAATATCATCGTGTGCACCACCGAACAGGGGGGGCTTGTAAAACTGCGCGATATCTCGCGCATCGAGCTCGGTTCCGAGTCATACAGCATGCACTCAAAGGTAGACGGCGCACCTTCCGCGATGGTGTCGATGGCTCAGGCTTCCGGCTCAAACGCCCTCGAGGTCATGGAGGGAGCCAAGAAAACTATAGCAGAGCTTTCCCGCGAGCTGCCGGAGGATATGGAGATAACAATAAACTACGACTCAACGCTCTACGTCACGGCAACTATTAGAGAGATACTCGAGACTCTCGTGCTGACGTTCATGCTGGTGGTCCTGGTATGTTACCTCTTCCTTCAGGACTGGCGCGTAACGACGGTTCCGATCGCAGCTATCCCGATATCGCTGATGGCAGCTTTCATCGGGCTTGCCGCGGTACGGTATACCATCAATACGCTTTCGCTTTTCGGAATAGTTCTTGTCATCGGAACGGTCGTCGACGACGCTATCGTCGTAGTCGAACGAGTCACTTATATAATGGAGCGGGACAAATGTTCCCCTGAGGCTGCGACGATGCAGGCAATGAAAGACGTCACCGCGCCTATGGCCGCGACGACGCTGGTATTCCTGGCGATATTCGTGCCGGTCGCCTTCATGAAAGGCATCACGGGACAGATATACAAACAGTTCGCGGTCACCATATCCTTTGCCGTGGTATTTTCGCTGATAGTGGCGCTCACGCTCTCCCCGGTAATGTGCGCGCATATGCTGCGCGAAGTCAAGCCGGCGCGCCGCGGGCCGCTCAAATGGTTCAATACGGCCCTTACCAAAGCGACGACTGGCTATGTCAGCGGAGCGGTGTGGCTCGCACGCCGCACGCTGGTGACCCTCATTATACTTGCGGCGGTCATCGGCACCTGCTTCCACTTATACAGGACCACACCGACAGAATTTATCCCGGATGAAGACCAGGGCGTCGTCTTTATGGTAGCGCAGCTTCCTGAGGGCGCGACCGAAGGGCGCACATATAAAGTGATTGAGCCGATGGTGGAAGAAATACAGACGATCCCCGGCATCGAGAACGCTATCAGCATCCAGGGAGTAAATATCATGAGCGGCAACGGCGAGAATGTCGCCTCTTTCTTCTTCCCGCTGAAGCCGTGGGATGAACGCGAGACAAAAGACCTCTCTCTTAACTCGATAGTTGCGAAGCTTCGCGCGATAGCAGCGAAATACCCGGAAGGCAATATCAGTGTATTCACGCCGCCGGCAATTGCCGGGCTCGGCCTGGCTTCCGGGCTGGACCTGAGGCTTGAATCACGCGAAGAAAACGACCCGGAAAAGCTGGCCAATGTCATGGGCGATATGCTGATAAAGCTCAATCAGGCCCCGGAGTTCCTATATGCGTTCGCTTCTTTCACTTCAAACACTCCGCATATGTACCTCGATATTGACAGGGAAAAGGCGGAAATGATGAAGGTGCCGGTCAGCAGCATCTTCTCCACGCTGCAGACATACTTCGGTTCCGCCTATATCAACGACATCAACATAGGCACGCAGGTAAACCGCGTCTTGGTGCAGTCAGAGTGGAATTACAGAAAGAATATCAACGACATCGGAGGCATATTCGTAAGAAACGGCCGGGGCGAACAGGTACCGCTCAGGAGTATCCTGACGCAGAGAAAAACGCTTGCGCCGCGTTCGGTGGAGCGCTACAACATATACCCGAGCGCCGGGATAACGATAGTCATGAAGCCGGGCTATTCCACAGGCGAAGGCATCAAACGCGTATCTGAGATCGCAAAGAGCCTGCCGCAGGGCTATTCATACGAATGGTCGAGTATGACCTACCAGGAGCAGCACTCGGGCTACGGGATAATAGCGGTGCTTGCGATAGCTCTTCTGTTTGCCTATCTCTTCCTTGTAGCCCAGTATGAGAGTTTTTCGATACCGGTGCCGGTCGTACTTTCACTGCCGGTCGCTATGTTCGGCGCATTGGGCGGGCTGATCATCATGGGACTGCCTATATCGATATACGCTCAGCTTGGTATACTGCTGCTGATAGGACTTGCCGCAAAGAACGCGATACTGATCGTTGAGTTTGCCAAGGAGCAGCGTGAAGTCCGCAAGCTGCCGCTCATCGAGGCCGCGGCCACAGCGGCGGGAGAGCGCTTCCGCGCGGTCCTGATGACCGCCTTCACCTGCGTGCTCGGGGTCCTGCCGATGCTTTTCGCTTCCGGCGCCGGAGCCACGAGCCGCAGGGCGGTAGGCACCACGATGTTCTTCGGGATGAACGCCGCTACGATAATCGGCGTATTCTTCATACCGGCGCTTTTTGTATTCTTCCAGGGCACACGTGAAAGAGTAAAGGCGCTCTTCAGGAAAAAGAGCCGCACGGAGGGAGGAGCCGCCCAATGAGAAAATTTATCATTTGCTTTGCCGTTTTGTTTCTGACAGCAGCCTCGCTGGGCTGCGCTCATGCCGGGGAAGCAGCTCCCGCATCCGCCGACGTGCTGATAAAAGAGGGCGCATGGGCCGAACTTGCGCGCCTCTACCCCAGCTCTGTCGCCTCGGATGACAAAAGCGCGATAACACCGGAAGAGCTTGCGTCATGGTGGGATATATTCGGTGATCCGCTGCTCACGGAGCTTATCGAAAAAACACTCTCCGGCAACAGGGACATAGCTGCCGCGCGCGCGAAGGTCACCGAGGCAAGGGCCATGCTCGGAGTAAGCCGCGCTGCTCTTCTGCCGTGGCTTGACTCGACAAACTTCTGGAACAACAGCCGCACACCTGTAGATGCCGGAGGCACCGGAAGCAGCGTGAGCCTTGCGAGATTAGGCATCGACGCCTCCTGGGAGATAGACATCTTCGGAGGCACCCGCGCAAAAATCAAGGCGCAGGAAGCTACGCTGGAAGCTCAGTATGCGGAGCTGTACTCCGTCTGGACCGGGCTTGCCGCGGAGACCGCGCTGGAATATATATCGCTGCGCACGCTGCAGGAGCGTCTGGTGATCGCATTGTACAACCTGAAGCTTCAGCAGGAATCTGTGGATATACAGCAGTCCAAAGTAAGATCGGGACTTGCGGACGAACTGGCGCTGAATCAGGCGCTGTATACGATGGAACAGACGCGGTCCGCGATTCCCGGCATCGAAGCGCAGATAGAGCAGACAAAGAACGCGCTTGCGATACTTGTCGGCGAGGTCCCCGGCTCTCTTGACGAAAAATTGTCGCCAAAAATGCCGATTCCGAAGATCGACGACCTGGCCTTCATAGGAATACCCGCTAACCAGCTGCGCAGACGCCCCGATATAATAGAGGCGGAACGCAAGCTTGCCGCACAGCTGTCGCGCAAAAAAGCAGCCAAAGCGGATCTGTGGCCTAAATTCTACCTGACCGGCTCGATCGGGACAGAAAGCCTGGACTGGGGAGGGCTCTTTAAGGGTCCCGCAAAGCTCTACAGCATTCTGCCGCAGATAGTCTGGCCGATCTTCCATGCCGGCGCTATACGAAAGAACATAAAGGCCCAGGACGCAATAGCCGAGCAGCTGCTTGCGTCATATGAGAATACCGTGCTCTCCGCCGCGGGCGAAGTGCGCGACGCTCTTGCCGCAAACGTAAAAGAATATGAACGCCGCGATGCACTGGGAAACGGAGCAAAAGCGGCAAGGATCGCGCTTGACATAGCAAACGAAAAGTACGCAAGCGGACTCGTGGATTTCACAAACGTGATAAACGCGCAGCAGTCGCTTTCTTCCCTTTCGGAAGCCTATGCGATCAGCGAAGGGCAGATCGCGGCAAACGCCGTGCAGCTCTTCAACGCGCTGGGCGGCGGCTGGAAGCCGATGGAAGAAGCTGAACGCGCAATGGCCGCTGCCGAAAAAGAAAAAAAGAAAAAATAACTTTAAGGCACAACGGCACGCAAAGCAAAAAAACAGGCGCGGGTTTCCGCGTCTGTTTTTTTGCTTTGCGTCCGGCAGCTTTTTTTCTTTTATCAGGGATCCGAATCATGGAAATTTTTACAGATCGCAGGACTCGTCAGTCCTTTATCTGACTAAAATGCTATTTTCTCTAAAGAACCTGCTGTTTTTTTTATAATATAATGATAGAATAATGTTTCGCGTGATGTTACGCAGTCACGCGTCTAATGTTTGTTGCATTTATTAAGATTATACAGATAAAAGGAGGGGGAACGTTTTTATGAAGCTTCCAACTTTCTGGGGCGGGATCCATCCGCCGCAGAGCAAAGAGCTCACAGTGGGCGAAAGTATCGTGTCCTACCGCCCGCAGGGCGAGCTGGTCTTTCCGATGGCCCAGCATATAGGCGCGCCCTGTGCCCCGACTGTGGCAAAAGGAGACCGCGTTCTTGTGGGGACACGTCTCGGCAACAACGACGCCTTTGTATCGGCGCCTGTACTTTCAAGCGTTTCCGGAACTGTAAAGGACGTTGCTTTAAGGCTCACGGTCCCCGGTACATTCGAGACCTGCGTCGTGGTTGAAGACGACGGTAAAAATGAACTTGCGCCCGAATGGAGGCCGCTGGAAAATTACGAGACGGCGGATCCGAAAGAATATGTAAAACGCATCCGCGACGCAGGCATCGTCGGCTTCGGCGGCGCTACGTTCCCGACGGCGGTCAAGCTGTCGCCGCCGCCTGACAAAAAGATCAAATGGCTTATAGTTAACGGCGTCGAATGCGAACCCTACCTGAACTGCGACAACCGGCTGATGCTGGAGAACGCTGAGAAGATAGTGAAGGGCACGGCCCTTGTAATGCGCCTTTTCCCCGAGGCAAAGGGCATTATCGCGATCGAGAACAATAAGCCGGAGGCCATTGCCCTTCTTAAAGAGACAGTGTCAAAGTCCGGCAACGGGAATTTGACCGTTCAGCCGCTTACTGTGAAATATCCGCAGGGCGCCGAAAAGATGCTGATAGAGGCGCTCACCGGCCAGGAATTCGTGATAACCGCCCTTCCGGCCGACGTCGGCTGCATAATCCTCAACGTACGCACGGTATACCAGATCTACAGCGCTATCGTTGAAGGCCTGCCGGCCGTGACCCGCATCGTGACGGTCACCGGCGACGCAGTCGCTCATCCGAAAAATATCCGGGTGCCGCAGGGCACGATGATCCGTGAACTGATAGATCTCTGCGGCGGCTTTAAGGAGCAGCCCGTAAAGATACTGGCAGGAGGTCCTATGATGGGCATGTCGATGCGCTCGCTTGACGTCCCCGTCGTAAAAGGAACTTCCGGAATACTCTGCCTTACGGCAAAATCGACGATGCTGAAGCCGATACGCCCGTGCCTGCGCTGCGGACGCTGTGTTTCGGCATGTCCTATGGGGCTCGTCCCCACAGTCCTCGAGCCGCTTGTCCACGCAAGGCAGTACAAGCGCTTTGAAGAAGAGGGCGGTATGAACTGCATCGAGTGCGGAAGCTGCACCTATATGTGCCCCGCGAACCGTCCGCTTACACAGGGCTGCCGAGACGGCAAAGCCTCTGTTGCAGCTATGCGAAGAAAGGCGGCCGCTAAATAATGGAACGTTTACTTGTAGTATCAAGCTCCCCGCATATCCATTCGCCTCTCGACACCCAAAAGATCATGGGCTGGGTGCTGGCGGCGCTTGCGCCTGCGGGAGCTGCCGGAGTTTACTTTTTCGGGGTGCGCGCCGCGGCCGTGATGGCTGTCTGCGTCATCTCCTGCGTGCTGTTTGAGTATCTGTGGCAGAAGCTCACAAAGCGCACCGTCACAACGGACGACCTCTCCGCCGCCGTGACCGGCCTGCTTCTTGCCTATAATCTGCCTCCTACTATTCCCTTCTGGATGGCAGCGGTCGGCAGCCTCTTTGCGATCATCGTCGTAAAACAGCTTTACGGCGGGCTTGGCTGCAACATCGTAAACCCGGCGCTTGCGGGGCGTGCGATGATGCTCACGAGCTGGCCCGTACCGATGACCACATGGACGGTGAACGGCGTATCCGGGGCCACCCCGCTTGCAATGATAAAGTCCGGGGCGCTCTCCGATCTTCCCTCCTGGACAGATATGTTCATAGGCAATATCGGAGGATGCATAGGAGAGACTTCCGCAGCCGCGCTTCTCATAGGCTTTGCGATACTTCTTTACAAAGACATCATAAAATGGCATATCCCGGTGATATACATCGCCGTGACAGCCGCGCTGTGCACGGTCTTCGGCAGAGGGGCGGCCCCGCTGCAGGAGATATTCGCGGGCGGGCTCTTCCTCGGCGCGATATTTATGGCCACGGACTATACGACAACGCCGATAACGACCCGCGGACAGGTGATCTTTGCCGCCGGCTGCGGCGTGCTGACGGCGCTGATACGCAGATGGGGCGGATATCCGGAAGGCGTATCGTACTCCATACTCATAATGAACCTGACCGTGCCGCTCATTGACCGCGCGACAAAGCCGCGCATCTTCGGAGAGGTGAAAAAGCATGGGTAAAATCGTAAGACTCGGACTGGTGCTTTTTGTCATCACAGCCGTCACAGGCCTGATCCTGGGCGCGGTCTACACCGCAACGCTCGAGCCGATCCGCATTGCCCGGGCAAACGAAAAGAATGAAGCCCTGGCCGCGACTCTGCCCGGCGCTACAGATTTCAAAGAGATAACGCCGGAGCAGGACGCCGGAACGATCACAGAGATCTATGAGGGCAGCAAAGACGGCGACGTCGTCGGCTACAACTTCACGGTGACCCCTAAGGGCTACGGCGGGCTGATCACGCTTATCGTCGGCATCTCCAACGACGGCAAAGTCGAAGACATCAAGATCCTGTCGCACAGCGAGACTCCGGGGCTCGGCGCAAAGGCCGGCGCTCCCGAGTTCTCAGGTCAGTTCCACGAAAAGGAGATCGATGATTTCCGCGTTACCAAGACGCCGCCCGAAAGCGGCAGGGATATCCAGGCAATATCCGGAGCGACGATCACTTCGACCGCTGTCACATCCGGCGTGAACGACGCCGCGGCCTACTGGAAAGCCAACTTCTCCGGGGCTTCCGCACAGAAGGCGGATTAGGAGGTATATCATGCAGAATCCTCTCAAACTGATCAAAAACGGCATAATAACCGAGAACCCGACCTTCGGCCTGGTGCTCGGGATGTGCCCGACTCTTGCGGTTACGTCAAGCGCCGAAAACGGCTTCGGAATGGGACTTGCCGCGACGGCGGTCCTGATGGGTTCGAACGTCGCAGTATCCGCGATACGCAAATTCATCCCGGACGAGATCCGCATCCCGGCCTTCATAGTCGTGATAGCGGGCTTCGTTACCGTAGTGCAGCTCCTTATATCGGGCTACGCGCCGGCGCTGGATAAATCTCTCGGTATATTCATTCCGCTGATAGTCGTGAACTGCATCATACTGGCGCGCGCCGAAGCTTTCGCTTTCAAGAACGGCGTCGTAGATTCCCTCTTCGACGGCATAGGGATGGGGCTCGGCTTTACTCTCGCGCTCACTGTGATCGGGGCCATACGTGAGATCCTCGGGAACGGCACAGTTTTCGGGATGACGGTCCTTTCCCCGTCCTTCTACCAGCCGGCGCTGCTCGTGATACTTGCGCCCGGCGGATTTATAACGCTCGGCATACTGATGGGGCTCTTCCGCAATTACCGGATGAGAAATAATTCGGCAAGCCGGGGCGCGGTACAGGCTTTCGACGGCTGGAAAGAGCTCGACGCCTGCGGTGGATGCGCTCTTAAGGGGCTCTGCGGCGGCGGCAGTTCATCGGTCGTCTGCGCAAAAAATGTTCCTGCAGCTGAAGCAAAAACGGAGAAGGAGGCTGGTAAATAATGTCTCTTATTGCTCTTTTTATCAGCGCGCTGCTCGTCCACAATATACTTCTGTCACGCTTTCTCGGCTGCTGCCCCTTCCTCGGCGTATCCAACCAGCTTGAGACAGCAAAAGGAATGGGCGTAGCGGTCATCTTCGTCACAACGTTCGCCGCCATTATGACATGGCTGGCCTACACGTTCATCCTCGTGCCGATGGGGCTCGAATACCTTTACACGCTGTCGTTCATCCTGATAATAGCTGCGCTCGTCCAGTTCGTTGAGATAGTGCTGAAAAAGGTGATGCCGGGGCTGTACAAATCGCTCGGCATATTCCTTCCGCTGATCACGACGAACTGCGCGGTCCTCGGCGTAGCGGTCATCAATATGAACGAGAAATACACGCTGATCGAATCTATAGTAAACGCCGTAGGTTCCTCGGCGGGCTTCCTGCTTGCGATAACGCTGATGGCAGGCATTCGCGAGCGCATCGAGATGAACGATGACATGCCTGCCGCGCTGCGCGGGCTTCCGATAGCTCTGATAACAGCCGGGCTCATGTCGATAGCCTTTATGGGCTTCAACGGGCTCATCAAATAGGGGGTCTTAAGATGAACGGCATAATTTATCCGGCTGCTGTAATGGGAGGCCTCGGCGTGGTATTCGGCGCGCTTCTTGCGTTCGCGTCGCAGAAATTCTTCGTTAAGGTCGACGAACGCCAGTCCAGGATACGCGAGCTTCTTCCCGGCGCAAACTGCGGCGGCTGCGGATTTCCCGGCTGCGACGGATACGCCGAAGCCTGCGCTTCCGGAAACGCTAAGCTGAACAAATGCGCCGCGGGCGGTCCGGACGTCGCGGCAAAGATCGCGGAGATAATGGGCGTCGCGGCTGAAGCCGCCGAGCCTGTGGTCGCGTTCGTAAAGTGTCAGGGCTCGCCCGACAAGGCCGTGAAAGACTGCGTCTATCACGGCGTGACAGACTGCCGTGAAGCGGTCGTGGTGCCGGGCAAAGGACCGTCTGCGTGCTCGTTCGGATGCCTCGGCTTCGGGACCTGCGTCAAAGTCTGCTCATTCGGCGCGATTCAGGTGAAAAACGGCCTTGCCGTCGTCGACAGGGAAAAGTGCGTGGGCTGCGGCGCCTGCGCTGCGGAATGCCCGCGCGGGGTGATAACGCTGGTGCCGAAGAAATCGAAGATTCAGGTCGGATGCAGCAATCCGCACAAGGGGCCTGTTGTAAAGAAAGTTTGCAGCGCCGGCTGCATCGGCTGCTCGATCTGTGTGAAGAGCTGTCCCAAACAGGCTATAGAAATGAAGGGGTCCCTCGCCGTTATAGACCCGGAAAAATGCGTAAACTGCGGGCTCTGCGCCGGCAAGTGCCCGGTAAAGGCAATAACGGACGCAAGGCCGCCGAGACCGGCGCCCGCTCCGAAGCCGGAAGCCGCAGGACCGGCAGCGTAAAACCCGGCGAACAGTCAAAAACCGCTTCGCACATTATTGCGAAGCGGTTTTTTATTGTCGTAATGTCTTTTTCCGCACCGCTGCATGAACGGCGCATGGTGTCATATCCATCCTACCCTGCTCTTCAGCTGCGCAAGCTGTTCTTCGTACCAGGCTGACGAATGAGTAAGGACCTCTTCGGCAAAATCCTTCGGCATATCCTGCGTCATTTTATACAGTTCCAGCTTCGACCAGCAGAGCACGGCCTGCCATAAAGGACGCTTTGCTTTGTTTGCGAGCCGCTTGGCGACCGCGAAGCACATAGCGCCGTGATACCAGTCTTTTTTGCGGCATTTTATCAGTCCCATAAGGCTGTACGCAAAGCCTCCCCCGTGAAGCCCTTCTTCCCAGTCCGTATGCATCAGGCCGCAGATCTTTCCCATCTTCTGAAGATGCTTTTCCGCTTCTTCATATCGCTCAAGCAGCATCAGGCAGAACGCGGCCTTTGCAAAAGAAAGTCCGAGTCCGTGGAAAAGAGAAACGGAGCTGCCTATATTTATACAATTTTCATAAAACGCAAGCGCTTCCGCAAATTTTTTACGGGCCAGCATGCAGTCTCCGCGGAAATGCTCGGCAGCAATAAGGCATACCGTATAATTCTCTCCTTTTTCCTCAAGCTTCTCAAAGACAGCCGCCGAAATCAGCAGATGTTTTTCCGCCTCTTCATGACGCCCCGCCAGTATTTCCGCTATTGCCGCAAAGCGAAGAGCCGCGCCCTCCCACTGGCGGAAAGAGCTCTTCTTCGAAAAAGCGAGCAGTTTGCGGGCGCAGTATGAAAGTCTTTTGGCGTCGTCTTCCTGTATCGCAAGGTAACACATCTGAACGCCGGCTCTTATCACCGGCTCCGCTTCCTCCGCGGCAAGAGCCTTGCGAAGCGCCCCGCGCAGCATGATATCCGCGTCGGCACAGCCCCCGCTCCACCACAGATAAGCCCCTTTCAGGATATAAAGGTCTCTTTCGAGGCGCAGCAGCTCAGGGCTTCCCCCCTCTCTGCGAAAGAGGGTATCCATAATCTTCCACGCTTCGCCCATAGCTTTCTGCGTATAGCTGACATCTTCCACAGTCGGGATATAGTGCATCAGATCCTGATCGACCAGCGTCGGAAAGACCTCATGGACCGCCGCAAAGTGCAGCTCCAGCTCCCTTACGCGCCAATAGAGCTCTTTAAGCGCCAGCCCCGCTTCCCTGCAGTGAAAGCTGAGCCTTCTGCAGACGTTCCTGTGCCGGTAACGAAGCTTTTCGGGCAGAGAGGCCTCAAGCGTCTCGATATTCTTGATATGAAGCGCCGTCTTTCTCGAGAGAGACATTCCGGAAAGCAGCGCTTCACGTATCCTGTCATGGGCAAAATAGTAGACAACGTCGCCGCCGGCCGCACTCTCGCTCAGGAGACCGTAGCGCAGAAGCGCGTCATAGCACCCCGACACTTCAAGCGGCGTGACGCCAAGCACGGCCGCGATCTCACACATGGAAGCCCCTTCAGGACATACGGCTGCCGCTTCAAGGAAAAGCTTTTCCCGCCCGTCCGGAAGCCCCGCTATGGAAAGGTACATATTCCGGCGGCTGCCTTCTGAAAGGAGTCCCTCCCGCCTGTATCTGAGCAGCTCTCTGATAAAGAACGGGCTGCCCTCTGTCTGCATATAGACTTCGTGAACACGTTCATCGTTCCATTCCTCGTCCGGGGCCATTTCTGAGCAGACGCGCGCCGTTTCCTCCAGCTTGAAGCGCCGCAGCGTCACTTCGAATTTTTCAAAAGGCTCGTCCGCAAGCGCGGCCCTCAGCATAAAGGCGGAACGCGTTTCTTCAAAACCGGATACCAGCATATTGCGCGGCGCGCTGTTGTCGCACATGATCGACTCGATCACATTCCATGAGGCGCTGTCCATCCATTGTATATTCTCGATTACCAGCAGCCTGCGCGCCCCGTCACGGTTCCCCGTGACATATTTACGGAGAAGACCGGTGACATACGAATAGTTGTACTCAGAAAGGGAATTAACACTCTCACTCCACTCTCCGGAGATATGCAGACGCTCCAGAACACGGGCGACCGGCGCAAGCGGGGATGATCTCTCCTCCTGCCGGCAGCTTACGGAGAAGCATTCCCAGCCGTTCTGTTCCAGGCGTGTGATCATTTCGTTTATGAAAACCGTTTTGCCTATCCCCTGCTCTCCCCAAACGAGGCCGCATAACGGCTGACTTTCCTTTCCTCCGCAGAAGAATTCGAGCATCTTTATGATCTCGTTTTTTCTTGCGGGCTGTTTCCCGTTTTCCGCCGGCACAGAGGCTCTGCTCCGATGCGCTTCCTTCTTTCTCCTTATCAAAGAAGATACTTCGGAAAGATCTGCTTCTATGCCAAAATCATTCTCCATGCGGGAAGAGAATGCATGCGCGGCGTCGATCGCCTTTACCTTCTGGTTCGTTTTAATATAAAGGCGCACCAGCTCCGCGTGGATCTTTTCATCGTAAGGCTCGAGCTCCGCCAGCTTTTCATAGCACAGCAGCGCGTCGTCCGTGCCGCTTTTCGCATAGCCGGCAAGACGTTCCTGCGCGCGTTTTTTTAAATTTTTAACAAGCAGCCCGCTGTAGTGCTGTCTCTTCGACAGCAGCCAGTCGCTGAAATACGGCCAGTCGCTCATCTCGCCGACGTCGATATAGGGGCGGCAGAGCGCGGCTATCTCCTGCCAGCCGAGCGTATCCAGCCGGAGTATAAGGTCGGTGTCCCGCTCTATCTCTATATTCGGGTCAACGGAAATGATATCACCGTCTGCTTTTACCGGCAGTATTTTTTTTACACAGCTGAGCGCGTTGCTGAGATTACGGCGCGCCTTTTCCGTCGCTTTGTCGGGCCACAGATATTCGCATATACTGTTTTTGGAGGCACTTTTATCCTCCGCCAGCATCAGCGCAAGAGCCTGCGCCTTTCGGAAAGGAAAGACGCAGCGCTCTCCGTCGGTAAAAACTTCCGGTATGCCGAAAAAGCGGACCTGATATCTCATATTCTACCCCTGCAAAAAATATTATTTCTGTTTATAAGATTTTATACGATAAAAGGACATCCTGCACAGAAAAAACGCCGGCTGTACGGCTCTGCCCCGCTTTTGCCGCTCTGAGCCCGAAACCGGAGCAGGGCAGAACCCGCAGATATCAGCATGCAAAATTTCTGCAAAAAGATTCCCCGGGCGAAAAAAATATATCGCCGGCTGCAAAAATTATTTTGCATACCTTTTGCATAACAGTGATAATCTCTCATCACAGGAAAACAGAAGGATATTTTTTAATCAAAACAAATAAACGGAGGTAGCTTTCATGTCAATAGCGGATGTTCGCCAGTACATGGTAGACGGAGACGGAGAAGCGGCGGTAGCCCTTACAAACAAGCTCATTGCGGACGGTACGCCGGCCCAGGATATTATGAACGGGCTCACCGAAGAGATGGGGATCCTCGGCGAGAAATTCGAAAACTTCGAGGTCTTCCTTCCCGACCTTATGATCGCAGGCGACGCTTTCATGCAGATAATGTCGGTGCTTAAGGAACATCTTGTCAAGGATTCTGACGGCCCGGCAAAAACGGTCGTTATCGGAACGGTAAAGGGCGACTACCACGATATAGGAAAGAACATCGTAGGCATAGTGCTGCAGGCAAGCGGCTTCAACGTGATAGACCTCGGCGCCGACGTAGACCCCGTGGCATATCTGGAAACGGCCCGCAAAGAGAAAGCCGACGTAGTAGGACTTTCGGCTCTTATGACAACTACGATGCCCGGACAGGAAGAATTCATCAAGCTCGTAAAGGACGCCGGCGAAAAGGGGAAATATCTCGTATGTGTTGGCGGAGCCCCGACCTCGGTGGAATGGGCCGAGCGCATAGGCGCCGATGTTTGGTCCTTCGACGCGTTCGAATGCGCGGCAAAGCTCAAGAAGCTCCTGGGATAATCTACTAATATTTTACGGAGGAAAATAAGATGTCAACTTTCAGAATGTGGGAAGTATTCGCCAAGGCCGAAGACGGTCCGTTTTTTAAAGATCAGACGGAATGGATGCTCAAAAGCTTCATCCCTCAGATGAAAAGGGTCATAAAAGAGCATGACATCAAATACGACGGAAAAAGCATAGTTAACCAGGACGACGCCCTCGCCGACAGAACATGGGAAGCGGCAAAAGACTTCTTTATCTCCGTAGGCGTTTACAACCAGGACACGCACCGCGTGATGAAATTCACGGAGCGTGAGGTAAACGAAGTCCTCTATACCAAGCAGCCGAAATACATGATCGGCGCGGGACATGACCAGCGCTGGTTCCAGGTGCGTTCGGTAGAAGACAGGGAACGCCGCCCCTTCCACCTTTTCAGCCCCGACGCTAATTTCAGCACCGACATCCACAAAAAGGCCTGCATGGCCTACCTTAAAGAGCCGCTGCTCGACGGTCTCTGCGCGCCTCTGATCGAGGACTTCATGGGGCGCAAGGCCACGTCGCAGAGCCCGACGGAGGTCGCGGCCGCTATGGAGCACGCGATGAATCTCCGCGACGCGCAGCGTCTCGTTGGACGTCCCGATGTATGGACCGTCTCAGTCGGCACAGCCGAATCCGCTCAGGCGCAGATAGCCGCCGGAAATCCGGAATGGGGCGTCCGCAAATCACATCTTGACGGACGCATGGTATCAATCCTCACCGAGATGACCACCAACAACGCGATGCTCAACAAATCCCTGCACTACCGCTCATACGGCAACGTATTCGGCAATCTCTGCGGAGCCATCTTCGGCGGACATGCCGGCGGTACGGAAGGCACGCTGGTCCTTCAGACGGCCTACAACATCGAAGGCGCCTGCCTCTACGGATCCTGCTGGGCGCTGAACTTCCCGTTCCATCTGAAATGGCAGTCCACGACGACAAGACAGCTTCTGTGGCTGCAGAGCGTTCTGAGCCAGGCCATGTCGCGCAACTCAAACCTCATCTACATGAACAACCTCTTTGCGAACGCCGGCCCCGGCACAGAACAGCTCTACTGGGAATGCGCCAACCATGCTCTTGCCACGGAATGCTGCGGCGGCAACCCGTGGGGGGCAGCCACCTGCCGCAACAAATTCACGGATATGGCCACGCCTCTCGAATCGCGCTTCTACCACGAAGTTTCCGAAGCATCCTTCAAATCACGTCTTTCAAGGGCAAAGTGCGAAGAGCTCTGCCAGAAGATCATGGAAAAGTATGAAAAGCTGATCCCGATAGACAACTACGGCAAACACATACAGGAAGTCTATGATATGGACAAGCTCACGCCGCGCCAGGAATACCTCGACCAGTATGAGCGTATGCGCGACGAACTCTGCGCTATGGGCGTCGAATTTCCTTACTAAATAATACAAAACGCCGCGGTGATGGCAGGCAGGCAAACGATTTGCATGCCTGCCGCCGCGGGTAATTTACTTTTAAACGAAAGGACGATGATGCTTTGTGAACTCAAGACAATGGCTTGAAGATCTGAAAAGAGCGCCCGCCAGAAAGGGCCTGCCGATACTTTCTTTCCCCAGCGTCAGTATAACAGGCGTCACCGTAAGAGAACTTGTACAGAACAGCTCCCTTCAGGCCGAGGGCATGAAAGCTGTAGCCGACAGGATCCCGTCCGCGGCTTCTGTAAGTATGATGGACCTGTCGGTCGAAGCCGAAGCTTTCGGCTCGTCAATAAAAACTTTTGACAGGGAAGTTCCGGTCGTAACAAACGAGATCGTAAAAGACAACGACTCTGCCGTTGCGCTGAAGATCCCGCATGTCGGAGACGCCCGCACCGGTCTTTTTGTCGAAGCTGTAGAAAAAGCCTGCAAACTTATCACGGACCGGCCGGTGCTTGCCGGGGCCGCGGGCCCCTTCTCGCTCTGCGGAAGGCTGATGGGGATCTCGAAGTCGATGATACACTGCGTAAAGAATCCGCAGATGGTACACACGACGATGAAGAAAGTAACGCCCTTCCTGATCGAATATATAAAAGCTTTCAGAGATGCGGGCGCGAACGGACTGATCATGGCCGAGCCCCTTACCGGGCTGCTCTCTCCGAAGCTTGCAAAAGAATTCTCCGAGCCTTATGTGAAGGAGATAATAGACGCCGTTCAGGACGACAGCTTTATCATCGTATACCACAACTGCGGCGGCTCCGTGCCGCGGATGATGGATTCTCTGCTTGCTGTCGGCGCCGCCGCCTATCACTTCGGCAACGCGGTCAGCATGAAAGACGTCCTGGCAAAGATCCCCGAAAACATTATCGCTATGGGAAACATCGATCCTTCGTCGCAGTTCTGTATGGGTACGCCGCAGTCGATGAGAGAAGCCGTGCTTTCGCTTATGAGAGAATGCTGTCCCGCCTTCCCCAATTTTGTCATCTCGTCAGGCTGTGATATAGCGGTCAACGCAAAATGGGAGAATATCATGGCGTTCTTTGACGCGATCGGTGAGTACAACGATACGGCAAAGTAATGTCCGGATGAATCAGGCACGCCGGCACAAAGGTTCTTTTACAAATTTCTGTTTTAGTTTTTTGTATAAAAACTGTTTTAATAACGAATAAATGTGTAAAATAGTCATGTTTATCGGCTGAATAATAAGCTGTTTTTATTCTTCTGTAATCGATCAGCCACGGAGTTTCTCAAAACAAAGGGAGGTATAAATAATAATGACTGTTACAAAAGTTAAGAAGCCCTCTTTTGCGGTCGCACTCGCAACATTCATATGTATCGCGGGCACTATCAGCTTCGGCCTTCTCAAGCTGGGGCTCGACGCCCATGTTCCTATCGCAGTAGCCGCCGCGATAGCGGCTCTCGTAGGCAAATTTATCGTAGGGATAACCTGGGAAGAGATGGAGTCTGCGATCTGCAACGCTATCTCATCGTCGATCGGCGCTCTTCTGATACTGATAGCGATAGGAATGCTGGTAGGCTCCTGGGTACAGGCAGGGGTCGTCCCCGGACTCATCTATTACGGCTTCAACGTTCTTTCGCCGGGCATCTTCCTTTTTGCTACACTTCTGCTCTGTTCGATAGTTTCGCTTGCCACCGGCTCCTCCTGGGGCGTAGGCGGGACCGCGGGAGTAGCCCTTATAGGAATCGCTGCGGGACTCAATATCCCGGCTCCGCTTGCCGCCGGTGTTATAATATCCGGCGCCTATTTCGGAGACAAGATGTCGCCGCTCTCCGACACCACGAACCTGGCTCCTGCCGTATCCGGCTCAAACCTTTTTGACCATATACGCGCGATGATGTGGACGACGGTGCCGACCTATATAATCGTAGCCGTGATAACGATAGTGCTGGGCTTTTCCTACTCCGGCGGCGCCGCGTCATTTGACCCGACGCGCATTCAGGCCTTCCAGAAGATCCTTGCAGCCGAATTCTCGATCAACCCGCTCTATGTAGCGATACCGGTAATAATAGTCCTGGGGCTTGCGGTGCTGAAATGCCCGGCTCTGCCGAGCATGATGGCAGGCACCGCCGCGGCTTCCATCCTGGCAATGGTCCAGGGAACGAGCCTTGCCGACGCGCTTGGTGCGATACATTACGGATATGAGTCGTCGGTAGCCACTAAACTCTCCGAAGCCGCGATGGAGGAGCTCCCGGCGCTAATGAGCGAGTCCGGCATCTCCGGCATAGCTCCGGAGACTATCCACGAGGTATCGTCGCTGGTGACCGAGCTGCTGAACAGGGGCGGCCTCGACAGTATGATGTGGTCACTTTCGCTCATCATGATCGCGCTCGTGCTCGGCGGTATAATGGAAAGCTGTCACTACCTTGACGTGCTGCTTAACCCGATGCTCTATAAGATCCGCAGGGTCGGAGGCTTTGTGACGCTGGTAGTCGTTTCCTGCTTTGTCAGCAACCTCTTCCTCGGAGACCAGTATCTAGCGATAGTCGTTCCCGGACGCATGTTCAAAACTTCGGTCGCAAAGACGGATCTCTCTCCGCGAATGCTGTCGCGCTCACTTGAGGACTGCGGCACGATGACGGCGGTCCTGATTCCGTGGACCGGCTGCGGCGCCTTCCAGTCCGGCGCCCTCGGAGTACCGACCCTTTCGTATGCACCTTACTGCTTCATGAACATAATCAACCCGTTCGTGGCGATAATAATGTCATATCTGGGCATAGGCATCTACTGGGGCAAAAACGGCGCGGACAAGATCGAAAAACGCACCGCCCTTGTCTTCCCGCACGACGCGGAAGACGCAGCCTGATTCCTTTCATATATCCTGCATTAAAAACATTCGGGTGAAGCATCTTTATTTATGCTTCACCCGACTTTATAATTTTTGTATGGCGGAAAACACCGCTGTATTGTTTTTTGATCGGAGGCCCTGCTGTGGAAGAAAACAACGAAAAAACGCATCTTATCACATTCATGCCTGACGGGGTCTCCGCCCGCGTGCCGGAAGGCGCCACGGCAGCAGACGCAGCGGACAGAGCCGGCGTAATGATCGGCCGACACTGCGGCGGCGCAGGCGTCTGCGGAAAATGCCGCGTCGCGGTAAAAGACAAAGCCCGGGATCCCTTCGCGCCTCTCACAGAAACAGAAAAAAAGCGGCTCTCGCAGGAAGAGGCTGACGGAGGAGTAAGGCTCGCATGCTGCGCAAGAATAGTAAGAAACGGTACGCTGCATGTCATTGACAGCAATGAAAGCCGCGGCGGCAGCATACTTGAGGGCCTCAGCGGCGGCATAAATGAATGGTCTAAGGAAAAGCACGGTTTCGGCGTTGCGGCGGATATCGGCACCACGACCGTCGTATGCTATCTGCTTGACCTTGACGGGCATAAGATCACAGACCGCGTTTCTTTTCTGAATCCGCAGGTCGCCTTCGGCGACGACGTGATATCAAGAATAGCATACTCATCCGCGTCTTGCGAAGCGCTTCTGCGCGTGCAGAAGGCCATAACCGCGGCAATGGAGAAAAACATCCGCTGCATGGCGGAAAAAAACGCCGTCCGTCCGGATGAGATAACAGAACTTGTTATAGCCGGAAACACCGTAATGGAACATCTGTTTGCCGGCGTTTCCCCCGAAAGCATCGGGCACAGCCCCTACAGCCCGCAGTTTCTCTCTATGCCGCCTTTTCCCGCAAAGGATATCGGCATAGACACCGGCGGCCCCTGCGTGGTAAAAATGCTACCGAACGTGGCGGGCTACGTCGGCGCCGACATAGTAGCCGGCGTTGCGGCAACAGGCATGGATACAGAAGACAAAATGCGGCTCCTTGTCGATATCGGGACCAACAACGAGATAGTCATCGGCAGCAGAAAAGGCATGTTCTGCTGCGCTACGGCGGCAGGGCCCGCATTTGAAGGGGCAAGGATACAGTATGGCATGAGGGCCGCCGAGGGAGCGATAGAAAAAGTCTTCTTATCCGGCAAAGAGCTGTGCTGCAGCGTCATAGGCGGAACCGCGCCGGCAGGCCTGTGCGGTTCAGGCCTGATAGACGCGATCGCGCTGCTTCTTGACGAAGGCATGATAAACCCCGGCGGACGCTTCGAATATCCGGAGAAGTGCACAGACCCCCGCTTTTCGAAAAGACTCAGCCGCGGCGGCCCCAAAGGCATGGTGCGCCTGCTGCTGACGGATGAGGAACATCCGGTATACCTTACACAGAAGGATATAAGGGAAGTGCAGCTCGCCGCGGGCGCGGTAAAGGTAGGTATCGGCGTGATGCTGGAAAAGGCCGGCATAAAGGCGGAAGAGATCGGGGAGGTCTGTCTTGCCGGCGCTTTCGGCAACAATATAAACATAGAAAGCGCCGTCAGGGTTGGATTGATTCCGGACGTGCGCCGCGAGATCATAACCGGCGTAAAAAACTCTTCCGGACTCGGGGCCTGCATGTCTTTAGCTTCAGCCGGTTTTTACAGAAGAGCAGAAACAGCCGCTGAAAAAATGACCTATATTGAGCTCTCTTCTCTTGCCGATTTTCAGAAACGCTTCATGAACGCAATGTCCTTTTAACGGCCGGACGGTGAGAAAAATGAAGAAGATCAGGATCTTTTACTCAGAATACGAAAAAAATAATACAGAAATATATGAAAGCGACGAGGTGCGGGTCGACCTCTCTTCTCTTGAGAAGTTCTACTCCGGACTTGGAGAAAAACAGCTGCTCTGCTTTCGGAAATTTGAAGAATTCTGGAAGGAAAGCGGCTCAGAGAAACTATTCCTGCCGCAGGCAGTGATAAAAACGATGCCGGCGGAAGTCCTGTCGGCAGAATTCAAAGACGTGCCGGAGCTTGAAAGCAAAGAAGAGAAGACCGCTATATTGGTTTGGACTATAGGAAAAGCGCTGGAAAAAGAAGCAGGCGCTATGACAGCGTCGGCAGGAAGCATAATGACGGGGCTTCTGCTTGACGTTGCAGGCTCAATGGCGCTTTACTGCATGCACGATGTTCTTATCGGATGGCTTAGAAAAAAAGCCTCTCTTACAGGCCGCTTCGTCTGCGGGGAGTATTATCCGGGCATAGGAAACATGAGACAGGATCTTATGGAAAAGATCGTATCCGCAGCCGAAACGGAATCTTTGATAAACGTGACGGCAAACGGCACCTCTCTTCTGCATCCGCGGAAATCGCAGTGCGCGTTCATTACGCTGGGCACAAGCGAGCGCGAATGTGAGATAAAGACAGAACCGTGCAGGCCGTGCAGCGGCAAAAAATGTCTGTACTACCAGCTGGGCGGCTGCCACATGATGTATACCGATAAACGATGATAATATACCCCAGGCACACACCGAAAAAGCCTCCGCCTGATACTTCGGCGGAGGCTTTTGTCTATTTTTTGTTATCGTCAAGCGGCGGCAGCGGCTTTATCTCCTCGTCCTCCGAAAATTCTGTCTTCGGACCTTCAGTCTTGCTTTTGATCCAGTCTTCGATCTTGTCGTAGAATGCATCGCTCCAGGCAGGGTTCGCCCAGATCTTCCGTTTCGCCGTCATCGAAAGGCAGCCGCACAACATAGCGCCGAAATAAAAATAGGGATGATGAGTAGCAAGGGCAATTCCGAAAAAGATAAAGCACAGCGTTGCGAACAGATCCTTGTAGAACAATGTT
>JAEEGL014111633.1_pt1 | contig 22407 bp, 22 predicted proteins | sample 9134231 | NCBI WGS metagenome assembly JAEEGL01 (sample SAMN16246548, study PRJNA631951) | gut metagenome | biome: gut microbiome; feature: rumen; material: fiber-attached | host: Bos | place: Iran: Karaj | collected 2018-10
AAAAGAACCCCCGGCAGAAAGTTCTTTTCCTGCCGGAGGCTTCCTCTTCCTGATTCTGTTTACAGCTCGGCCGCAATGAGAGCAGACCGCTTCGCGCACTCCGCCAGAGACCGGAGCCGGCCTTTTTCCCGGACGGAATGGATCCCGCTTCCCCTCACGCCGAGGGAATCCAGCGTCGGGATCCCGCGGGTCGTCATATCCGCCGCGTCGCTCCCGCCGGCAGAACTGATCGCCGTGATCTCCGGCAGCCCGTTCGCGGCCATCACCCGGTTCACGCGCCGTAAAAGGCCGGTGTTCCGCTCATTCCACTCCATGGAAGCCCGGCGGCTCACTTCCGAAACCTCGCAGCGGCTTCCCGCCACAAAGGCTGTTTCGGCGATCCGCCGTACCGTCTCTTCCGCTTCGGCCAGCGCGGCAGCGTCAGGGAAGCGGATGTCGGCCGTAAACGTGCACATATCCGGGACCGAATTGGGACTGGAACCCCCGGCAAGCATGCTGCAGTTGCAGGTGAGTCCCTTCGGATCCTTCATCTTTTCCAACTCCAGGATCTTGTGAGCCGCCTCCGCTACAGCGCTGACTCCCGCGTAGCAGCTGGCGGAATGGATCGCTTTTCCGAAGACGGTCAGCCGGTAGCGGACGATCCCTTTCCGGGCCAGAACAGCGGTCACTTTTTCCGCGGGCGGATCGCCCATGGGCTCCAGATTGAGGAATGCGGCCGCTCCCCGGCTCTGTTCCTCCATGAAATCCACCGTGCGCTTTTCACTGCCCCGGCTGGAGGTCTCCTCGTCGGGCTGGAGGATCAGCCGCACCGGCCGCTTGGCAAAACCCGCACGCTCCAGCGCGTCCATGGCCATAAAGCCGGCGACCGCGCCGCCTTTGCAGTCCACGGTGCCCGGCCCGAAGATCCATCCGTCTTCGATCTTCACCGGGTCCGGTCCGAAGGAACCGACCGGGTGCACCGTATCGATATGCCCGGAAAAGCAGACCGGTTCCCCCGGCGCGTCCGGATTCAGCGTGATCGCGACCGCATCGCCGGAGACCGCCTCCGGATGCACGGTGACGTGCCAGCCTTTCTTCTCCGCGGCCCGGCGGAAATACGCGCCGACCGCGTCGACGCCCGCTTTATCGGAGGTCGGGCTCTCCAGGCGGCTGACGTCCGCCCAGAAGCCTATATATTCCTCTTCCAGAGAATCGATGATCTCAAACAGCCGGGGAATGTCCATGTCCGTCTCTGTCTCCTACATTTCCACCCAGACGTTGCCGCCTTCCTGGGATTCCAGCGCCTTATGGATGAAGCGGACACTGTCCAGACCTTCCTTCACGGTCGGGAAATCGACCATATCAGGCGTGAAGGTTCCCTCCTTCTTGGCGCGGAGGCAGCGGGTATAGGAGCGGTACAGATTGGCCATGGCCTCGTAGAAGCCCTCGGTGTGGCCGGCAGGCAGCCGAGCGAAGGATGCGCCGGAGGCGGAGGGCGCCGGCCCGCGGAAGACCTTGCTCACGTTCCCGTCATGATCCACGATCGTGAGCTCCTCACTCTCCTCCTGCTTCCACAGCAGGGACCCGTTCTCACCGTAGATGCGGATCTGCAGGCTGTTGCGGTGGCCGATCGCGCACTGGCTGATCCAGTAGGAGCCGACCGCCCCGCCTTCATATTCCAAAAGGACCACGTCGTTGTCGTCCAGCACGCGGCCGGGCACCAGCTTGTCCAGCTTGGCCAGCAGACGCCTGATCTTCAGGCCGGTGACCATGGAGACCATATTCTCCGCGTGGGTGCCGATATCGCCCAGGCAGTTCACGCCGCCCGAAAGCTTCGGGTCGCAGCGCCATTCGCCCTGCTTGCCGCCCCACTCGCCTTCGTAGGCCAGCCAGCCCTGGGGATACTCCGCCATCACGTTGCGGATCTTTCCCAGCTTGCCGGATTCGATGTATTCCTTCATGTAGCGGACCGTCGCGTGTCCGAAATAGGTGTAGGTCAGCATGAACAGCAGGCCCTTCTCCTCGGACAGCCGGACCAGCTCCTCGCCCTGTTCCACCGTCAGGCAGAGGGGTTTGTCGCAGACCACCGGGATGCCCGCCTCCAGGAATGCTTTCGCCGCCGGATAATGCGCCGCGTTGGGCGTCACGATGACCACGAAATCGATCCCGTCGGGACGGGCCGCCTCGGCTCTGGCCATCTCCCGGAAATCGGCGTAGCAGCGTTCCGGATCCAGGCCCAGCTCCTCCCCGGTCTGGCGGCATTTTTCGAAAGAGCGCGAGAACGCGCCGGCGACCAGTTGGGTCTCTCCGTCGATCCTCATCGCCCGGCGGTGCGAATCCGCAATAAAGGAACCGGGGCCGCCGCCAACCATCCCGTATTTCAAAAGTTCTTTCATGGTTTTACCTCGCATTTCCGCGCCGGAGCCATCGCCGCGCGCTTCTCTTGGCTGTATTGTACCATCCGTCCGAACCGCCATGCAGGCGAATCTTGCTTTTTAATGGTCGGAATCTTGTGATTTTCTCTGCTCTCCGGCTCTCTCCCTTGTTTTGGCCCGGACAGCGGGGTATGATACCGGTATCAAGGCAAACGGAAGGAGTCCCCCGATGGAACTACGTTTCGGATACGGAAATGGGGAGGTCGGCGTGAATGTTCCCGACCGGAATCTGGCAGGCATCCTGACCGCAAATCCCGTGAAGCATCCCCGGCGGGGCGAAGCGGCCGTGCGGTACGCCCTGGCCCACCCCATCGGTGCACCGGCCCTCGCCGAAGCTGTCTCCTCCGGCGAGACCGTAGCCATCGTCACCAGCGACATCTCCCGGCCCATGCCTACCGCGAAGGTGCTGCCCTCCGTACTGGCAGAACTGGAAAAAGCCGGCATACGGCGGGAAGATATCACCGTCGTCTTCGCCCTCGGCTCCCACCGCGGCCACACCGAAGAGGAGCGGAAAAAGCTCCTCGGTCCCGCGTACGGCTCGGTCCGCGCGGAGGATTCCGGCTCCCGCGGCTTTGTGCATCTCGGGACGACCGGACGGGGCACCCCGGTGGACATAGACCGGACCGTGGCGGAAGCCGACCGGCGCATCTGCCTCGGAAACATCGAATTCCACTATTTCGCGGGCTATTCGGGCGGAGCGAAGGCGCTTATGCCCGGCGTTTCCACCCGTGCGGCCATTCAGAATAATCACTCGATGATGCTGCTCCCGCAGGCGAAAGCCGGATCCCTGCAGTACAATCCGCTGCGCCGGGACATTGAGGAAGCCGGCCGGATCGTCGGGATCGACTATATCGTCAACGTTGTGCTTGACGAACACAAAGAGATCGTCTACGCGGCCGCCGGCGATCCGGTGAAGGCTCACCGCGCGGGCTGCCGCATCCTGGACAGAATGTACCGGGTGGCGATCCCGCAGAAAGCCGATATCGTGATCGTTTCCCAGGGCGGCGCGCCCAAGGACGCCAACCTCTATCAGGTGCAGAAGGCCCTCGAAAATGCCGGCCACGCGGTGAAGGACGGCGGACAGATCCTGCTTGCCGGCGCCTGCTCCGAAGGCTTCGGCAATCCGGTCTTCGAGGCCTGGCTCCGGGAAGCCTCCTCTCCGGAAGAGGTCACGGCCCGAATCCGGCGCGAATTCGTGCTCGGCGGACACAAGGCAGCCGCGGTGGCTTCCCTTCTCTCCCGCGCTTCCGTTGCCCTTCTCAGCGAAATGCCGGATGAGACGGTCCGAAGCGCCCTGCTCACTCCCGTTCACGACCTTCAGGCCGCCTTTGACGAAGCCCTGCGAAAAGCGGGACCTGATGCGACGGTCCTGGCCATGCCCTTCGGGGGTTCGACCCTGCCGGTCGTCAGGGAGAAATCATAGAACCCCTCCGGGACATGCTGCGGGTCAGCTGAACCTGCAGACAGATCAAACAGCGGCAGCATCTCCGCAGAGATGCTGCCGCTGTTCCTGTTTCTGTCCGGGCCCGGGCTTATCTGTCTTTTCCTCCTCCGACCAGGCTCAGAATCAGCACGGCCGTTCCGAACAGGCCCGCTACGACCCCCAGGACCTTCTCCGCGCCGATACCGGAGCCGGCGGCCCATCCGACCAGAGAAGCCGTGAAAAAGAGGCACGCGGCCGCGATGCCCGTCCCTTTCCCGCGCCGCCCGCTCAGGGATACAATGCCGGACGCCAGCAGCAGGCCTCCGAAGCCTTCACCGCCCGAGGTGATCACCGACAGCCGGCCGCGCAGCAGGGATCTGAGCCCCTCCAGATCGGAGAGCCCGAAAGTGCGGAGCAGGTAGACGCAGGCTGTGATGACCGTCACGATCCCGATGATCAGGCGGACAACGGCGGCAGCTCCTCCCGCAGACCCGGCCGCCGGGGTTTGATCTTCGCTCCGGACAGGCTGAGGAACGGGCGCCGGGACAGGGGGTGCCGCCGGCGCGCTCTCCGCCGTATTCCGGGCGGCTAAAGCAAGATTTCTGGCGCCGCATTCGGGACAGAACGCGGCCGTATCGGGGATCGGCTTCCCGCAGCTTGTGCAATACATAAGTTATCCCTCCGTTTTTCTGATCCTTTGGAACAGGAGTCTGAGGAGCAGGCTCAGGCCGAACGCGCCGCCGATCACGGCGATGCCCGAGACCGGCCACAGTCCGAACATATTGAAACGGTAAAAATCAGACCAGCCCCCGTTCGCCTGCCCGCGGATGATTACCTGCACAAAGTAGACGATCCCGTAGACGGCGGCGGGGATCCCGCCGAGGAGCGCCTCCTTCCGGCTGTAAGTCCCTTCCCCGTCCAGCAGCAGAAAACTCACGACCGCGCAGAGCGGGGTCACAAGGTGCATATGGAGATTGTAGCTGTCATACATCCTGCCGTACCCGGCAAACGGACCGAGGAACAGGAGGACCACCAGGAAGGTGAGCGCGACCGCTGCGGTACCGGTCATTTTCAGGAGGAGGACCGGCCGAGGGATCCTGCGGCGGTATTTCGGGCAGAGCCGGCAGATGAGGACCGCCAGCGATCCGAGCGCGCAGAGCACGTTCGAGTCGACGGTAAAGTAGACGAACAGACGGCTCCCGCGTCCGGGCGTCACGAAAAACCAGACCACGATCCCGGCCGTGACAGCCACGATCCACAGGTTGAGCAGCAGATCCGCGGCATACTGAACCCAGCGGAGCCGAGAATCGATTTGCTTTTGATCTTTGTCGTTTTTCATTCACAAAGCCCTTGTAGTAAAGACGGCTATATCCGTTAGATTCTCTTTCCCCTGCCACCCCAGACGATGCTCACCACCAGGCTGACAACGCCAAACGACAAGGTAATTATTCCGATGCCAAACATCTTGGCAATCATGTCATTTAGCAAAGGGGTATTGTAATCTGGCAAGTAAGTTTCGAAATAAGCACGAGCACTTATTAAGAAAAACGCCGCCAGAAAAAGTAAAACAGCCGCCACGATTCCTCCAGCAATCCCACGCCTGCTGGCAATCATAATGATACCGGCAGGAAACATCAGAAATGCTGCCGCAAAACCAAATGTACCTCCAGACATCAAGAATAGCAAAACACAATAGACTGAGAGAAAGAGTGTAATGATTCCCAACACAAGACGCACTATACTGCCCGGCTTCTTTTGAGGCAGGACTGGCTGCACTGGAGTGACCTGAACATATACCGGTGGTACGTTGTACATCTGCGAACCATATGGCTGGTACCCCGCCTGATTCTGCTGGTATTGAAGCGGTGTTTGCTGGTATCCCGGCTGAGGCTGCGGATAGGTCTGGGGCTGCGGCGCCTGCGTCCGTACCGGCTCATTCTCCACGGCCATTCCGCAGGTGGGGCAAAATCTGGTCCCGGCCGGGAGCTCGGCTCCGCAATTTCTGCAATACGACATACTTCTTCATCCTTTCCGAGGATCCGCTCCTCACAGGAGGATACTTTCACCATACTCTGTTTTCCCGGAGATTTCAACTCTTTTTCACAGATGAGCGCTACATTCCGATTGAAAAACAGTCTTTCTTCCGTTATAATGAAGCAAAAGCAGACAGAAAGCGAGGCAGCACCATGGCGCTTCTGGAATCCGGAGAAATGTATCTGGAAACGATCCTGATCCTATCCAAAGAAAAACCCGCCGTCCGCTCCATCGACGTGGCGGAACGGATGGGCTTTTCCAAGCCCTCCGTCAGCCGGGCGATGGGCATCCTGCGGGAAAACGGTTTCATCACCGTGGGAGAAGACGGTCACCTCATCCTGACCGATTCCGGCCGCGCGGTCGCCGAGCGCATTTACGAGCGCCACACGCTCCTTACCCGCGTGCTGGTCAGTCTGGGTGTGGACGAACAGACCGCCGTGGACGACGCCTGCCGCATGGAGCACTACATCAGCGATACCTCCATTCAGGCGATCAAGGACCACGTCGCGCGCTATGAGCCCGAAAAGTAGACCCCTTCAGCCAAAAACAGGCCGCCGCAGCGGCCTGTTTTTTATTGACTGTCACTGGACTCCTTTGTTCCAGTGAGCGCGGGTAAAGGCGAAGTTCTCCGGCGGTGCCGGCGCGTCTCCCCTGCCGGAGAGCCCTCCGGCGATCCGCTTCAGGATGTCGGCCGTCTCCTGCGGCGTCTCGGTCGTCAGGGAGATCCGCAGTCGGTCGGCGGCGGGAAGTTCCAGGTCCGCCAGCCAGAGCGGCACCGCGTTGTAGATCAGATTATAACAGTACCGGCAGACCGTCCGGACGGGCATCACCGCTCCCGTATAGTCTTTGATCGTGACCGGTTCGGACAGAGCCGGGGCGGCACCCTTCTGTTTCAGGCAGGCGCCCCGGGTCCTGCGGATGCACTGTGCCGAGACCATCATGGGGATGCGCCCGTAAACGGTCATCTCCCGTTCAAGAGGCAGGCTTTCCAGCGCGGCCAGATCAGCCCGGTGCGGTTCCGGCGGATAGGTGAAGCCGTCCGCCCCAAATTCCTTCCAGGCAGCGGCGGCCTCCCGGTTCCAGACATAGGCTCCCGCGTCCAGGATCTTTTTCCCGCGGATCCCACGACCGGTCAAAAACGCCAGACCGTCCAAGCTGCGGACGAGGAAACTGTCCGGCGGACATTCCTCCCAGGCCGGCAGCCAGCGTTCCAGATCCTCCCGCGCCTCTTTCCGGACGATATAAGGGAGTGCCAGACGGACGCTCCTGCCGCTTTCGCGGATCATCCGTGCTTTTTCGCGCCACTCTTCCGGGGAGATGAACTCTGTGCTCAGACAGACCTCCCGAACCGCCTCTTCTTTCAGAATGAGCGGCAAAAGAGCCGGATCCTCCAGGCTGACAAGCAGGGCCCTCCCTCCGGATCTGTCGCAGGGCGCTTCTGTTTCCGCGGGTGCCGGTTCCGCTGCCGGCCGCCTGAAAGGAGCGAGGAGTTTTTCCCGCAGGGCCTCGCAGGCATCCCGCCGGAGAGCATTGAGCGCGCTGACCGGCAGAAAGACAGTTCCCTCCGTCTTCACACAGATCTCCGCGACTTCAAAATCACTCCCGCCGGTCTTCCGGAGCCGCCGCGCTATCTCCTCTTCCCCGAGCGGCCGCTCGCGGGCGCTCAGTACTTCCGCGCCGAAAACCCTCACCGATAGCCCCGACGGCGCCGTGAGCGTAAGCCGGCACGGCGCGCCGACACGGATCTCCGCTTCCGCTTTCACCGGGATCGGCCGGATCTCCCGGCCGTACAGCCGGTCCAGACGATCCGTGATCTCCTCACCGGCCGTTTTGAACTGTTCCGGCCTTTCCAGGACGATCATCTCCGGCCCGTTATGCCGGCGGAAATAGCCGTCGGTAAAACCGCCCCGGTCGAAAAGGGCCGAGAGCAGCTTCCGGTCATCCGCTTCTACCCGGTACGCCGCCGGGCCTTTCTCCTCCAGGAGATCCAGATACTTCCGGTAGACCGACACGACGCCCTCGGTATAATGCCAGTCTTTCATGCGTCCCTCGATCTTCAGGGACCGGACGCCGGCCTCCGCCAGATCCGGCAAAAGATCCAAAGCGCAGAGGTCCTTCATATTGAGGAGCCGCCCCCCTTCGAAGGGCTTCCGGCAGGGCTGCGCGCAGCGGCCCCGGTTGCCGCTCCGGCCGCCGAGGAAGCTGCTCATCAGGCACTGCCCCGAATAGCAGTAACAGAGGGAACCGTGGATGAACACCTCCGTCTCCAGCCCGGGAACCGCGGCGAACTCCCGGATCTCGGGAAGGGAAAGTTCCCGCGGCAGGATCACCCGTTTGACCCCCACCGCTTTTAAGACCGCTGCCGCTTCCGGCCCGCAGACCGTCCCCTGTGTACTGATATGGATGGGAAGCTCCGGAAAATGCCGGCACAAAAAACGCAGGACGCCCAGGTCCTGCACGATCACCGCGTCCAGTCCCGCCTCCGCCAGGGGGGCAAGATAATCCGCCAGGTCTTCCCGCAATTCATCTTCCTTGAGCAGGGTATTGACCGTCAGAAACAGCCGTCTGCCCCTGAGATGAACGAAATCGAGCGCCCGGAGAAGGCCTTCCTCCTCCGGATTGTCGGCATAGGCCCGCGCGCCGAAACGAGGGCCGCCCATATAGACCGCGTCGGCTCCGGCGTTTACTGCCGCGACCAGGCTGTCAAACGAGCCTGCCGGAGCCAGCAGTTCAATTCTGTCCTTCGTCATAACGGATCTGATGCGCCACCAGCTCGTGTTTCAGGTGGTAGATCTCCTTTTCCAGTTCCGATACCCGTTCTTCCAGCGCGGCGGCGCGGTCTTTGGCGCTGATCGCCTCGTCCGCCAGGTTCAGGGCGAGCAGCACCGCCTGATAATCCGCCGTCTGCCGGAGGAACCCGGACATCTTCCGAAGTTCGCTCTCCTTGGCGTTCACACAGGCCGCGATCCGCTGCAGATACTCCTCGTTCTCAAAGCCGCCGAGGGTATACAGCTTTCCCAGCAGGGTCACATTCGTGTAGGTCTTGTCCATCCGAAACCACCTCCGCTCCGGCCGTCCGGGCCGAAAATGCACTTATTCGTCTTTCTCCTCGAAAAGAGGAAGGTTGTAACCCATGTGAAGATACGCCTTTTCCGTTGCCATGCGTCCGCGCGGCGTGCGCTTGAGGAAACCGTTCTGCATCAGATAGGGTTCGCAGACGTCCTCCATGGTTCCCGGATCCTCCCCGAGGGCCGCGGCCAGGGTCTCCAGTCCCACCGGACCGCCGCCGTAGTTGTCGATGAGCATCCTGAGAAGGCTCCGGTCCAGCCGGTCCAGACCGAGCGGATCCACGTTCAGCAGCTGCAGCGTCTCGTCCGCCACCTGCCGGGTGATCTTCCCGTCGTAGCGGATCTCCGCGAAATCGCGCACCCGCTTCAGAAAACGGTTTGCGAGACGCGGCGTCCCGCGGGAGCGGCTTGCCAGCTCCATGGCTCCGTCCTCGTCGATCTCCACGCCCAGCACTTTTGCCGAGCGCAGCACGATGGTCATCAGTTCTTCCGGCGTGTAATACTCCAGCCGGTGCACCACGCCGAAGCGGTCGCGGAGCGGGGCGGACAGCATGCCGGCCCGCGTGGTCGCGCCGACCAGCGTGAACGGCGGAAGCTTGTAGCGCATGGACCGCGCGCCGGCTTCCTTGCCGAGCACGATATCCACCACGAAATCCTCCATTGCCGGATAGAGCACTTCTTCCACCTGCCGGTTCAGCCGGTGGATCTCGTCAATAAACAGAACGTCGCCGGGCTTCATCTGCGAAAGGACCGCGACCAGTTCGCCGGGCCGCTCGATGGCCGGGCCGCTCGTGACCTTCAGATTCGCCCCCATTTCGTTCGCGATGATCGAGGCCAGCGTCGTTTTTCCGAGGCCCGGCGGGCCGTAAAACAGGACGTGGTCCAACGGCTCCCCGCGTTTTTTGGCGGCTTCGATGTAGACCTTCAGCGTCGCCTTCAGGGTCTCCTGCCCGATATATTCCGACAGCCGCTTCGGACGGAGGGAAAGCTCCAGCTTCTCCTCCTCCGGCAGCCGCTTGGTCGTGATCACTCTTCGTTCCACACTCTGTACCTCAATACTCCGGGCTTTGTCAGAACATCGCCAGACGGCCGAACGCCGCCTGCAGCACTTCGTCAACGGTCATATCCTCCGGGCCTTCGACTCCCTGAACGGCCTTCAGGGCCTCCGAGGAGCTGTAGCCCAGCGAGATCAGGGCCGCCACGGCTTCCGAAAATACGTCGTTCACCACGACGGGGCCGGCTCCGGCAGCCGACGCGCTGGAAAGCACCTCTCCCGCGCTGAATTTGTCCTTCAGTTCCAGGATCAGCTTCTCGGCAGTCTTTTTGCCGAGTCCCGGCGCCCGCGAAAGGGTCTTCACGTCGCCGGTCACCACCGCGATCCGCAGCTCGTCCAGCGACACCGCCGAAAGGATCGACATGGCCAGTTTGGGACCGATCCCGCTGACCTTGATGAGCAGACGGAAAGTCTCCCGCTCTTCCCGGAGCGAGAAGCCGTACAGTTTCTGCGCGTCCTCTCCCACCTGGTAGTGCGTGTAGATCTTCACTTCCTCCCCGGGCGAAGGCAGGCGGTCGCGGTGCGTCAGCGGGAAGGCGATCGCCAGCCCGAGACCGTTTACGTCCACCACGATCCCCTCGTCCGTATATTCTTCCAGGATGCCCCGCACAAATGAGATCATCTTCCGGTCCTTTCCCTTCTATCCGACGATGCCGGTCAGTTTCAGGACCTCTTCCACGGTCCTCATCGGCCGGATCTCCAGCTTTTCCTTTACTTCGGCAGCCACCTCGTCCAGATCCTCCGTGTTGTCCTCGGGAATGATCACGGTCCGGATCCCCGCCCGCTGGGCCGCGAGCAGTTTTTCGGGCAGCCCCCCGATCGGCAGCAGCCTTCCCCGGAGGGAGATCTCGCCGGTCATCGCCAGAGCGGGATCCACGCTTTTTCCGGTAAGGAGTGAAGCCATCGCCACCGTCATCGTAATACCCGCGGAAGGCCCGTCCTTCGGGATCGCCCCGGCCGGCACGTGCAGGTGCAGGATATGGTCCTTCAGCTGCTCCGCCTCCGCGGGGAAGCGCTCCCGCACCAGTGTCAGCGCCAGCTGCGCAGACTCCTTCATCACGTCGCCGAGCTGACCGGTCACGGTAAAGCCCCCTTTTTCGTCCCGGGTGAGAGCCGTCTCCACAAAGAGGGTCTCACCGCCGGCGGCGGTCCAGGCCAAGCCGTTCACCACGCCGGGGGCTTTCGGCTCGAGCACCGGTTCCCGGCGCTGCGGCTTGCAGTCCAGATACTCCGGCAGTTTCTTCGGGCTGACGGTAAGGCTCTTCTGCTCGCCGCGCACCAGCTTTACGGCCGCCATGCGGCAAAGGGTCTCCAGCATCTTTTTGAGGCCGCGCACGCCGGATTCGGCGGTATAATCCGCGATCAGCGCCCTGATCGCCTCATCGCTCACCTTCAGCTGCCGGGCCTTGAGGCCGGTCTTGGCCATGGCCTTGGGCAGCAGGTGCTTCCGCGCGATGTGGAACTTTTCCACCGCCGTGTACCCCTGGAACGCGATGACCTCCATCCGGTTGAGCAGGGGCTCGGGAATGGTATCCGTCCGGTTCGCCGTGCAGATGAAGAAGACGTCCGAAAGGTCGTAGGGGACGTTCAGATAATGATCCGTGAAACTGCTGTTCTGCTCCGGATCCAGCACCTCCAGAAGGGCGCTCGAGGGATCCCCGTGCAGGTCGCTGAAGAGCTTATCCACTTCGTCCAGCACCATGACCGGGTTGGAGCCGCCGCAGCGCTTGATCCCTTCCATGATGCGTCCGGGCATCGCCCCGATATACGTGCGCCGGTGGCCGCGGATCACCGCTTCATCCCGGATCCCGCCGAGAGAGACACGCGCGTAAGGCCGTTCCATCGCCTCCGCGATGCTCTGCCCGATGCTGGTCTTGCCGGTGCCGGGCGCACCGACGAACAGCAGGATCGAGCCGGACTGCTTTTTGTTGAGCGCCATCACCGCCAGATGCTGGATGATGCGCGTTTTCACTTTTTTAAGGCCGTAATGATCCCGGTCCAGGATCTCCTCGGCCCTGGCCAGATCCGGCTCGCGGCCGGGTTCCTTTTTCCACGAAAGACCCGTCACGAAGTCCAGATAGTCGTACAGCATCCCGTACTCATGGCTGTCCGAGCCCTCCTGCCGCATGCGGTTCAGGACCTTTTCCGCCTCTTTGAGCGCGGTCTCGTTCATGCCCGCTTCGCGGATCTTCTGCTCAAAACGGCGCACGTCGGTGACGCTCTCGGGATGCATGGAATCCAGCTGGCGCTGCAGAAATTCGATCTGCCGCTTTAGGGACGATTCCCGGTAGACCTTTTCGCTCTCCTGCTTCTGCTCGTCCTGCGTCATGACCGCCATTTCCGTCATGCTGATAAGATCCTGCAGGGCTTCCCCGATCGCTTTCAGCTGCTCCGCCCGGCTGTCGATCTCCAGAAGAGCGTATTTATCCTCCGGCACCATCGCCAGATGCCCCGATAGGGAGCAGATCATCTCCTGAGGGGATTTCCACTGCGCGACCACGTTCCGGAGCCAGACACCCCAGGGAAACTGGCGCACGAACTGCAGAAAGTCCCGCTTCATGCCGGCAAACGATTCCCGGGCGGTCTCTGCGGAGAGATCGTCCGTCATCGGGCACACCTCCCAGGCTGCGGCCATCTTGTCCGGCGATACGGTGAGGCTCGTCAGCCGGATCCTCGTCTCCGTCCGGATACTGACGTTGTCCTCGTCGATCTTCTCAACAACGCCCAGAATGCCCAGGGGCCAGAAGGATTCCGCGGTGAGCTTCTCGCGCTCGTCGGGCGTCTTCAGGATCAGCAGCACCGCCGCCTCGCCTTCCGACTCCGGCAGAGCCTTCACGCTCTCCAGATATTCCTTCCGGAAGTTCACCGTTACCTCAGGGAGCATAACGGTATCATACAAAGGGATAAAGATCATGATTTACTTGGAAGATCCTCCAGTATGATGGTAAAGGGTCCCTGATTGACCAGGGATACCTCCATATGGGCTCCGAACACACCGGTCTCCGTCGGAAAGCCGGCCGTGCGGCAGAGCCCGACAAAGTATTCGTACAGGCGCTCGGCCTCGGCGGGCGCGGCGGCGGCGTCAAAGCCGGGCCGGTACCCCTTGCGGCAGTCCGCGTACAGGGTGAACTGGGAAACGATCAGCAGGCCGCCGTCCACATCGGCCAGCGACCGGTTGATCTTCCCGTCTTCATCCGGGAAGATGCGGAGCCCCAGCATTTTTTTGGCCAGCTTGTCAGCCTGTTTTTCGGTATCGCCCTTTGCGACGCCGATGAAGACCAGAAACCCCCGGCCGACTTTTCCGACCACGTTCCCGTCCACCGCGACCCGGGCGCGCTCAACGCGCTGAATGACCAGTTTCATACGCCGCTCCGGACTCTTACGGGTTTTCCGGCTCGTCCGTCTGAGGCTGCGTCTCGGGCGGACGCGTATCCGTCACCTTCACGCTCACGGAAGGCATGTTGACCACCTCGAAGACCGAATCCGCCACCGTGATCTTGAGCGGCACGTAATGCGTTCCGGGATTCAGGGCCGCCGCGTCCAGCGTGACCGTCACCTGATCGACCGAGAAGTGGTTGAAGTCCTCCTTCAGCGCGCGGAAGAAGACCGTCAGGCGCTTATCGGTCACGGTATACTCGTAATTCGGATCCCTGTTGATGATCTGGATCTGATTGATCAGATCGTAGGTCTGCGTCTTCAGCTGCTCCACTTTGAGCGTTACGGTGAGGATCTCGTCCGATTTGTTGACGATCGTAATGGCATCCGGCAGCAGGCTGATCAGCGAGATCGTCACGCTGCGGTCCGCGTCCGCGCCCTTAACGTCCAGTCTGCCCTCGGGAATCACGATCTGCGAGAGTTCCGCCAGGCGGGATTTGAGTCCCGACACCTGGACCGCACTCACAGAGAGTTCGGCTCCCGTGAAGCGGAATCCTTCCTCCACCAGGTTCTGGTTCTGCACCGTATAGACGATCGGCAGGGTCTTGACGCTGAACACCTCCGTCTTGACCGTTACCGTCTGCACGTTCTGGCTGAAATTCTTTTCGGACGAGAAGTTGAGCGGCTGCCCCTCGGCATCGTAGAGCACGATATCCGTTTCAAAGCTCGTCGGCTCGGAGATCCCGTTGATATTGATACCGACCGCCGCGCGGGCGATCTTGTCCATGACCGAGCCCTGGGCTCTGACGATCACCCGGTTCGGATTCAGGCTGATGGATCCGAGCTGGAGCCCGTCCGCCAGTTTTCCTTCGACGTCCACTTCCACGGTAAACTGCTTCGTGCGGATATCTTCCGTCACGATATGGATACTGCGGGTCACCGGCTCCAGCTGCGAAGCCGTCACGTCACTCCGGTGGCAGATGATCTCCACGGGCACCTGCCCCGTCAGATCATACATTTTGGAAATGTCGGCCACGGCGGTAAAATCGGAAGCCGTCAGCTTCGTCACGATGGAATTCTTCCCGGTGACGTGGACGGAAGCATACAGATTCCCGTCCACCGTATAGGCTTTTCCGCCGTCGGCGATGATCTGATCGTTGATCAGGGAGACCGGAATGTAATTGATGGTCCTGGTGGTGCTCGGATCCGCAAAACTCATGATCACGAACCACAGGATGACCGCGACCAGCACCGAGACGATCTTGAGCGGAATGTTCTGAAACAGTTTTTTCATTTGTTCTTTCCGCCCTTTCTTCTGGATTTTCCCCGCCGGCCAGGCCTGGTCTTCTCCGCCTCATCGGTCCCGGAGAGTTCTTCCTCCCCGACTTCCTCTCCGGCCTCTGCGAACGGAGCCTCCGCGGGAGCTTCCGTAGGTGTTTCGGCAGGAACCTCGGCCGCGTCAGTCTCCGCAGGGATGCTTTCTTCCCGGATCACTTCCGCAGGAGCGGTTTCCGCCGGAGCCTTTTCATCTTTGCCGGGAGGGACCTCTTCCGGCAAAACGGGTTCAGCCGGCTGAAGGATGGGGGCCACGACGGTATCTTCCGGCTTCACCCGGTTCTTCCGTTCCCGCTTCTCTTCCAGCCCGTCCGTCCGCTTTTCGGCTCTGCCGCTTCTGACGGCGGCCTGCTGCGGCTCGTAAAGGATCGCGGTCCGGCTTTCCTTCGTACGGGCCTCTTCGGTACGATCGGGTGCCGGAGAAGGAATCGCTTCCTCTTCGGGCTTTTCGGGGGTCTTTTTCTGTTTTGTCTTCTTCTTTTCCTTCTCTTCGCGGTCGATCCGCTCGAGCGCCGCCAGTTCGCGCCGGAGTTCTCCGCGGGTCAGGCTTTCCAGCAGCACACCGCCCTTGGCCAGCGACACGCGGCCGGTCTCTTCCGAGACCACGATCGTCACGCTGTCAGTCACCTCCGAAACTCCGATCGCGGCCCGGTGCCGCGTTCCCAGAGTCTTTTTGATCTCCGGGTTGGAGGAAAGCGGCAGATAGCAGGTCGCGGAAGCGATCCGGTCTTTTTTGATCACGACCGCCCCGTCGTGCAGAGGCGTATTGTGTTCGAAAATATTGATGAGGAGGGCGGAGGAGACCATCGCGTCCAGGCGGATGCCCGTCTTGATGTATTCCTCCAGCGGGATCTCCCGTTCGATCACGATGAGGGCTCCGGTCCGGGTCTTCGCCAGGGCGAACGCGGCTTCCACCAGCTCGTCCGCCACCTTCTGGGCGTGGATCGTGGCGCGTTTCTGCGAGTTGCTGCCCTCGATGATATCCATCAGATAGTTCTTCTGGCCGAGCCGTTCCAGCGAGGCCCGAAGCTCCGGCTGGAAGATGATCAGGAGGGCGATCGCCAGGATGCTGGCCGTTTTCTCCGCGATGAAGGTCACCACCGTCAGATTCAGGAGATTGGCCGCCAGCACGAAAAGGACCACGAACAGGATGCCCCGGAACACGAACCAGGTCCGGGTGTTCTTGATCCACAGAAAGATATGATACAGAATGAACGCCATTACCAGAATTTCCACCACGTTGATCAGCCCGAACTTGAACGAGTTGATCTGCTGGAGGACGTTATCCAGGATCTGCTGCAATTGCTGCATATACCACCTCTGTCATACGGCCGTACGGCCGGGTTTTTCACTCTTATTTGTCTTCTTCCGCTTTGCCGGTCTCCCCGGTCTGCCCTGTCTGTCCCGTCTGGCCGGTCGCCGTACGGAGGGCTTCCATGATCAGGGCGTGATCCGCTTCGGAGAATACATCCGTATCGGACGTAACGCGCTCGGGCACCACGACCCGGGGGATCGCCTTGACGTAGTAAACGTACTCGTCGTCCTCAAAGCGGACCCGTTCTTTCCGCCTGTAATCGAGCGCCTGATGGAAGAATTCGTAGACAGCCGCCAGAGCGACCGCCAGCAGGCTCCCCAGGATCAGCATCGGAACATCCACGGGGACGCCCAGCGTTTTGCTGCCGAGCAGCAGGATCACCGCCTGCAGCAGGATCCCCACGCCGATGGCGATGTATTCGATATAATCCACCGACAGTCGGATGATCAGCCAGACCACCAGTGCCGCCAGGGAGTAGCAAAGGACCGACAGCAGCATCTCCCGGTCGGTCGCCAGGCTCCGGATGAGATAGAGCAGGTGCTCCACGAAAGTGCCGGACTCCGGGTTCGCGAGATACGGCGCCGACCGGCAGATGAGCGCCAGAAGGCCGTAGACCGCCACTCCCGAAGCCACCGAAACAAATCCGGTGAACGGAGCCATGAGCCCGACCAGGACCGGCACCGCGAAGGGAACTTTCCAGGCCAGCAGCACCGGCATGACGACCAGGACGATCGCCGAAGCGGGCAGCGTCAGATAAAAGATCACGCAGATCACGACCAGAGCGGCCAGGAAGAGGACCGTTGCCTCCTGCGACAGAGCCCACAGCTGGGCCAGGGTCACCAGCGCCGAAACAAAGGGAATGAATCCCCAGGGGAGCACGCTCACCAGCAGGCAGAGACCGGCGATCGTCAGGGCCCGGCCGAACAGGGCGACGGTCCCGAAATGGGCGTTGATGGTCATCAGCGCCGCCAGCATGACAAGCGCCTTGGCAGCCATCTCCGCGTAGTTGCCGTATTCCGCGTAATATTTTCTCAGCACCTGCCGAAAATAATACAGTCGTTCCATCGTCCCTCCTCAGGATCACTGCCGCAGGCGGGGATCCGTCCGTCCCGCCCGGATCGCTTCCAGCCGTTCTTCCTCCCGGTACATCCGGTTCAGTTCCCGGTAGGAGCGCCGGATCCGCTCTTTTCTGCGGTAGGCTTCGAGATACCGGAGCATGTGAAAAACGAACGCGATCAGGATCCCGCAGAGCAGCGTCACACCGTACCAGAACAGGATGCGGAGAGCCAGATTCCAGACGTCGGCCAGATGGTATTCGTACGTCCAGGTGTCGCTCGTCGCCACCAGCCAGACCGCGACGGCCGCGCCGAAGCCCACCGTGATCACCAGGACAGTTTTCCACAGTTCCCCCAGGATATAGTCGGAAGTCCAGAACCGGTCCGCGATAAAACCGAGCCGCTGGTTCTTTTTCTCCTCGATGGCCAGCTTCGTCATCACGCTGACTTTCTTTTTCTGGATCACTGCTTCCTCCTTTCCCGGCCGCTTAGCCGACAGCACTGGTAAACCGATTGTCAGTATATCACATTTCCGACAAGTGCACCAGTCCTTTCGCCAAAGCAGGAAAAAGCCGGAAAGACCGCGGTCCCCCGCGGTCTTTCCGGCTTTTTCCTCCGGGCAGAACGGTCACTCGGCTTTTTCGATCTCCTCCACCGTAAAGCGGAGCGCCCCCACCGGCGCCTCCACCGTTACGGTCTCGCCCACGGAACTGCCCATCAGCGCCCGGCCGATCGGGGACTCGTTCGAGATCTTCTGCGCCAGGCTGCTCGCCTCGGTGGAGCCGACCAGCTGCCAGCGGATCTTCCTCTTCGTCTGATGATCCGTCACGGTCACGAAGCAGCCGAGGTGCACGCGGCTGTAGTCGATTTCTTCCTCGACCACTTCCACGTTCTTCAGAATGCCTTCCAGTTCGGCGATCCGGGCTTCGATATGCCGCTGTTCTTCCTTCGCCGCGTCGTATTCCGCGTTTTCGGAAAGGTCGCCCTGCTCGCGGGCTTCCTTGATCTTCTGCGCGATCTCTTTGCGCTGGACCTTCCGGAGATCGTCCAGTTCTTCCTCTAATTTCCGTAATCCTGCCTGTGTCAGGAGCTTCTTTTCCACTGTCTGTCCAATCCTTTCCGGGGCCGTCTTTCCCAGGCCCGCAGTAAGGGGTATTATACGCCCCGGGAGGCCTCCCTGTCAATCATTAAAAACAGCTTTACCCAATTCTCCAGCCCTTCCGCGGAGTCCACCTTCATGGCTTCCCGCCGGAGGACCGCCCCGCAGGGCTGTCCCGCCGTATACCAGGCCAGATGCTTTCTGAGTTCCGCATAGCCACGGGCCCCGAACGCCTCCTCATGCAGCTTCCCGTGCCGCCGGATCACCGCGGCCGTCTCCTCCCGGGTCGGCCTCGAAGGCAGCGGTTCCCCCCGGAAAGCCGCCGCGCACTCCCGGAAGATCCAGGGATCTCCCTCCGCGCCGCGTGCGATCATCACGCCCGCGCAGCCGGTCTCCGCTCTCATACGGAGAGCATCTCCGGCGGAAAAAACGTCTCCGTTCCCGATGACCGGGATCGAAACGCTGCGGACGATACGGGCGATCGCTTCCCAGTCCGCCTTCCCGCCGTAGTATTCGCTGCGGAAGCGCGCATGCACCGCGACGGCCGCCGCGCCCGCGTCTTCGATCCGCCGGGCGATCTCCGTTCCGAAATCATGGGCGGGATCGAAGCCTTTCCGGATCTTCACCGTCACCGGCCGGTGCACGTGCCGCACCACCGCTTCCACGATGCGGGAGATCTTCTCCGGTTCCAGCAGCAGGGCGGAGCCCTCCCCGTTTCCGACCACTTTCGGAACCGGGCAGCCCATATTAAGATCGATCCAGTCGAAACGGTCTTCGATCCGGGCCGCCATCTCCCCCATCAGTTCCGGCTCGGATCCGAAGAGCTGCACGCCCAGAAGCCCCGGCCCTTCCTCGCGGGCCAGAAGCCGCTCCGTTCCGCGGCTTGCGTAATACAGGGCCTTGGCGCTCACCATCTCAGTCACGGCGGCCGGGCAGCTCATCTCCCGGCAGATCTGCCTGAACGGGGCGTCCGCCACGCCTGCCATGGGCGCGAGCAGCACGGGCGGATCGATGGTCAGCCCCCCGATCCTTAAAGATCCCGGATCAGTTCTTCCAGAAACTGCTCCCAAGACGCTTCCTCCCGTTCTTTTTCTTCCCATTCCGCGGCCAGTTTCTCGGCCATCTCGTCCTCGTAGAGTTCTTCTCCGGACTCGATCGGGTCTTCTTCCTCTTCCTCGACCTCGTCGTCCTCGTACGAGACCGGGTCTTCTTCCTCTTCTTCGCGCAGCGTTTCCGCTTCCTCTTCACGGAGCAGGTCTTCCAGTTCCCGGGCGGCTTCCTGCGCGCGCCGTTTCTTCACAACCAGCGTCCCGTAAAAAAGCTCCAGCTGCGCAAAGAGGTCCGTCTTCTCCCGCTGGAGACGGCGGATCTGCAGTTCGGCCTCGATATCGTCGTAGAGATAGTCCCCTTCGTCTTTCGTGATCTCCAGCTGCAGCTGCCCGTCCGGGGCAAAAAAGAGGACCAGGATGCCCCCGACCTCTTCGGTAAAGCCCGTCGTCAGGATCCGCAGTTCCTTTTTCACGTCCCCCGGCAAAGCGCCGAATTCCGGATTCAGGTAGTATTTTTCCGTATATGAATTGGCCCCGCAGAGGACCGTGCGTTCTTCCGCCATGCAGGCTTCCTTCCTTTCTGCCGCCGGGGGGCGGCCCTGAAACGCTGCCCCGATTATACACGATTTATTCCGAAACGCCAAGGCCCCGCCCCTCTGCCGCGGTTGACGCGGCCGGGGCAAACCGCTACAATAAAGACATCACCCTCAGGGAGGCACTCCGTGGATCAGACAAATGAACTATACAGCCGCTATCTGGCGGTCCTCCGGGAGGAGCTCCGCCCGGCGATGGGCTGCACCGAACCGATCTCGATCGCCTATGCCGCCGCCAGAGCCCGGCAGCTCCTGGGCGCGCTTCCGGAACGGCTGACCGTGGAAGTGAGCGGCAATATCCTCAAAAACGTCAAAAGCGTCGTGGTGCCCCACACCGGAGGGCTCCGCGGGATCGCCGCCGCTGCGGCGGCCGGTGCCGCATCAGGCAACGCAGAGGCCGAACTGGAAGTCCTTTCGGATCTCACGGAGGAAGACGCCCGGAAGACGGCCCGGTATCTGGAGAACCATCCGGTCGACGTCCGGCATGCGAAAACGCCTCATATCTTCGATATCATGGTCACGGCCGAAGCCGGCGGGCACTGCTCCTTCGTCCGGATCGCCGGACGGCACACCAACGTCATTACCCTGAAGAAAGACGGCAGAGTCCTGCTGGATCTTCCCTTCGAAGAGGAAAATGCCTCTTCCGACCGGACTTTCATGACCGTCGAAGGCATCGACGCCTTTGCTTCCTCGGTCGACCCGGAAGACGTACGGGATATCCTGGAGCCGCAGATCGCCTGCAACATGGCTATTGCCGAAGAAGGGCTGAAAAATCATTACGGAGCCGGGATCGGACGCACTGTCCTCAGAGGCCGGGAAGACGACATCAACTACCGTATGCGGGCCTATGCCGCCGCCGCGAGCGACGCCCGCATGAACGGCTGCGAACTGCCGGTCATCATCAATTCCGGCAGCGGCAACCAGGGGATCACCGCGAGCGTGCCGGTCATCGTCTACGCCCGCCATATCGGCGCCTCCCGTGAGGAACTGCTGCGGGCGCTGTGTGTCTCCAATCTGATCACGATCCACCTGAAGACCGGCATCGGCCGGCTCTCCGCCTATTGCGGCGTCGTCAGCGCCGGCTGCGGTGCCGCTGCCGGGCTCTGCCGGCTGAAAGGCGGGCGTTTCCGCGAGATCGCCCATACCGTCGTCAATACGCTGGCCATGGATTCCGGGATCATCTGCGACGGAGCCAAAGCCAGCTGCGCCGCCAAGATCTCCTCCGCCGTGGAAGCCGGCCTGCTCGGCCTGGCGATGGTCGAAGACGGCAATGAATTCTTCGGCGGCGACGGGATCGTCAAAAAAGGCGTGGAAAACACCATCGCCGTGATCGGACGGCTGGCCCGCCGCGGAATGAAAGAGACCGACGAAGAGATCATCCGTCTCATGATGGACGAATAAGCCCGAGAGGAGCGTTTATGACCCGTGACGAGTATTTCATGAAAAAAGCCCTGCATCAGGCCAGGCGCGCCGCCGCCCTCGGAGAGATCCCGATCGGCTGCGTGATCGTCTGCGGCGGCCGGATCGTCGGACGGGGCTTCAACCAGCGCCTGACCAGAAAATCGACGCTGGCTCACGCGGAGCTGACCGCGATTGACCGGGCCAGCCGGAAACTGGGCGACTGGCGGCTGGAGGGCTGCACGATGTACGTTACGCTGGAGCCCTGCCAGATGTGCGCCGGAGCGCTGGTCCAGTCGCGCATCGACCGCGTTGTCATCGGAACGATGAACCCCAAGGCCGGATGTGCCGGCTCCGTTCTGAATCTTCTGGATATACCGCAGTTCAATCATCAGGTGGAGATCACCCGGGACGTCCTGCAGGAGGAGTGCTCCTCTCTCCTCTCCGATTTCTTCAAAGATCTGCGGGTCCGGATCAAAGCCGGGGAGGCGCCGGCGGGGCATAAACCGCTCTGACCGTCTCTGCAGGTCCCTCTCTTCCGCCTTCTCCGCCCGTATCCCGGAAGCGGTCTGCGAAAAACCTCTTTTTTCGCAAAAAAACGCTTGCAATTTCTTTCCTCTGTGATAGAATGTCCCTTGCTCGGGGCATTAGCGCAGTTGGGAGCGCGCCACACTGGCAGTGTGGAGGTCAGGGGTTCGAATCCCCTATGCTCCAGAATACAAGAGCCGGCCGAAAGGCCGGCTTTGTTTCGTTATACCATTCTTGTCACATCTATCGACATGCCGAGGATGATCTCCAGACCTAACGTGGAATAAACCCGCAGGTAGGGATATTCCGGTAGGAAAATGTAAGTTCGCCTGCTGCCCTGGGGATCTTTGTTATGAAAGTAAAATTAAGCAACGAAGCAGTCTGAGCATACTTGCCTATATTATCATTGGCCCATAACGTAGCCTTTCCGTCCCTGATCGTCATGGTCAGAGGATAGACCTCAAAGATACCCTTATCGGACCAGCCTTCTGACAAACAGAGCACATTCTCGCGGAAGAAAGCTTCATCAAGGTCGATAGAAAATGATTCCCAACCATCAACACCTTTCAGGTAGTGCTCATATTTCTTTTCAAACTCCAGCAGTTCCTCAACAGACTCGATCACTCTTTCCGATTCGGGGAAAAAAGCGACTTGCGTGTCCCATAGA
>JAEEGL010444155.1_pt1 | contig 22406 bp, 20 predicted proteins | sample 9134231 | NCBI WGS metagenome assembly JAEEGL01 (sample SAMN16246548, study PRJNA631951) | gut metagenome | biome: gut microbiome; feature: rumen; material: fiber-attached | host: Bos | place: Iran: Karaj | collected 2018-10
ACCTTTGCCTGCTTGCCGACACGGCCACGCAGATAATAAAGTTTCGCACGGCGAACCTTACCCTTGCGGACAGTGGTAACGGAGACAATCGGAGGAGAGTGAACCGGGAAGACCTTTTCGCATCCGACGCCATAAGAAATACGACGAACGGTAATGGTCTCATTGATGCCGCCATGCTTTTTGGCAATGATTGTGCCTTCAAAAGCCTGGTTGCGCTCACGGTTACCTTCCTTGACACGGACGAGGACGCGAACAGTATCTCCGACGTTCATTTCGGGAAGCTCAGGCTTCATATACTGCTCACTGAGAATTTTGACCAGATCCATAATCCAATCCTTTCACTATAGACGTTCTTACCGGAGCGAATACACGGCAGCGGACCGCCTTTCTCATCACTTGCTGAATCACAAGCTTTAATAAAATACCACAGATCTATCAGGAATGCAAGAAGAATTTTATCAAAAAAGGATAGAAAAGGGGAAAAAACATATGCGTGTGTTTATAATTATAAAACCAGGATCTTCGCACTGAGCGCATCAACGATTCCCTCCGTCTTACAGCATGGCAGACAGACAGAATATCCCTGCTGGCAATCCGACCGGTTGACAACGGTAATGACCTGCTTCTCGAGAGACCGTACAACAACAAGGACATCATTGCTGCAAGCAAGAAAGAAGGCTTCGCCTTCCTGGAGGCACTTGTTTGAATTTCGGAGGTTGGCAAGAGCCCTGATGTACTCAAACAGAGAGCTTCTGTCTACCGGAGCGCATGCCTGTGCCATTGGTCTGCGGTTAAAGGGATCGTTTGTCCCGGTCATGCCGATCTCATCGCCATAATAGATGCTCGGTACACCAGGGACAGTAAACTGGATAGCAGCAGCCATCCGCTCCATTCTCTCCGCCCTACTCCAGTCTTCTTCTGTCAGTGCAGCTTCGACAGCAATCTGCTTATCTCTCGGAAGATCTTTCAGGCGGCAGGAAACTGCCAGGGTAGTCATCAGTCTCTCGACATCGTGAGATCCCAGTAGATTCATCAGACATTGATACATGGGTCTGGGGTAATGAAGTTGCTGTCCTGTAAGGAAATCTGAAAGAGCAAAGGCATTAATCTCTCCATGGAGAAAATCAAGAAACGCAGTCCTGAAGGGATAATTCATGACCGTATCCAAAGCAGAACCGAGAGCATACCGTCTTCTTCCTCCATAACTCTCTTTGAGAATGGCATCTTCCCAAACCTCACCAAGAACCAGATTGTCCTTGTTTTCTTCTTTGGCGGAACACCGGATCAGTTCCAGTACTTCATCTGGCAATTCGTCAGCGACATCCAGTCGCCAGCCGGAGGCTCCGCGTCGAAGCCACTGTCGGACAACGGAGTTCTCTCCCGTGACGACATAATCCTGCCAGGCGGGATCATTCTCATTGACCTCCGGTAGTTCCCGAAATCCCCACCAGCTGCGGTAATCGTCCGGAAAATGTCGAAAATCATACCAGCTGTCATAGGGAGAAGCTTCTTTCTGACAGGCACCTGGATTCGGATAATGGCCGTCCCGGTTAAAATAGATGCTGTCTGCGCCGGTATGAGAGAATACGCCGTCACAGATGATGTGAATCCCCTGTCGCATGGCCTCGGAACAGAGCATTTCAAAATCTTCATTTGTTCCGAGAATTGGGTCAACCCTGGTATAATCGGAGGTATCATATCGATGGTTGGATCGTGATTCTACTATTGGATTCAGATATATGCAAGTAATCCCAAGCTCTTTGAGATATGGCAGTTTTGCGCGGATTCCGTTGAGTGTGCCTCCGTAAAAGTCATCAGGGGTATAATCTGTTTCAAAAGGCCTTGGCTGCCAGCGTACTTCTTCCGTAAGTGATCCATGGAGTTCCGGACTCTGCCTGAGGCTTTGATGATAAACCACACCCTCCTCAGCGGTTTTGTTATCAGAGAATGCGAATCGATCCGGAAAAACCTGATACATGACGGCATGGCGAAACCAATCCGGAGTCTCAAATCCCGGAACCGTTACGGTAAAACGAAATCCGTCGTGCGCGCTGCTGCGAAGCCAGGAATGTATTCCGTCTGGAGCAGGACAGATCCATTGGAAGGATTCCCTCGACACAACCCGAAATCGATACCAAAGGGCGGCGGGAGTCTCCGGTGCGAGGAAAACTGCATGCCACCCAGCTTCATCACTGTTCATGGGGATTTCACGTTTGAAATTATCTCCATACAGTTCCACAAAAGCTTCATCAAAGGCTTCCTTTGGTGCACGAAAAGCCAGCCGGACTTCCTGCGTCGCTTCAACAGCGCCGAAAGGAGTTCTGTATTCCGGGAGTCTGATATCATGTCTGACAGGAGGAATGCTGCCTGAAAGTTGCTTCAGGAGCTGAATCAGGTGAAAAGTTCTGGGCTGCAGCACCATCACTGCTGCTGTTTCCTGCTCTGTCAGGTCTTCTCCCATACAGGGGAGGACATACGGATATACGGTCTCCATTTGCATTCCGTAATCATCCAGGAGAATACGGAGACACTCCGCAGCAAATACATGCCCGTGACACTTGTCCGGAGCAAGTTCCCACAAATTCTGCGCACTAAGCCCGGATCCTAAAAAACTATCGATTGCTGTAGCTGCGCTTGCAGCTTGCGGGAAATACTGTTCCGCATAGTTCAAGGCGGGAAGAGTATCTGTAGGCTGCCATTTTCCGTCGCAAAAAAGGAGTGTTCTGGTTTGACGGTTTTCATATGCAATTTTTAATCTGTATTGATCATCCCACACTTCTCGATAACTTCCGCCGTATGGAATGACTTGTTTCAACTTCAAATATGCTCACTCTCCGAAAAACAAATCATCTCATTGTATAGCCGCATATATTCCTTTGCAGAACGTTCAAAACCGAAATCTGTAGACATGGCGTTGATTATCAAATGCTCCATAATCGGCTTGTTGGTATAGGTGCTGAGTGCCAACCTGATGGCATCGCGCATCTCCCATGCGTCAAATTCTTTAAAGGAGAAACCGTTTCCGCTGCCAGTAAAGAGATTATATGGCTGAACAGTATCCCGCAGGCCTCCGGTCTCTCTGACGATCGGCAGCGTACCGTATCGCATTGCAATCATCTGTCCTAAACCGCAGGGCTCAAACCGGGATGGCATCAGGAAAAAATCACTTCCCGCATAGATTCGATGCGCGTTTTCTTCACTGTATCCGATATATGCGCACAATCTACCCCTATAACGTCCTTCTGCGGACCGCATAAAGTTCTCAAAGCGTTCATCACCTGCACCGAGAAGCATAAACTGAACATCTTCAGACTGCATAAAGTCGTCCAGCATGCACTGCACCAAATCAAAGCCCTTCTGCTCGGTCATTCTTGTTACCATGGCAAAAATTGGAACGTCATTTCGGATTTCTAGCCCCATATTCTCCTGGAGGGTCTTTTTGCAGGCCGCTTTCCCCTCGAGATGATCCTTATCAAAGGAAACGGGTAAAAAAGGATCTTTCTCAGGATTAAACACTTGAAGATCAATACCGTTCAAAATTCCCGCTAAATCATCGGCGCGTTTATTTAAAATGTCTTCCAGGCCTTCCGCAAAATACGGTGTTCGAATTTCCTCTGCATAGCTGGGACTAACCGTACTGATCCGATCGGCAAACACGCAGCCCGCTTTCAGAAAATCCGCACAGCCGTTTAGTTCCAGATATTCATACGAGTAATAATAGTCGTCAACACCAAGAACGTCTTTGACAAATCCGAAATGGTATTTCCCTTGAAACGCTATATTATGGATGGACAGCAGGTATCGGCACTTATCCTGCATTCGGCCCTGATACTGTGTTCTGGCCAGCATCGGAATCATTGCAGTATGCCAGTCGTTGCAGTGCACAATATCAGGCTTGAAGTCCAGCATAGGCAATGCTTCCAGGATTGCCCGTGTAAAGAAAGCATATTGCTCCCCTTCCGCCTCCCCGCCGTAGTAGATCCTGTCGCCGAAATACTGCTCATTGTCGACCAGGTAAATAATGATATCGTCAAGGTTCAGTTGTTCAATTCCTGCGTATACATGTCTCCATCCGAGATCAATATAAAAATGAAACAGATGTCGTACCTGATCAGCGTATTTATTTTTGATGACGCGGTGATACGGAGTAATAACACGAACCTCAGCACCCAGTGCATTGAGATGCTTTGGCAGTGTACCGACCACATCTGCAAGCCCTCCGGTTTTGGACAGTGGAGCACACTCTGCAGCGGCCATAAGAATTTTTGGCATCTTCTGCAATCCCTTTGGCAGCAAAGCTCCTCGTAATTCCTCTTGCATGAAGGGCTCCTCCTTTCCTGTATATCAGTACAATTGTAACAGTAGTCTGTTCCAGAAAGGACCCTGTTCAGTGCTTCTTTTTTCTGGGAGCTACGGGACGGAATTCAAAGAATACTGCTGATAATGCGGGCAATGTAATAGCGGCAGACCATGGATGATCAAGAAACGGCTGTTTTTTTGCTCTTACTGCTACACGGTTGATTGCCCCGCTTCCGCCGAACTGCAAATCGTCGCTGTTCAACACTTCTTTCAATGTACCGTTTTGGGGAAGTCCAAACACAAAATTGTCATACTTTACAGGAGTGAAATTAAACACACAGACGAGGCTGTGGCTCCCGTCATTCGGAATGCGCATATATGCAATGGAACTGCGGGCTGAGTCGTCCACATTCAGCCACTGGAAGCCATCCCAGGAGTGGTCCTGCAGATAAAGAGCTGGAAAACCTCTGTACAGTTGGTTGAGTTTACGCATATAATTCTGTAGTTGTTTATGAAGAGGATAATCCAGCAGCATCCAGTCAAGAGGCTGCTGCCAGTTCCATTCGATAAACTGGCCAAATTCGCTACCCATAAAAGTAAGTTTTTTCCCTGGATGGGTAAATTGATACCCGTACAGGGTGCGAACGGAAGCAAACTTCTGCGTATAATCTCCGCTCATTTTGTTGATCATGGAATACTTTCCGTGCACTACTTCGTCATGGGAATAGGCCAGAACATAGTTTTCAGAAAATGCATACATCATGGAAAAGGTCAGTTTATTGTGATTCCAGGATCGAAAATACGGATCCAGCTGCATATAGTCCAGTGTGTCGTGCATAAATCCCATGTCCCACTTCAGGCAGAAGCCGACTCCACCGACATCAGGTGGCGCTGTAATAAGCGGATATGCTGTGGATTCTTCCGCAATCGTAATAGCCCCGGGGTATGTTGAAAGCACCGCCGAATTCATATTCCTCAGGAAATCCACTGCATTGAGATTGATATAACCGCCTTCACGATTCGGTGTATATTCTCCTTCTTTTCTGCCGTAATTTAAATACAGCATGGAGGACACCGCATCTACCCGAATACCGTCGATATGGTATTCGTCAAAGAACAGGCAGGCGGATGAGATAAGGAAACTTTGAACCTGATCACTGCCATAGTCAAAAATCATTGTTCCCCATTCCGGATGTTCTGCCATTCGCTGTTCTTTACATTCATATAAAGGCGTGCCATCAAAGAGCCGCAAACCATGTTCATCCCTTGGGAAGTGTGCGGGAACCCAGTCTATAATAACACCGATACCGGCACGGTGAAGGGTATCAACAAAGTAGCGAAAATCATCCGGAGTGCCATATCTTGAGGTAGGTGCGTAATACCCTGTCACCTGATATCCCCAGGACCCGTCGTAGGGATACTCCGAAATGGGCATGAGCTCAACATGGGTATAAGCCATATCAGAACAGTACTGTGCCAATGCTTCTCCGACGCTTCGGTAATTCACACCGCTTTCGGGTTCCATCCAGGATCCAAGGTGAAGCTCATAGATGCTCATCGGTTCGGTCATAAAGTCTTGATGCGCACGGTTTTCCATAAACTCCCGGTCCTGCCAGATGAAATGTCCCCCATCCCAGACAATGGAAGCTGTCTCGGACCGATTCTCGGACCACGCTGCAAAGGGATCTGCCTTGAGAACGGTTTTCCCGTCAGCTCCGAGGATTTTGTATTTATAGTGATGCCCAACCTGAGCATTGCCCACAAAGCATACCCAGACTCCCCCCTCGAAGAACTCCATCGGAATATCATTCCAGCAGCTGAAATCCCCAATCAGACTGACATTTCTGGCATTGGGAGCCCATACAATAAAACGGTATTCATTCAGTTCCGGAATCCAGCGACATCCGAAACAGAGCCAGGCTTTTCTTGCATGGCCTGTGTTGAAAAGATAAATATCATCTCTCGGAATAAATTCGTAATGTTTTTGATCCATCAGATACTCTCCTTTCGAAATATAAAAATGAGCTTATTCTTTGTAAACATTATACCTGATTTCTATAATGGTTACAAGTGAAAAAACCGGTCAGTCCCTTATCATGGAATGGGACAGGACCGGTTGGTTTTGACACAGGCTTTCCAGAATATCGGCGCTGTATGCTGTTTCGAGATTCTAGATTCTGAATGATCCATACTCGTCTCTATGCTTCATCCATTCCCTGTGTTGATTATTCCGTACCATCAATAAAGAAACACTCATCGAATGGTATATGATTCTTCAGGGCAGGATAATATTAAGATCAAATGCCCCATCGATACCTCCTGCGAAGGTGGAGTCTGTAGACTGCCAGATTTCGTAATACTGAATATACTTGGGGAGCAGATTGTCAACGGTATAGCTGGCCATCCACAGAGGGAGATTATATACCGCTTCCGAATCGAGATCAAATCGAAGATAGCCTTCCGAAGCATACAATCCGGCCCGATAACCGGATGCGTTTACTGCTGAGCAGAATGCGTTGATGATATCCGCCCTTTCTCCCGGTGAAAGGCGGTCTGCACGTCCGTTGGGATAATCGCCAGAGTATTCCATGTCTATAAAGATCGGAAGATCCAGCGGAAAACCATTCAGCGTACTGATCGCGGAAGCTGCCTCTTCGACAGCTTCCATCGTATCAACCGCAGTGGAATAGAAATATACTCCAACCATCATACCGGCCTCTTTCGCATGACGCAGGAAGGACTGCGTCTGACGATCGCCATACAGTCCGCCGCTGCCCCAGCCTCTTCCTCCGGTTCTCACTAAAACGAAATCAAATCCCTGTTCTTTCAGTGCTTCAAAATCAACCTGATTATTAAAGTGTGAGAGGTCCAGTCCAATCCGCTCGGCCTGTTGGCCGTTTTCATCGTAGTATTTCAAAACCCCATTCACATTCATCAAATCAGCATAAGCGGAAACGCAAACACAGAGCAGAAAAATGAGTGCTGCGGAAAGAGCCAGAAAATAGCGTCTCACTTCAACACAACCCGTTTATAGGCTTTTTTCCCACGGCGAAGCAGAAAACCGGCTCGGAGCTCATCTTCGTTAAAGACCCTGTTGAAATTCTTCTCCGCCACACCATCGATGCTCACACCGCCCTGCTGTATGTTTGTGCGTGCATCACTGCGGCTCTTGCACAGGCCAGCAGCAACCAGAAGTGCAGGAAGTGTGATCCCATCTTCAGATAAATCTTTCTGGGTGATCTCTACCACAGGAGCATCACCGCCGTCAGAAGCACCGCCGGAGAAAAGCGCTCTTGCCTGATTCTGAGCTTTATTGGCTTCTTCTTCACCGTGGACCAGTGAAGTCAGTTCCCAGGCGAGTATTTCTTTCGCCTTGTTCAGATCGCTTCCCTCCCAGGATGACATTTCATCGATCTGTTCCAAGGGGAGGAAGGTCAGCATACGGATGCATTTCATCACATCGGCATCACCGACATTACGCCAGTACTGGTAAAAATCAAACGGAGAAGTCTTATTGGGATCCAACCACACTGCATTACCTGCCGTCTTGCCCATTTTGTTTCCTTGTGAGTCCGTCAGAAGCGTAATGGTCATGGCATGAGCATCTTTTCCAAGCTTGCGCCGAATTAATTCTGTGCCGCCTAGCATGTTGCTCCACTGATCGTCTCCACCGAACTGCATGTTGCAGTCATAGTGCTGGAACAAATAATAGAAGTCGTAGGACTGCATGATCATATAGTTAAATTCGAAGAAACTCAGTCCTCGTTCCATACGGTTTTTATAGCACTCTGCGCGGAGCATATTGTTGACGGAGAAATGAGTTCCCACTTCCCGCAGCAATTCAACATAATTCAGATCCAGCAGCCAGTCAGCATTATTGACCATCAGTGCTTTGCCATCTGAGAAGTCTATGAAACGCTCCATCTGGCGACGGAAGCATTCAGCGTTATGATTAATATCCTCACGTGTCAGCATTTTGCGCATATCGGTTCTTCCTGACGGATCGCCGATCATTGTGGTGCCACCCCCGATCAGAACGATCGGAGTATTCCCTGCCATTTGAAGGCGCTTCATCAGGCACAATGCCATAAAGTGACCGGCCGTCAAACTGTCTGCTGTGCAGTCAAATCCAATATAGAAACGCGCTTTGCCGGAATTGACAAGTTGCCGGATCTCCTCTTCGTTGGTAACCTGTGCGATCAATCCTCGCGCTGTCAGTTCTTCATAGACTCCCATTTTCTTTCTCCTTCACGATTTGTTTATAATGTTCCGCATATTGCAGCTGCTCTTCGGCGGATTGCAGCGTAGTCTCTGTAATATTGTCACCGCCGTGCAGACGGGCAATTTCTTTTTGAGCCCCAGTGTGATCCAGCAAAGAGACTTCAGTCCGTGTTCGATTGTCGTGTTCGGATTTGACAATGACAAAATGCTGGTCTGCCATTGCAGCAATCTGAGGCAGGTGTGTAACGCATAGAACCTGCTTTCGTCCGGAGAGAGAAGCAAGCTTTTCCCCCACACGCTGAGCAGCAATCCCGGAAACACCCGTATCGATCTCATCAAAAATCATGGTTGGAACATTATCTCCCTGGGACAGCACCTGCTTCATAGCGAGCATGATTCGGCTCAGTTCACCGCCTGATGCTATTCTGCTGATTCTTCCGGGTGGTTCTCCGCGGTTAGCAGAGAGAAGAAATCTAACATTGTCTGCACCTGTCTCGGAGAGTGTCTCCGTCGGGGTGATTTCCACCTCAAACCTTGCAGAAGGCATCGACAGATCTCGAAGTTCCTTTTCAATTTGTTTGGCAAGAACTGCAGAAGCAGTCCGTCGTTTCTCCCTCAGCTGATCAGCAAGTAAGCGGCAGTGCTTTTCCTGTTTGACAATTTCACGCTCCAGCTTCATCAGTCGTTCTTCCGAGAAACTGATTTCCTCAAGGCGTGTACGACATTCTTCCAGATAAGCCGGCAGTTCTTCCAGATTACGGCGGTATTTTCTCTCAAGTCGGGATAACTCCCTCAGCCTCTGTTCAATACGGTCATATTCCTCAGGAGAGAAATTCAAGGATTCTTCAAAATCCCTCAGCGTCTCATCAGCATCCGTCAAAAGAAAAACCGCCTGATCCAAACTGTTAGCAGCCGCCGATAATTCCGCGGCATAAGAAGCTGCGTGTCGGCACTGCCACGCGGCATCCTGTGCACTGCCGAGAGCACCGCTGTCTCCATTCAAAGCATCTCTTGCCAGATGCATTGCTTCTGTGAGCTTCTCAGAATTACGGAGAAGGTCTCGTCTAACCGTCAGTTCCTCACGTTCTCCGTCCTGAAGATTCGCTTTCTCCAGTTCTGCCACAGCTTCGGTCAGACGCACCTGAAGTCGTTCTTTCTCTTCTTCGTCAAGATTCAGTCTGTCTCTCTCCTTCGACAATTGGCGCAGATTTAGAAAGTTTTTCCTGTATTCATTAAGATCCAACGAAGCATAACGGTCCAGCGCGGATAAATGCTTTTTTTCATCGAGAAGCTGCATTCCGTCATTCTGTCCATGCAGCTCTAAAAGAAGCTGACCAAGGGTTTTCAACTGAGCAGCACTCACTGGAACCCCGCAGACTCGACAGCTGCTTTTACCTTCAGCTGTAATACGGCGCTGAACAATCAGCTCCGTATCATCGCAGTCAATGTCGTTTTCGCGAAGCCAGTCTTGCGCATTAACCATGTCAAAAACTGCCGTAACAGTAGCCCGGTCAGCGCCGGTCCGAATCAGCTCCCTGCTGATCCTTGACCCTGTTACAGCTGCAATGGAATCGATTACGATACTTTTTCCAGCACCAGTCTCACCAGTCATCACGTTGAGACCGGTGTCAAAAACAATATCTGCTCGTTCGATAACGGCTATGTTTTCTATGCGTAGTTCGCGCAGCATGAATTGTTCACACTCCGATGATATAGACGATTAAAACAGATGCTGTATCTCTTCAAACAATGCCTGTGCAGCCTCATTGTTCCGCATGGCGAGAAAGGCGGTATCATCTCCTGCCAGCGTTCCGACAAGTCCGTCGACGTGGATGGCATCCATTGCGCTGCATGCGGCAGAGGCCAGGCCCGGCAGCGTTCGGATCACAAAAAGATTCTGTGCCACATCATAGGATACGACACTCTCCCGGAATATTTTCTGAAGCCGAATCACATGATCACCGGTCTCACGCCGGGCAGCAACATAACGATAGCCCCCGTTCGGCGCTGCTTCCTTGGTGAGATGCATATCCCGAATATCGCGAGAGAGAGTTGCCTGCGTCGTATGGATTCCACGTTCCTTCAATGCGAGCATTAACTGGTTCTGGGTCTCGATTTCTTCCGTGGAGATAATCTCCAGAATGATCGATTGTCGGTTACTTTTCACAGTTCCGGTCTCCCTTTCATCCTTATTTTTGATTTTTATTCGAATGAATTAAATCACTGTTTTATGGAACTCGGTCATACCAGCTTTTCAAGCTGTTCATAAAAACTTTTTCCGGACAGCTCGATCATTCTGACCTGGTTCTCTGACTGGCTGATTTCAAGAAGATCCCCGCTTTCAAGATCAGCTACCTGGTATCCGTCAACTGCAAGATATGCCCTTCTCCCGGTCAGTTTCTCAGTAAGTACACGTACTTTTTTCTGTGGAGAAAGCACAAACGGTTTCGCAGACAGGGTGTGTGCGCAAATCGGCGTGAGCAGAAAAGCTCTGGCGTCAGGTTCAACAATTGGTCCTCCCGCCGACATGGAATACCCTGTAGATCCGGTCGGTGTTGCAATTACCAGTCCGTCACCCGAAAAGGAAAACATCAGTTTTCCATTTGCCCAGGCTGTTGGCTGGATACATTCTCCGTATCCATGGATCACCACGTCATTCAGAGCCTGATCCTTAAGAATGATTTCTCCCCCTCGAATCAGAGATACATCCAGCATCATTCGCTCACTAACTGGTACATCAGGTACCAACGCTTCTGTAATTCGATCAAGCTCATCAGGTTCCAGACTGGTCATAAAACCTTTTGTTCCAAGGTTGATACCGAGAATTGGAACGGTAGCACCGTGGAGCTCACGTACTACAGCAAGAATCGTCCCATCTCCACCGAGCACGAATATGTGTGACACATTGGAAATAACATCCCGAAGCCGGTATATATTTAGATTGGTCGGTGCAGGCCATCCGTCATCCGTAAAAACCGGACAGACACAGGCGTCAAATCCGTTATCAGCGAGAATTTCAACACATTCTCTTGTACGGGCCATATCTGTATCTCGATATGGGTTTGAACACAAAGCAATCATATGTTTCCCCTGTGAGCATCACTCACTACTGATGTAATGTCAAGATTCGGCTCTTCCATTTTTGCATTGACCAGATAACAAAGAAACTCAATATTACCTTCCGGTCCACGAATCGGCGAATAGTCCAGTCCCATCACACTGTATCCCAGCTCTCTCGCAGCAGAAAGACAGGTCTCAATGACAGAACAATGGACTGCCGGGTCTCGAACTACTCCCTTTTTGCCAACCTGTTCTCTTCCCGCCTCAAACTGCGGTTTGATCAGGCATATAAAATCAGAGCCAGGCTTCAGGAACTGCTTGATAACGGGCAGAATCAACCGAATGGAAATAAACGATACATCCATCACAGCAAGATCCAGCAGTTCGGGAATCTGTTCTTCGGTAAGATAACGCAGGTTACAGCGTTCCAAGTTGATCACTCTGCTGTCCTGCCGAAGCTTCCATGCCAGCTGCCCGTATCCGACATCAACGGAGTACACTCGCTCAGCGCCGTTTTGAAGCAGCACATCGGTAAATCCTCCCGTTGACGCACCACAGTCAATGCAGATCTTTCCTTCTGCACATACCGGAAAAACTTTTAAAGCTTTTTCGAGCTTCAGTCCTCCTCGTGAAACATACTTCAGTGGTGTTCCCCTGACATCCAGTTCGCATTCAGGTGAAACGGACATTCCCGGCTTATCCGCTTTTTGCCCGTTCACAAAGACCGCACCGCTCATGACAATGGCTTTGGCCTTCTCTCTGCTTTCTGCGAATCCTCGGTCAAAAACCAGCTGATCCAAACGTATCTTACTCATTTGATACCGATCTGCAAAGCGCTTCAGCCTGCTTGACAATAGACTCAGCGTCAATGCCGTAATCATGCATCAGCTGCGCACGCCCGCCATGAGCAACAATCCCCTCACCCAAGTTCAGCAGTTTCGCTTTTACGCAGATTCCTTCCCTTGCGGCGGCAAAGCTTAGCACTGTTCCGATGCAGCCGGACCCGATGACTTCCTCGACGGCCATCAAGTGGCCGGTTTTTCGCAGAGAGGACATGACCATTGGAAAATCATTTCCTCCGATCTCTCCGAGTTTGATCACTTCAGCTGATATCCCATGTTCCTGAAGCATATTTGCAGCTCTGATCGTTTCACAGATCATCGTACCATACGCCACAAGTGTAATATCAGATCCCTCTCGAAGGAAATATTCTTTTTCTGGATGAAGCTCACTGTAGCCGCACTCACCACCGCGCGGATAACGTACGGAAACCGGCCCTTCCGCCCCGGTGACTGCCGTATGCAGCATGGAGGAAAGCTCTGCAAAGCTGGCCGGACAGTAGATTTTCATTCCCGGAACAGTTCTCAGATAGGAGACATCAAAGATTCCGTGGTGTGTCTCACCGTCGCTGCCGACAATTCCGGCACGGTCTACACAAAAAACCACGTGCAGCTGTTGAAGCGCAACATCGTGGATCATCATGTCATATCCACGCTGCAGAAAACTGGAGTATACTGCAAATACAGGGATGAGCCCCTGTTTTGCCATTCCGGCAGACATGGATGTGGCATGGCCTTCGGCAATGCCCACATCCCAGAAACGCTCCGGAAATCTCTTCGCAAAGCCGTCCAGACCTGTTCCGATTGACATGGCTGCTGTAACAGCCACAAGATTGTGGTGCTTTTCCGCCAACTCTGTAAGAATCTCTCCGGCACAGTCAGAAAAACACCTTCCCGATGGGACCATCTCTCCGGTAAAAGGATTAAAGGGACCTACCCCGTGATAGATATCCGGGTGCTCTTCAGCAAAACCGACTCCTTTTCCTTTTCTGGTTAAGACGTGGACAAGAACCGGTTCCTCCATATCCCTCGCCAGGCGAATCACATTTTCTAGTTCTTTCAGGTCATGTCCGTCAACAGGTCCGAGATAATTCAGTCCCATCGCGTTAAACATATTGACAGGAAGAAGCTTGTCCTTCACTCGCTCTTTCAGATCGTGGTTAAAGGCATACACTGCCGGCATCGATGAAAACACATCCCGATACCACCGTTTAAAGCGGAGGTATCCCGGTCTGATTCGCATGCTCTGCAAAAGTTTTGCCGTGCCGCCGACATTCGGATCAATGGACATGTTATTGTCATTCAGAATGATAACAATGGGTTCTTTGCTAGAAGCAGCAGCAGCAAGTCCTTCATATGCCAGGCCTCCGGTCATTGCACCGTCGCCCAAAACAGCTACGACATCGTAATGGTCTCCACAGAGTGTTCTGGCTTTAGCCATTCCGAGTGCAACCGAAACGGAGTTGGATGCGTGACCGGCAATAAAAGCGTCATCATCGCTCTCATATGGTTTCGGGAACCCGGAAAGACCTCTGTATTGTCTCAGAGTATAAAACTGGTCTCTACGGCCGGTAATAATCTTGTGAACATAGCTCTGATGACCCACATCAAAAACGAGCCGGTCACGTTGTGTATCATATACACGGTGCAAAGCAAGGGTCAGCTCCACTGCACCCAAATTGGAGGCGAGATGTCCGCCTGTCTTGGATACCGAATCGACAAGAAACATTCGCAGCTCTGCTGACAACGTCTGCAGTTCTTGAACGGTCAGAAGCTTGACATCCCGTGATGAATTGATCTTATCTAAAACTTTCATGAATCAGTTTTTCCGTTTCGCCAGATTGTCAGCCAACTCTTCAAGAAAAGCGCTGTCTTCAAAGCCATTGCGGAGAACTTTTACAGCATGCTCGGTAAGTCTGCTTATCAGCCTCTCACATTCTGTTTTTCCAAGCAAAACCATGTAGGTGTTTTTATGCTCTTCTTTGTCAGAGCCAATCGGTTTGCCAAGTTCTTCTTCACTGCTCAGAACATCTAACATATCATCTCGAATTTGAAATGCCATGCCGATTGCAGCACCAAATTGCGCAGCTGCCTCTTCCTGTTCGGGGCTTCCAAGCGCAGCTGATACACCCATCGTGCATGCTGCTATGATCAAAGCACCTGTTTTCCGGGCATTGATCTGGTCCAGCTGTTCGGCGGTGAGTATTTTTCCTTCTCCGATCATATCAAGATATTGTCCGCCGCACATGCCGTCAAATCCGACAGCATTGGCCAGATGCGTTGCGCAGCGCAGTCTGGCTTGGTCAGGAAGTGCAGACCGCAGGATCGTTCCGAATGCTTCTGCCTGCAGGACATCCCCTGCCAGAGTTGCTACGCATTCACCAAACACCACATGGTTTGTCGGTTTTCCGCGGCGCAGGTCGTCATTGTCCATGCAAGGCAGATCATCATGGATTAAACTATAAGCATGCAGCATCTCAACAGCGCAAGCAATATCCAAAGCTTCAACAGGGTCTTTTCCGCAAATTCTGCAGAATTCCAGCACAAGCATGGCGCGGATCCGTTTTCCGCCGGCGAGGAGACTGTAGCGGGCGGCTTCGGCATATCCGCACATAGCATCGTCTTCCGGCAGCAAAAAAAACTGTGAAAGGCGGTTTTCTATCAATTTTTTATATTGATCCGCAGTATAAACGTTATTCTTCAAAAGGTAATTCCTCCGGTTCCCCGTTGTATCCTTTCCTTAGTTTAACAACCGTCTGCTCTGCCTGATCCAGCATTGCATTGCATTCAGCAAGCAGCTGTGTGCCTTCATCAAAAAGCGCAATCGATTCCTGCAGCGGAATATCACCCTTTTCAAGATGCGTAACGATTTCTTCAAGTCGCTTCATGGATTCTTCGAAGGACTTTTTTTTCCGCGTCATGTGTATTATTCCTCCACTTGATCGACAAAGCAGGTAGCCTGGCCGTCTATAAATCTTAATCTGATATGTTCACCCACAAAAAGCTGCCGGACACTTTTCAAAGTTTTTCCATCTTGGTCACTGGCTACCAGGTATCCTCTGGAGAGTACCTTCAGTGGGCTCAGGGCATCCAGAGCAGCAGCACTTCCAGCTATATCCGCTCTTCTGCCTATCAGAAGCTTTTCTCCTGCCGCGCTGAGCTGTGCTAAAAAACGATCCAGTTCCATACGCCTGATGTCCACAAAAGAAGATGCATCTGAAAGTACTCTTCGATTTTTCAGAGATTCCAGATGCTGTTTGTTTTTCAGGAGCTGTGCGTTAACTGCCTGATCCATTCGAAGTGAAAAGCTTCTGATCACTTCCTGCAGCTCTCGATAATCCGGGACAGAAATTTCTGCCGCATTGCTGGGAGTAGAAGCTCTTCTGTCAGCAACATAATCCGAAATAGTGACATCCGGTTCATGTCCGACCGCTGAAACAATCGGGATCTCTGAGTCATAGATCGCCCTGGCAACGCGTTCATCGTTAAATGCCCAAAGGTCTTCCAGAGAACCTCCCCCGCGGCCAGTAATGATCAGATCCGCAACATGATATCTGTTTGCATACCGGATAGCGGAAGCAATCTCCGCTGGAGCTTCGGCTCCCTGAACCCGCACCGGAAGCAGCAGCAATTTGGTCATGGGCCATCTCTGGCGAAAAATGCGAATCATATCATGAACAGCCGCGCCGGCAGATGAGGTGATAATCGCTACTCGCTCAGGGAAAAATGGGAGCTGCTTTTTATGTGATTCGTCAAACAGTCCTTCTGTTTCGAGACGCTGTTTCAACTGTTCAAAAGCAACCTGCAGATCTCCGATTCCATCCGGAATAATATTGGCGGTATAAAGCTGATAGACTCCATCCCTCGGATAAGCACGAAGACTGCCAAACGCAAGAACTTTCATGCCATTTTCAGGCCGAAAGCGCAGTCTGGACGCGTTGCTTCGGAACATCACACAACGAAGGCTGCTCTCCTGATCCTTTAGTGTAAAATAATGGTGTCCGGATGGATATATTTTGTAATTGGACAGTTCTCCCTGGACACAGATGTCTGTAAACTGATTATTCTTTTCAAGGAGTAACCTTACCGCTTCATTCAGCTGACTGACTGTGAACGTCATGCGGCTGCCGGTACTCATTCTTCTTTCTTTTCCGGCTTTTCTGCACGGAGGAAAGAGCCCAGAACACCATTGATAAACGCACCAGCCTGTGGAGAATCATATGTTTTCCCGAGTTCCACCGCCTCATTGACGGCAGCTGCTTCCGGAATGTCATCCAGATACAGGATTTCGCAAATCGAACAGCGCAGGATCGCTAATGTTGTTTTAGAAAGACGGTTTATTTTCCAGCCGCTGGAATAGCGACTGATGATTTCGTCAATTTCATTGCGATGGGATTCTGTATTAAGAATAACGCGGCGAATATATTCAGCCTGCTCTTCATCCGGCATTTCCAGATAGAGTTCATCCTCATCATGTAGAGTTTCATAATGGTCATTTGAGAAAAAAAGTGCCAATGTGTCCTCTGCCGATGCTGAATTGGTTTCTATTGAAAACAGCAGTTGTACAGCAAGCTGCCTGGCGGTCATTCTTGTCATTGCATTCCTCCGGTCTCAGCGGTCGAAAGAAATCCCTGAGACATGTACATTTATCTCTGCATCTTCAATGCCCGTTGCTGATAGAATTACATTTCTCACCGCATCCTGCACATTTTTAGCCACATTGACTACATTGCATCCATACGAGACTGAAATGATTGTATCTACAAGGATCTTGTTATTTTCAAAACGAACCTTCACCCCTTTGGGCAGGGTTTTTAGTCCGATCAATTCAGCCAGTTCTGTCCCGGCAGTGACAGAAAGTCCTGAAACGCCCTCAACCTCTGCAACAGCTGTACGAACGATTCCGGAAATCACGTCTTCAGAAATATTAATACTGCCGTTTTCTTCACGGTAGCTGATATAGTTTTCACCCATAAGAACTTCCTCCAATGCAGAATTCATATTATTGTATCACGAAAGCAAAAAAAAAGGAAGCCTCATTGGAGATTTTTCAGTATTTAAGGAAAGCGCTTTATCCGTTATTGAAAGTTTCAAAAAAATATGGTATATTTTCAAAAGTTTATTATGATCAAGAAGGAGGCTTCGGAATGGAAGTTAAAATAATGCTTGCTGCTGCGATTTTTTTCGGAGGCTGGCTTCTGTCTTATGTGTTTATCAGACAGCTTCTCTTTAATTTTATAACTGCATATCCGTTGATTCGTAAAATGCAGGAAATCGATCAGGACTTGATTGCCCTTGGTGCAAAGCGGTATACAACGACATCTGTTCTCGTGTGTATCGTGAGTTCTGCGATTCTTATGTTCCTCGTTCTCTTTTTCTGTCCCCGCTATCTTCAAATTTCTTTTTTCGCGGGTGTTTTCATTTGTATTTTGATGCTCATCAATAAGCTTTCTCCCCAGAATCGTCCGATGTTTGAAAATTTTTGCGCAGGTTACTGCCGTTTTGTTCCCGATGATGAGCTGAGAACAATCATGTACAATAAAGATACCAAGAAAATCAACAAACGTCTGCGCGAACTTGGTTATGATCACAGTTTTGTTCCGGAATTCAAACAATAAGAGTCCGTTTTTATCAATCTAAAGCCAGAAGGAAACCCGACCTCATAAGAAGGAGGTCGGGTTTCCTCTTATCTGTTTCTATGACGCAAACCAAGGGAAACATTGGTGCTCTTTCACAAGCCAGGCTGACTTTGCCAATTCTGCCATTGGCTGATCACTCCTTGAGTCGGAGTAGAAATTCTCAATCGCTTCCTCTGGATACTCTTCCAGAAATCTCCTTTTCTTTTCCAAATCATGGCAGTTTTTTCCCGAGATTTTTCCCGTATACGGATTCATCGGTGTTGCAATCAGACGGACTCCCAACTTTTCTGCGGCGGGTCTGAGAAGAAACTCCGGAGAGGCGGAAATAATGAGGTCGTCGCTTTTCATCTGTTCGAGATACCAGGGTTCCATGCGGCAAAAATACTCATTCCAAAAGCAATCCACAATCTGATCAATATTATCAATCCGATTCAGGAATGAAAACATGGCTTCTTTCAGCTTTTTTGCATCCCTTTTTCCGCCTCGCAGGTAGAGAACAAACTGCCATAACGATGACGGGAGTACATGAAATACAGCCCGCGGATAATGTCGCATACAGTACTTGATGAAGCAATAAGAGCTGTCCGGCACAAAGATGGTGTCGTCAAAGTCATAAGCATTCATATCAACTATCTGCTCCTCTTTTCAAGAGTAAAGCATGTCAGTGCATATATGCATGCAGCTACACCAAACAGGCAGTCGATTCCAGCTATTGTTCCGGTATGCATAACAGAAGCAGCACCTAAAATTGCAAGCAGAATTTTAACGAAAAGAATGGTTGCGGTATTGATCAGGAGCAGGCGTTCGGTGATACGAGAGATACGGAAAGAAAGCGGGAGTCTGGTAATATCCTCTGAAAAAACAATGATATCTGCTTGGAATTCTTCCTCTTTCGGTTCCAGGCATACTGAGATATCTCCTGCTTGAAACATCTCGGAATCATGAAATCCGTCTCCGATCACGGCTATCTTTGCACGGTCTCCATGTGATGAACGAAGATACCGAATAGCCGACCCTTTTTCTTCTGCGTTCAATTCTGGTTTTACCATATCAAAGTTCATGGAGGACGCTAGCGTACGTGCTGTAGATCTGACGTCGCCCGTAAGCATTACCAAAGTCGAAGCTCCAAGAGACCGCATTTCTTCCAGGGCCTCAAAGGCATTTTCCCGAATGGAATCCGAGATCATGATATACCCGCGATATGTCCCATCTACCGCAACATGGATGGCAGATCCGCTTTTTTTCGGTATCTGATACCAGATTTCGTTGTCTTCAAGCAGTCCGGCGTTTCCTACATGAATGTGATGACCGGAGAAGAATGTGCTGACCCCTTTTCCTGGAATCTCTTCTGTTTGGATTCTGTCCTCAGGAATGGCGTTGTCCTCTAGCCCGGCAGCAGCTCTGATAGCTTGCGCAATGGGATGAGAAGATCTGTTTTCCCCGATAGCCGCAATCCGTAGCAAATCCTCTTCCTTCAGGCCAACCGGGGCAATCTCTGAAATGACAAACTTTCCGTCTGTGATAGTTCCGGTTTTACTGAACGCGAACAGTTTGCAATGGGAAAACAGTTCCGGTACAGCATCATTTTGAAACAGTATGCTCGCTTTTGCTGCACTGTAGACAGCTGCAAAATGAGAAAGAACAGAAGAAAATAAAAACGCTGAAGGTCCGGCAAGTGCAAGAAAAATCACGCTCTTGTGTAGCCATACCGCATAATTATCAAGGTGAAACAGAGCACAAACCGCAAAAACAACAGCGAACAGGAGGTACAATGCATAGAAGCCGAGCGAACAGGATGCCAGAAGCTTGCGTTCCGGGCTTTTCTCTTCGTCTGCGCTCTCCACAGCATTGCGAAATCGCAAGTCCGCTTCTGCAAGATAATCGGGAGCTGCTTCCCGGTGCAGCAGACAATAGGCCTCTACTTCAGAGAGAACATTTGCAAAAACCAGGATCAGGGGTGCAGCGGTATATTCTCTGATCAGTATTGCTACAACTGCAGCCAGGAGCCAGGTGCTTTCCTCTAAAGGGAACTTCTTTTTCTGAACCAGGTGAAAACCGTTAAGGCATATCGGTACAGCTGACAAAAGAAGTGCGATCAGGCAAAACACAACTTTGAAACTGGAAAGAGCTTTGATTACTGTACAAAGGACCAGGAGCAACACTGCAATTGCAGTCAGGAGAATATCTCTCCCCGAGAAGTGTCGTTCCAGAGGAAGGCGCAGAGAAAGAACCATGTCCCGGAATGCCGCAAGTTTTTCCGGAATGGACAGTACAGAAGGAATTGTATTAGATACGGAGCCGTGTTTGCTCATTTCAGTTCCTTTCTCATTATACAGATCAGGAAAACAATCATCATGCCAGCTGCTACACCGATCATATCCACCATTACATCGATTGCAGCACCTGCCCGACCCGGAACAAATGTCTGATGGAATTCATCTGAACAGGCATAAAACAGACAGAAAGCAGAATTGCATATCGCAGATCGCAGAGGTATCCGGTCGAGAAACAGTTCCCGGAAGAAAAACCCCGAAGAAACAGCCAGCAGAGCATACTCTGTCATGTGTGCATACTTGCGGATATCCAATTCCTCGCCATATTCGGTAAGCCTCGGGAGCAGTTTCATGAGTAACTGGCCAAAAGCTGTATTCAGAAGCCACTCGCTCATATTCGTGGATTCCGTTCCATCTTTTGCAGACAGGAAGAAAATCATGCACATAATCGCCACTGTGAGAACCCCAAACCCCCAGAGACGCTTTTTGCTGCGGACCATGAAGAGTTTTCAGTAGCGAAAGTCGAACATCAGATCGTAGATACAGACTGTCTCTCCGTCTTTGATGCCCAACTTTTCCAGCCGGTCGTATATGCCTGCTTTTCTCAGACAACGATCAAAAAACATGCGGCTTTCGTAATCTGAGAAGTTCACGGAAGCTGCAACACGCTTTAACCAGTCGCCTTCCAACTGCCAGAGCCCATCTTCAGTATGTTCAATCCGAACATCGTCTGCATTCTCCAGGACCGGCTCCGGTTCTACGTAGTCTGCTTCAAATGGAGCAATCGGGGGGAGTGTTGAAAGTTTCTCGGCACACAGTTTGATCAGTTCCGATGTTCCCTGATGGGTTGCTGCACTAAGCTGAAGAAGTGGAAGCCCAAGTTCTGTAACATGAGCTTTCAGTTCTTCAAGGGCCTCTCCGTCATCAGTTATAATGTCGCATTTATTTGCCACTACAATCTGAGGACGTTTTGCCAGCTCAGGCTCATATTCCTGAAGTTCCCTGTTGATCACATCAAAATCATCAACCGGGTCGCGTCCCTCTGATCCGGAAGCGTCAACCACATGTACCAGCAGTCTGCAGCGTTCTATGTGCCGCAAAAAATCGTGCCCGAGTCCCGCTCCCTCTGATGCGCCTTCTATGATACCGGGGATATCTGCCATTACGAAACTGCTGCCTTCATCCGCATAAACCACCCCAAGATTCGGATACAGCGTTGTAAAGTGATAGTTCGCGATTTTCGGATGTGCTTTGCTGACAACAGATAACAGCGTCGATTTACCGACATTTGGAAAACCGATCAGCCCCACGTCAGCCAGAAGCTTCAGTTCCAGTGTAATATCCCTCACTTCGCCCGGAAGTCCGGGCTTTGCAAAACGAGGGACCTGTCTGGTCGGAGTTGCAAAATGCATGTTTCCCCATCCGCCTCGTCCGCCTTTGGCAGCGACAAAGGGTTTTCCGTCAGACATGTCATGCATTACACAGCCTGATTCCGTATCGCGTATCAGCGTCCCTCTCGGAACTCGTACGAGAAGATCGGCTCCGTCCTTACCGGCGCAACGCTTTCCCTGTCCGTTGGCTCCGTCTCCTGCGGAATATTTCCGTTTATAACGAAAGTCCATCAATGTCGTCATGTTGTCATCCGGGACAAAAATCACACTGCCGCCCCGGCCGCCATCGCCTCCGTCTGGACCGCCGGCTGCAACATACTTTTCTCTGTGAAAAGCTACAGCGCCGTCCCCGCCTTTTCCGGCATGTAAATGGATCTTCGCTTTGTCAACAAATGAAGGCATCTTTTCCTCCGTAGAAAATAATGAAAAGGCCGGACATGTGTCCGGCCTGATTCCGTCAATTTACTGGGCGAGTTCTTCGTAAACAGAAACCTTCTTGCGGTCCTTGCCCATGCGTTCGAACTTAACGGTACCGTCAACAAGTGCGAACAGGGTATCATCCTTGCCCTTGCCGACACTGGTGCCGGGATGAATCTTTGTTCCGCGCTGACGGACAAGAATGTTGCCGGCCAGAACAAACTGACCGTCTGCACGCTTGGCACCGAGACGCTTGGACTCGCTGTC
>JAEEGL011885745.1_pt1 | contig 22406 bp, 15 predicted proteins | sample 9134231 | NCBI WGS metagenome assembly JAEEGL01 (sample SAMN16246548, study PRJNA631951) | gut metagenome | biome: gut microbiome; feature: rumen; material: fiber-attached | host: Bos | place: Iran: Karaj | collected 2018-10
CAATCATGGATAACAGACAAGTATTGGATTTGCATACACCCAGCAAGCGTCAGCAGGAATGGGAACACATGAGCCGGGAAGAAAAGAACCATACGCTCTATCTCCGACAGGTCGAACTGCTGAAAACCTTCCTTTCCCGGCATGCAATCTCGCAAGCCCAGTATGACAAGAGCCTCCGGGATTTAACTGACAAAATGGGAGAGCATTTGAGCTGATTAATTACAACCAGGCCCTCAAAAATGGAGAAAGACTATGGACAACAATCTGAATTTATTACAAGATACGCTGGCAATTCTCAATGCGGGCAAATATTTTGTAGATGGAAAAGAAGTCATACTTTCTCACAAAAAAGAAGAGCAAAAGCAGGTTCAAGTTTTCCTGCCGGAGGATATTGAGGAAATCCGTCAGGCGAAACGGACACCCGTACATTCGCTCGGGGCCCGGTGCGGTATTCGTTGCGAGAACAAGGACTCCTTTGCGGCGGCGAGAGACCTGCTTCCATATTCTAACCTGTGGTCAAACCAACGGCAAAAGCCGCGGGAGATATTGGTACTAAACTTTGCCAACCCGTTTGAACCGGGCGGAGGCGTTCGGCGCGGCGCAAGAGCGCAGGAGGAAGATCTTTGCAGAAAATCCTCCTTGCTGCCTTCTCTGGAAGGTGATGCCGCAGTGCGGTATTATGATTACCACCGCAGGCTGCATAGCTGGATGAGTTCTGACGCCATTATCCTCACGCCAAAGGTGGATGTATTCCGGGATGAGAATGGTGCGCTGCTGCCGGAGCCATTTACTGTGGCGGTTATGACCTGTGCGGCACCTATGATTGGGCAAGGCTATGAGGGAAGGACGGAAGAAGAATACCGCACCTTGTTTGCCCATCGGATTGACAGTATACTCCAGACTGCGGCGTATCTTGGTTATCAATGCCTGGTTTTGGGTGCGTTTGGCTGCGGCGCATTTGGAAATGACGCTGCCGTGGTTTCTGATTTGTTTTACAATTGCATGAAGCGCTTTCGCTTCTCGGAAATGCGGCTGGAAGATTGCTTCCGTATTATCGACTTTGCTGTGCTCAGTAGGAGCCCAAGTCAATATAATTTCAAAGAGTTCCATCGAAACTTCGGGAATTATTACCGGGATGAAGATGCGGAGGTTGCCGCCCGTGTGCAGAAGAACATTCTGAAGACCGAGGAACATCTCGATGCAATCCGAGGCAGCCTGATTGGCGGAGCGGTCGGCGATGCGCTGGGATATGCCGTCGAATTTGTTGGAGAAGATTACATTTTCCAGAAATATGGGCCTAATGGCATTCAGTCCTATGCGCCGGAACGTCTGACCGGAAAAGCTGTGATTTCTGATGATACTCAGATGACCCTGTTTACAGCGGTTGGTCTTCTGTTTGGGCAAACCCGGATGAAGCTGCGCGGGATCGGAGCAAATCCATGGTACTATGTCTCGATGGCCTATCAGGATTGGCTCAAAACGCAGGACCTTGATTATGCCACCGAGCAGGAGCAACACAAGCAAAAAAACGATCGCCGGGTATCTTGGCTTCTGGATGTCCCGGAGCTCTTTGCACGCCGTGCACCGGGAAACACTTGCCTGTCTGCCCTGAGAAGCGGCGGCGCAGTGGTAGATCCGCTCAGGGAACCAATCAATCATAGCAAGGGCTGTGGTGGTGTTATGCGCGTGGCTCCGGTGGCCCTGGCCTATCCTGGGATTGCGCAGGATGCGCTGGACAGAGAGGCGGCCAACGTTGCAGCCATCACCCACGGACACTCTCTTGGATGGCTCCCGGCAGCGGCAATGGTCCACATCATCCATCGTCTTGTATTTGGAACCGAGAATCTGAGTCTCAGAGACCTGACAATTGAAGCGCGAAACGCTGTCCGGAAGCAGTTTCATGAAGATCCAAACATCGGCCAATTCTGCGCTTTGCTGGATCTTACGGTTGAACTAGCTGACAATTCAGACAGCGATCTCGATAATATTCATCGGCTCGGTGAAGGGTGGGTAGGCGACGAAGCCCTGGCGATTGCACTGTACTGCTGCCTTCGTTACCCGGATGATTTCTCTAAAGCGATTACCACGGCTGTCAACCACAAAGGCGACAGTGATTCCACCGGTGCAATCGCCGGTAACATTCTGGGGGCAAAGCTTGGCTATTCCGCGATCGATGAGAAATGGCTGAACGACTTGGAAATTGCAGATGTTATTTTGGAGGTTGCGGACGATTTGTGCCATGGCTGTCAGATGAGTGAATACAGCCCGTACCGCGATCCGGCATGGGAAACCAAGTACATTTATCACAGACGTTATCTGCCAGGAGGATTGGAATAACTGTGAAAAAAAGCCCTCTGGAAAGTCCTATTAAGTCTTTCCAGAGGGCTTGCTATAAGCTTGTCATCCTATTCTGCTTTTCCGGGCAACGTTATTCAACGCCCAATGCTTTGAACACCGCATCCTCGGCGCTGCTATAAAAAATTAGGTTGAAACAACCAATCAGCTCGGCAGGAACTGTTCCCAGGTCCACAGCAGAGGTCAGCGGGAGAAGGACTTTCTTTGCGCCACTGTCAAGGCAAACCTGCAATGCGTTGGCCAACTCATCCACTTTCATCATCGTTCCGCTGATGCTGATTTCACCGAGTACTGCCAAGCTGGAGATTGTCGGCTTCGACAAGGCAATAGAGCACAGGGCGACAAGTGTGGGCAGGGCCAGCTTCTCCGTCATGCCAATGCCCTGAAGATCCTGATAATTTATGATATAATCTCTTGCTGTGGTGCTGATATTGCCGCTAATCCGATGGCCATTAGCTTTCAAGAAATTGAAAGCAGTATTTGAAGCTTCTTTCGCACCACGATCAGAGCCAAGACCGGTTCGCTCAAATTTACCATTGCCGGGGAGCATCTGAGACTCCAGACGGAAGACGCCAAGCATGCCGGATTTGCCATGGCCGACTGTGTAAACCTGGCCGGGATTGCAAAGGCCCTCGGGAATCAGCTTGCCTCCACCCTGCTCAGGCACGGAGACATAATGCTCCTCAAACGAATCATTGTCGATGTAGGAGAAGTTGACGTCATAGAACTCCATGCCGCCCAGTTTCTTCAACTGTTCCTTGACACGGCGACGCATTTCGAGCGCAATGCGGAGAATCTCTTCCAACTGCTCTTTGGTGTATTCACCATTCGGGTAGACCAGCTTAATCAGGCCGCCAACTGTTTTTCGAACAGCTGTGGTATCGCGCTGCGCGAGATCCTTGCCTAAGCGGTAGTAATGATCCAGTGCATCACCATACTGTTCCTTCCGCAGTTCCCGGATGAATTCAGCCAAATAGTCGGTGATAAAACCGTAATCATCTGTGAAATGCTCAGGGCGGAACTTGGGAACCTCCCAGCCAGGAAGGTAACAGTGAATGCGATCCAAAAAAGCGGTATCTGTACCCATTTCCGGCGGGAAAGGATCAAACAGGCTGCTTGTCTTCAACAACACGTCTACGCTCTGGTTGATGTTGCCGACAAAAGCCATTGACGCCGTAGCGGCAATCTCATCCTTGCCGCGGGTGAAGGAGCCAGAGTTCATGTAGTCCTTCATGATCTGAACGCCGTCTTTATCCTTGAAGGTGATGCCGGCAACCTCATCAAAAGCAACACAGTCCCACATGCCAACGAGGCCGACCGTCTTTCGACCCATGTTATAGAACAGGTTTGCCACGGTTGTTTGACCGCCGGAGACAAGAATGCTGTTGGGCGAAATCTCTTTGTAGATATGGGATTTACCCGTGCTTCTGGGGCCAAGTTCGCAGAGGTTGTAGTTGTTCTCCACCAGAGGCACCATCCGAAGCAGGAGCAGCCACTTTTCCCGTTCTGTCAAACGGTCAGGCTCCATACCGATGGAGCGAAGAAGCACATCAATCCATTCCTCCTTGGTAAATGCTTTGCGGCCTTCCTTGAGCTCATGGATATCCACGTGGGGCATCTGGATCGGTGTCAATTTGCGCACCTTGATCGGGTAGTCATTTTGCTTCTTTTTCGGTGGTTCAATCCGTCTGCCCAGGAACTCCATGGAGACGATTCCGTTTCCAAAGCCTTCCTCATCCTCAGAGGTATATTCCAACTGCACGATGCACCAGATGCCGCCGCACAGCAGGCGGTCATATTTTTCGGGGTACTCGTCTGAAATCGGCACAGCTTTGAGACCAAGGTTGGAGAATTCTGCTTCATAGATGTTCTTCTTAATGTTCAAGCTGACAGTCAGCTTGTCAATGACCGTATAGCTGCCCCGGGAACGAAGGACAGAAAGAATCTTTTGCGCTTCATCCGGGCGGACATAGTTGTCCGCGAGAATTCGTTTGACAGTCTCGACGCCCTTTTCGATCAGATCCGGGTCGTCAATGGAGCAGTATTGCCCCAGCAAGAACTCCAGAACATAAACGGGGACATTGGCGCCTTCCTTGATCTTCTTGGTTAAATCTTTGCGGACAATCTTTCCGTTGAAGAGTTCCCGCAGCTTGGCCTTGATGATTTCGCGGTTGTTGGGGATATCTTGAATCTGATCCATAACGATCCTCCGGTTTCTCTATCAGAAGAAATTGAACTCATCGACCGCAAAGGCAATGTCGATCTGGAATTCCTCTCTCTGGGGCATTTGCAGCCCGCTCTCATCGGTAATCACAAGATAGTACAGCTCTTTTTTGTCGAACTGCATGGACTTCAAATTGAATGTGCAGCGAAATGTACGGTCCTGGGCGTTCTCGCTCGTCTTATCCGCAATAATTCGCGCTGTGTCGCTGACCGGTTTCCCGGCAGCATCAGTGAAGCACAGCGTATAGGACGCCTTTTCGCGGTTTGCGCCAACGGCATCCTTCTGGAAGAAACTGAGAGAGAAGATCATATTACTGATCTTATGGCTTGCAGAGAGGAGGCTGATCGAAACAGGTTTCGTATCAATATTGGAGCGATTCCGCTGGTACATCTTTGAGTCTGTGCGCAGGAAATGGTAGTCGACCACCGGCACTACAAGCTCCTGTAAGCTGGCGCCGCCATGGACATAGTTTAGGCCACCGCCGTTCATTTTGATACGAACGTTTTCTCGGGGAGTAAAAGCTAAATACTCAGTGTTGCCATCCAACAGTTTGACCGGAATTAAGTAATTCGGCTGAGCGCCTTGCTTCATGATAGCATACCGTCTGCCATACTCAACCTCCATACCATTCCAACTCTCCCGGGAGACCTTGTTGTCTTCCGCAAGGGGATTGTAGGTGTAGAGAAATCCGTGATCGGCTGTAACGAATATCCTGGTGCCGCCGAAGTCGTTGACGATGATTCGGATCAGGTTTTTGATTTCATCAATTGCCTCTTCGCAGGCGGGGAAGACCGCATTGTCAGAAGTATGTGATGCTTCGTCAATCTTGTCGTGGTAGATGTAGACTACGTCCATTCCCTTAACAAGTGCGCTTCGTTCAGCCCGCTTTAAGCCAATGATGTTTTTATGCTGCAGCGCAACGCTGTTGCTCTTGGCTGCTTTCAAAATCTTGTCCCGATAGATACTGTCAGTTGGTGAGCCATCCGCAAGAACTGACACGCCTCCACTTGCCTTTTGCGTCAAGGACAGTGCCTTGTGCGGCAGGAGTGCTGCCATGCCAAATGGCGTGATTGAAGGATAGATACCGCAAACGCTGTCCAATGCGACACTGCTTTGTGTCTCTCTGCGCAGCTGCTCTGCGAGGGAAGCAGCGACCTCGAATCTGAGAGCATCTGAGATGATCACAAACACACGCGTGTCGGAGTTCTTTACCCGACTGCGATAGAAGGCCTCTTGCTTTGGGACTTCATACACAGAACCATTCTGCTCGAGTTCCTCAGCGCAGACGTTGAACCAGTTCGTACCAAGCTGCGAGAGATACCAGCCTGAATACAGGGCTTCCACTTTCTGAACAACATGCTTGAAAAGATCGTCCAACAACTCGTTGGATACCTTGAGGCTGCGCTGGAAGCACAGATGGAACTGCCGGTAGCAGGTATCCATACGGTAATAATCCTGCGTGTAGTTCTTCCACAGGTCTTTGGCAACCGCCTCATGGAATCCTGCTGCGTGCTCCTGGAAGAAAGATTGCATCTTCGAAACCTGCAGCAGCCCTTCATAATAGCTGGACATAAAGTCGTACCAAACCATGGTGCGGCGTTTTTCTACTGTGGTCTGAATTGCCTCAACCTGGATAATATGATCCTTGATCTCGGTCATCAGCTTGGTCAGGATCACTTCATTGACGCAGGGGAAGCATTCCGTATCCATCAGATCTTCGACGGCCAGTTTGTTGAAGCGGGGATACAGCCGCAGCTCATACTCAACAGATCTGGCAACCTCATAGAGCTTCTGGAGGTCCTCGGAGTGCAGCCACTCGGAAACAAGGTCGAAGCAGAAGGATTGATGCGGCATGGAGATGTATCGTTCAAGCCCGCTCAGGTATTCCTTACGCAGGGTTCTGGTAACGGCGGTTAGCAGGATGTGTGCGGCAAGAGGCTGCAAATCCGGCTCATCGCCAGGCTTGAAGCCGGTTGCCTGCGCGACAAGGGCCCAGAAAGGCACATCCGCACCATAGGATACGAAGCTTTGATAGACGGAATTCTTCTCGACCTTGAGCCCTGCCTTTAAGACAGCGCGGATAATCAGATTGGCATTAGGCTCCTTGACGCCGGAGAGCGCCGCCATAACAGCCAAATGCATCTGCGATGCCGTCGTGATGCCGTCGGCCATCGCCGCAACTCTGGCGCGGCGTTTTTTGTCTCCGAAGAACTTGAAATACCGCTTGACCTGGCTGCGCAGCATCAAGGAGGAAGGCAGGCCCATCTCATCCATCCAGATCGTACTCTGATCTGCACGGAATTCTTCGCTGTACAGGGCAACGTTCAAGAGCCAATTGTCCTCCGGACGCTCAAAAGACAGCGGGCAATAGACCAGGTAGTTCCCAGCCGAATCATCCTGCTGCAGCAGCTTCTTCAATGCAAAGGTATTGGCGCCTGTCGCCTTGACGACTGTCACGTTGTCCAGCCGAATCTCATCAATCTGATTCTCGAACTCTCTGTCCTCGTCATACCAGAAGATAATTCTGCGCTTGTAAAACTCCGGCAGCGGCGCGGAAAAACGCCTGCTCAGGTCCTGTACGATCTTTTCGGCATCCATGGATATGCCTCCTTAGTTTTCTGTTTCCGCTTGTGCTTCGATTCTCCGCCGCTCGGCCTCGATTTCACGCTGCAGCTCCTCGGCTGTGGGCAGCGTGAGTTGATATTTGGAGGCGAAAATCTGTTTTTCATCGTTCAGAACGGAGTATTTGACGATAGCCTCATTCTTCTGCGAGCAGAGGATAATGCCAATCGTGGGATTGTCGTCCTCGTTTCGATAGATCGCGTCAAACATCCGGATATAGCTGTCCATCTGGCCGACGTCGCCGTGTGTCAGCTTGCCGAGCTTCAGATCGATCAGCACATAGCATTTCAGAATGCTGTGATAGAAAACCAGGTCGAGATAGAAATCCTCATCCTCGTACCGCATGAGCTTCTGACGGGCCACGAAGCAGAAGCCGCGGCCGAGCTCCAGCAGGAATTCCTGCAGCTTATCGATCAAGGCCTGCTCCAAATCGGTCTCCCGCAGCGCAGGATAATTCTTCAGATCGAGGAATTCCAGCACGTAGGGATCTTTGATGAAGTTCTCGGCTGCCAGCGGCTCCATCAGAGCGTTGGCCTCGTCCACAACCGGCGCTTTCTCTCGGCTGGCCAGCAGGCGGTCGTAGTACAGCGTGGAGATCTGACGCTCCAGCTGACGGCTGGACCATCCGGCACGGACGCTTTCCTCCATATACCAATTCCTTGCGGCAGCGTCTTCTACCCGGAGCAGGGCGCGGTAATGCGTCCACGTCAATTGCGAACGCAGTGCGTTCGTATTTTGAAACAAGGTATAAAACTTCTTCATCTGCTGAAGATTCCGAACAGAGAAGCCCGTGCCAAATTCCTGCTGCAGCCGCTCCGATACCTCTTGCAGGACGCCCTTGCCATAATCCGCCCGGAGGCTCCCGTTCTGCTCATGCTCCACAATGATCCGCCCGATATGCCAGTAGGCTTGTACCATGGCAAAGTTGACTGCACTGTAGGCCTGGTTACGGGACCGCAGCAGGGCCTCTTTGATTTCGGAATAGATGTCCTGATAGGGTGTCAATATTGTATCAGCCATAATGGTTGCCTCCTGGTGATAAAGAACTAAAAGAATGTAGATGCTATTTTGAGAAATTATTATTTGCAAAGAAGCATTCAGCTATTAGTATTATGTGAGTTCTTATACTTTGCTAGCAACATATAGAATGCCGACGGATAAATGCCCTCACGTAAAGCTATCTGACTTACGGCTTTGAATTGCCTTCCAAGATCGTCGATATCCTTGGGAGGGCCTTTTTCGCTTTTAGAATGCATCATCTCAAAGGCTTCTTTGCAAAGCGGATCAGAAACAAAAGCCGGAATGCGTTCTAATTCTTCAATTATTTCGGCTCTTGTGATTTCGTCAAAAGAAATTGCGTTCAGCGCTTTGAGAAAATCTGTAGCCTTGCTTGTATCTGGAAAAACCACTTTGCAGTTATATGTCTTTCTGCAAGCGCCAAGCGTTTTCCATAATTGAGTGACGTCTAATACTTCAACTTTTTTTGTTATTGGCAGCTTGACTGAATCGGACCCAAAACGATAAAAAACAACTTTATTAACGTTACTTTCCTCAATGCAACGGAAGATATGGCTATCATTTTGAGGCGACATTCCTATAATGTGCAGTTCGCCAGTTAAGGAAGAGAGTTTTGAAAAATGGTAGTCAGTTGCGGATTTTAATTCCGGATGTTCACAATATGCATCTATCCATGCAAGTGATTCAGGCACCTTTTCCATAATTGCTTCTATAGCGATTTGATATTCAGGAGTATTATGATCCATGCTTCTCGCGTTCTCAAGAACACGCGAATAGTCGGCGTGCACTTTGGCGAGTTTGTACTTTAGTTCTCCGCTATAGTCCAGAAGCGCATTACAAAAACAGTGCTCATAGTTTGGGACAATAACACTTTTTCCTGAAGCTATTCGGCAGTAACCTTGTGCCATTTGGGGGTTCTCACAATCCATTGGCACCGAGAAGTCTCCGTGCAGGTGGTATACTTGCTTCTTGCACAGGTTTTCAATGTTGTTATCATAATTTAGTGTAAAGATATTGTCAAATCCACTGAAAAAACGCCGGACCTGTTTTCCCATCGTTTTATAAATCGTCTGAATTCTTCCATCATTGAAAATTGCATCCAAAACGATTCTTGCTACGGCTTGTTTTGCTATGCCCATCTGATCTGCAATGTCTGGGTGATCAATATAGAAGACCTGCATTAGCATGAACCAATCTTCTAACGGGATCTCATAATACTTTTTGAATTTCTTCTTTTCAGCGAACCTCGATTTGAAATCTTGAATCGCTCTCAAAACGTCCTCATCTGAAATGGCGTCATACTTTCCAGCTAAAACATCATTTGCAATTGGCAGGAAGCCTTTAAAGACAGTTGCAATTTCATCTCCGGAGATGGTTCCATCAAATAATGGATCGTATTTTCCTGTTTGCGCACCAAAAATAATGCGCGACATTATAAAACGGTTGCTATAAGCTTTACCGCCGAACTGAATATCGATTCCATTGCCAAGAAGTACTGACTTCATATTTTTCTCCTATACTTTTTCTCTCAAGAAGATATAACGCATGTGGCTACATTTTATGAGACTTAAGCTCAGCGGATATACCGGAAAGCGCGGAAGTAAGTCTCTTTGCTGCCTCGATCTCTTGCCGCTTTTGATTCCACTGACGCAGAATCATAAAGATTGCTTCTTTCAATACGGGGAAATACTTAATGCAATCCTCTTCGCTTAATTCGTGAATACCTTTGCTAACGATACCATAGAAAATGGGGTTAGAGTTAATCATCTCAGGAAGGTAGGCTCGTAGCAGTTTCATCCGATCTTGAACTTTCATAATGCTATAGGTGGATAAGTCTATAGCGCCATCCCGCTCTGCGTGATCTTTGGCTTCATCAAGAATACGCTCGAAGATTCTACGCAAATAGACGTATGAGCCCACACCAATCCCCTGTGCATGAAGACCAATTGCCTTGCGCAGTTCTTTCCTTGTAGTATTATCAATAACCTTTTTGAATTCGTCTACCTCTGGAAAAGCAAGATCGGCAACGGATGGATACTGACCTATCTTTTTCATAGTATATCCGTATGTGCGGACAACATAGTCAAGTCTGTGCGCTGGGTTTACTGCGCAACAGAAACGGAATGTAATGAGAGAATAATGCATTTCCACTTGTGGGCCAACAAAACACCAGTCCGTTGTCTCCGAGTTGTTTTGCTGACCTTTTCCGTTTCCAGAAGTGTCTTTAATATTCTGTTGGGAAAGGGGGAAAACTGAAAGGCGGAATGCATTATCCTCGCAGCTGGTGCTCGGGCGAGATACCATTATTGGCTGCATAATGAATACGCTGTTCTGACCACATTCTTTGCAATATAAATTCAGTCTTACTTTTCCATCAAGCAATTCCTTCAAAGATGATAGATTTGCTTGAGTAACCTCAATTGTGTCATACAGACCAGCCGTTTGTAGAAAATCTGCAAATTCATTTCCCATGATTGAACCTCTTGTTTTCTATAATAGCCTAACGCTGAGATTTGTCTTTCTATTTGTCCTGTATCTGCAATGCGGCCTTATTGGAAAGAAGCGCATCCATAAATGCAGCACAAGAATCAAGAATGTCTTTTTGAGCGTTTAGCAACCAGAATATCTTTTCCCCGTGAAACAAGTTGTTTCTGATGCGAAAGCATACGCAAACAGCCGAGAATACTTTGCTCTCTGAATCAATCTCATTTTCTCCCAGAAAAAGCCGCACCTTTTCTGAAAACGACTTATCCTTTCCCCTCAGACAAAGGAATTCTTCCATTTCCCTGTTTTCAACTGAATTGTAGTGGGCAAGCAAAGACTTCTTGATTGAATCGGCAAGAAGTATCATTTCTTCCGAAACATTGAGTACTATCATTCTTGCAAGCTTTGGACTGGTGCAACACTTGTCAAAGAACTTTTCTTCAACCATACCCCAGAGAACCGCAAATTGTCCGATGGATGTAATAGTTTCGTCCTGAATGTAATAATTTTCGATTGCCTTATACATATTATTTCCCTCACTTTGTCTTTGCCAGCATATCCTGGAATATGCCATAGTCTGCCTTTACACCGTTGTCGAAGTTGATGGGGTTTTTCATCCGAGAGGCAGCGATCCTTATCTTCAAAAACACACATCGCCTATGACCATACCATGATTACATTTTTGAAGCAAGATAATAGTAATACACGACGTTATCTTTCTTCGATTCCTTCGCTTTCTTTGCTTCATCATGTGCTTGAGTCCAAAGGTTGATTGTGTTTAGGAATCCCATTGCTGCCTCTTTACAAAAAGCAGCCAGAGACATCGCCATTAGCAGACTCCTTAACATGCCATCGAGGCTGGAAGATGTGGTGATAGCGGTTGCCAACCCTCCGGCAGCAAAACCTGCTTGCTTTCTGAGCTCCCCATCTGCGAGCGCTTTACGGCCGAAGTTCTTTAATGTACTGGTTTCAGTAAAAATCTCATTGATTTCAGCAACTTGAGGAACCACCTCTGTGTCATAAAGCTTTATGCATTCGTACTGGAAATCACTGTCCCAAGGCAATGAAGATATCCTTTCTGAAAAACCGTAAATTGCTTTGCGGAAGCGGGCCAAAGGAACCTCGTTCTGTGCTTTAAAATCTAAGAGTTCATCAATAGTAGCTGTTTCTATCGTTGGCAAGGTCATCAGAATACTGGAAGCAATCCCTGCATGCCGAAGTGTTTCAGCCTTCAATGCACTTACTTGTATAACCTTCGTCTTAGCAATATCTCCAATAAAGCTTGTACTTTTTTCATCGAACAAGGGAAAAGTATTGGGGGAATAAATCGAATTTAGTAGACTCCCAATATAACCGCCCGTCAATTCCCCGGTATTCACGCCCTTCATCTTGTAATCAAAAACATTTATTATGTTTCTATCAATCAGAGCCTTGAGTTCTTGTGATGACGGGTCATCGGTATATTTCTGCATGATTTCTTCTATTGGGACCGCTATAGTTTTGCTCAATTGTTTAAGTTTTAGCTGCGCTTGAATTTCCGCAGTAGTCCGATGCTTTTTTTTCGTCAAAAAAGGGAGCAACGGCTGCATTTGACTTTGTATAACCTCAATCTGAGCAAGCGCATCTTTCTGCAACGGAGAATTGGCAGATCGCAAAAAGGGAACAATCCCGTCTACCAACTCAAAAACGTCTTTCTTGCTATCGAAAACACGAGGGAGATAAATAAATGTCAAGTATTCTGCAAGTCCAATGAGTTCAATATCGTCAGCGTAAAGCAGTGAGCTTTTTATAAGCTTAAGATCTTCTTCATATTGTTGGATATTTGAAATCGCTCCAATTGTAAACTTCATATTTCTTGTTCCCTCGTCCTATATGAATTGTTTGATGGAAAAAACAAAACGCCAAGCTTGCTATGCTTATTATTTGATTTTTGCCATCACATCCTGGAATTTGGCGTAGTTGACCTTTACGCCGTCGTCGAGGTCGATGGAGATCATTTGGTCGGCTAAGTGGTGGATCTTTTCCTCGTAGTCACGGAGCTCGTCGGCCTGAGCTTGGAGCTTGGCGAGTTGCTTGTTCAGCTTGACGCGCTCGGCGGTGGCAGCGTCGGAAATACGGCGTTCCAGTTCGTCGATGGCGGTGCGGTAACGGGACTGCAGCTCATGGACGTAGTCCGTGCGGATGCGGGCGATGGTGTCCGGCTGATAGCGGTGCATGTAGATCAGGCATCTGAAGCCGTTCTTTTTGCCGCTGTCAAAGAGCCAGTAGATCGGGCGCTTCTGATAAACCTTCAGGTGATCCGCATAGAAATCGTTGAGGAAGTAGTTCCGGATCACATCCCGGGGAGAACCCTTGCCGCCTAAGGCGTCGGCAATATATTTCAGATTCTCCTCCAGCGTGTCCTTGCCATAGATGGTTTCAACGAACTCCACAAAACGTCTGACGATGTCGTCTTCAAAATATTCGTCGTCGCAGATGGGGAGGATGTTGTCATAATCCGGGGCAAACGTGGTCAGCTTTTCTTCCCCGTCAACCCGGATTACGCTGTAGCAGTTTTCGCCGTCGCTCAGATAATCGCCGTTTTCATCCACGAGCAAGCCTCCGTTTTCGTCCGTCAGCGGATTGCCGGCATTGATAAAACGGTCGCTGAAATTTCCGCCTGCAAAGGCAAGCCCGGGCATATCCAAGGAATACCGGCCGAACATACAGCCGACGGCATAGGAGATGAAGCTGCGAATCTCCCGCTGCAAATCCGCCTTGCGGACGGTCACATCCTTGTCCTCGACCTCCGGCGTCAGCTCATCCTGCAAACCGTAGATATCGATAAACATGCGGTTCAGTTTCTCCTCGTTTGCCTTGAGCTGCTCGAATCTCAAATAGCATTCATTGCTCCAATTAACAAACGCTTCCTTTATGAAGTTCATGTCTCTGATATGGTGTTTCGCATCTTCCAGCATTTCAGCCATGGAAAAAGAGGCACAGCGTACAAGGGGATGTGTTTGGTAATCCCATGAGGGTTCAAAGCAATCCCAGTCTGCTTGTGAAATGTAAATACACTCTTTAGTATAAGTCTGAACTACGCTACCGCTCTTATCGTCCATAATGAAGGGAACTGCACCTATATAGCCGGGTTGTCGACCCATTGACGGGTTTATTATGGCTAAAAGTTTTGCGCCTACACAACTATTGAGCAGAGCAAGAATTGGCAGTAGGCCTACTTGTTTTTCAAACAAACAACAGCCTATGGATTCACAAATAAATCCTTCACCAAAGTATCTAATGGAAAATGCTCCAGACCCCAGCTTAGACCATGTTAATCCCGGCCGAAAAATGCTACCAACATTTCTCAAATAGGCCTTTGGACAGTTTTTTACCCGATATCCATCATTTTCCCAGTCAATTACATACTCATTACCTCCAGCCCATTTCCTATATGCACCACCTTTGTTGCAAGGAAACCATCTTAATGGAGCTTTCTCTCCATTTTTAGCGGAAAAATTTATGTGTGGGTATGATACTTCGTGCCAAAAGCGAAGAAAGCTATCATTATCACCAGTGCTAGTACCTGATACTGGCGTTGCAATTTCTCCAATTAACGGGCCTTTTTTGAAGCATTCAAAGTCTTTTTTAGTTGCATAATATGATGATACCGGGCTACCAGATATTAGCTCAAAATTACTTGCCTTTGTAAAGTTATAGTATTCGTTTTTTATCGGGAAGAAATTTGGAACACCTTCTTCGTCACAATCTGTATAAACTACGCGAGAGAATTGTGCATTATATTCATAAATGCCACGATTACCAATGACAGTCGCAGCGGTCCCAAAATTAATTCCTAAACTGGTTCCTCCTTTTCCAAGATACGGCATATGTAGTAAGGTGATGATGCTTTTCTCTTGCAGTATTATCTCTCTAAATGTTTTAAAGCTTGAAAGAGACATCCAACTTTCCATCGTTATCATAGCGCTTAAACCATTATCAAGAAGATAACTAAAGCCCCTTTGTATAAAGCAGGTACAAAGATCACTCTTAGAATCCAGATAATTGTCTCTTACATAAACCGACAATGGCCCAGACATATTTGCAGCACTAAGATATGGCGGATTTGTCACAACAACATGATACTTTTGATGCAGCACATAGCGGAAGCTCCAGCGGTTCAAGGCGGTCAAATAATCCCCGTCGTGCAGCGTCCAGTTGTCGAAATCGGGAGCGGGCTCCAGCTCGTCAACCGTGATCAGAGAGCCGTATTCCATACCCTCCGGGTAGCCCTCCGGGGAATAGACCATGGGTTGGATGTTCCGGGCGAAGAAGCGGCGGTCGTACTGCCGGGCCTTCATCATCACGGCAAAATAGGAGAGCTGCACGGCGCGGGGATCGATGTCCAGGCCGTGGAGATTGTGCTGAACAATCTTCTGGGCCGCTTCCCGGGCAGTATAGCCGTAGTCCTCGTAAATCTGTTCCAGGACATCGAACAAGTAACAAAGGATATGACCGGAGCCGCAGCAGGGATCAATGACGCGGATCTCCTCCGGTGTAAGAGCGGCGTATTCTTTCCGGATTTCCGCAAGCTGCGCCTGCACCTCCGGCTCCTGCTCTGCCTCTTCCAGGTAATAGTTCCATCTGCCTTCTTCCTTGCGGACGGAGCCGTCCTCGTTATGGACAGGCAGGAACTTCTCCTTTGCAGACGGATGCCCCCCGACCCACAGACGGCCCAGGGAATTTTCCACCATATAGCGGACGATCCAATCCGGCGTAAAGAGCTGGGTGGCGGCTGGGATCTTCTCCTTCGTAATTTTGATATTCTTTTTCAGATCGGCAAAGACCTGATCCTTGGGCTCGGTGTTGTAATACTGATAGAGCCAGCCGATGATCTGGACCTGATCTGTCCAGTCGCTCTCCGGGATGCTGTCGGATTCTCCCTGCCTGACCATGCGCTCAATGACGCTGCCCTCCCGGAGCAGATTGTCTGGGAACAGCAGCTCGGTATAGTCCTCGATCCGCTGGAACATGCCGGGCAGGATGGGATTCAGAGCGTTACATTGGACAATCAGCAGATACTTATAGAGTTCCTCGGTCTTGTTGGCGTCCTTCAGGGCATAGACCTTCTCCATATCCAGACCGTCAAGGTCCAGGTTGATGGCTTCGGTCAGGATCTGGGGCTTGAAGCTGCCCTGGTCGTCGGTGAAGACCCGGACGTGGCTGGGCAGATAGCCGTTGACCTCCATAAAGCGCAGGGCAATGAAGCGGTTGAACCAGGTATAGGCCGCTTCCTCCATGACCTGCCGGTAGCCCTCCGCCTTGATCCTACGGATCAGCGTCTGCCGCTGCTGCTTCTCCGCCTTGGTCAGCACCCGTCCGTCCACGCTGTCGTCCTCGGGATCGCCGAAGCTCTCCTCCGTGATCCCATACTGAACCGCTTTCTGACTGACCCGGGAGATCAACTCCCGCCGCGCCCAGATGGCGTATTTTTTGATCGCATTCTTGTCCATGGTGCACCTCAAATGTTAAAACTCGTTCGTTGTCCCAACTTGAGAATGATTGTCATACGTCCAGATAACTCCAGATGGGCTTACATACTTACTCAACTGTGATACTTCTTTTACTGTTCGTGCGCAGAAATCGCTTCTGTGTAATCTATAGTTTTTTACAAACAATTCTGCCCCAGCCTCATATGCAATATCTGGCGGACCATAATATCCAAGTGTCACCTTACCAGAGGACAGCTTTCCTCTTATGTAACTCAAGGAAATAAGCATGGCGTTTCCTTCCGTGTTTCGCCCTGCAATTAAAGCGCAATATTTTAGCTTCTTAATATCATCAAGATTTAAGTCATCAACCTTCTGATAAAACTCTTGGAGTATAGACAGAATGCTCTCGACTGTTTGCCCTTCCTTAGGCAATTTAGAAGATTCTATCTCTACTATTTTTTCTATTGCAACATTTCCAGCAGATGCTACAGCCAGATGGTTGTTCACCACAATAATTTTTGTAGCATCATCTGAGAGCACTTCCCCGGAAACAGAAGAAAGGCGTTTGTCACCACAAAGGATTACCTTTTCACCTTCACAAACACCAAAAATCACGCTCATATGAATCTCCTTTACTTCAATTCAATTCCATCGCAATTCTTCATGTACTGTTCCAACTGTGCCCGGATCTGAGCGAGATAAGCATCCAAATCCGCTTGCGACTCCAACCGCTTCGGAGGGAAGACAATCTGACGGTTATAGGTCTTGATGATTTTCTTCACGGGTGGTGTAGGTAGCGTGACAGGAGTGACAGGGGGCTTCGGAGGAACCGGTTTATTCAGGGATTCAATTCTGGCGCAGGCGGTATCCTTCTGCTGAATGATGGATGGTGTCAGGCCATCCAGCAGGGCCAGGCTTTCAAGCTCCTGAATGCGCTGCTTCTTCTGGGCATAGAAGGCGTCGGCGGTATCGCTGACCTTCTTGGCATCCGTATTCGAGCCTGCGGCGGTATGGATCGCCTCCATACACTGACGAATCAGCTCCAGAAGCTCCTCCCGTTTTGCTGTCAGCAAACGGTCATGGCCGGTGCGGACCGTCGCCATGAGCGTGTTCAGCTCGGGAATGCACTTGTAGTTGAAGCTTTTCTGCACCACCAGCAGCAGACGAATGCGGTTCAGTGCATCGTTCGCTTCCTTTTCATGGGAGAGATAGTCCAGCTCGTTGCTGAGCTCCCGCAGCATTCTGTCCGCGGCGTCATATACCTGCACCTGGCTCTTGAAGAAGGCTTCCACATTCTGCATGGCTTCCTTGTTGTCAAACAGCGCATTCTCTTTTTTGATTACCGCGTTGACAAGGGCGACGTTGTCCTTCTGTTGAGAAAGGATCTCATTCATCAGAGCAACTGCAGCCTCGACCAAGGTCTTATCGGGGTATTTCTTGCCATCATATCTGGCAAGCAGCACCTCATAGTGCGCTTTTTGCGCTGCAAACTTGTTCGCGATGAACGCCACAAGGCCATCTTCATCAGAGGGAACGTCCATGACGTCGAAATAGTCTCGCAGAATCTCGCGTGCCTGCTTCATTGCCAGAGCGGGTGGGCTTTGACGCATGGAAACCATTGTTTTGCCGATCTCGCTCTTTTTTCTGAGCATGTCCGGCAGCTTGGGATTGGTAGGCTGGATGGTAGTACCTGCGTATTTGACTGTGACTTTCTGGTCGCGGATCAGCAGCGCCATGGCCGCAGCCACATCGATCTCACGCCAGCCATAGGGAATTGCCTGATAACGGCTCTGGATGTCCGACATGGAGGTGGGCAGAAGCTTCTTGTGCTGGATCTCCAGGTACTCTTCCATTTCTGCCGCGGCGCCTTGATTCGGAGAAATCGCTCCAAACGCCTGCGCAGTAAGCGCTTCAATGATATCCTGGTCGGATTCCGCGTTCTTGCCGATCAGATCCAGCTTGTTATAGACGTGTGCGACAAGGTATTCCAGCGCCTGATCGATTTTGGATTTGGCGTCGCCGCTCTTGATGGACAGATGCTCCCCATCGACATAGAATTCAGCGCCTTCAATGGCTTTCTTAAGGGCATCCTTGGCGGTCTCATTGTAGATGGCTGCCTGATCCTGCTGCCCCCGGATGATATCCTGGACAGACTTCGGAAGCTGCGAGATGTTTTTCTGTTTCACATATTTGCTGATCTTCATCGCACTTTCCAAGGAGTCATAGTATGGAGTATTGGAAAGTACGACGATTGCCTGACGGTAAGAAGACATCATCAGCTTGGAATCTGCCTTGTCCACAGCGTCTGTCGCAACCGTCAGGAAGCGAAGCTTCATCCCGCCGGTCATCGCACCGACAACAACGCCGTCTACCATCTGATCATAAGCGAAATCATATTTGCCGTAACGGTACTTCTTGGAGGGATAGAGATCGCCAAAGATGAGCTGTGCGATACGTTCTACGATATTGGCTGTATCCACCTGAGTATCCCGAATAGCCTTCTGGACATCCTGTTCCTCATCGGTCAGGAAGTTGTAGGTATCTCCGACCCGGCCGATATAGTTCTCCCGCATCAGACGATCCAGCGATTTCAGGACAGCTTCCCGAAGAACGATTTTGTCGGTTCGGATATCGTCCGCCATCAGGATCACGATGTTGTCCAGATTCTTCTTGAGGTCATCGACGTAACGCACCAGGTACAGGAGCTTCAGCACATCAACGTCGAATAGTTCCAGACCGAGACCACCTTCCGCAGCTTTTTGCGCACGCTCAATCACGCGGCGAATGGATCCGTCCAGGAAGGAATGCAGCGTGTCATAGAAGCGGTAGAACGGAACCAGCGCATACTCATCCTTCTCTTGCACCCGCTGCGCTGCCTCCTGGAATCCGGAGAGCATGGAACGCTCGCCGTTTGACTGATGCGTACCGACATTCCCATGCCTGCGGATCTCATTGAAGACCTTCTGCATGATGATAAACTGGTAGGGCACGAACGGGAACACCGTCGCAAACTCGGTGGCTCCGGTGAATCCCTTGATATCAGACATAGCGTCGTCTTTTTTGAAACCAAGCAGGTTCCGCAGCACGGAATCGTTTTCTTCATAGAGCTGCTCCAGCCGGGCAGCTGCAGTAGGCTTCTTGCTCAGAATACGTTTCTGAACAACCTCATCAACAGAAGAAGATGTCAGCGAAAGGCGGGTCTTGAAGCGAGCCTGGATCCGGGAGAATTCGTTGATCCGAACTTTAATAACATCATCCAAAGCTTCCTGGCCGGTGCAAACCACCCAGACTTTGCCCTCGCAGCGATTTCCGATTTCCTCAGTGAGAGATTGCAGATTCAGCAGAAGATCCGTATCTGTTCCTACATATTGTCCGACTTCGTCTACCATAAACAGCAGCCGGAAATCATTCGGTTTGGTGTCAATATAAGCTTTGATATCTTCAACCAACTGCGCAATGCTGAAATCTACAGCAGACTTGTCGTTGAACCAGTTGTTTGCATCCTCCTCGGAAAGCCCAAGGACTTCCATCAACGTAGGTTTCACAAAATTGCCATTGAAAGCCAGCACTTTTCGCTGCTCAACCCAGGGCTTGCCTTTCTTCTGCTCAAAGACGCGGCGGAACTCTTCGGTTTTTCCGCTGTCGTCAATGTACTTTTCGAGCATGGCAACCTTCAGATTCTCACCATAGAAACCGAGATGGTTATAGAACATCTTGGCAAAGACCCGAAGCACTGCCGTCTTGTCTTTTGTGATTGAGCCTTCAATATCAATATTGAAAAGGATGGTCTCTGTTTTGCCTCTGGTGGCATTGTCGATGAGCATGAAGGTTGCCGGATCATCCGCAAATTTTACCCGGAACCGTTCGACCGTCCTTACACCGTTAATGCTTCTGTTTTCAAGCAGGTAGGACAGCATCTTAAGGAAATGCGATTTACCACTGCCAAAGAAGCCGGAGATCCAAACACCCATATCAGCTGTGGGCTTGGAGAAAGCGTCCCCGTAGTAATTGAAGAAGGTGATAAAATGACGCTTCAGTTCTCTGGTGATGACGTATTCACGGACTTCGTCCTCTACAACACCAACCGCTTCCTGATTCACCTTGACGACACCGTTGATTGTACGGTTGATGTCGTCTTTGAACATATCTCTGATTATCATTCTGCTGTCCTCCAATTATAATTCGTTGAACGCCCTGTAGTATGGATTCAGTTCCAACAGATCAAATAGCCGAACATAGTTCCCATCAAAGCGGCCCGGGTACAGCACAAGGATCGGTGCTTTCGTAAAATACGGCTGCATGGCTTCCAGAAGCTTATGAACGCGCATGAACGGGAACACGTCGCCAACGCCAGTCAACAGCATGACGTCGCCCTTCTGCGGCTGAGCGATTTCCTGCATCACACGGATAAACTCGTCTTCTCCAATCGCCGAGTGCAACTGCTCCAGCAGGAAATCCTTTCCCTCCGTTTCCTCCATCTCCGGGATGCTGTCGAGAATGTCAAAATCCTCGCAGATACGGATAAAGATGCGATAAAGGTTGTACTCGATCACATGACAGCTCATCGACTGGTCGGCGGTGACCTGACCGATAAAGTGCTGTACTGTCATTTCTTCAGCTGCATCATAACAGAAAATGTGGATGTTTACTTCATATGAGAGTCCTTTACCTTCAAGGAAATCCTTGCTCTGCATCAACAGGCGAAGCTTGTCCAAACGTTCTTTCAGATTGCTCATAGTTGACCTCCTTACAGCAAGCAATTGAATGCGGGAAGCGCCGCGATGTCTCCAGCCTCTCGAATCTTGCGTTCCAGAAGGGGTGTTATCAAAACGGGGTTCAGCCGCTCAGCTCGGTTGGAGTCCAGATATTCGTTTTCAACCAGAATGCGGACGAGAACAGATTTGATCTTTTGAATCGTCTGATCGCTCCAACCCGCGATGCTATCGTTCTGCTCCTGCAGCCGGGCAAAAAAGATGTTCAAATCCATTCTACGAAAGGATGTGTCCAATAAACGGTACTTTTCGCCGATTACCGTGATCATAAAGTCCCAGACCAGCCTGTTTTGCTTCATCATAGCATACAGGCAGATCTGCTTTGCGTCTTCCGATGGAGCCTGCACGATTGCCTGCACCAAATCTGCATCGTTCAGTGCGTGAAGCCGCTTCAGGCAGCATTTCGCAAGGCTGTTCACTGAGCGTTCGGTAGGGAGCTGAAACAAATTGTCACGAGTAATTGCGGTAAGAATTTCAGAATCGGAAAGGCTCGCAACCATCAGTTTTGCAGTGACCCGCATTTCATGAAAAAGAAACTGTTCTCGCGTTAGCGCACCATTATACTCGCTGTGACTTCCATCTGGAAGAATACTGCTCGTCATTTTGCTCCTCCTATTACTGTTGCTCAGGGATATACTCAACGATATCACCGAAATCAGCGTCAAGAACTCTGCACATACGCTCCAGGGTGGTCAGCGTGATTGGCTCATCTTTTTTCATTTTTGTCAGTGTATTAGGGGAGATTGAGACAGCCTTCCGGAAGTCAGACTGCGACATCTTCTTGTCTACCAGGAGTTTCCAAAGTTTATTATAGGAAATAGCCATAGTATCAGCCTCCGCGTAAAATTGTTCTTTTATACTTTATCAGAAAAGCATCATTTTTTCAAGAACAACTCGTATTTTTTTGCGAGCTATAAAGCAAAAAAAGCCTCCCATAAGACGATGTTATCCATCTTATGGGAGGTGTGTGTTCAATCTAATTAATTTTGCCATTATTACCGAAGTAGAAACAAACGGATCATCCCAGTAGCGGGCGTCGTAGGACTCGGTGGCATTATCTCCGAGTAGGAGATAGTGGCCGGCGGGAACAGTAACGGGACTGCCGTTGAGGATGTAGGTTTCTCCTGGGCTGGCGGCGATGCGTTTGACCAGGGTGCGGCCGTCACGGCGGAAGATCACGACGTCGCCGGTGTGCAGGTCCCCAAACTGACGCAGGCCGAGGATGAGGCTGCCTTGGTGGATCGTCGGTTCCATGGATGCCGTGGGCACGTAGCCCAGATAGAAGACGAAGCGGAACAGGACCAACACCAGGACGGCACAGAAAACCGGAATCAGTATGGGGAGCAGCTTTTTCATGGTTGTCCGTTTCATGCGCTCACCAGCTGCAGTGCGCCTTGCAGCTCAGGCTGTCGGCGCAGGTGTTTTCTTGCCTTGGCCATCCAGGCAGTTACCAGGTTTGGA
>JAEEGL010173294.1_pt1 | contig 22405 bp, 25 predicted proteins | sample 9134231 | NCBI WGS metagenome assembly JAEEGL01 (sample SAMN16246548, study PRJNA631951) | gut metagenome | biome: gut microbiome; feature: rumen; material: fiber-attached | host: Bos | place: Iran: Karaj | collected 2018-10
CCATTCAGGAATATATGATTCAGTACCAGGAGTGCTAATCATAAAGATTTTGTTCGCCATGTGTTCAGGACGAGGGAAATCAAATCCCATATCGGTGAAATAGATGATACCATCAAATTTGGCCTTGCGTTCCTTGATTGCTTCCAACACACATTCAGGATTGGTGCAACCACGACCGATGAGTTTAAATTCGTTTCTCTTTTGTTTCTGTTCGGTGAAAGGACCACAAACACCATCCCAGAAGCAATAAGATACATCAGCGTGTTTTACGAATTTGTTCACAATGGCACAACCACGTTCAACATCATCGTCGGCCATAGAACCGGAGCAGTCAATAGCCACCAAAATGCGAGAACGATATTTGTGTTTCTTACCTGGAACATCAAATCCCTTTCTACGATCTGGTCGCATACGAGTATCTTCTGTATACTTATCAACTGTGTTGGCCTTGAATCTCTTCAGCACTGTCTTTGGGTCAAATTTTGGAGTGTTAGCGGCAAGAATTGCCTGGAGCAAACCACCACTAATGTTTCCCCATGTTGAACCATTCTCAGCAATGTGGTGAGTAATTTCCTGGATTTCCTGGTCAACGAGAGTATTTTCTTCCCAACCTTCTGTTGCCTTTTCCGCACCCTGTTTGGAATTGTCAAAATAGTCGCCGATAGCGTCCTTGGTATTATTACCACTTCCGCCCTTCTTCTGCTGGTTGCCACCGCTACCACCACCATTTCCATTTCCGTTCTGGTTTCCACCACCACCATTACCTTGTCCATTCTGTCCTTGACCCTGACCCTGACCATTTCCGCTACCTTGGCCTTGTCCCTGTCCCTGTCCTTGTCCACCTTGACCTTGACCACTACCGGATTGTGGCTGCGACTGGGCGACTTCCATCAACATAGAGAAAACCTTTTCCAAGAACCAATGCTGTTCTTCGTCAAACTTGATTTTCGCTGTTTCTTGACGGAATTTTGCCTTGCTAGGAAATTCCTGGAGCATTTGAGTCACTTCGGGCTTATGGGTATTGAGAATAGAGCGCTGGTTATCAGCAAACGAAATGTAATCACTAGCCTTCTTGAAAATTTCAATGGGATAGCATTTACGAGTAGTAATGTGGTGAAGTGCGATACGCAAACATTCACTAAACATAATGTAAGCGAGAATAGAGCATTCTTCAATCTTGTTCAGCCAAATTGGGTTGTATTCCATATTGATAGCGGAACCAGTTCCACGGCAATTAAGACGGAGAGTTACCTCCGGGTCACGAACAGGCTTCAAATCGCACAAACCAAAATATGTGAGAATAGCCGGTTCAAACTGGAGCAACTTTACGGCTGATGTAATGAGTTGTTCACTCATTGAGTTACATTCATTCCATGCGACGTCATACGCCTGCTTGTCGGACTTGTAAAATTCCGCCAGTTCTTGTTTGGTTTTACCAATAATTTCATTGGTAGTTGGAGTAATAGAATTTGCCATAATTTGTACCTCTTATATAGCAGTGTTTATCAATCTAACGATAATTTAGTAAAATTGTTAATTGTTGTCAACCCAAGTTATGTAAAATAAAATTAACAAAAGAACGATTTAACTAATTCTACTTCGTCACTGCGAAGTTTTTGGAAGAAAAAAGGTGGTTTTCCCATTGAGAGAAAACCACCCTCAACCACCATAAAGAAATTAGTTAAATTCGTTCTGAATACGAACAATGGAAATGTAGAGAGCATTGAGAGCATTTACCTGTTCTCCGCTCTTTTCGTCCTTCACCTTGATGGTGCAAGATTTTCCAATGAGTTTAGTCCACTTCTGCTTGCGTTCACGAGCCGTAGCGACTGCGTTGGTGTAAACTTCTACCTGAATTTCTTTCTGCAGGTGAGTCAAGAAATAGTAGAAATTGTCAGCATACTTGTGAGCCAATTCCGTTGGATTATCAGGAGTTCCCATCTTGCCTTCCTGTTCGTGGAGATACTGGCAGACAGACTGACCCAACTGGACCGCTTCAATCTTGGATTTCTTACAAAGACCTTCTACCTTCTTTCCGAAATCCTTTTCAAAGTTCTTGGATTCCATTAGAGCCTTCGCATCCATACCGGTACCATGCTGAGCATAGTAGGTCTTGAATTTGGCTGCGATAGCCTGACCAACATAACCGGCACAAGATTCCTGGAGAATACCGAGACCCTTATTGCCATCAAACAATCCCTTTTCGGATGCCATATCAAGGAACGCAGCGAAATGAGTCCACGTACGGCGGGATGGAAGAATACCATCAAAGCTCTTGCTAGCAGTCTTACTAGCGGCGGCATTGGAATATGGGTCAAGGTCGCCGGAGTACTGGGAGATGTAGCCAGTTACAACGGAGTTCACACCAGATTCAGTTGCCCAATCAAGCCATTCCTGAACAGTTGGGGTAAAGTTATAGACCACGAAACGGTCCATCTTTGCCGGGTCAAATTCTTCAACATCATAGTTGCCATCGTCACCAGGGTTGATAGCACAAATGACGTGAGAGCCTGGAGCCAGCTTGAAATTCAAAATTCTGTGGTCAAGGCCAAGCTGCATCATAGCATTGGTGACGAGGGTAGTACCACGGTTGATTTCGTCAAGGAAGAGGGTGACGGGAAGTGGATTACCATTTTCGTCTTTCTTATACCAATATGGAGGGACGAACTCGGTTTCACCGGTTTCGGAATTGATGCGTGGCAGACCAATCAAGTCACCCACGTCGGAGATCTGGGATGCCTGGAATTCCACACAATCCTGATGCCATACATTCTTTGCGAGCCAACGAATGACTTCGGTCTTACCGATACCATGAGGGCCCTTGAGCATAATGGTGTGAGTGGAAGGAGTTGCTGCGAGTACTGATTTGAGAGTTGCAATATCCATAATTTATTTTTTTTCCTTTTTGTTTATGGTTAGTTGATATTAGTTAAAAATCACAAGTGAAATTTTAGATTTTGTTTTTCGTTTTGTCAATGGGTAATTTTGTAAAATGATTTTTACAAACTAACCATCACAATCCGGGTTGATAATATACTTTTCCTTGATTTCGTCAGGAGCGTCAATCAATTCAATCTTGATATTACCAATTTCGTTATTGCCCTGAAGACCTGCGATAACGATTTCCTTCATAGCATCGTATTCCTGGTCGGTGGCATTATCGGGCACACCAAATTCACGGGTTTCATTGGTGGCAGTGTTAGTAATCTTAAATTTCTTCATTTTTGTACCTCTTTGTTTGTTGTGAATGTTTTCAATTTTAGTTTTTAATTTTTGTTTTGTCAATGGTTCACTTTGTAAAAAGATTTTTACAATTTAATCGTCAAAATCTTCCTGCAGAGATTTGAGAGCCTTATTGGATGCGTGTTTCTTATATTCTACACACAGGTCCCCAATATGTTCAATGAGCATTTCATCGGTATAAGTCCACGCAGGGAAACAACCGTTAAAACAAAATTCTTTGGTAAAACCACCACGGGTCTTTAAATCTTCCACAGTTTCCAAACATGCGTAAACACATTCGTCAATTACAGAAATGATATAGCCTGCGTTATTCGTAAATGCTTCTTCATTCACATACGCACAAACGGCTTCATTCTTCATTCGCTCTGGGTCCTGTAGAATTTTCTTTCCTTCTTCGGGAACATACAATCCACAAATATCTACGATTTTATTAAATCGTTCTAGTCCTTCTGTAACCATTTAGTACCTCATTTTTGAGTTTTCGTAAACAATTATAGTTTATAAATTGAAGTTTGTCAATGGGTCATTTTGTAAAATTTTCTTTACAAATAGTGAGCCTTGATTTCTTTAACGATTTCTGCTGCGTCCTTCAAATCTTCCAATCCCTTTTTATCTTCAACGATTCGCTGAACAATTTCGTGGGAAATTTCTGCTACACTGATTTGCTTTTCATACGCAAAATCAATTAAACCTTCGTAATCTTCATATACGATTTTGTCTAATTCCGCATCTGTTCCCCTCCATTTCCAGGGAACTGGATCCTGGTTTTCGTTTAAACAAACATTGATTTTCTTGATTTTATCTTTGACTTCAAAAATGTAATCTCTTAACATTTGTTACCTCCAATGAAATTACCAATTAAAATTACGATTAGCACAACGAGCGAGAATTTCGTACATAAAATGTAAACGAGCTGTGTTGGTGTTTTCTTTGGCTGACCACACATAATTATCTGCATAATCACGATAAACAATTTTGCCATTCTTATAGAGCCACACACCATTGTAAACCTGTTCAATCTTGTATTCGCCCTTATTTGGTGTTACGATAATATCACCAGTTTTGGCATTTTCAAAATTTTCCGCAGTGAGTTCTGTAATTTTCATAGTTGTACCTCTCATTTACACTATATAATATAGTAAAATAAAAAGCAGTTGTCAATAAGACAACTGCTAATTTTATGTAAATTTTTGTTTACATTATTCAATTATACATTGTTCTTCCACATCACCGGATAGTAATTTTGCTATTTCTTCGTCAGTTAACCCTAGTGCTTTCAATTTTTCAATATCCCATTTCTTTTGTGTTTTTTCATTTAACCAGTTTAAGAAATTGGTTTCTTCTTTACTTTCGTTTTCTTTGGTTTTAACTTTTATTTCACCAAGTTTCTTGAATTTTCCGAAAGCTGATGTGTGATTCATTTGTTTCCATTCTTCTTTACCCATAGCATAAGGTTCCTTTTCTAAATCTCTAATTGGAAATTCTGCTAATGGTAGCGGATTTACAATTTGAGCTGCATAAACATCTGTAAAATCATTTGGATTACGATAACTAATACTTAAATCCGAAATAAAATTAGTTGTTGGGTCTGTATAATCAAGACTACCATATTCATCTACTTTAACAGTTGGACTTTCTTTGATAAAACCCATTATTTTATCTAATTGTTCTTTATTAACTAATCTATATCTTGGGAATTTAGTAGAACCCATATAAAGTAATTCTACTGCGTATGCGTTTTTGAGTTGATTAATTACTTTTACTTTATCGGTTTCAGCACGATAACTAACGAATCCATTTCTAGTGATACATAGTTCAGGATATTTCTTATTTAATTCTTTTGCTAATTTCAACCAAATACCACCGTGGCATGTAGCATCAGTTACTTCTAGAATTGAATTTGCTTTGCGTTTTTTACCACGAATTAAATAAAAGAAAGCTGATTGCCAATCTTCGTCAGTTAATCCATTATTATAGCAGTGAACATAATAGTGAAGCATTTCGTGGACTAATGTATTTCTAAATGAAGATAAAGTCCAGTCATCTTTTTTATTAATTCTAATACAAATTGGTTCAAATTTTTTATCTCTATAATTTACAGTAAATGCGAATTGCCCTTCAATACCACCACCAATAGATTTTATTTCAAATGGTATTTTAGCAAGTTTGTTTTCAAAATACTTTTGATTGAATTTATCAAATGCTTTCTCACAAAATTCTGTATCTATCTCAATGGTCTGGTAATCAGTTTCGTCAATAGTTACTTCTTGTTTGGTTTCAGGTTCTTCAGTTTCTTTCTTTTCTCTATGTTTGATTGGTGCTATAACCAAATTACCATTCTTAATATATTCATCTACTGTATTTTTAAGATTTGTAATTTTAGCTGTGGCACGGTCATCTAGTTTAAAATTCATAAGTATGAAAGATAACATATTTTTGACTTTCATAGAGTTCTTTTGGTTCTTTTTCCATGCGTTATATGCGTGGATTGCTTTCCAATAGTAGTCCATTTGTTGTGGTGTTAAATCATCTGCTAATTTTTCATTCAAAAATTGTTCAAATTTCATTAGAAACCTCTTAATCTATTTATAAATATAGTATGAATTTATACGAAGCCGCAGATATATTACATAAAAATGGGTTTTTAATGGAATCATCCATAAAGGGTGATTTCGCAAAAGGTGAAAAAGGCGGTGAACCCTATTTTGATTTGCCTAATGATTATGAATACTCAGATGCCAAACGAATTTTCATTGAAGCCAAATATGGTAAAAAGAATAATGATGAAAGTTTAATTGATATTTGGCATAATTATATAAAAGCAAGTGAAAAGAAACAGTTTGAAAAAACTTACGAGCAGTTTGAACAATATAAGGTATAATTATGACAAATTTCAGCGAAGAATTTAAAAAAGTGTTTGGTAATAGTTGTTCAATAGAAAACTATGATTGGACTAAACCAAGATTTTTTGACTCACTTAACAATGATTGTTATGGTGCAGAGGCAGCTTTAATGGCAAGTCTTACATCTGAAGCATATCGGAAAATACCGGAATATCTGTTTATTATTTTGTTAAAGAACACGATACAAAGTTTGACCCAGTTTATGGAGAAGACCAATTAGAAAATGTAAAGAGAAGATTTGCTTTACAGGTCTATGCTGAAAACATTCCACAATTACAGAAACAATACGAACTACAAGGAATGGTGTATACTGAGATTGTGGAAGTTCAATGTACAATTCAACACTTTGCTGAAGCAAGTAGATACGATTGGAAAACAGAAAATCCAAATGCGTATGAAAGTATTGTTCCTAAAATTGGTGATTTGATGTATTTTAAGTATTCCGACCTTTATTACGAAGTATTGAATGTAAAAGACTTCGCAGAAGGCACAACATTCCTATCCACACCAATTACATACAAGTTTAGTTTGAGAGTTTGGAGAAATTCTCACGAAAATGTGGATGAAATGAATGTAAATGATGATAATATGGAACATTTACGCAGTTATGTTGAATTGGGTGAAACATTTAATGTAGATTACGATATGGGTAAACACGATGCTGCACACGAATTAAATCCTGATGCTGCTAATGTAGAAGTTCACCCTGAGTATTCACCAACACCAACAAGTGTTGTTAAGGCTAGTGGTGATAAACTTGCTATCAATGATAATTTGAAAGAAAAAGAACAAGACCAGGCAATATATCACCCTGAAACTGATGAAAACAAAAAAGAGTATTACAGAATAGACCCTTTTGATGGGTGGTAATATAAATAATAAACAAATTAATGTGAGGTGATTATATGATTCAAAAGAAATGTAAAATTTGCGGTGAATGGTTTGATAGCAAGAAGATTGCGATGCATTATTGGAACATTCACAAAAAGAAATATAGCGAATATAAAACTGATGAAGAAACCCGAGAAATAGAAGGAGAAGAAAATGAGAAGAGTACCACCAAGAAAACCACAACCAAAGCCAGTTCCACCAACACAGGAACCCAAGAAGTAGTAATTCAGTCAACTCCGATTGAAACAGAAACAGTACAAGAAGGTACTGTTCAAGTTCCTACAGTGGAACCTATTAAAGAAGCAGAAATGTGGAAAGAAACAGCCCATTTGTTTGATGATATTCCACAAAATAATGAAGCTTCCAATGAATTACGCAGAGTATATAATCCAGGTGGAAGCGAAACAGTGAATGAATGGTGTAATTAATGAAAATACTGACTCCAACAGGATATCAGCCTTATTATAAGATACAAAAGAAAACCGCTGATTGTATAAAGATTGTTTTTACCGATGGCACATCTATTACTTGTAGTACAGACCACCGATTTGCTTGCTATGACTATAAAATTTTAGACAATAAAGAATATGAAATAGTAGCAGAAAAATTAAGAAAAGGTGATACACTAGAATATGGTAGAAGACTAGGTCCTAAAACAGTTGATAATATAATTCCATTGGGTGTACAAACAGTTTATACACCCGTTATGGTTCAAAATGGTAATAAGTATATAGCAAATGGTGTAGTTAATTATAACTGCTCATTTGAAGGTTCATCTCCAACACTTGTTGATGGTGAAATCTTGAAAACATATTTACCTTCCGACCCCGTGACGATTAAATACAACTATGCTATGAACATTTATGAAGAACCTCAACCAGGTGTTGTATATGTTATGGGTGTAGATAGTTCAACTGGTGTAGGTCAGGACTATTGTGCGTTCCAAGTATTAAAAATCGTTAATCGTGATTTGTATGAACAAGTTTGTGTGTTCAAACACAATAAAATCAAGCCAGTAGACTATGCTCAAATCATAGCAAAAACAAGTGAAGCCTATAATAATGCTATGATGATTGTTGAAAACAACGATTGCGGTAGATATGTTACAGATGAATTATGGTATAACATTGGTTGTCCTAATGTAATGAATACAGATGGTAAGGGAATTGGAACCCGTGCTACTCCTGCAAGTAAATTAGACGCTTGCATGGCATTAAAGAAGGTCGCTGATGCTCATAAACTAATTCTACACGATGCTGAAACCATTTATCAATTATCTCGTTTTGAACAAATTAGTCCAAACCATTTTAGAGGTGCTAAAGGTTGCCACGATGACCTTGTTTCCGGTTTATATTGGGCAGTGTATTGTTTATCACTACCACAATTTGATTTGGATGCTATACAAGTTTCATCACCAACCACAGTTGTAGATGATTACGCACCACCTCCATGCTTGTTTGACGAATCAAACGATAATACAGATTTTTGGAAGAGTTTTAATTAAATATGTTATTTGCTAGTCACATAATCCCACGATTAGGGCAAAGTGCTGAAAATAAAGAATGGTATGTAAATGCCATTTGGAAATCGCTCAATGAATATATGCAGGATATTGAGACTGCTATGAACATTCCACAATTCGTGATTGCCGGTATTACAACAGTTCCTGGAACACCACCTGTTCCAGTACCAATTACTGCTCCTGTGGGTCAAGTATCTAACAAACATATTAGATTAACATACCCAGAAGTCAAAGCGGCTATGTGGTGTGGTGATGGTTCACAAACATTTCCTAATTTGTTCAAACTATTTGCGTCTAAACTAATGTTGAACTTTACCAATGTGTATTCTACAACAATAGTTGGTGGATTAACTGGTTTTACATTTGATGCTGTGACCCCATTCACTACAATGGGTACTGCATTTATGACAGAAATTATGGCTATTGGAGCCGCTGGAAATATGAACCCAGCATTATTTCACAATACATTGGATAGATATTTAAATCTCGCATTTAAATCTATTATTCCTGTGACTATGCCATTCGTCGGTGGTGGTATGATACCAACTGGAGCATTTACTGGCACAGTTACAATAGCATTTCAACAGGTCGCATTAGCATGATAGCACAAACATATAATAATTATTGGAAAATGGATTTGAAAGAACTACCTACAATGGGTAAGTTATATCCTGAAGATACAATAATTAAAATTCGTCCTTTGAATGTTCAAGAAATCAAATACTTATCTACTATTAGTGAAGAAAATGCTACTGATATTGTAAATGAAATCCTTGAAAAATGTTTGTTGTTAGATAAAATCAATTTTGAAGATATTTACTTGGGTGATAGAGAATACTTTGCTTTTTGGGTTCGCATTAACTCATTCACAAAGAACAATGGTTATGATATTACCATTAAAGAATGTGAAAGATGCCACAATTCCTATAACACAAACATTAAACTAACAGACTTTGAAGAAAAATATATCACTGAAGACGAACAAGCAATAGATTTACCTGATGCGGGTATTACATTGAAGTTAAAATACCCAACAATTCGTGATTTGAAAATCAAATGTGAAGATAAAGAAATAGAAAATATCATAAGGCATTTGAATATAGATAATCCTGATGTAGTTATCCTAGAACAATTCGTAAAGAATTTGAGTGCTTTGGATTTTAACATTCTCCAAACCACAATAAACAAGATGGCTATTGGTTTTAGCCACGATATAACCATATATTGCCCAATGTGCGGTCATCCCCACACATATAACATTGAATATAGTGATTTAGGTCTATTAGGTTCTGTGAACTTGTTTGAAATTCTTGATTTAACATTACGATTAGCCAAGACAATGAATTATCAGATACAAGATAACATGCCTTGGATGGAAGTAGAAATCCTACAAGAAGCTGCTAATAAGATTGCCGAAGAAGAAAGAAAACAACTTGAGAAGGATAATGGCAAAATCACTATGAATCGTTCAATGATTTAATACTACAGTTCCCAAAAACAATAAATTTTATCGCAGTTGTAGTATTTTAACTATATTTAACATAAATGAAAACAAATTAATAGTCTTTTAAACTTAATCCACTAAACTTATAGCAAGGAGGCTACGAATAAGGAATTAATTTATGGCAAAACAAGATGAAGATAAAAAGTATTATGTAGATAACGCAAGATTAAGACAAGTTATCATTGAATATAACCGTATGAACCCTGATGACAAGCGGTGATTGGTGTCCTTCATATCTACAACGATTGGAGAACAAGTATCTTAAGGGCAAGATGCCAGAAGAGAAATACAACACTGCCAAACAGTTCATTATTAACAAAGCAAAATCAATTAATGAACTCCAGGAAACATACTCAAAGATGACCGCTGAAGAGAAACGAGCATATAGGCAGAAATTGGATATTCTCAAAAATGAAATGTGCGAGTATTTCTTAAAGATTATTAACGGTCGTATAAATTCATTTAGACTTCGTTCAAATGGCTCATTAAAGAACCACGAAGATATTAACGATATTGTTCAGGACGCATTTATCGCTGTTATGACTTATATTAACAGATACAACGATGAATTGGCTACTTCTGCTTTCGCTTATGTTACTCAGTTAGCGACCAATAGTATCTTATTCTCATTGAATGAAATTAAGGAACGAGAACAGAAAATGGTTACTGGTCTTGATTTCTACGATAACTTGAACACTATTGATGACCCTCATAGTATGGATGGTATTAACAAGTTTGTGGAGTAATTATGTTTTTACCAAATGGCTTAAAATGTGATGGTTATTCTTCGGTTGAGTATTTGTATGAACATTTACCTGAAACGGCAAGAGAATTTTTAGAACCAATGAAAGATAATAATGGAAAAACTAGATTATATCCTTGTTATTTGAAACGATTACCAATAGAAGAATTTAATATACACGAAGGTTTCGTTGTTAGAATTATGGGTAGAAATGGAACCCCAATTTTTCCAATAGTATCTAAATCTGGTGATACAAAATGGTATTCTGCCGTTACATTAAATGTTCCTATTGATTTTGATTTAAATAGTTTATACGAACACAAGGAGTAATATGAAAGAAACCGAAATAGAAGTTACATTACTTGATATTAAGAATTTGTATGAATACTTTTTCACAATGTATCGTCAACCAGGTCTTTCGTATGATTGGTCTTTGATTACTTGTAAGAATATAAAGTATTTGGAAACACCATACAACCAGATTAGTAAGGGTGTGTATAATGAAGAAAATGACCCTAAATTCTTTGAGTTTAGAGATAAATACGAGAAACTTGTAAAGAAGTACGCAGATCGTGATGACCAAGGTAGTATCGTTTATGAAAACGAACAACCACGCATTACAGAACTAATGGTAGAATTTCAAAAGGCCAAAGACGAACTAGAAAAAGAATATAAAGACTTGTTAGATAAACTAAACAATAAGAATATAATTAACGATAAATTCTTAAATCAAAAAGTCAAAATAAAAATTATGATACCTAACAATGATGCTTATCCCGACGCGGTGCCACCATTTGTTATTGATATTTTGACTAGATAAAATAAAAGAGGGTGATTAACCCTCTTTTTTATTTAATAATAATAATACTCGTAATAATAATCTCCATCTTTATATTCCCAGATCATAGTAAATATAGTATTTCTTATATCTAAATTCGTATATGATTTTTTCGTTGAAAAATCATTTATATCTGGAACTATAATTAAATCTCTAGTTTGTCCAGTATATTGTTCAGGATAATAATACTCTAAACACACTGGATAATCATCTTTTTTACATAACCCAGCAGGAAACATATATACAGTATCTTTCTTTAAATATATTGGATTTCTAAATTCTATTTCAAATAGACGATTTTCTGTGGTTATTGTTCCTTCTTTATTACCTAAATTATAATATGTAGATGATACTTGCTCTCTATTATTACTACCATCAGATATAACAGAAGTAAAATCACTATTATATACTGTAGATAATAAATTATATAAATTGTCTGAATAGTTATCATAAGGAAAATAAAATCTATATCTACCAATATAACAATTTCTTTTTGGTTTAACAGATTTGTAAATTAATGCTAATTTATCTGTACCAACATTAACATTATTATACTGGACATTCATTTTATTTTTTAAATACTGTGATAAAATTTCAGTATCAAATGCTGGTATAGAATAATCAGGAACTAAGTCACTCAAATCAAATACAAACAATTTATTTGTAAAACCATTAACTACAGTACCATTATTGTTTTTAGCACCAACAAATACTTTCCCTGCTGGTAATTGTCCTTGCCCACCTGGTGTATTTAAAATCTTATTCGCCATATTCTCTCCTTACACGAATACTTTAGTATTACCGATTTGGTGAGGTGCTCCACAAATACAACAGTTAGTCAAATTACATACAGGAGTTTTAGCTGGGTTAGGACCGAGAGTAATCATACCGGCTTGTGATTGAACATCCACATTACCCATAGCACTAACATTGATACTTTGTAAAGCATTTATGGTACATTCTTTCATAGCACTCAACTGCATATTACCATTACATTGAATGTTTACATCACCACTAATACTTACATTCAATGGAGCTGGACCAGCACTATAAACACTTGTTCCAATATCAATACTTCCGTCTGGATTAACTCTCATGACTGCACCAGTATGGTGGGTGAAAGCGATTTCACCTGTTTTACGATTCATAACAAGATAATCGGATTGGTCTGTTTGGAACAATACCATCGTGTGTGGATAGTCTTCAGTTCTCAACTGCCAGTCTTTGAAGTTGTATTTCATATCACTATAAGAAGCGTTGAAAGCAACACTATCATAGATTGGCTTTGAGTCATCACCATTATCAAAATAACCACGAACTACTGTGTTTAGTTCTGGGATAACGAAATTACCCTTTGTGGAAGCAAGAGATGGAATATCAGGAATAGCCCAAGGAATGTTAGTTGTGGCTAAATCGTCATAATAACCATAAATCTTGATTTGGCAACGACCGAGTTTATCTGGGTCATTGTTGTTTACAACAATACCAGTCCAATGAGTATTCTCAGGAACTTCTTTCTTTGGTATAATTTGGTCAGTAGCAATAGATTCTGTATTGCCACCCATTAACTGTCTAAATTGTTCTATATCATTCATTATTTTTCTTCCTCCAATAGACCCTTACCAAATGTACCATCAGTAACACATTTGACTTCCAATGTATATGATTGGAAAGCCTTGAAATGGTGAGTAATACCTGCTACGATATAGTTACCACTATGGATTTTATCTACTGTATCAGCATTAGAAAAATCTATATTTACTTTATCACCAAGAGCGGGTCGGCATTGTGCTGTTTGATATTCTTTTGGCATACGATGAACATCTACAGTCATATTTATAAAATTTTGGAAGAAACTTCGTCTAATCATTTCATTATGAACTGGTGCCACATCGTAATGGTCATGAAATTCTTTGAAATACATTCCTGCATCAATGTTTCTAGTTAATCTATCCATTTGCGAAGCCGCCTTATTACTACGGCTTGCGATATATGGGTCATCTTGTTGGTATACTGCTTCTCTAAACTTACCCAATGTTTTCTTATCTGCTAATTGAGCATCTGCAATACCCATAGGGTCTAAATTACCTTGTGCTAAAAGGTCTTTTAGCAATTCGTAAATATCAATATCTTTTGGTGTAATATCCAAATCGTATAATGATAATGCGTTATATGGTGTGTAATAGTTAGCACGAACCTTATAACCACCCTGGTTTAAGATTGGACCAGCAGCATGTAGAAATTCTACTGAAGTGAATGGAAATTCCATATCTTCTTTCTCAGTAGCATCACCCCTTAAATTGTCAATATAGTTCTTAACATTGGTGAACATACAAAGTTTCTTTTGACCTGCCATAGTCTTAACACTGGTGTAAACAGAACCACCATTTACATCTGTGTAAATGACTGGAGCATCGTCGGTATCTATCCAGGCGTGTTCTATAATTTTATCTACGAATTGTGCTCTGGTATTACGGCAGTTTAACCATAACCCTTTATCACTTGGTGAAATCTTAATAGATAACTTCAAACTTGTATCGTCTAACACTTCTTGAATGGCTTCATCACTTCTCTTTGTATTAGACATCAAAACAGATTCAACAGTAGTCTTTGGATATGTGGCTACTTCATTGAGATATGTTTGAGCATCATAAATGCCGATAATTACATATTGGTAGTTAATCCCATCAGGAACACAAGAAATGTTTTGAACTGCGAATACACTATCAATGTATGGTTTTGGGTCTTCGCCTTCATTTGCTACATTTGGTGTAACAATGAAATAAATTTTATCCCCATTCTTGATATTATATGCAGCGAAATATGAACCTTGGTCTTCAACTTCAATACGAATAGTTGGCAACAAACTAAAAATGTTTTCAGTAATCGCAATTTCTTTAATGCCTTGTGAAGATAGTATCTTACCATCTTTAGGGTCATTTAGACGAATGATATAAGATTCATAGCTGTTATCATAGGTTTTGGTATTACCAAGCTGGGTACTGTTATTTGAAATAGTCATTTAATTACCCGCTCTTAATGTGAATGTTATACCGCTATTACCTGTGGTCCAGCCGTTTACTTTGAAATGGTTTTTGATTATTTCGTAGGATTGTTTCAAATCTTTTGGTGTAGCGAACCCTGCGAAATACTTATCATTGATAGCAAATAAGAAGTTTGCTTTCTGTAATTTAAGATAGGCATACAAATGAGCAGCAGCCACAATGTTTAACAAATCTTGTTTTTCATTGAACAATGCGGTCATGGCTTCTGCCAAACTATTACTTTCTTGATTGTTATTCTGTAATAACAACATAGTCTTTCTAATCTGTTGTGGATTATCAATTAGTTTGGTTTGTAAGTCTTCAGCACATTCCATAGTCAAATCTGGGAAATCAGGATTAGTTCCAAACAAATTATAAATGGAGAACATAATAGATTTGTTCATTTGTTTAAAATGTTTAGGACCGCCAATAGCTGAATGAGTGCCCTTAACCTCTATCTTATTACCTTCGTCATCTACAAGGTCACCACTCTTATCTGAGAAATTTATGTTATTAAAACAAGAAACGAGTAAGAACTCACCTTTTCCGATAGCTGGTTGGTGTGTTGTGACTTCCAAACAATGTTCAACATATTCGGGTTTCAAATAAGAATCTAGTTTGGCATTTTTCAAGAAATTAACAATCTTTAATGGACCGAAATCCTGGAACACGAACTTATTTTGTTTGAGTTGTTCAAACAAATCTTCAGGTTTCGCAATCAAATCTGTTTGAAGGATTTGATAATGTTTCTTACCCAATTCGGGGTGTTTACCACTCTTTTTATCAGTCCAAAAATCTTTTATATACTTGCCAAGAACGGAAGTGTTTACCAATTTACCTGGGTCAACATTTCCTAAACTCTTGAAATTACCATTATTATCTTTTGTATAGATTTCGGGCATACATTATTTATAGAATGAATTTGAACGCTGGTTCCAATAATCAAAGTTCATTACACCATATTTACCCTTGGCACCGCAATCCATATAATCCACACGCAAACAATGACCCTTAGCGATGTATTTTGATTTATACAAGGTCTGCATAGAATTACCACTCTTGTTCATTCTAAATCCTTTCATTTTCAATCCCTTGTATGGGTTGTTGTTAATGATATAGAATGTGTACAAGTGTGTATCACTACCGTATTGGTTAGACATTGGAATAAATGTATTTTGGTTTTGGGCATACCAGTCAACCAAGTTTTTCATATTGAAATTGGTTAATGTTTCGTATGTGTATGTGATACCAGTTCCCTTACCAGTTCCTTTTCCCTTGCCCTTACCCTTACTAGAATTAATACCTTTACCCTTCCCTTTACCCTTGGCTAATGAACCATTAGCATATCTAAATGTTAGACCACTTGTAGGAAGGACGAATGTGTATTGTTTAAAGTTAATCATATTTCTTAACGCATCGTAAGAAACATCTTTATTACCCTTAATAATGTTATCGTTAATCAAACCTTTAACATTAGAGAAATTCATCTTATACAAGTCATTAGAACTTCTGTGTAATGGAATAAAGATACCAGTTGGTGTATAAACAGAATGGTGTAAATTGTATTGGTTTACACTCTCGTATAATTCTTTGTTAATGAATACAGAATCGTCTTCAGGATTTGTTCCACTAATGAAATGGTAAGTATATGTTTGAGAAATTGGGTCTGAACCACGAACTGCAAACATAGAAGGAATGTTTACAACATTAGTAGCTGAATAGTGTGGGTTTTCATCAAATGCTCCATTGTGAACTAATTGTAATGTGTTCTTTTCAATAGAGAACAAATTACTTCTTCTAGTGTTATCACTATACAATGTGGATTTAGAAGCAAATTCTGCTGGTGAATGACCTATGATATTGTTATCAGTATGTTGTGTACCATTACCAACAACAACAATTCTATTCAAACCATAATCACCTTCGTCAGCAGTTAATGAATCCCATTGAGCTGAAATAGCGGAATCTGTATATGTGCTATCTTGTGTATGTTTGAAATACAATTTATGGATTTCTGTAATAGCAGAAACTTCGCCTGAAAGTGTTGGGTCAGTACTATATGTGAACTCATTATTATAGTAAGAAGAAAATGATGAATTTTCCAAATCACTATATTTGCCTTTCAATCCAAATACAGTAGATACTTTCAAACCATTAATAGCACTAATAGCATCCAAATTATCGTTAGCATTATATGAACCAAATACAACAGAGAAGTTTCTGTTTGGTTGTTTGGTTTCGTCACCATAGTAATAGTAATCATACTGGTTCAATTCCTTAGAATAACCAATCTGGTATCTATCAGAATAGAAATACTCATTATTTGGAATTTTATTAACTGTTAATCCATCAAAACCAATCAATGCTTGGTTTTCAATATCTTGGGCACTGAACTCATAAGAATGTTTCAAATCTACATTTACAGTATCATTGATATAATCGTAGTCAGAATGTTCACCACCATAATATCTCTTGAATGTTCCTTTAATAGTCTTGATAGTATCAAAATCAAGAACTTCACTCTTTGTATATGGAACATAGGTAGTATTGTTGTTCTTACCAATAAATGTGATGTTATTACTTGTAACTGGAACATTGATATAAGAATTTAATCCTGTAGCAGCAATAATAACATTCTTATTCAAATAAACATTAGAAACACCAAGTTCATCACCTTCTTCATAACTTCTAGAATCGTTGGTGATAGTAGAATTATGTGTATTCAATAAAGTTAATTCATTCAAACCATGACCGATATTGTTATAATCGGAATCCATAGTGAGAACATTTATGTTTTCACCATTAAAGGTGTTATAGTCGGAATATAAGAATGTAAGGTTTCTTGCTGGTAAATACAAATCAGGAATTTGGTTTCCACGGCAATCACTTTCAAATATATGGTATGCTCCATCACCATAATATGATAGGTTAGAATCAAATCTAAAATAAGATTTAGCAGCAGAAACATCCGCATAATTAAATGTGGAATTACTCTTTTTAATTCTATCTTTCAAACAGATAGTGTTTTCCAAATCTACATCTTCAGGGAAAATATCTGCTTGAATGTTATCATTACCTTCATCCTGGTTAATAGCAACATAACCGCGTTCAGGGTTGAACTGGAAAGTCAATGAATTCAATTCATTGTTATCGGTATTCAACAACTGAGCATGTGGTAAAGATATATCGTTTGGTTTCTTCAAACCAACATAAACTCTTGGTGAAGTATTCCAAGGGTTGTTAATTTTTTCCGTTTCATCGTATAATGTAATGTTGCCAGGGAAGAATTTAGTATTAGCTGCACCATCATTGATATAACCAACATCATCACTATAATCATTGTTGTTTTCATTTGGTGTTAATGTAAAGTTATCTTCAAATTCAAGAAGATTTATATTCTTCAAGGATTCGTTTTCTGTAATTGAATCAAAATTATCGTCAATTACAATTTGAGCATTAGATGGTACTTCACTAATATCTGATAGAGAAAGCTGGAAAATTACTTTCTTTGGATTTGTGAAATCTGTATAATTGACTTCAATTAGACCTGCCAAATAGGTTTTTTTTCTATCGGAAACTGTTCTATTTGTTTCACTTAATTCTTCACCAAATAAAAGAATATATCTTATTTGGTCTGGTTCTGTTTTGAATAAACCTTTGTTAATAGGAATTTCGTATGTTCCAAATTTACAAACGAGTTCTTCACTTTCATCTTCGTTTGTTTGGACTACAGTTCCTTCTAATGATGGAATGTATGTTAAATCAAAAAGACAATCTTTAATTTCGTATTCTTCGTCAGTAATCTTGTATTCATTCAATACAAGATATTCTCTATCTAAATCTTTAATTTCTAGTTCTTCACTTTCTACTGTATCTGGCAATTCATCAGAATAGAAAGCATAGCCTTTCAATGCGAATTTGATACCGTCTTTCGCATGAATGATTTTATCTTTACATTTATTTGTAAATTTTATTTCCATACACTATTTATCACACATAATAATAGTTTACATCTGCGTAATCACCACGATCAGCACTAATAGCATCATTGACAGTATTCATAGTATCTAATGTAGCGGTAGTCCATTTAGCAGTAAATGAAGTATATGTAGAAACATCTTCGTTTTCAGGAATTGTAATCCACATAGTATTTTGGTATGTAGTAGTAGAACCATTATAATATCTAACTGTATTGTTATCGTTTACAGTCAAATAATACTTCAATGAATCTGTAACTGGTGTAACGCTTTCGTAATTGATACTCTTTGTTGAATCGTCACTTTCTACCAATGTAATACCACTGAATGGTTTTTGTTGTTTATCAGTAGAAGGATAATAAGGTTTACGCAAGATAAATTGTTTAGTACAATATGGGTAAATCAAAGTAGATAGTGTAACCTTATTACTCTTACCATTTTCTACAGGTGGATAGTAAGACCATACAATCTTTGCAGGTATTCTTCTCTTACTATTACCAATAGTATCAGGCTGATATGATACACCAATTATAGAATTATTTGTGTAGGTATCAATATCTTTAATAATTTTCAAAGCTGCGTTATTACTTGGTTTATCTGTATTCAAATAACCAGAGGTTTGAATAGTTGTGTTTACAATACTCTTTGGGTCTGTGAATGTTTCAAACTTAGTAGTTGGCATACTATCAATTCTTGTTTGAATAGTATGTGTGTAAGAATCAATAGTTTCCTGCATAATATCAACAGCATCGTTGCCGTTAATCTTGTTATAGACCTTGGCGAATGGAATATCATATACAGCACCATCTACATAAGCAGTGATACCCTTATAACCATATCGTGCGGAATTGCTAGGAACTTGGTAATCGGAAATGGTTACATATCCTTGCTTATTAACAGTAAAGATATTGTGACGATAGTGTGTATCATTATAAGCGGTAGAACCTGTACCACTAATGCTACCCATAATCTTGTTCCAAGCACCCTGCTTGGTGTTCCAATCATCACCATAGTTCTTTGTTAATCCCTTAACATAACTACGATTCAATCTACCATCCCCAACAACGAGAATTTCGTTAGGGTCAGTTGTGTTTTGGTTATAGAAACCTAACAAAATCTTATCGGAACTACCACCATCCTGAATAAGACCTTCACCAATACCAATTACATTACCACCACTTACATTGTTGTAATAACCAAATGTATTACCAATGAATGTTAATGAACCGTGGTGTTCATTGAAATCATACAAACCACTGTTAGAGTTAATGAAAGTTGTATTTGGAACATTTGTAGTTCCATTAGCCACCACTCTACCCTTGATGTAGTTGAAGTTAGAACCAATCAAGGTTTGGTTGCGTAAGAAACAACCTTTAACACCAAATCTTTCTGTTTGGCCTTTTGTTGAACCCTTTGTAGAAACGGCAGTATATGTGGCTGGAATTGGATTGAATGTGTTATCGTTAGAGTTGTATAAAGAAATGTTATTGGCTGATGCATAAACATTATCATAACTACCAGCTTTAAAAGTGTTGTTATGAGAATGGATAAAATTGAATGAATTTGCGGCAGAAGTATTGAATGTGTTGTAATCGGAATGAATGAAATTACAATCGTGAGTATTCTTGGATAATTTGTTGCCTTGGGCGTAAATGAAGGAGTTTCCATAGGTTCCGCCAACAGAAGTATGGAATACATTGTTAGCACCTAGGATTTCAAAATTCAATTTTTTTCTATATGAACCAGTAATTTCGGAAATACCGAAATACCCAGCATTATTACCACTGGCATAATTAATGGTTAATCTATCACCATTCCAAGTCTTCACAGTACCAGTAGTGGTTTGTGATAACATAATTTGTGGAACATTCTTCTCAAAGTCATAATTGGCTTCGGTCATAATGTTCAACTTGGCGATAGAATCTACATTCTTAATTCCATCAGACATTAATATATCATTGACAGTTCCAATGTTTTTCATTCTTCATTATCCTTTATTATGTAAGCCGTCATTAGTTAAATGTATTCCATATAAAAATCTTTTTGGGTTTTTTGGTTCTAATCCTTTTGTTGTTGTATAACTCAATCCATCTAAAAGTATTGGATTATCCATCAAAACATGTATTTCGTAGTTCATAGCAACTACACTTGGTTGGTTATATAATACCTGTAATTTCTCAGTATCTTTTGGGAAATAAACCAATGCTAATGTGCAGTAATCCTGGTCAACTATAATTGGTAAATTTTGTTCAATATCCAATGGTTTGAATGGTAAACCCAATATAGCGAAACCATCAAAATTCATATCGTTTGTTCTTTGAACAGAAAGTGTATTGGTTTTAAGAACCAAGTCATAAGACATATATTTTTGATAAATTGGTTCTTCATCTTCGTCTATACCAATTTCTTTTTTACCATAAGCAAGTTGTATTGGTAGTAAATTTTCAGGATTAGATAACGCATTATTGTAGTCGGTCATGTTTTCAGGAATGAATACATTACCTTCTTGTGTATATGTAATGTTCTTATAAACGAGTGTGGTATAATTCTTTAACTGTTTTAAAGAAATGTTCTTTAACAACAAATGTTTATCACCATCTAAATCATAAGCATTTTTGATAGATTTGTTTTTATCAGAGAATAAGACTGCGCCAACCTTTGCGAATTTGATACCATTAGATTGTTTAACAAATAATGATTTTCCTTCGTTGGTTATAACGCATACTACATCTTTATAAAAAACACTACTATTCATATTACTATTTATGGTGTTAATGCGACAGCATAATCTGTGCCGTTTTGGATTTTAAATTTCATAGAAATAGTGATTTTCAAATAACCAAGTTCAAGATTTTTATAGTCAAAGAATTTATTAATCATATTATAGCCGTGTGTTCCATTAGAAGCATTAGTTAGATATAAGAAGAATGAACCAGCATTTAAGATTGGGGTCAAACCATCTCTACTCAAATTATATGTTGTAGTTGATGGAACTTCTATATCTACATTATCTTCAATAGCCTTTTCTGTTTTAGTTGCTTCTACAGTCAAAATGATTTCTTCAAATTTTGACTTCAAGAACTTACCAATAACATTATAAATCATTGGTGGTGTAGTTGCTTGTGGTGTAACTACATCTGGTCTATAATTCAAACAGAATAAATCTACAGTACCAGTACTATTATCCATTGAGCATAGTTTCTTAATGTTCTTTATACTCTTTTCGTGTTCATTATCAAAATACCATTTGAAAGAGTATTCTTTCACAGGATTATTAGTATCTTCTATTTCGTCAATATCATACACAAGATTTACATTAAGTTCATGTATAATTGTGTATTTAATCAAATTCAAAATCTTGGTAATAGGCTTAATGGATTTGATTAAGTCTATGAACATATCAATGTTTTCACAGAATTTTGTAAATTTATTGTTATCGGCTTTCAATTCCAAATCAAAACGAGAGGTCATAAAGTATTCTTCGTATGAGTATAATCTATCCTCTTCAATAAAGTTAGGGTCTTTTTCTACTTCAATATCTCTACGAACCCATACATTTATAATTTGGCATGCGAAACCAAACATTCTAATAGCCATAGTAATACCAGTGTTAGTACCCTTATATCGGTTATATGCTGGCAATTCTTCCAAAACATATTTGATAATATCAAAGGTTTCTTTCATATCTCTTGTGGTGAAACCCATACCATCAAATATCAAGTTCACATTCTGTAATGATTC
>JAEEGL010902687.1_pt1 | contig 22405 bp, 17 predicted proteins | sample 9134231 | NCBI WGS metagenome assembly JAEEGL01 (sample SAMN16246548, study PRJNA631951) | gut metagenome | biome: gut microbiome; feature: rumen; material: fiber-attached | host: Bos | place: Iran: Karaj | collected 2018-10
AAAGCATACGGAAACAAATCTGCACTTATGCTTTGCAAAATTCAAGACAAGTCCTTCTGCCCCTGCCAGAAAAAACCTCGCAAAAGCGAGGTTGTTTCAACTCTATTCTCCTGCGGCGAGTTATATTGCTTCGCAGTTATATTCGGCTTACGCCGAGCGATATTGCGCTTCGCGCAGTTATAAGGCGAATAGAATATCACTTTGCGGCAACGCCGCAAAATATCACGTTTGCCCAGCGGGCAAACATATCACATCCCGCCGACGGCGGGATATATCACTTTTGCAATTTCGTTCGTTAATCACAAAACAAAAGACGCCGTCCGGCGTCTTTTGTTTTGGTGAGAATGACTGCATCAAAAGGACTTGAACCGGCGTTAAGAAAACGCTCCGGGGAGCGTTTTCAGCGGTGACGGCGAAGGCAGGGCGGGCCGCGGACCGTTCATACGGTTTATTATACTTTTATGTTTTTACCGATATTTTATATATGTATTGACAAAACGCCGTCCGGTCTGTTATAATAATAAACGGTATAATACAAGATAAACACAGATAGGAGAATCATCATGAAAATCGGGAATATCGGCAAACGGCTGATCTGTTTAATGCTTTCCGCGCTGTTCGTTATCCTTGCCGGATGCGGCGAAAATCCGCCCGCAGAGACGTCGGACGGATCAAAACAGACGTCCGCCGCCACGGAAGCCCCGACTGACGCGCTGACCGAAGCGGAGACAGACCCTGCCGAAGAAACGGAGGAACCGACGGTTATGGTAAGAATATCGGATAAACTCGAGCTTCCGCAGATAAGCAAACCCGCGGAGCTCAAGTCCGTTACCGTGAATCTCAATTCGATACTCAAAAACGGTTACGGAACGAAAAGCCTGCAGGCCGAGGCTTTCGAATCGGTTTTTGACAAGGTGATACTTTTCAAAGCCGGTAAGGATTACGGTACGGCGTACGTGCTCGGAAAAAAGACCGAACTCGAAAATACGCTGATCTACGCCGAAAACGGCAATTTCATAAGTCTGCAGACCGTATCAGCGCTGATCGGCGGCGAGTACAGGACCGAAGTCAAAGGCACGTCGACCGTATCGGAGCTGACGTTCGGTGAAAACAAGATCGTCTGCGTAGGTAACGAGGCGACGCTGAAGATCGCCGGCGCGGAAGACGTAACGTCAGAGGCGCGTATTTCAAAGATCTACGTTCCCGAGACGGACAATTACGCCGAACTGCACTATATAAACGTCAAAGACGCGGCGAAGCTCACCGGGCTTACCGTGTTTTATACCGATACCGGCATCGTCACGTTCTCGTGCGGGCAGGCGTTCGATCCGCTGCGCGGCTACTATATCGCTCTCGAAGGCGAGAAACTGTTTCTGCCCGAAGATAAGCTCGAACAGTATACCGACAATATGTTCGTCGATATACCGAACATCATAAAGCTCACCGAAAACAACGTCGCGGCGTACACTTTCCCGGAGCTCGATACTAACGCGAACGTAGCCGTTTACGCCTCCCAGGGCGTAGGCTCGAGAGTCGCTCTCGGCCCGGCGATCGTCGCCGGTCAGGGACCTTCGGCTGACAATTATACGGTCGTCAGGGTTTTCGACGTATATCAGACTCTTCACACACAGTGGAACGCATATCCCGCGTCGGTCAAAGGCGGCGTTCAGGTCGCCTGCGCCGTTACGGACGCTTCGTTCAACATTCTCACCGCTCCTTTTGAAGGCGATACGGCGACTCTGCGCGTTTACGACGCGAACGGCGCGTTTCTCTTCACCGTCACTCCGACGGTGAAAGCGCCTTATTCGATAGCCGCCGGAGCCTTTGCGGGCAAAGACGACTGCTTCGCCGTGATAAGCCGCAGCGAACCCGGCGTTATTGAATTCTTCTCCGCAAAAGACGGCAAAAAGATATCGGACGCCGATTCTCCGTTAAAGTCCGGCCCCGTTTCGCTGTCGCCCGACCGCACGGGAGAGGAGTACGAAGGACTCATAGTTTATTCGTCAAAAGAAGCCTACGAATACAAAAACGGCAAAAATACGAAAATACAGCTTTCCGACGGCAATTACAACGGCGTTTACGCCTCCGCTTTCGGCGGTTACGCCGCTACTTTCAACGCGACCGACGGCGACCTCGCGTTTTCCGAAGTCGCCGAAATAAAAGACGGCAAGACGTCGGTAATAAACGTCGGCGCCCGCGAAAACTCGTTCTTCTCGACAAAGGCGGTGAAAAACACCGAATACATAAAAAAAGGCGTGTTCTGGCATACGAGACTCGAATACGGCACCGCCGCGATGATGCGTCTGTCGGGCTCGCGCACGCAGACGGTGCGTACGAACGACATATCGCTGTTTACCATGGGCGTCGGCGGCGATGAAAGAGCGAGATACAAATCGCAGTACAATATGTGGGAACCGTGCGCGACTCACCGCTGGGGCAAGACGGCGAGCATGGGATACCTCATAAACTACGTCGACCCCGATACGGGCACCTACGCGTACGCCACGCTGACGAAAAAAGGCGAACGCAACGACTATCTCGAACTCGGCGCGTCGTTTTATAACGGATCGTACGCTCCGTTCATTCCGGCGCTCGACAGACTCAACTACTGGACGAGACGCACGTACCTGCAGGAGCTTGCGACGCTTTACAGAGACGCTCCCGAATATACCGTCGCCGTATCGCCGGTACACGAACACGAGATCGACTCGGGTGCGAATTCCGTAGGCGACTACAACGTAAAAATGGTCGCGGGCTTCAGCGACTGGCTGAAACAGACGTACGGCACGGTTGAAAACGTCAACAGGAAATACGGCACGTCGTTTGCATCGTTCGACGAGCTCGACGCTCCGAGAAACACGAACCGCGGCGCATGGGACAAATACTCGAAGCGGAAAACGACGAACGAGTACTTCACCGCCTGGTCGCTTTATAACAGATATATAATCAGCCAGCGCGTTATCGAGGCGTACCGCGAGGCACTGCTCGCCGGTTTTCCGCCCGAACTGATCAAGGCGCACCAGATACCGGAAGGCGACGCCGTGGCGGGTCTGCTCGGCGAAGCCGATACGCGCCTCTCGCCGGTCGATATAGTCCTCGCCTGCGGCACGGGCTACGGCGGAACGAGATACGGCGTATGGTATAAATCGAGCGATTCGTTCTTCGCGCTCGCGGTCAATTCCGGTCATCACAACATCACGCTCGGAGAATACGCCGCGATGTCGCTTGACAAAGAAGAAACGTACAAACAACTCAAATATATGTATGACAACGGCATTGTCTTCACTCACGTGATGTCCTGGGCGGGCAACGCGAACGGCGGCGAAACGATGGATAAAAACGAGCAGTACGCAATAGACAAACTGCAGGAAAACGAGTATCCGAGGAGCGCTTCGTCCGGCGGTACGGGAGACGTTCGCGCGTACGTGAACGGCAATACGAAATACAATATAATCGAGATCGGCTCCAAACCCGAGAGCGCCGGCCTGCTCAAGAGCGTCAAAGCCGACGGAAGCTTTGAAGGCACGGTATATTTACAGCCGTTCCACGCGGCGGTCGAGGTCTGCGATATAGCCGAAAATATCACCGCGCGCGGCAGCGGCAAATTCGCGTACGAGATCAAACGCGGAGATCTCAACAGCCTCAACTATAACGACGAGGTCGAGATAAGGATCACGGCGAAGCCGACGGTACAAAGAGGCGTGATCACGGTAAAAGTTTATCAGGGAGAATACGAGACGCCCTGCGTGCAGTACAGCTTCAGAGTGACCGGAGACGCCGCCGAATACAGATACGTTTTAAAGGATCAGACGTATCTTGAAAACTGCAGGATAGAGATAGAATACGAAAGAGTCGAGATCAAAGACGGCACGGTCACGCTTATGTACGAAGCGGCGGCAAGAAAATACTACGGCGAGACATCGCCCCGCGCTCATACGGGCGGCGTCAGCTTCGATCTTTTGTACTGAGAAAGGAAAAACGAATGAAAAGATTTAAGATCCTCATTTCACTGCTGCTCGCGGCGCTGATGATCGCGCCGCTCGCGGCGGTCACGGCGCACGGCGAAGACGCGCTCGCTTATAAGCTCTACGATCCCGCTCTCGATTCGCAGAAAGCCGCGATGCAGGTAAGCGAAGGCTCGATCTACGGGCAGAGAGCCAATATCAACGGCGAGTTTTCCTCGATCTCGTTCTGTCTTCCGACGTGGAACAGGAAAGACAGCCAGTGTACGATAGGTATTTTCAAATGGCAAGGCTCCTACGACGATACCGTCGCGGCAAAACCGCTTTACGAAAAGCGGCTGCTTCGTATGCAGGACTGCGCGATCAACTTTCTTTATTTCAAAGATCCGCTGCCCGCGGGCGAATATTTCATGGCGATATATGATACCGTCAACTCGGCGGGCATCTGGCGCTATCCTCCGACTAAATCAAAAGGCTTCGCCTATATGGACGGCACGGAGGACAACTGCGACCTCGAAATAATCGTTCATTTTACCGGCTCGCCCGCCGAGCCCGTGCTCCCCTGCGATACGACTCTCAACGTTGACGGCACAAAAAAAGCTCCGCCCGAATACGTGATACCGGAAGACGATATACTCAACGTCAGAAACGCTTATCCCGACACGTGGACGGCGATAGACGGTCTCGGCAGAGCGCTGCCGCTCAACGGGGAGACGGGCGACGTAAGAAACGGCAAATACGTAGGACTTTTCTACTGGTCGTGGCACAACGACAACGCCGGTTCGGAGCCGTTAAACGTGACCGAATTCATGGAGAAATACCCCGAGTCGAAAAACGATTATAAATTCAAAGAGTGGCCGAGGGGCGGTACGGCGTACTTCTGGAACGAACCGATCTACGGCTTCTACAGAACGATAGACAGATGGGTCATCCGCCGCCACGCCGAACTGCTCGCAGACGCGGGCGTCGACGTGATATTCTTCGACAACACGAACGGAACGTATATCTGGAAATCGAGTTACCGCGTGATCTTCGACGTATTCGAGCAGGCGCGCAAAGACGGCGTCAAAGCTCCCGCGATCTCGTTTTTGCTTCCGTTTGACGAGAACGGCTCGAACGTCGTGGTTCAGCTCGAGCTGCTCTATATGGATATATACAGAAACGAAAAATATCAGGATCTGTGGTTCTATATGGACGGCAAACCTCTGATACTCGCGTCAAGCAAAAAACTCGGCACGTCGAATCTGCACAAGGAGATCAAAAGATTCTTCACCTTCCGTCCCGGTCAGCCGGCTTACGCCGGCAGCGACGGAACGCTGAAGCACTGGGGCTGGCTGTCGGACTATCCGCAGGACAGATACTACGCGTCGACCGCCGACAAAAAAGCCGGCAAGGTCGAGCAGATGTCTGTCGGCGTAGCGCAGAACTCGTCGCCTGACGTGCTCTGCACCGCGATGAACGGCGAGAACATATTCGGACGTTCCTACACGCATAAAGACGGCTTCGCTCACTACGCCGAAGAGGATTCTTCGCTTTACGGCTACAACTTCGCCGAGCAGTGGGAATACGCTCTGCAGGTCGATCCGGATTACGTCTTCGTCACCGGCTGGAACGAATGGATCGCCGGCAGGCAGGAGCTCTGGGGCGGAGTCGAGAACGCTTTCGCGGATGAGTTCATCGACGAATATTCGCGCGATATCGAGCCGACGAAGGGCAAACTCAAAGACCATTATTACTATCAGTTCGTCAATTACGTAAGGCGGTTCAAAGGCGCCTCTCCGGCGCCCGCGGCGTCCGCGCCGGTAAGCATCAACGTAAAGGGCGATATATCGCAGTGGAACGGCGTCGCTCCTTACTACGTCGCCTATACCGGCAATACGTTCGACAGAGACGCCAAAGGCTACGGCTCGCTCGTATATACCGACGCGTCGGGGCGCAACGATATCAAAGGCGCGAAAATGGCGCGCGACGCGGAGAACCTCTATATAATGATCGAGTGCGAGAACGATATCTCGCCGTATACCGATCCGGACTGGATGCTCGTATATTTCGATACCGACTGCGAAACACGCAACGGCTGGGAATCTTTCGATTACGTCATAAACAAAACTCCGGCGGATAAAGACGGGCTCACACTCGAACGCTTCACCGGCAGCGGTTACGATACCGAGACGGTCGGCAGATGCGAATACTCCGTATCGGGCAAATATTTGCAGATAAAGGTCAAACGCAGTCTGCTCGGGCTCGGCGACGCTTTCACGGTGGATTTCAAGGTGACCGACAACGTCGCGTGTAACGGCGACATAATGAACTTCTACACGCTGGGCGACGTCGCCCCGGCGGGCAGATTCAGATTCCGTTATACGGCGTCAGCCGGCGGCGCGGAACCGGTCACGGCGGAACCTGTCACGGATCCCTCGACTGACAAAACGGACACGCAGAGACCCGAAGAGACCTCGGAAGGACCGCGCGAAGAAACTAACAACAGCGACACGGTAATAATTATCGCGGCGTGCTCCGCCGCGGCAGTCGCCGTGATCGCGGCGGTCATTGTCGTAATAAAGAGAAGGAAAAAATGAGAGACGTATATTTAGCGTTTGACGGCGGCGGGACCAAACTCGCCGCCGCGGCGCTCTCGGCGCACGGAGAAACGCTTGCCGTGACCGCGGTAAAGGGCGGCGTAAACAAAAAGACCGCGTCGGAGACGCAGATCAGGGCGACAGTCAGATCCGCGATCGAGACCCTGAGGCAGTCGGCCGGAGAATTCCGGGTACTGCACAGCGCGGGCTTCTTCATGCATAACGACGGGATAATCGAAGAACTTACAGGTTCCGGCGTTACGGAGCTCGACGAGGGTCTTCTGGGACTTCTCGCGGCGGGGATAGAAGGCGACGGAGTCGTCATCATCTCCGGCACGGGCGCCGACGCGTATTTTGTAAGAGACGGTAAGACCGTCGAGATAATCGGCGGCTACGGAGCGTTTTTAGGCGACGGCGGTTCCGGCTTCGCGATAGGCAGAGACGCGATAAACGCCGCGGCGCGCTCGTATGAGGGACGCGGAGAAAAGACGCTGCTTGAAGATATGCTGCGCGAAAAATACCCGGCGGAGTCTTTCAGAAAATCGCTTTACGGTATTTACTCGACAGAATATACGGTCGGGAGCATCGCAAACTTCTGCATCGAGTGCGAAAAAGCCGCCGACAAAGGCGACAAGATCGCGGTCGGGATATTCCAAGACGCCGCAAAAGAGCTTTATTCGTATGCGGCCGCGGGGTATAAAAAGCTCGGATTTGAAAAAAGCACGCCCTACACCTTCGCCGGCGGCGTTATAATGCACGATATTTCGCGCGATAAACCGCTTATGGAGCCGTATATCGTCAAAGCGCTGTCCGCCGACGGTATAACGAATTACGTCAAGCCCGCCGGGCAGCCGATAAGCGGCGCGGTAAAGTGGATAAGGAAAAACCTCTGTAAGTAAGACATCATATTTTTGTATCTGCATATAATATAGTATCAAACCACCGGAGGTCGGTATGAGAAAATGCAGAAATAAAGCCGAGTACGTGACCGGCGCGGCGGTATGCTTCAGTCTCGGCATACTCCTTTCGTTCTTTTTGCCGCAGTTTATACTTATCATAATCGAAGCGCTCGTCATACTTCTCGTCGCGGTCATGTTTTTCCTGTACCTGATCAGATAGGAGACGGCATGAAGATAATCGTTATCAAACCGCCGAGATTCATTTCGGCAGTGCTTAAGAAGTTCGTAAAATAAAAACCGGGAGAAACGGCGTCAAAACCGTTTCTCCCTTTTTCATACGAAAGTTATGGCGGCGTAAACGAATCGCCGCTTGCACAAAATTACCGGTCCTCCGCCGCACGGCGCCGGGGACCGGTCTCAATGTTTTGCGGTAAGCGCTATGATCAGATCCGTATCGTCGTCAGACGCGGCTTTGCATCTTACGCGCTTTTTACACTTTTTACATACGTATTCTATGACGAATCCCTTTTTCGGGTCCGGATACGCCGTGACCGGTACGAGCAGTCCCCCGCATTCGTTTGCCCTGTCGCCGGGGTTTATATCGACGTGCTTTGAGCAGAGGCATTTTCTGCAGTGGTCTCTCGACGAATATGAAAGCGGCGGTACGGTCTCGCCGCAGTTTTCACAGACGAAACCCTCGTCGTTTTTTTTGAATAATTTGCCTTGCATAGTAAAAACTCCTCTGCGCAGAATAAAACCAAACGGAAAAACCGTTAAAAAAAGGATTCGGTAATAAAATGAAATTCAAAAATATACTTCTTATCATCTTCGCGGCGATCCTTGCCGCCGCGCTTTCGCTCTGTGCGTACGCGCAGGGTTCGGTAAACAGCAACAACGACGCCCCCGCCGAAACGAACAACGGATACCCGCAGACAGGCGGCGTGTTCGGTACGGACGGAGCGTCTTCGGCTCCCGACGATCCGGCGACGGAATACAACGAGTCAGACGAAATATCTACAGATATTTATAACAGCGACAGCGTATCCGAAACGGAAACGGAACGTATGACGGTGTTAGACCCCGCCGCCAACACGTCGCCTCTGCAGAACGGTATGGCGGGCGGCGGCGCGATGACCGCCGTGCTTGCCGTTACGGCGGCGGTCGCCGGCGCTCTGCTTCTGATCTTCGGATTCGCCGCGAACCGCAGAAGAGAAACCGATCACTGATCAGCGGCGAGAGCCGTCTGCAAAAACGGCAGATCGGCGAGACGCACCGACGAAGCGAACCCGGCGTCAACGCTGATACCTCCGGAGTATTCGCCGTATTTCTTCTCCTTTTTCCCGGCAACTATCCTGCTGTCGAGTTCGGAGAAGAATGCGGCGTTTGCTTCGTTTTTCCACATACCCGGCTCGAGCGGGTATTTTTTCATTATTATGAGTCCGTACGCCGATTCGGAGAGCTTCACCTCGCCGACGCCGAGCGACATCGCGTCGGACACGAACGTTTCGTCGTACGCGTCGTCGGCGGTAAGGAAAAGACCGTCTTCGTATGAGCTCATCGCTTTATCCTGGTTGTATTCCGCCACGAGCGCTTCGAAATCCGCTCCGGCGGCGGCGTTCGAACGGACGGACTCGGCGAGCGCTCTTACCTCGGCCTGCTCTTCTTCGGTCAGATCGACCGTTTTGTAATAACCGGTCGAGGTATCCATAACGGGATATCCGTAAACGTCCGTCACCTGTTTTTTATACGGATCGAGAAGAACGTATTTGATCCTTACGTAGTTATGCTGATAGTATTCTTCCCTCTCGGCGTCGGTAACGGGCTCTTTGCCGGTCTCGCCGAAGAGATAGTCTTCGATTATAAGCTCCTTCGCCTCGTATTCGTATATCTTTTTGAGTTCTCTGACGTTGAGCCCTATGAGCCCGAGCTGTTTGTTGAGTTCGGAGCGCGAGCCGGCCGCCTGAACGTCTTTGTCAACGAACGACTGCACCGTGTCTTCGAGCGTTTTTTTGATCTTCGCGTCTTTGCCGAGTTCGTATTGGTCGTAGAGCGCGGCGCAGACGAGCATATCGTTCACGAGCGAATCGACGTGGGTGAAAACTCTGCCGCCGTACGTCTGCCCCGGCTCGATCTCCCGATCCCAGAATTCCTCGGTATAATCAGATTCGCTTATTACGCCGTAATCCTGCATGATGACGTAGAACCGCGTTTTGTAGTACGCGAGCCAGTATTTATACATATTCTGCGAGACGCTGTATTCGCCGTTGTCGCCGTATGAGGCGTAAGGCACGCTTCTCACGGCGCACGAACAAACCGATAACGCGATAAGCGCGGCGAGCAGCAAACATAATATTTTTTTCATTTCGACCTCTTACATGAAATACTGCCATATAGGCGAAGACGGCATTTCGCTTATTTTATATTTTCCGGTCACGTCTTCGTTTATCACGATCCTGTCGTAATAGGACGAGGTGAGCTCCTTGAACGCCGCCTCGGTGACGAGTTCTTCAAAGTTGTAGAAATCGCCGCTCTCGCTGTTTTTATTCCATGCGCCTTCGTCAAGCTCTATGCGGTGGATTATATGTATGCCGAGCTCGGATTGGAACAGCTTGTACTCGCCGATCTTCAACGCCGTGACCTCGTCTGACAGCGCGGCGAAATAGTCGTTCGGCACGGTCAGATAATGACCGTTTTTGTATTTGCTCTTGGACAGCTCTTCGGAATACTCGTCTATCAGTGCGTTGAAGTCTTCTCCGCTCTCGGCGCGCCGTAACACCTCGTTTGCGAGCGCGAGTTTTTCTTCGAAGCGCGCGTCGCTGATCTCGACGACCTGCGCGTGACCTTCTTCATCGTATTTGATATTGCCGTTTTCGTCCAGATCGTAATCGTAATTCATAAGATAGAAATGCTCGAAGCGGTAATATTTGTTCTGATAATAGTTTTCTCTCTGCTGATCGGTCACTTTCATAACGCCGTCGTCGCCGTAGAGATAATCCTGAAGCGCGCCGGCTTTCGAGTCGATCATGAGTATATCGTACAGATCGTCTTTCGTTATATTGAGCGAGGAGAACGGTTCTTCGCTTTTTAACGCCTCTTCTCCGCCGGCGGCTTCCACAAGTCCCGCGAGCAGTCTGCCGACGTACGTTTCTTCGGATTCGGATATCTGAAGTTTATAGAAGTCGAAAAGAAACGCGCTGACGAGGCGGGCTTTGATCGCCGTATCGGATACGTTCTGCAGATAGTCGTCGACTCTCACGCCGCCGTATTCGGACGACCAGAACGACTCGCTGTCGGACTGACCGAAGGTCGACAGCCAGTACTGCTTATAGCAGGTAAGATAATACGCGTAGACCTTTTCGGAAAACGACGTTTTGCCTATTTTCATCGCGGACCGGCCATTCGAGCAGGCAAAGAGGCTCAGCGCGAGCGCGAGTATCAGGATCGCCGCCGCCGGTCTTATCAGTTTTTTCATACCGTCACCTTTATCAACTGTCAATATATATCTTTATCATACGGTTTTTTTCAAATTTTATATTTCCGTATTTACAATTATACATTATCCGTTCGCTTTGAATAAACCTTATATTGTTAAATTTTTTTCGGAGGACGCGGCGCGGAAAAACAAAAAATTATAAAAAGTTTTAAAAAAGGTATTTAAATCTTCGGATATATACTGTATAATAGAAAATGACGAAAAATACCGTTTCAAAAAACAGGTGATCAAAATGAATGAATTCAAAAAGCCGGCGCTGCTTCTGCCCGCCGGATCTCCCGAATGCTTCGAAGCGGCTCTCGCCGCCGGAGCGGATGAAATATATCTCGGCGGCAAGAACTTCAACGCGAGACAGAACGCCGAGAATTTCACCGACGAACAGATATTTGAAGCTATAAGAAAGGCGCATTTTTTCGGCGTGAAGGTATACGTAACGCTGAACACTCTGCTGCTCGACCGCGAGCTCGGCGATGCTCTCCGGTTCGCCGAATCGCTTTATCTGCACGACGTCGACGCGATAATCGCGACCGATCCGGGCTTCGCCTCGGCTCTGCACGCGAGATACCCCGATCTGAAACTGCACGCGAGCACGCAGTGCTCGGCGCATAACGCCGAGGGCGTGAAGCTGCTTGCGTCGCGCGGTTTTTCGCGCGTTGTGCTCGCGCGGGAATGCTCGCTCGACAATATAAAGAAGATACGCGCCGCCGTACCTGATACGGAGCTTGAGATCTTCGTTCACGGCGCGCTCTGCGTATGCCACTCGGGCATGTGCGAGTTCTCGGCTTACATGGGCGGCAGAAGCGGCAACCGCGGCCAGTGCGCCCAGCCGTGCAGACTGCCGGACGCAGACGGCGTATGCCGCTGTTCGTTAAAAGACAACTGTCTCGCCCCGCATATCGAAGAGATAATCGCCTCGGGCGTTACGAGCCTGAAGGTCGAAGGGCGTATGAAATCGCCCGCGTACGTTTACGGCGTTGGCAAAATATACAGGACCCTGCTCGACGCGGGGCGCTCAGCCACCGAAGAAGAGCTTGACAAGCTCGCCGCGCTTTTCAGCAGAAGCGGATTTACCGACGGTTATTTCACCGGCAATATCGGTTCCGATATGCTCGGCGTGCGCACGGAAGAAGACAAGCAAAAGACCAAAGCGGCGGAAGCCGAAGCGGAAGCGGAACTTTATCACGGCAAACGCAGACTGCCGGTGACCGTTTCAGCCGAGATACGCGCGAACAGCGTGTCTTCGCTCACGCTGACGGCGGGCGCCGATTCGGTGACGGTCTACGGCGACGTGCCGGAGACGGCGGTGACCGCGCCTCTGACCGAACCGGACGTTGTGAAAAACCTCTGCAGATTCGGAAATACGCCGTTTTCAGTCGACATATCGTCGTTTTCTCTGTATCTCGACAAAGGCGTCTCTCTGCCGATATCGTCGATAAACTCTCTGCGCAGAACGGCGGCAGAGCGGCTTGAAGCCAGAATAAACACGGTATTCTATCCCGACCGCAGAAAGACGGGATATATGGAACCGGCGAAACCTCACCGGGGCGGCGCGGACGGATGCGGCACCGCGGCGCACTTCGTACGGGCGAAAGGCATGCCGCCGCGCAAGGCGCTCGGAGGTTTCTCTCACATCTTTCTGCCGATAGACGAATATCTCGACGCGCCCACTCACGTGCGCGACGCAGTCGACGGAGTGGAACTGCCGCCGGTCGTTATGCAGAACGAATTCTCTCTGCTCGAAGAAATGCTCATACGCGCCAAACTCTGCGGCATCAAGCACGTCGCGGTACAGAACATCGGTCAGCTGCGCGCCGCGCAGAGATACGGTTTTCAGATACACGGCGGCATATTCATGAACGTGTATAACGGCAAGACCGCCGAAGTGCTCGCGAAAGAGGGCTTCACCTCCCTGATACTCTCGCCCGAGCTGAACGCCGTGCAGATGAAGGCCGTTGCGGCCGCTTCTCCCGTGCGTACCGGAGCCGCCGTTTACGGCAAACTGCCGATGACCGTGCTTGAAAAGTGCATCATACGCGAGATAGCAGGCGTCAGAAAACCCGCCGGAAAATGCGAAGCGTGCGGCGACGGCGAATTCCGCTACTACCGCGACAGAACGGGCGAACAGATACCCGTGCACCGCGAATTCATACACCGCAACGTAACGTACAACCCTTACCCGATCTATATGGCTGACAAGCTCGATCCCGTCGCCGACGGCGCGGTCGGCGATCTGCACTACTTTTTCACCGACGAAACGCCCGAAGAGGCCGAAGCGGTGATCGAAGCGTACCAAACGAAAGCCCCGACGGATAAGAAGATCAGAAGGATGTAAAAAAATGAAAATAAAGATCAAAAAACTGAAAGAAAACGCGAGACTGCCCGAATACAAGACCGATTTTTCGGCGGCCGCCGACCTTTACGCGTGCCTCGAAGGACCGCTGACGGTGAAACCCGGTCAGAGAGCCGGTATACCGCTCGGCTTCGCGATGGAATATGAAGACAACGACGTCGTCGCCGTGATCTGCGCGAGGAGCGGTCTCGCTTCAAAGCACGGCATGACGCTGTCGAACGGCATCGGCGTCGTCGACCCCGATTACAGAGGCGAGCTGACCGCGGCGATGATAAACCTTTCTGATAAAGAATACACGGTATATCCGGGCGACAGAGTCGCTCAGCTGATGTTTATGCCTATAGTGCGCGGCTGTTTTGAAGAAGCTGAAGAGCTGACCGAGACAAAACGCGGCGAAGGCGGTTTCGGCTCGACGGGTAAATGATATGGAAAAGATCATTCTCGCCTCGTCTTCGCCGAGGCGCAGAGATATTCTGACCGCCGCCGGCATACCCTTTGAGATCGTAACGAGCGACGCCGACGAGACCTGCCCGCAGGGTCTGCGCCCCGACGAATACACGGTGACTCTCGCGCTGCGCAAGCTGAACGCGGTTTACGAAGCGACGAAGAGCGAACGGCTCATACTCGCCGCCGACACGGTCGTTGCGATAGACGGGCTGATACTCGGCAAACCGGAAAACGAACAGGACGCGTTCGAGATGCTCTCAAGGCTCTCGGGCAGAGTGCATCACGTTTACACCGGCATAGCGATGAAAAAAGGCGGCAAACTCGTAACCGACTGCGGCGTAACGGCGGTGAAGATGAGAGAGCTTACAAAAGACGAGATACGCGCTTACATAGCGACCGGCGAGCCTTTCGGCAAAGCCGGATCTTACGCCGTGCAGGAACGCGGCGGCGCGCTCGTCGAGAGCGTATCCGGCAACTATCAGAACGTCGTCGGACTGCCGATAGATCTCGTGCTGACGCACTTGAAAAACGATTTCGGCATAGGTATTTTTTCGTGACGGAGGCTTGATTTGTGAAAAAGATAGGTATTGACCTCGGCACGTCGGTGACAAAGATATGCGTCAAGGGCAGGGGCATCGTGCTCCGCGAGCCGACCGCCGCAGCATACGACAGAAACACGGGCGAGATAATCGCCTCGGGTACGAAAGCGAAAAAAATGATAGGCAGAACTCCGCCCGAAAAGGAGGTCGTAACGCCCATGAGAGGCGGCGTTATCGCCGATTTCGAAGACTGCGTGCAGATGCTCTCGTCGTTTTTATACAAGATCGGCGCGCGCGGCATACTCTCGCGCCCCAAGGCGGCGGTCGCCGTTCCGTGCGGCGTGACCGAGGTCGAACGCAACGCCTTTGAAAACGTCTGCGTCGCCGCTTCGGGCCGCGACATATTCATGCTCGTCAAAGAACCTATGGCGGCGGCTCTCGGAGCCGACGTCGACATACTCAAGACAAAAGGCAGACTGATCGTCGACATAGGCGGCGGCAACACGCAGAGCGCCGTTATATCGTACCGCGGCGCCGTTTCTTCAGGTATGATACGCACGGGCGGTTCGGATTTCGACGGTGCAATAGTCCGTTACGTAAAAGACCAGTATAACGTGGTCATAGGCAGGCAGACAGCCGAGATAATGAAAAAATCCGTCGGGTCCACTCATCCCCTCTCCGAAAAAGGCGAGTGCGAGGTCTATGGCAGAAACACGCTCACCGGTCAGGTCGAACGGCTCGTGATCCGCTCGGGCGAGATACGCGTCGCCGTCGAAGAAGAACTTTACAAGATCGCCGAGAGCATACGTTCCGTACTCGAATCGACGCCGCCGGAGCTTGCGTCCGACGCGTTCGACACCGGCATGATACTTTGCGGCGGCTCTTCTCTGCTTTCGGGCATAGATAAATTCATGTCAGAAAAGCTCGGTATGCCCGTATTCGTCTGCCGCCACCCGCTCGACTGCGTGAGCCGCGGCATGGAAAAGATACTCGACAACCCGTTCGAGCTTGCGGAGATCGTATGTCTCGGGGAAGATGAGGATATATGAAATTCTTTAAAAGCAAATTTTTCGTCATAACCGCGCTCATCGCGGTCATCATAGCCGTAACCTTCACGGTGATGAGCGCGCTCGGATACTCGTCGTATATAAAATCGGGGCTTAATACGGTCCTCACGCCTTTCCGTCTGCTCGCAGACAAGACCGGCGAAGCGCTCGAAGGCTACGCGGCGTATATCACCGAATTCGACCGGTTGAAAGCCGAGAACAAAGAGCTCAAAAACCGGATAGAGCAGATGCAGGGCGAGGTGCAGGCCGCCGCGGCGATACGCGAAGAGAACGAACAGTTCCGCAAATATCTCGAAATAAAAGCCGAACACCTCGACTACACGTTCGAAAACGCCGCCGTCATCGGACGCGAATCGAACAATTACATGACCGTCTTCACGCTGAGCAAGGGTAAAAACTACGGCATCGAGGCGGGCATGCCCATAATCGCCGAAAACGGCGGTCTTATCGGCGGCGTTACCGACGCCGGCGGCACGTGGGCTTCGGCTTCGTCGCTCACCGACCCGTCTTCCGCGGTAGGCGCCTACGTTGAGCGTTCGCTCGCGGCGGGCATCGTATCCGGCGACTATACTCTCGGCAGATCGGGGCTTTGCAAAATGAATTACATATCCGACGGCGCCGACATACAGGTCGGCGACAGGATACTTACTTCCGGCATAGGATCCGTGTATCCGCGCGGGCTCGTTATCGGCACGGTCACCGAGGTCGTGACCGATGAAAACACGCGGTCCAAATACGCCGTCGTGAGACCTCTCGCCGAGCAGACCGGCTTTTCGTCGGTAATGGTGCTCACCTCATACGAAAAATACGTTGAAAATTAAGGTTTGAAATGAAAAAAGCAGCCGTTTACAGAGGCGCGAGGATAATACTTACGTCGGTATATCTGTTCATCGCCGCACTTGCTCAGTGCAGCGTTTTTCCGCATATACGGCTGCTCGGGGCGATACCGGATTTCGCGCTCTGCGCGACCGTCTGCGTAAGCTGTTTTGAAGAAAAGCGCGTGTTCTGCGTGCTCGCCGTCGCGGCGGGCTTTCTGCTCGATCTCGCCGGCGGTTCCGCTTACGTCGTGTCGCCCGTACTGTTTCTGATCCTCGCCGCGGCCGCATCGGCTGCGGTCGACAAATTCCCGTCTCTGCGCTCGGTATGCGCGCTCGCCGTTATGCTCGCCGGCTCCGCTCTGAGCAGCGTTTTCTCGGCGGTCATACTCTCTGTCCGCGGCGCCGGGTTCGGCGACGCGCTGCTGCATACGTCTTTACCTCAGCTGCTCTATTCAGCCGTCGTGTTCATACCCGTTTATCTGCTCACAAAACTTCACTATACGGTATTCAAAAATGAAAAACGGTGAAATTATCAAAAAAAGCGTATCGAAAGTAAACTTCCGTCTTCTGCCGCTGTACGTGATATTCGCGGCGGCGATGGTCGTTTTTCTGATAAAGCTCATAAACATACAGATAACCGGCGCGGATTATTACAAGTCGGCTTCTTCCGTCACGCACACGCGGCGCGTCACCGTCGAGCCGGTGCGCGGCGAGATATTCGACAGAAACGGCGTGCCGCTCGTTACGAACGCCTGCACGGAAGCTCTGCTGCTCGATTACGAGGCGATGCCGTCGCGCGCCTCGGAACGCAACGCCGCGATAGCGAAGCTCTCCGGAATACTGCGTAAATACGACTGCGGCGTCAACACGGTAATGCCTACGCTCGGTTCTTACCCGCACGTCGCTTACGACGACGAGGCGCTGCGCGACGCATCGGTAAGAAGCCGCTTCACGAGATTCCTTACAAGATACGGCTTCGGTACGGACATACCGTGCGTGGAACTGTACGAGGCTCTGTTCGGCAAACTCGGACTGCTCGACGATCTCGGCGAGCACGTATACGACAGCGAGACGGAAGACGTGATTATCCGCGTGCTTTATACGCTCGACGTTTACGACTTCGCGCCCGGCAATCCGTTCGTGCTCGCAGACGACGCGGAGCTCAAACTGATAACGGAGATACTCGAGGCGAACTGCCGCGGCGTTTACGTCAAAAAGATGTTCACCCGCGTTTACCACTACCCCGAGGCGGCTTCGAATATCGTCGGCAGGATCGGCAAAATACCTTCCGACAAGATAGATCTGTATCTTGCAAAGGGATACTCCTACGACGCGACCGTGGGACTTGACGGCGTCGAGGCGGCGTTTGAAGACGTACTGCGCGGCGAAGACGGAGTTACCGTCATAACGGAAGACGAATACGGCAACATAATAGAATCTCACACGGAAAAAGAAGCCGTGCCGGGAAAGAACGTATACCTCACGATAGACATAGAACTTCAGCAGACGGCGCTTTCCGCGCTCGAAGCCCAGATCAAAAAAATAGTCGCCGCGGCAAAGGCGAGCGGCGAGCCCGACAGCGGCGAGAAGGCCGACAGCGGCGCGCTGAGCGTCGTATCGCTGCAGGGCGAGGTGCTCGCGCTCGCAACGTACCCGACGTACGACATAACGAAACTCGGGGAGAACTACGCGGAATACTCGTCAGACCCGAGAAAACCGCTTTTCGACCGCTCGCTTTTCGGCAATTATCAGCCCGGCTCGACTTTCAAACTCGCGACGACGGTCGCCGCGCTTGAAAGCGGCACGATAACGCCCGGCACGGTAATAGACGACAAGGGCAAATACACGTTCTACGAAGACTACCAGCCGAGCTGCTGGTACGTGCGCGGTCACGGCAAACTCGACCTGCTCGAGGCTATCGGTAAATCCTGCAACTACTACTTTTTCGAGGTCGGCAGGCTCACCGGTATCGAAACGATGAACAGATACTGCTCCGCGCTCGGGCTCGGCAAGCACACGGGAATCGAACTGCCCGAGACCGAAGGCGTTCTCGCCGGCCCGGAATATTCAGCCACAGTCGGCGAGATATGGGTGCCGGGCGACACGCTGCAGGCTGCCATCGGCCAGTCGAAAAACTCGTTCTCGCCGCTTCAGCTCTCGTGCTATATAGCGACGATACTCAATAACGGCGACAGATACAAGGCGACGATACTTTATAAGACCTGCAACTATTCCGGCTCCGACGAGCAGATAAACTACCCGAAGGTGACCGACAGCATAGAGATATCAGACCGCACGGTCGCCGCGGTCAAACAGGGCATGAAAAATTCAAAAGAATGGACGTCGGACACTAAAAACTACAAATTCGACGTCGGCACCAAGACCGGTACGGCGCAGACGACGAAAACGAACAACAACGCCGTGCTCGTCGCGTTCGCTCCGTACGATACTCCGGAATATTCGATAGCCTGCGTTATCGAAAACGGCGCGAAAGGCGGCAACGCCGCCGCCCCGGTTTACGACGTGATATCGCACATATACGGCCTCGACTCGAACGGCGCGCCGAAAAAATAAGAAAATTTTCCGGTTTTTTGTAACCTTTTACCCGTTTTTTACGACTTATATAGTGAAACCGTAAAAAAGGAGAAAGACGATGAAGATGAAGATCAAAATCAAAGAAATAATATGTCTGATACTGCTTTCGGCTATGCTTCTCTGCACCGTATCGTGCATGAGGGTAAGCGCGGCGGAGCTTTCCGCGGGATTTCACGGCAATTACCGCGGCGAAGACGGAGTAGACCCGGGGATCTATAATAATTACGCTTTCACGCTGTTTTCGAAGTCGAATGAAAACGGCGAAAACCTGCTGATCTCGCCGCTCTCGGCGCTCGCCTGCACGGCTATGCTCTGCAACGGCGCCGGCGGCGAAACGCTCGCCCAGCTCGAAGCAGCGCTCGGCTGTGATACGGGCAGTCTCAACAAAACCGTTTACGCCGCTCTGTCGGGTCTTGTCTCCGGCAAGGATCACAGGATCGGATCGGCGAGTTCCATGTGGGTGCACGAAGGGCTCAACGTAAGATCCGATTACTTACAGACAAACGCCGACTATATCGGCGCACAGGTCTATTCGGCGAAATTCGACGACTCGACCGTAAAGGATATAAACAACTGGGCGAAGAAGAAGACCGACGGCATGATACCGCATCTTGTCGACGATCTGCCCGTCGATTCGGTCATGGCGCTTCTCAACTCCGTGCTTTTCGACATGAAATGGCAGGAAAAGTACGAAAAGGACGATATATCCGACGGCGTGTTCCGTAACGCCGACGGTTCGGCGAAGACCGTGCCGTATCTGCACTCCGACGAGGGCGTGTATTTCAGCGACGAAAATACGGTGGGCTTCGCTAAATACTATCTCAATTCCGACTATATGTTCATAGGTCTTTTACCCGATGAAAGCATTGATATAAATGAATATATAAATACTTTTACCGCAGAAAAATGGGCGGCTCTGTGGAGCGCGAGAGAAAACGCGTCGGTGGTGACGGCGATGCCGGAATTCGATTTTGATTCCGAGACGGATCTGCAGGCGGTATTCAAATCGCTCGGCGTGACCGATCTGTTCGATCCCGACAAAGCGGACCTTTCAAAGATCAGCGATCAGACGCTTTACTGCTCCGTATTCAGGCAGAAAGCTCGCATCGAACACGGCAGAAACGGCACGAAAGCCGCCGCCGTGACTTTCAGCTTTCTATGCGGCAGAGCGGCGCCTTCGGAACTTGTCGTCCATCTCGACCGTCCGTTCGTATTTCTTATCGCCGACGCAAAGACCGGCTCACCCGTGTTCACGGGCGCGGTGAAAAACCTTTAAAACAAATTGCGCCGCAATGCGCGCACAGATCATCCGGCGCGAACTGTGTTCATGAACTCTCCGGGGCGCATTAAACGGGCTGCCGCAAACGCGACAGCCCGCCGTTTTTATTATCTTTATTACTCCTGATTTTCGGTCACGTAAGGTATGCCCTTTTCGAGCATCCAGAGCGGGCTCACGAAAGAATCTTCGAACGATACGGAGAAATGAACTCTCTCGGCGTCGCCGAAACCGCTGTCGTTCGTATACGCGATCAGGTCGCCGCGCGTTACGGTCTGACCGACAGTTACGCGGCTCGCGTCGACTCTCGTATACCACGTTCTTACGCCGTTGCCGTGATCTATTACGATCACTCCGCCGTTTATCACCGTCTGACCGACGTACGTCACCTGACCGGAGAGCGCGGCGTGCACCTCGGATCCGCTCGACACGTGATAGTCTATACCGTTATGACGGAACGTCTCGCCCGTCGCTTTCAGCGTCATCGTGAGACCGTAACCGGTCTTGTAGTCTTTTCTTCTCGTCGGGAACTCGAGTTCTTCGGTATTGCAGAGATTGCCCGAGGCGGAGGCGAGCGAAAATACGTTTTTACACATATCCTCCGACTGTTTTTTGTTCTCGTCGGAGAAGAAGCGGGCGATCTCCGCCGCGGAATTTGCGTAAGTCTTTGTATTGAACTGCGTCGGTTCGACCGTGACCGAGAACTGAGATACCGCGCCGTCGCATTTGAAGGTCAGCTTGTATTCGCCGGGCTCGGTGTCGTAAGACGTCGGGAGGAACGCCACGGCGGTATCGCCGTTGTCGTAGAATCTCGGCATCGTCTTGAGCGCCGGTTCACATTCGACGGTTATATCGGCGGCTTTGGCGTTTTGCGCCGAAATGCCTATAACTCCGCCCTGGTCGACCGAACGCGCGGTCAGCGTATACGAAGCGTTGGCTTTTACGTAAGCGTCGAAATAGTACGTGGCGGAGCCGTAAGAACGTACGGTCTCGCTTTCGTTCCACTGCGCTTCAAGCTTTATTCTGAAGTATTTCGGCTCGTCGGTCTCAAGACCCGGAAAGTCCGAAAGCAGTCTCGACACGGAAGCGTCGCCTTCGTTGTACGTGATTATAACCGAAGACGGTTCGCGCGAAAATTCGAGATTGAGTGTCTGGCGCGATATATCGTCAACTTTCTTGACCGCCGACGACGACGGCACCTCTATCGGAGTGAAATGGCCGTCGAGCGTACTGTAATTCCATGATATCTCGGCGGGTTCGATCACCGTCTTGTCCGAGCCTACCGTGAGAGTCGGCGCCGCCGTATCGTACAAAGTGACGGCGAGCGACGAATTCATGAATTTTCTGCAAAGTATCGGATCGGCTTTATACGCGTTGTCTGCTCCGTCGAGGAAATATACCTCGTTCGGCATATCGGCGGACATATAGAATCTGTATTCCGCCGCGGTCTGCCCTCTGAAGAACTTGAACAGAAACGACCGGAACGTGAATACCGCGTTCGGAACGGAGTTTACCTGCGCGCCTTTCGCAAGATCGACGTAAAACGCGATGGATTCTTCGTCGGTAATTGTGTAAACGCTGCCGTCGGGATCGGTTATTTCCACCTTGGAGATGTTTTCGGGTTCTTTGATCACGTCGGCTGCTTTAGGGCGGTACAGTATCGGTATAAGAATAAGCGGTATCAGCAGGGCGATTATACTTATCAGTATCGGCAGCTTGCTTTTCATACTTCTTTCCTCTCTAAATATAACTTCCGGTCACTCTATGACCATTTCAGCCTCGACGTTTGTCCTCCCGTCGGACCGAACGGTTCGGAAATACCTTACGCCGTCGCTCTGCGCCGTATAGACCTTCAGAACGTCGCAGAGAGGCGCTTCGGAAATGAACGAAACGTTCAGTGAGACGACGCGGCCTCCGGTCTTCTGCCTCGCCTCCGGTGTGAACGAGAACAGCATATCGGGGTAGACCGTGTTGTTCATATGCCCGTTGCCGTCGCAGTCGGCGTAAAACACCTCGCGCTCGCCGCAAAGCGAGAGCGGAACGTCGCGCAGGTTTATTCTGCCCGGGGCGTCAATGCCGACGGTATCGGTATCGGTATGCTTCGACGTGTCGATATCGGTCACGCGGTAGATCTTTCTGTCTTCGACTCCGACGAGCGCCCATACGGTTATCGCTTCTGCGGCTAAAACGCCGCGGCAGAAAAGACGGTGGGCGCGGTTGAAAACGGCGCCGTGACAGTCGTAAAGCCACGTCTCGGCGATAAGCGTGTCATGCGCTTTGACCGAGCCGTAAACGCTCAGATTCAGGCGGCTCAGTATAAACGCCTTGCCGTCTTCTCTCATCTGATCGTACGAATAACCGGTCGTATAGAGCTGAAGGT
>JAEEGL010986587.1_pt1 | contig 22403 bp, 22 predicted proteins | sample 9134231 | NCBI WGS metagenome assembly JAEEGL01 (sample SAMN16246548, study PRJNA631951) | gut metagenome | biome: gut microbiome; feature: rumen; material: fiber-attached | host: Bos | place: Iran: Karaj | collected 2018-10
ATATATAGAAAAAGTAGCGTATGTGATATGAATAAAATATTATATCTATTACGTAGAGGTGTGAACACACCACGACGACTTCAAGTAATTTGAAGAGTCAAAAAGAGGAGCCTAAGCTCCTTGAGGTAAATTTATTGATCTTTGTTCTTATGATACAATTTAATAAAAGAAGCTTATTATAATTTAGGAGGTCGTTTTAAATGAAAAAAATATTTGCATTATTATGTTTGATTTTTATATTTACATTATCTTGTTGCACTAAAAATGATACTTACATTGAAACATATATCTTAAGTATTAATAAATATGGAAATATAAATTTAAAAATAACTCCTAATGAAATGAGAAAAAAAGGTTTTGAAGAAGCTGATATGATTTATGTTGAAATAGGAAAATCTAATATAATTATGCCTATTGGAACAGTTTATAATGATGTAGATAGTGGTAATCCTATATGTACATTTAAAATAGATTCTAAAACAAATGAAGAAGAAACTGTTTTAGCTATTAATTCTGGCAATTTTGCATCTTTTATGGGAATTGCCACAATTAATATAGTTAATAACGATAAAGGTTTTGAGGTTGTTTATAATGAAGGATTTAATGAAGAATCTAAAGTCATTATAAAAATGAATCAAAAGAGTGGCTATAAGGAAGAATATGAATTACATAAAATAATTAATCCTAGAACTAATAAAAGAGAAGATTATGAAAATTTAAATGATGAGGAATATGCTAATTTTAGAAAATTAAATTCTAATTTAAATATTTATAGATCATCTTCTCCAATAAATCCAATAATTAATAGAAATAAAGAAGCTGATAAAGCTATATTAGATAATAATATTAAAACCATTATTAATATGGCTGATAATGAATCTGACATGCTAAATTATGACGGATATAAAGAAACTAATTATTCTAAATGTAAAATTATAGCTTTAAATATGGGAATGCTTTATTCTGAAAAAGATTTTGAAGATAAATTATTATTAGCATTTAGATTTATTATTAATAATGAAGGACCATATTTAATTCATTGTAGAGAAGGTAAGGATAGAACTGGTTTCTTATCAGCAATAATTGAAGCTTTAGCTGGAATGAATATAGATGAAATAATAGATGATTATATGATTACTTATTATAATTTTAATAAAATAACTAAAGATGATTCTAATTATTTAAAGATATCTAATTCCAATATTTTATCTTCTTTAAAATTTGCTTTTAACCTTAATTCAATTGATGAATTAAAAAATATTAATTTAAAAGATGAAAGTATTAAATATTTAAAAAGAATTGGTTTAGAAGATTATGAAATTAATTCTTTAAAAAATAGATTAAATATAATAGATGAATCTACAAAAAGATTATCTGATTATTATTCATGGACTAAGAATTTAAAAAAAGAAGATATTATTAAAGTTGAAATAGAAATAGAATCACTAGGTACAGGTCCTAATACGATAATAAAGAATTATGTTAGTGAAAATGAATTAGATATAACTTATAATTACAGTTTATTAAATTCATTAGTTTACATGAAGAAAAAAGAACCAGTTGATGGTGGTTCAAAGATGAAATTAATCTTCTATACTAATTCAGATTCATTTGAAATAGAAATAATTAATGATAGTTTTCAATATGTAAATGGAATTTCATATTATATTCTTGAAAAACCAAAGATTGAATATCCTATTTCCTGATAATTTATTATATAAATTAGATGCTTTACAATATATTAAAAATTTAGTATAATATTTGAGTGTTTAAAGGTGTTGATACCATCCGTAGTAGAATGTATGGATTATAGAGAATTGTTGGTTGGTGAAAAACAATAGAAGTCTTCTACTTGAATCAATGGTGAAGCTGATAAGAGGATAAGTCTTATCCGTATTCTTGCGTTAAAAGATAATTGAGTGCTATATCTTTGATATAGAACTAAGGTGGTACCGCGAAACTTTCGTCCTTAGAAATAAAAATCTAAGGACTTTTTTTATGGAGGAATAGAAAAATGAAAGATTACAAAGACACTTTATTTATGGGAAAATCTAGTTTTGAAATGAGAGGTAATTTAAATAATAAAGAACCTCAAATTCAACAAACTTGGGAAAAGATTGATCTATATAATAAAGTAATTAGAAAAAATGAAGGAAAAAGAGAATATACTTTGCATGATGGCCCTCCATATGCAAATGGTGATATTCATTTAGGCCATGCTTTAAATAAGATTTTAAAGGATTTTGTTGTAAGATATTACAATATGAATGGATATAAGTCTGTTTATATTCCTGGTTGGGATACACATGGTCTACCTATTGAAAATGCACTTCAAAAAAGTGGTGTATCAAGAAAAGATAAACCAATTGCAGAATTTAGAAAATTATGCGAAGAATATGCATATAAGCAAGTTGAAAGACAAAAGGTTGGTTTTAAGAGACTTGGTGTATTAGGTGATTTTGATAATCCATATATTACTTTAACAAAAGATTTCGAAGCTGACCAAATCAGAGTATTTGCTAAAATGGCTGAAAAAGGATTAATCTATAAAGGATTAAAGCCAGTTTATTGGTCTCCATCTTCAGAATCAGCTTTAGCTGAAGCTGAAATTGAATATAAAGATATTACATCTAGAGCAATTTACTTTAAATTCCCAATTGTAAATGCAGAAGATGATTTTAAAGATGCATCATATATGGTATGGACAACTACACCTTGGACTTTACCTTGTAACTTAGCTGTTGCTGCAGGTCCTGAAATTGATTATGTTTTATTTGATTCAAATAAGGGTAAAATGGTTTGTGCATCTGATTTATTAGAATCATTATCTAAAAAATTAGGTTTAGAAAATGTTAATGTAATTAAGCATGTTTATGGTACTGATTTAACAAAATATCAATATAAGCATCCACTTTATGATAGAGTATCACCAACTATTAATGCTGATTATGTAACAACTACAGATGGTACTGGTTTTGTTCATATCGCTCCAGGCTATGGTGAAGAAGACTATGTTGCAGGAAAGCAATATGGCTTAGAAGTAATGGTTGCTATCGACTCTAAGGGTTATCAAACAGAAGTTGCAGGAAAATATGCTGGATTATTCTATGATGATTCTGAAGAAGTTATTATTAATGATTTAAAAGAATGTGGTTCTTTACTATTATTAGATCCTATTACACACTCATATCCTCATGATTGGAGAACTAAAAAACCAGTTATCTTTAGAGCAACTCCTCAATGGTTTGCATCTATTGACCCAATTAAGGATGATATTTTAAATGCTATTAAAAATGTTAATTGGAATCCTAAATGGGGTGAAATTAGAATTTCTAATATGATTCGTGATAGACATGATTGGTGTATTTCACGTCAACGTGCTTGGGGTGTACCTATCCCTGTTTTCTATGCAGAAGATGGAACTGAAATTTTAGATCAAAAGGTTTTAGCTCATGTTGCTGATTTATTTAGCAAATATGGTTCAAATGTTTGGTTTGAACGTGAAGCTAAAGACTTACTTCCTGAAGGATATACAAATTCTCATTCTCCAAATGGTAAATTTACAAAAGAAAATGATATCATGGATGTATGGTTTGATTCAGGTTCTTCATATATGCTTTTAAATAGAAGAGGATTAAAGTATCCTGCTGATTTATACTTAGAAGGTTCTGACCAATATAGAGGATGGTTTAATTCAAGTGTTATTACAGCTGTAGCAACAACAGGTGTTGCTCCATATAAGACTGTTTTATCTCATGGATTTACTCTAGATGGTCAAGGAAGAAAAATGTCTAAATCTTTAGGAAATACAGTTGATCCTATTAAGGTATGTAACCAATCAGGCGCTGATATCTTACGTTTATGGGTTGCATCAGTTGAATATAGAGCTGATATGCCATTAAGCCAAGATATTTTAAAACAAGTATCTGAATCATATAGAAAGATTAGAAATACATTAAGATTCTTATTATCTAATACTTCTGATTTTGATCCTAAGAATGCTTTACCTTATGAAAAATTAGAAGCTGTTGATAAATATATGCATATTAAGCTTCAAAGATTTATTAAAGAAATCCATGAAGATTATAAGAACTTTGATTTTGGTGAAATTTATAGAGCAGTTAATGCATATATTGCTAATACATTATCTGCATTCTATCTAGATTTCACTAAAGATATTTTATATATCGAAGATCCAAAATCTAATAAGAGATTATCTTGTCAAACAGTATTTGCTGAAATTATTGATGCATTAATTAAGATGTTATCACCAATTTTACCTCATACAATGAGTGAAGCATATAACACATTAGAATATAAGACTGAAGAGGATGTATACTTATGTGATATGCCAAAGGCTGATGAAAAGTTAGATTTAGAATTAGAAGCTAAATTTGATAAGTTCATGGAATATCGTGATCAAATCTTAAAAGCATTAGAAGATGCTAGAGCAAATAAAGTAATTGGTAAGAGCTTTAATGCTAAATTAACTATTACACTTGATAAGGCTGCAAAAGAAGTATTTGATCCAATTAAGGATTCAGCAGCTCAATTATTAATCGTTTCTCAACTTGAATTTGTTGATGGTAATTCATTTGATGTTAAAGTAGAAGCTGCCCAAGGTGCAACTTGTGCAAGATGCTGGATGATTGTACCAGAAGTTGATGAAGATGAGCTTTGCCCAAGATGTAAGAAAATCCTTAATATGAGGGGCTAAGATTTTTGACAATATAGTCAAAAAATGCTAAAATAATTAAAAATAGCGATTTGTTTTGAAGAAGGTGGTGAATAAATATGGACTTTAGATTATATTTCCTTAAAGAAGGTACTAGAACATATGAAAAAAGTGATTTAATAACTTATTTCAAATCTAATTCTAATATTACTTCCCAAATGGAAGGAGATAATAGAGTTTTCACATTTCATCACCCTATTTTAAATTTTGAAGCTAGATTCATTATGACATCAATATCTTGTGTACCAAGACTTGAAAGACTTGACCCTAAATATTTTGATGTTAATTTTATGCTAGAGTTCAATATTTTACTTCCTACATATTCAGCTGAGCTTGTTTTTGATATTGTTGAAGATTTAATAAAGATTTTTAAATTCTACGTTTATAATGAAGCATACCAAGACGTAGTTCCATTTAGAAGATCTTTTATGATTAAAACATTTGAATCATGGAAACGAGCTTATAAAGATGATAATGAGGATGAAATTGCTAAATATAATAGATTAGATCCTCAAACTTTAACTCAAGTTTATAATTATTTATTAAGACAAAAGAAGCTTGAACTATTCTTAGATCCAAAAATTGTCATTTCAAATTATTATTTTTTACATACAGAACGTTCAAGAACAGCCTTTGTTGCAATTAAATGGGATGGTAATTCAGAATTTATATTACCACCAGCTGTAGATATTTTATATTTAGACGATGGTAAATTTAAGCAATATTACCCTATGTCTGAAGTACTTCAAAAAACAGATAAGCTATTTAAACCAATTGATGGTTATGGTGTAATCCAATTAATGGATTCAAAAAATTTAAAGAAATTCCATAAGATATTAACTAAAGATAAATTCGCACCTTTAACTGCAGAATTAAAGTTCTTATCTATGGAGAATATATTAGATATTTAAGAGGTAGTTATGAAAAAGTCAAAATATATTGACCACACATTATTAAAAGCAACAGCTACATATGATGAAATTTTAAAATTATGTAGCGAAGCAAAACAATATGATTTCGCATCTGTATGCGTAAATCCTGCAAATGTTACATTTGCTCATCAATTATTAGAAGATTCTGGTGTTAAGGTATGCACAGTAATCGGATTCCCTTTAGGTGCTAATACTAAAGAAGTAAAAGCATTTGAAGTAATTGATGCAATTAAAAATGGTGCTGATGAAGTTGATATGGTTATCAACATTGGTATGGCAAAGGCACACAATTGGGATGCTGTTTATGAAGATATTAAAGCAGTAGTTGATGCTGCTAATGGCGTTTTAGTAAAGGTTATTATTGAAACATGCTATTTAACTGATGAAGAAAAAGAAGAAGTTTGCAAGCTTTCTGTTAAGGCAGGTGCTGATTTTGTTAAAACTTCAACAGGCTTTGGTACTGGTGGAGCTACAAAAGAAGATGTTGCTTTAATGGCAAAAGCTGTTGCTGGAAAAGCACAAGTTAAGGCATCTGGTGGAATTAGAGATAAGGATGCATTTGAAGATATGATTAAAGCTGGTGCTACAAGAATTGGTTGTAGTGCTGGTGTAAAGATTATGGAGGGGTATGAAAATGAGTAAGATTCCTACACCTCATAATAATTGTAGCGATGCATCAAAGATTGCTAAAACAGTTTTAATGCCTGGTGATCCTTTAAGAGCTAAATATATTGCTGATAATTATTTAACTGATGTTGAACAATTCAACACAATTAGAAATATTTACGGATTTACTGGAAATTATAATGGAAAAAGAATTTCTGTTATGGCTTCTGGTATGGGTCAAGCATCTATTTCAGTTTATGCATATGAATTATTTGCATTTTATGATGTAGATACAATCGTTAGAATTGGTACTGCAGGTAGCTATGATGAAAAAATCAAAGTTATGGATACAATCTTAGTTACTGATGCATATTCTGAATCAACACTTGCTAAAGTTGCATATGGTTATAGAAATCATGTAGCAAAACCAAGCATAAAGATTAATAACAAATTAGAAAAGATTGCAGCAGAATTAAATATTCCTTTAAAGAAGGCAAGATGTCATTCATCTGATGCATTCTATTCTACACAACCTGATTATTGGAAAACTGTAAGAGATGAACATGGTTGTAAATTAGTTGAAATGGAAAGCTTTGCATTATTCCAAGCTGCTAAGGCAACAGGAAAGAATGCTGCATGTCTTTTAACTATTTCAGATTCATTTGTAGCTGATGATTATGTTCAACCTGAGGTTAGACAAACAGGTTTAAATAATATGTTTAAAATTGCTTTAGGTTTAGCAAAAAAGTAAATTAAAGGGCTCGAAAGAGCCCTTTTAAAAAGGAGAAAGCAATGGATTTTTTATTAAATACATTAAAATATCATAATGTTGTTTTTATAAAACAATCATATAGAAAAATAAATCCAAAAGATCAAACAATAAGAAATCTATTGTGCTATTATTTATCTTTAGCAAATCATAAATATGATACAATAGAAAAATTTGATTATTTTTTATCATATTCATATGATATGAGATATAGAGTTTCTTTATCTACATTTGGTTCTTATTCAATAATTACATATACCCTTTCAGCAATTGATCCTAAATATTTAAATGATACAAATTATAATATTAAATTTATAGAAGAAACATTTAATGATATTACAAAGCCTTTTATTAAAAATAATAAATTTGATAAGAATATATTTAATAAAGCTAAAGAATATTATTATTCTAATTTATTATATGAAACAGAAAATGAAGATAAAATGGCATATGATGGATTAATTGAAGCTTATTTTTCTAATACTGTAAGATGCTTTAAATCTACTGGAGATATTAATGAATTAGAAAATATAAATATTGATGATTTATATAGCTATTATTTATCAATATTAAATGATGAAGAAATAACTTATGCAACAGGTGATTTAAAAGAATTAAAAGCTATAGATAAATCAACCTTAAAGGAAAAGCATGATTATTTTTTCAAAGAAAGAAATAATTCACTTTCATATATTCATGATGAGGCAAATACTAATCAAGCCCATTTATTTATTGTATATGATACTCATATATATTCTGATTCTAAATTATGCCAAGCTTTAACCTTATTAAATAATCATTTTGGAAGCTCAAATAATTCAAAATTATTTTCAATTATAAGAGAAAAATTAGGATTATGCTATTCAATATCATCAAGCTATCTTGCTGCATCAGGAATTATTTTAGTTCAAGCAACAATTAATAAAAAAGATGAAAATAAAGTATTAGAAGAAATAGATAAAATATTTAAAGATTTATTAAATGATTTTAATTTAGAAGAAAAAAAGGAAAATTATATAATTTATTATAAAGATAAATCAGATTATATTTATACAATATATAATGAATTTATTACAGAAAATTATTTTAAAGATACACCAACAATTAAAAAAGAAGTTGATATTATAAAAGCTTTAACAATAGAAGATATAAAAGAGGCTTATTCTAAAATGGAAAAATCATTAGTTTATGTATATGGTGGTGATAAGATTGAATAATTATTATAAGCATATATGCGTAAATGGTATGACTGCCTATTTAATTAAAAAAGAAGGATATAATAAAAGCTATTGTGGAATAGGTACAAAATTTGGTGGAAGCAATTTAAAATTTGAAGAAAATGGTAAAATATATAATATTAAACCAGGTACAGCTCACTTTTTAGAGCATAAATTATTTGCTCAAGAGGATGGAACTGATGCTTTTAATACATTTACTAAATTAAATGCAATGGCTAATGCCTATACAGCAAATGATAAAACAATTTATTATTTCACAACAAATGATGATTTGAAAAAACCATTAAGCCTACTATTAAATATGTATTTTAATCCATATTTTACAGATTCAAATGTTTCAAAAGAAAAAGATATAATTATATCTGAATATAACACAAGCCTAGATGTAGGATTTTTATTTAATAATAAATTAATAAATGACCTATATCCAAATGATGATTATTCAAAGATGATTTTAGGCGATATAGAAGATATTAAATCAATTACAAAAGAAGACCTATATCAAGCTTATAATGCCTTTTATACGCCATTAAATAGTGTTTTATATATAGTTTCAGATATTAATCCTGATTTATTATTTAATTATATAGATGAAGAATTAAAAAAATATAAATATAGTAATTTAGTTGTTAAAAAATTAAATATATTAGAAAGTAAAGAGCCTAAATGTGATTTAGCATATTTTGTTGATGAAAGAATATCTCAAAAGGAAATATGTATTAATTTAAGACTTGATGATGTTACTAATAAAGATCCTATTTCATGTGAATTATTATTAGGAGTATTTGAAGCATTATTAAATGTATCAGGAAAAATATATAAAAAGCTAGAGCATAAAAAATTATTATTAAATGATATAGATTTTAATGTTAATACTTTTTCTGAATCATCTACAATAACATTATCTTTTACAACTAATAATCCTTTAAAAATAAATAAAATAATGACTAAAATTATTAGAAAAATAGATAAGATTAAATTAAATCAAGACTATATAGAAATATATTTTAGACATTTAAAGGCAAAATCAATCATAGAAGAAGATCAAATAGGATCATTAGGTGAAAAATGCTTATCACTTGCTCTTGAGGATATAGATTATTTTGATATGACTGAAAAATTAATTAATTTAGATAAAAAAGATTTTAATAAATATATCAATTCTATTAAAAATTCTATGATATATTCTTTAATTGCTATGAAAAAAAATTAAAAAAATTGAAAATTATGCAAAAAAGCTCTAAAACAGAGCTTTTTTATTTTCATTAATTATTTTCATAGAATTATTTTTTTAAAACATATCTTTTATAAGCCTTTTTTCCAAAATGATAAAAAAATAAGCTAGACGTTTCAAAAAATGAAATTTTTATTATTTTTTCATTTGTGATAATATGCATTTTAGAAAGGAGGATATTAGGATGTACAATTACTTCTTAACATTTGGAAGAATTCAAAATGACCCAACATTAATTGATTTACCTGATGGAAAAAAAGTAGTAAATATGCTTATTGGAGTTCAAAGAAGCTTTAAAAATAGTGATGGTAATTATGATTACGATACACTAAAGGTTAGCTTTTGGGATTTCTTAGCAGATTATGCTAATAACACTTTTAAAAAGGGTAGATATATTGGATTAAAGGGAAGAATTGCTCCTCAAGAAGTAGAAATAGAAGGTGGTAAAAAGGCCATTTATCACAATTTAGTCTGTGAAAGAGTATTTTTCTATGAATACGGTGAAGCGAAAGAATTTCCAATTTTTGCAAGTACAGAAGAAGAAAGCTAGTTTAACTAGCTTCTTTTTTTTAAATTCTTTGCTTTTTTAATACTATTTATTATATAATAATAAAAGATACGACATATAAAGGGTGATTAGTAATGAAGCAATATCTAGATTTATGCAAAAAAATATTAAATGAAGGTCATTGGAAAGATGATAGAACAGGTACTGGTACTTATTCTATTTTTGGTTATCAAATGCGTTTTGATTTACAAAAGGGCTTTCCACTTCTTACAACTAAAAAAGTATTTTTAAGAGGAATTATCCATGAATTATTATGGTTTATTAATGGTGATACTAATATCAAATATTTAGTAGATAATAATGTTCATATTTGGGATGATTGGGCTTATAAAAATTATACATTATCAAAAGATTATAAAGGTGAAACAATAGAAGAATTCGCTGAATTAATTAAAAATGCAGATAAGGATTCTTCATTTGTTAAAACATATGGTGAATTAGGTCCTGTTTATGGAAGACAATGGAGAAACTTCAATGAACAAGGTGTTGACCAATTAGAAAACCTAATTAATCAAATTAAAACAAATCCAAGCTCTAGAAGATTAATAATTTCTGCATGGAATCCATGTGAGGTAGATCAAATGGCTTTACCTCCATGCCATTCATTTATGCAATTTTATGTGAATGAAGGAAAGCTTTCTTGTCAATTATATCAAAGATCTGCAGATGTATTTTTAGGTGTTCCTTTTAATATTGCATCTTATTCATTATTTACAATGATGATTGCGCAAGTATGTGGCTTAGAAGCAGGAGAATTTATTCATACATTTGGTGATGCTCATATTTATTCAAATCATGTTGAGCAAATTAATTTACAATTAACTAGAGAGCCTAGAGAATTACCTCAAATGAAAATAAATCCAAATGTTAAATCAATTTATGATTTTAAAATTGATGATTTTGAGCTTGTAGGCTACAATCCACATGCAAGAATTAAAGGAAAGGTTGCAGTTTAATTATGATTAATATGATTTGGGCAATGGATGAGGAAAATATTATTGGTTATAAAAATAGAATTCCTTGGCATTGTAAAGAAGATTTAATTTATTATAAGGAACATACAAAAGGTAAAACAGTTTTAATGGGTGAAGCAACATATTATTCATTAAAGGGCTATTATAAGGATAAACCACTTCCTTATGGAAAGATTTATGTTGCTTCAATTAATGATATTAAGCTTGATGATGCAACTATAGTTCCTGATTTAGTTTCATTTTTAAAAGATTTTAAGGATGAATTATGGGTTTGTGGTGGTGCAACAATTTATAAATTAAGCTTACCATTTGCTGATAGATTATATATATCTTTTATTCAAGGTAAGCATGAGGGTGATGCATTTTTCCCTCAAATTGATTATTCAAAATATAATTTAATTTTTGAAAAGAAAACAGAACAGGTAAGATATACTTGTTTTGAAAGGAAGTAATATAAATGTTAGTATTAATTATATTTTTATTAATAGCAGCAATTCTTTCAGGATTATGCTATTTCATACCACTTAGTCCTTGGTTTTTCTTTTTATGGATTCCTTTATCACTAATATTATCAGCATTAATATTAATATTATTTGCTATAGCATTTATTAAAATTCAAGCTAAGACAAAGCCTAATCATAAATTTAAGCATTTTGTTTTAAGAAATGCTTTAAAATTTAGCTTAATTTTACTTAGAACACCAATTAAGATTTATGGAAAAGAAAATCTTCCAAAGGAAATGGGCTATACAGTTTATGGTAATCATAAATCTAATATGGATGTTGTTTATGCTTATTTAGCAACATCAGGATTCCCTACAGCCTTAGGTAAAAAATCATTATTCCAAAATAGTATTTTAAAGAATTTAGGAGAAGGATTCCAAGCCTTACCTATCGATAGAGAAAATGATAGAGAAGCAATTAAATCAATTTTAAAAGCTATTAAGAATATTAAAGATTATAAATTAAATTATATCATTTTCCCTGAAGGTGGAGTTAAATCTAGAGATACAGAAGAAATGGTTAATTTAAGAGCTGGAGCTTATAAGGTTGCTGTAAAGGCTAATGCGCCTATTGTACCATTATGTATAATTGGTTCTTCAAAGCTTCAACATAAAAAATGGTATCAAAAAGAAAAAATTAGATTGTATTTTTTAAAGCCTTTGATGCCAGAGGATTATAAAGATTTAAATACAACTGAAATTGGTCATTTAGTTGAACAACAAATTAATGAATGTGTAGTAGAACATGAAAAAGATAACAATCGATAAAAAGCATACAATTATTGGATTAATAATTGCAGCTTATGTAGTTTTAGTTGTTGGTATAACATTTTTGCTTGTTGGCTGTTTAAAAGAAAAATATTTAATGATTTATACAGCAATAGCATTTATTCTTGCCTCAACATTAACATATTCAATATTAATTATTTATGGACTTATATATTATTTTAAACATAGGAGGTAGCTTATGGGAAAGATAATACTTGCAGTAAGTATGGAAAAAGTAATACTTAGTGTAGTTATTACAATAGCCGTTTTAATATTTTTAATAATATTATCTATAATTATTTATAATGTTATTAGAACATGGAGAATCGGTAAAATGTATAGCGATTGTGATAAGGTGCTACAATCTTTAATCAATCCAACATTAGTTAATGAATATAGAATTGAAAGAATCACTTCTAAAGACCCATATGATTATATTTTTAAAACTCCTAATCATAATTATTATATTCAAGTAGTTCCAAATTTTAATTCATATGAAATATGTATAAACAATTCAGTTAAATGGCAAATTAGAAAATCATTTAACGATAATTCAATGAACTTTGTTCCTAATGTTGATAAGCTAATGCGACTAGATTTAGAAGATCCAAAATCTAGAAAGCTTTATATTATTTATCCTAATGCTACATCACTACTTAAATATATTAATGAATGTGAAATGGTTTTTGTTAGACCTGAAACAGATGTTTATGGTACTAATGTAATTTCTTATGCAGGCTTAAAGGAAAAGCCTGAATTATTTGATAAGATTGATAAAATATAGGCCAAAAGCTTATATTTTTTCTATTTTGGAGTATAAATATGTACGATATAAATTTATTAGAATTAAATAAAATTAAAGATATTTTAAAAAAATATTGTAAAACTGATTATGCTAAAAATAAAGCATTATCTTTAGATATACCTAATTCTTATGATGAAATTATTAAATTAAATAATGAAACAAAAGAAGCATTTCAATCAATAGTTAAATATGGAGATATCCAAATATCAAATATTGATGTTTCTGAATCATTAAAAAGAGCAGAAATAGGTGCTATTTTATCTGAATTAGAATTATTAGATATAGCTTCATTAATTGATAATATAAATACAATATTTAGATATTTTAAAACTTTAGATGATATTAAAGTTGATACATTAAATTTAAAGGAATATTTAAATAAATTAACACCTTTAAATAATTTAAGAAATTCAATTACAATGTCAATATCACCAGATGGAAGAGTTGTTGATAATGCATCTAAAGAATTATTTATGGCAAGAAGAAATATAAATTCTTACCAAAATAAATTAAGATCTAAATTAAATGAATTATTAGTTACTCAAAGCTCTAAGCTTTCTGATCAATTAATAGTTATTAGAAATGGAAGAATGTGTCTTCCTGTTAAAATTGAATATAAAAATTCATTCAGAGGTATTGTCCATGATCTATCTAGTTCTAATACAACAGCTTATATAGAACCAGAATCATGTGTTCAAATATCAAATCAAATTGAATCATATCAAGCAGAAGAAAAGCGTCAAATAGCTATTATTTTAAAGAATTTAACATTACTTGTTGCTGCAGAGGCTGAATCATTAGATACATCCTTTAAAGCAATAGTAAGCCTAGATTTAATATTTGCTAAAGCATTAATGGGTAAGGATTTAAATTATGAGGAAGCAAATATTGTAAATGAACAAAAATTTATTTTAAAGCATGCTAAGCATCCATTAATTGATAAGGATAAGGTTGTACCAATTGATATTGAGCTTGGAAATAAATTTTCATCAATTATTATTACAGGTCCAAATACAGGTGGTAAGACAGTTGCCTTAAAAACTGTAGGCTTAATTCATTTAATGGCTTATTTAGGCTTATTTATACCTTTAGATAATACATCTAAGCTTGGCTATTTTGAAAATATATTAGTAGATATTGGTGATGAGCAATCAATAGAACAATCATTATCAACATTTTCTGCTCACATGACAAAAATAGTAAGAACATTAGATAAAATTAATGATAAATCGTTAGTATTATTTGATGAATTAGGCTCAGGTACCGATCCTAAGGAAGGTTCTAGCTTAGCTGTTGCAATAATAGATTATTTAATGAATAAAAATGTTAAGGTTATCGCAACAACTCACTATTCTGAATTAAAAACCTTTGCATATAATAATCAAAATGTATGCAATGCATCAGTTGAATTTAATGCTGATACATTAATGCCTACATATAGATTATTATTAGGTATTCCTGGTAAATCAAACGCAATTGAAATTGCTAAAAAGCTAGGATTAAAGGATGAAATTATTTTAAAGGCAAAAGAAGAATTAGAATCAAATACAACTCAATCAAGTGAATTTATGTCTTCTTTAGAAGCTGAATTAACAAAAATAAGACAAAAAGAAGAAGAATTAGAGAAGAAAGAAGCTTTAGTTAATAAAGAATTAGAACAAGCCAAATTAAAGCGAATCGAACTTCAAAATAAAACAGATGATATTATTTCTAAAGCAAAAATGGAAGCTAATAATATCATTAATAAAACAAAAGAAGATTCTAAAAAGCTTATAGATGAAATTAAAAATATGTCATCTATAGAATTTAAAGAACATGAAATGGCATCTTTAAAGCATAAGGTTAAATCTTTAGAAGAAATAGATACAGAAGATTTAGAAAATTATGAATTCCAAGTAGGAGATTATGTATTTATTAAATCATATGAAAAATATGGTACTATTTCAGCCAAAAGAAAAGATAAATTTGTTGTTAATGTAGGACAATTCGCAATGGAATTTTCTGCATCAGAGCTTAAGCTTTCAGCAAAACCAAAACCAAAGCCTCAAAAGGAAACTAAATTATCAGGCTATAATCCTCAATCTCATGCTTCATTATCGCTAGATTTAAGAGGTAAAAGATATGAAGAGGTTAAGCCTTTAATGGATCAATATTTAGATCAAGCATTATTAGGTAATTTAGAATCTGTAACTATAATTCATGGATTTGGTACAGGTGCTATAAGAAAAGCAGTTCAAGAATATTTAAAAAATTGTAGCTTTGTAAAAAGCTATCGATATGGTAAAGAAGGAGAAGGATTAAACGGTGTTACCGTTGTATTCTTAAAATAATTTTTATGAAGGCAGTATTAGTAATAGGCAATAATTATAAATTTAATAAAGAAGATTTTTATAATTCATATGTTATCGGTGTAGATAAGGGTGCTTTATACTGCCTTAATAATGATATTAAAATGGATTTAGCTGTTGGTGATTTTGATTCTATTAAAGAAGATGAGCTTGAAGCAATTAAAAAAATTACTAAAATAGTTAAATTAAATCCTATTAAGGATGATACAGATACAGAGCATGCCTTAAATATTGTAAAGAATTATGATGAAATTGTAATTTTAGGTGGAATTAAAGGAAATAGAATTGAACATTTTATTTCAATGCTTATATATTTAAAAAAATATCCTAATTTAGTTATTAAAGATGATAATTCAATTATTTTTAGAGCTGATAAAGATATTATATTAAAAAAGGATAATTATAAATTTATATCTTTATTTTCATTTGATAATAATACAATTATTTCACTTTATGGATTTAAATATAATTTAAATAATTATAATTTAAAAGAAAATGATCCTTTAGGTGTTTCAAATGAAATAGTTTTAGATGAGGCTAAAATTAAATTAAATGGTAAAATTATAATTGTTAAAACTAAGGATGATAATATATGAGACAAAAGTTTTTTAAATTCTTATCTTTAACAATTATCACATCATTATTTATTAATTCATTTGTTATTGTAGATGGAATGTTTATAGGCTCTAAGCTTGGTGATGTTGGCCTTTCAGCAATAAATTTAAGCTGGCCTATAACAGCGTTTTTACAATCCTTTGGTATAGCATTAGGAATTTCTGCAGGAATTTATATATCTAGACTTAAGGGATTAGGTAAAGATTTAGAAGCATCTAATTCAAAATCTGGAATATTAATTTTAATATTTTTAACTTCAGTTATATTAGGATTATTATTTTTTATACTTGCAAAGCCATTATTAATACTTTTTGGGGCAACAAATGAAACGCTAGAATATAGCTTAGATTATATTAGAATAATCCTTTTAGGCGCACCATTTGAATTATTAGGAATGAGTTTACCTCAATTATTAAAAAATAGTGATAAGATTAAAACAGCAACAATTGCATCTATCGCTGAAATATTAATTAATTTATTATTAGATTATATATTTATTATAGTTTTAAATTATGATTTATGGGGTGCAGCCTTAGCTTCAATTATTTCTCTTTTTGGAGCAACTATAATTTGTTTAATTTTTTATTTTAAGGAACTAAAAAAGCCAATAATAAATAAAAAAATTATTAAAAATTTATATTTAGCAAGTATATCTCCATTTATATTAAATTATTCATATGCATTTATATTAATTATTACTAATTATTTATGTATAAAATTTGGTGGTGATGAAGCTGTTGCAGCATATACATTACTATCATATTTACTATATGTTATTGCAGGTACAGCTCAAGCAGCAGGAGATGCAATTCAACCATTATTCTCATTTAATTCAACAAATAAGAATTTCAAAACAAATCATCAAATGCTAAATGGCTGCTTATTATTTAGCTTTATTATCTGTGGTATATTTGTTTCATTATTTTATTTATTTAAAACTAATTTAGAGGATTTATATAATTTAAGTGCTAAAGCAAGAATATATTATAATGATGGATTAATATATTATTTAATTGGATTTTTATTAACAGCTTTAATAAAGCCAATTTGTTCTTATTTATATTCTGTAGGAGATAGATTAAGATCTAATTTATTGACTATATTAGAGCCTTTAATATTAACTCCATTATTTTATTTAATATTATGTCCTGGACTAAAATTAAATGGATTATGGATGACTTATTTATTTGCTCAAATAGGTGTTTTAATTGCATCAACATTTTTTATCATAAGAAATATTAAGAAAGAGGAATCATTATGGATGGAATCATAATTTTAGATAAGCCTAAAGGTATTACAAGCCAAACGGCTTTAAACAAAATAAAAAGAAAATTAAATGTTTCTAAAATAGGCCATAATGGTACTTTAGATCCTAATGCTACAGGTGTTATGGTTGTTGCCTTAGGTAAAGCAACAAAATTAATTAAGTATTTAGATAAGCATGATAAAACTTATATAGCAACAATTGTATTTGGACTTGATTCAGATACTTTAGATACATGTGGTAATATAACAAAAGATATTTTAATGAAGCCTGATTTAAATGAATTAAATAAGGCATTAGAAGAATTAAAAAATGAAAAAGATCAAATTCCTCCTATGACATCTGCAATAAAGGTTAATGGGATGAAATTATATGAATATCAAAGAAAAAATATTGATATTAAAATCGAAAAAAGAAAAGTAAAGCTTTTTGATTATGAAATAAAATCAGATTTAAGATTTATAGATAATCATTATGAAATTGATATATTAGTTCATGTATCAAAGGGCTATTATGTTAGAAGCTTCGCAAGAGATTTAGGTATTAAATTAAATGGATGTGCTATTTTAAAGGATTTAAGAAGAATTAAATCTGGGGAATATAAAATAGAAGATGCATACAAATTAGAAGATATAAAAGAAGAATCTATAAAATCTATATTTGATTTATTTAACCTTCCTGTTGTTGAGGTAAATGAATATTTAGAAAAGCTTGTATTAAATGGTGTTATGCTTGATGAAAGACAAGCAAAGCTTAATACTCTATTTTACGTAAAAGGAAAAAGTGGTATAATAGCGATGTATGAGCCAATAAGTGAATATAAATATAAGCCATTAATCATATTTTAGGGGTGTGATTAAAATGAAATCAATTTATATTAAAGATAAAAAATTTATTAAATTACCTGAGCCTGTTTGTGCAGCTATTGGTAATTTTGATGGTGTTCATTTAGGTCATCAAAAACTAATTGAAGAATCTAAAAAGCATAATTTAAAATCAGCTGTATTAACATTTTATCCTCATCCATCTGTTTTTTTAAAGAAAATACCAAATTATCCACTTGTTACTCCCTTAGAGAAAAAAACAGATATATTATCAAAGATGGGAATTGATTATTTAATTGTTGTAGAATTTAATGAAGAAATAGCTTCAATGCCTAAAGAAGAATTTATTGATGCCTTACATCAAATGAATATAAAGGCATGCGTATGTGGTTATGATTTTACATTTGGTAAAAAGGCTGAAGGAAATATAACTGATTTAGCAAAAGAATTTGAATTTTATGAAATAAAAAAATATATTTTAGATGATGTTAGAGTCTCATCTACATATATAAGAGAATTAATATCTTTAGGTAATATAGAAGAGGCTAATAGATTATTAGGACGTCAATATTCTATAAGAGGTAATGTTATTTATGGACTTCAAAATGGAAGAATCATAGGATTTCCTACTGCCAATATTGATTATAAAAATTTCTTTTTACCTAAAAATGGTGTTTATTTTGTAAATGTAATTGTTGAAGGTATACCTTATTTAGGAATGGCTAATATTGGTCATAATCCTACAATTGAGTATCAAGATAATATTAGACTTGAGGTAAATATCTTTGGTCTTGATGAAGATATTTATGGAGAAAATATCGAAGTGTATTTTATTAAAAGAATCAGAGATGAAAAAAGATTTAAATCTAAAGAAGAATTAATTAAGCAATTAAAAAATGATAAGGCATTATCACTTGAATATGCTTCTGATATGAATTATACAAAATAATATTTAACATAAGAAAAGGAGAGTAAAAATATGTTAGAGATTAAAGGTGTTTCAAAAACTTATAAGGGGTCAAATAAAAAAGCAATTGAAAATATTGACCTAACTATTGAAGAAGGAGATATATACGGTTTTATAGGACCAAATGGTGCTGGTAAATCAACAACTATTAAATGTATTGTTGGTATTCATCCTTTTGAAGAAGGAGAAATATATTTAGATGGTAAAACATTAAAAGAAGATCCAATCGCATTTAAAAAGCAATTAGCTTATGTACCAGATAATCCTGATTTATATGAGCATTTAACTGGTATTGGCTATTTAGATTTTATAGCTAATATTTATGGTGTTGGTAGTGAAAAAAATGAATTAATTGATAAATATGCAACTCAATTTGGTATTAAAGAGCGTTTAGCAGACCCAATTAAAGCGTATTCTCATGGTATGAAACAAAAGATTACCTTAATTGGAGCATTAATTCATAATCCTAAATTAATAATTTTAGATGAACCATTTGTAGGTCTTGATCCTAAGGCTGCACATGATTTAAAAGAAATTTTAAAGAGCTTATGTGAAAAGGGAACAATGATTTTCTTTTCAAGCCATGTACTTGAGGTTGTTGAAAAATTCTGTAATAAAATTGCAATTATAAAAGATGGTAAGATTATAGCTTCAGGCTTAACTGAAGAAGTAAAAGGAAATGAATCATTAGAAGATAAATTCTTGGAGTTATTTGAATAATGAATGCATTTTTTGAATTAGTTAAAGTAGATCTTCAAGCATCTTTTGATAAAAGAAAATTTAAACAGGATAGAAAGGCTCAAACCTTCTTAGCCTATGCAATTATTTTTGGAATTTTATTTTTAGGATTATCAACCCTTTATAATTTTATTTATACATTTGTATTTTTAGAAGCTGGTGCTCCTTTATATGTACCAGTTGTATTCTTTGCAGGATTTGCATCAATATTAACATTTTCAACTTCCTTATTTAAAATAAAAGGTATTTTTGTTGGTAAAGATTATGATATGTTAACTGCAATGCCAATTAAAAAATCAAATATATTGGCATCTAAATTATTTAGTTTATATATAGTTGAACTTATATATACAGCATTTGTAATGATACCTAATGCATTTATAGTAGCAATTGCTTATCAAAATATTATAGGATTCTTATTATCATTTGGATTAATGTTTTTTATTCCAGGATTACCTATGATTGTTGCTGCATTATTTTCTCTTTTTGTAACACTTGTTGCAGATAGATATAAATTTGGAAATATAATTAATATTATATTTTATTTATTATTCTTTGTAGCAATCATGTCTATGTCATTCATGATTAGCTTTTCATCAAGTAAAGGTGCAGCATCTGATGATGCTTCACAGGCATTAGCTGTTTATATAAATTTATATAATATAATAAAATGGTTTAATCCATCATTATTATTAGTAGAATTAACATATGAATTAAATCCTTTATTTATATTAGTATTTATCTTTGGTTCAGTTGCTTTAGTATTTTTAACAATATTATTTATTTCAGCTTTATTTGATAAGGTACATACAGTAATTAATACATTTAAATCTAATACTGTATATGTTAAAAAGGAATTAGCTGTTAAAGGACAATTCCACACATTATTTAAAGCTGAATGCAAAAAATATTTTGGTTCTAAATATTATTTTATTAATACAATAGCTTCAGGACTTGCAGCAATTGTTTTTGGTGTAATGGCTGCAGTTTCAATGGGAAAATATTCACCTTTAGGAATTCCAGAAGAATTCTTTATGAATGCTAAACCTTATTTATATTTTGTAGCATTAATAATCATATTTGGTGTTGGTATTCAAACTCCAGCTTGTATTTCAATTTCAATGGAAGGACAAGCATTTTGGATTATTAAATCAAATCCAATTGATTATAAGAAGTATTTATTAAGTAAAATATTATTATCATCACTTGTATTAGGCGTATGTTCAATTATTGCATCAACTGTAATGGTTATATTAGTTGATTTAGATTGGTTAAGTATTATAACAGTATATTTACTTCCAATTTGGTATATTATCTTATCTTCAGTAATTGGATTAATGATTAATTTAAAAAGATATAAATTTGATTGGAAAAATGAAATGGAAGCAGTTAAAAAATCAACTGCATCATATATTGCATTATTTGTTGACTGGGGTATTACAATTTTACTTGTTGGCGTAATGGCAGGACTTGCTGTAGTTAGCCCAATTTTATCTCAATTAGCAGGCTTAGGATTAATATTTATATTAGATATTATTTTAATTGTTAGACTTACTAAAAAGGCTGATAGTTATATTGAAGGGATTGAGTTTTAATGGAAAATAATGAAATTGTTCAAAAAAAGAATAAGAAGCTTGTATCTACAATAGTATTATTAATTATTTTAGCAATTAGCATTATATTTTTATGCCTTGTATTATCATTTGATGTAAAGGCTATAATTAATCAAGCAAATTCAAATAATGAATCACAAGAAGCAGCAGAACAAGTAGCTGAAGGATTTGCGTTAGCATTTGGTGCTGCCATAATGCTTGTTTTGATGATTGGATTATCTATAATATTAATTATTGTTAATACAATTTGCTTAATTATATCAATTCATAACAGAATAAGTGATGTTAAATGGATTAAAATATTAAGCTTTGTTTTAGATGGAGCATTTGGATTATCGATTCTTTTAATAATTATAAGAGCAATTACTTGGTTTGTATAAAATATTACAAATATTTCTTGAAAAAGAAATCTATTTATGGTAATATTATTTCGGCGTTATCCCAGATATAGGATAGATCCTTGATCCTTATCTTAGATAAACGTGAATTTAAAAATTAGGAGGATACTAAAAATGTTAACAAAAGAAGTTAAACAAGAAATCATTAAAAAGTATGGTAAGGATGCTAAAGACACTGGTTCTGTTGAAGTACAAATCGCAATTTTAACTGCTGAAATCAACGAATTAAATGTTCACTTCCAAACTCATATCCATGATTTCCATTCTAAGCGTGGCTTAATGAAGAAAATTGGTCACAGAAGATCATTATTAACTTATTTAAAGAATAATGATTTAAAAGCTTACGAAGAATTAGTAAAGAGCTTAGGCTTAAGAAAGTAATTATACTTAAAATTAAAGGTCTCGAATTTATTATGATTCGAGGCCTATTTTTTTAATATAAAAGGCTTGAAAAAGTCCTTTTTCATTTTTTTGCTAGATTTATGTAACTATTGTGATATAATAA